>ERZ772971.232-NODE-232-length-36886-cov-4.956830_pt1 | contig 36886 bp, 36 predicted proteins | sample MGYA00511943_ERZ772971 | MGnify/ENA primary metagenome ERZ772971 (study PRJEB29015, sample SAMEA2737929) | human oral metagenome | biome: human oral; feature: human-associated habitat; material: dental | place: China | collected 2144 ... | reverse complement strand
GCTCAAAGAGGCGGTCATCTTCGGCGATAGGGTAGCCGTATTCGTGGTCATGGTAGCGGCGGTGCGGGTTGTCGAGCGGCAGTGTCGCAGTGTAGTCGCAGTAGTGCATGGGAGCAGAAGCTAAAAGAAAAGGGCGCGCCGTAGCGCGCCCCGGGTGATGGCGAGTGTCGCTCAGCGGATCTGGCTGCCGATGACGCCGCCCAGTGCAGCGCCACCAAGAATGGCGCCAGTATCGCCGCCGATCATACTGCCAGCGGCACCGCCGACAGCGGCACCGATTGCGGTATTGCGTTGAGCCGGGGTCAGGCCGCTGCACGCGGTCAGCGAGGCGAGCAGGACGAGGGCAAGAATGCCTTTGTTTAGTGCGGATTTCATGGATGTCTCCCTGTGTAAGTGCGGATGCACATGGTGTGCGTATTCAGTATCGCACAGCGGCACCCGCGTAAATCTGAACGGTGCCTTACGTTTCCGCAAAGCAGCCACTGCCGGTTTAACGCATCACCACCAGCGGTGGAAGTGGTGCAGCGGACCGTGACCGCTGCCGACATGCAGGCGGTCGGCGGCGGCAATGGCGGCACCAATGTAGTCCTTAGCCGCATGTACGGCGTCAACGAGCGCCAGGCCGCGTGCGAGACCGGCAGTGATGGCAGCCGACAGGGTGCAGCCAGTGCCGTGCGTATTTTTGCCGGGGTGACGCGCGGCGGAAAGCCAGGTGGCACCGCCGGTGGTGAGGAGCAGGTCATCGCTGGCATCGCCAGCGAGGTGCCCGCCTTTGAGCAGCACGGCGTGGCAGCCGAGGGCGAGCAGATCGGCGGCAACCTGCGGCATATCGTCGCGCGTGGTGACGGAACGGCCAAGCAGTTCACCCGCTTCGGGCAGGTTGGGGGTTATCAGGGTAGCCAGCGGGATGAGACGCTCACGCAGGGTAGCGATGGCGGCATCAGCGAGTAGTTTGTCGCCGCTTTTCGCGACCATCACCGGGTCGATGACGAGATACGGCAGGGCGACGGCGGCGAGGCTGTCGGCGACGGTACAGATGGTTTGGCTGTCGCCCAGCATCCCCGTTTTTACCGCTTGTGGCGGCAGGTCGGCAAAGACGGCTTCGATTTGGGCGCGGATGAGGGCGGGACTGACGGCCTCGACGGCGGTGACGGCGCGGGTGTTCTGCGCAGTAACAGCGGTGATAACGGAGGCGCCATAAACACCGAGAGCGGAAAAGGTTTTGAGATCGGCCTGGATGCCGGCACCGCCGCCGGAATCGGAGCCGGCAATGGTGAGGGCGATGGAAGTGGGCATATGGATTCCCTTGCTGTTGTGACGAGTGAACGGGAACCGGCGTGTACCTTGTTCCCTCCGACGGTGCCAGGGCCTGTTGACACTCAACATTGCGGCGGCTTTTGGGTCACAACCGACAGCTGCTGCGTTAAAAATGCTCGCAAGGTGTCTAACCTTACTGCGCTTTTTGCCTTGCATCTGCCGTTTTTGCCACAAAAATCCGCTGCGCAAGTCGAATGTCAACAGGCCCTACTGTTTCAGGTTCTACGGGTATTTCTCAGTTCCATAGGAACACCCCGACAAGCGGCGCGGATTATATCGGGCAGCACGCCGTCTTTGTTATTTTGCCTCCATTTTGCGCTCAACAAGATTCTGCTCAGGCGACGTAGTTGCTGGGCCCACCAAGCGGTATCAATACAGGGCTTTATCCCCCATCCGCCCCTCGGGCACCTTCCCTCGCAAGCGGGGGAAGGGATTTTTCGTGCCAAGCGGCGGTTATTTCTTTTTCACGCCCTGTTTGGCGATTTCCGTCATTTCGCGTTCGTACTGGGTGCAGCGGTAGCGCCAGGCGTCCTTGTAGTCTTCGGCGAGCGGTTTGTTTTCCGGCAGTTGTACGGTCATCGGGTCGTAGGGAATGTCGTTGATGCGCACTTCGTAGTGCAGATGGCTGCCGGTGCTCATGCCGCTGTTGCCGAGGCGGCCGACGGTCTGGCCGCGCGAGATTTCCTGTCCGGTTTCAACGTCAAGATCGGAGAGGTGGGCGTAGCGGGTCTGGTAGCCGTTGGCGTGGTCGATGATGACGACGCGGCCATAGCCGCCGCGCCAACCCGCGTAGTTGACGATGCCGTCGCCGGTGGCGCGCACGGGAGCGCCGTGTGCCGCCTTAAAGTCGGTGCCTTCGTGCGGGCGGATGATGCGGGTGATGGGGTGGACACGGGCGGGGTCAAACGGCGAGCTGATGTGGTCGTAGTGATCAAGCGGGATGCGGTCCATCGCCACTTCCGGCGCATTACCTTCACGGTCGTAGTACCAGATGTTTTTGCCTTCGAAGCGGGCGTAGTAGGTGTAGGTGTAGCGGCCTTCGCGCAGGCGGGCGGCGATGATTTTGCTGTTGTCGGGGTTGGTTTTGCCGTCTTTGGTGTAGGTGCTGTAGAGGATTTCGACGGTGCTGATGGCTTCGTCCTCGATTTTGTGTTGCAGCGGTTCGAGTTGTTTGATGAGGACGGGATTGAGGTCGCTTTTTGCGATGTGTTGCCACTGGTTGCCAACGGCGCGGAAGCTGCGGTAGTGCTTGCGGAAGCTGCCTTTGCTCTCGACGATTCTTTCTTCGCCGGACGGGGACTCAGTTTTTTCCCCGCTGGGTGGGATTTCCGGTTTTATCTCGCTGGGCGGGGTTGCAGGCTTTGCCTCGCTAGGCGGGGTTGCAGGTTTTGCCTCGCTGGGCGGGGTTTCCGGTTTTGTCTCGCTTGACGCGGTGCCAGGTTTTGTCTCGCTAGGCGGGGTTTCGGGTTTTGTCCCGCTGGATGAGGTTTCCGGTTTTTTCTCGCTGGGCGGGGTTGCAGGTTTTGCCTCGCTGGGCGGGGATTCGGGTTTTGTCCCGCCGGGCGGGGTTTCGGATTTTGCTTCGCTTGGTGCCGGTTCGGGTTTTTCTTCGCTTGGCGGCTGGTCATCGTCAATGATGCCGCCCTCTGCCTCGTCTGGCGGGATGCCGTCGGGTAGGGCTTCGCCGCTTGTTACGGTATGATGCGCGCTCTTGTATTCCGGCAGCCAGAAGTCCAGCGGCAGCAACGCGTACAGGGCCACACCAAGGAAGCCAATCAGGGCGAGCCAGGGCAGCAGGCGCTGTAAGATGCGGTCGTTGTGCGGATGTTGTGGCATGGGCTTGGCGGCGCGGGGTTAGGCTGAAAGTGCCGCATTGTACTGTTTTTTCGGAGGTGTTTATGTCTATGAGTGTGGATGCGCAGTTGGCGCTGTTTCGGCGCGGCGCCGAGGATTTTATCGGCGAGGAAGAGCTTGTCGCCAAGTTGAAGGCGGGCAAGCGGCTGCGGGTGAAGCTGGGCATGGACCCGACCGCGCCGGATTTGCATTTCGGCCACACGGTTGTCTTGAACAAGTTGCGCCAGTTCCAAGATGCCGGGCACACGGTGCTGTTTTTGATTGGCGATTTCACCGCGATGATTGGCGATCCCTCCGGCAAGAATGCGACACGTCCGCCGCTGTCCAAGGAGCAGGTGCTGGCGAACGCCGAGACGTACAAGGATCAGGTGTTCAAGGTGCTTGACCGCGACAAGACGGAGGTGGTCTTTAATTCGCACTGGATGGAGGGGCTGTCGTCCACGGATTTTGTCCGCCTCGCCGCGAAGTACACGGTGGCGCGGATGCTGGAACGCGATGATTTCCACAAGCGCTATACGGAAGGCCGCCCGATTGCGGTGCATGAGTTTTTGTACCCGCTGACGCAGGGCTATGATTCGGTGGCGCTGGAAGCGGATGTGGAATTGGGCGGCACGGATCAGAAGTTCAATCTGCTGGTCGGGCGCGATTTGCAGCGCGAGTACGGGCAGTCGCCGCAGGCCATCATCACGATGCCGATTCTGGAAGGCCTCGACGGTGTGCAGAAGATGAGCAAGTCGCTCGGCAATTACATCGGCATTTTCGACGCGCCAAACGAGATGTTCGGCAAGGTGATGTCGATTTCGGATGACTTGATGTGGCGCTGGTTTACGCTGCTGTCTTTCCGCTCGCTGGATGAGATCAAGGCACTGCAAGCGGAGGTCGCAAGCGGTCGCAATCCGCGTGATGTGAAGTTTGAACTGGCTCGCGAGCTGGTCGGGCGTTTCCATGATGCAGCGGCAGCAGAGGCGGCGCAGGAAGCTTTCGTCAACCGCTTCGCCAAAAACGAGATTCCGGAAGATCTGGAAGAGATTTCCATCGCTTGCGAGGGCGATGCCATGCCGATTGCTAATGTGCTGAAAGCAGCCGGGATGGTGCCGAGCACGTCCGAAGGGCTGCGCATGGTGGATGGCGGCGCGGTCAAGGTGGACGGCGAGAAGGTCGCCGACCGCAGTTTCAAGCTGCCGCGCGGTTTCAGCGGCATTATTCAGGCGGGCAAACGGCGCATCGCCAAGGTTGTACTGGCATGAAGAAGCTGCTGATGTTCCCGCTTGCGGCAGCGATGGCGGCTGCTGTCTGCGCGCAACCGCTGCCGTCCGCGCCAAGCGAGATAAATACTGAGCTTGCGGCGGATGCCAACCACCCTGCCCCACCGCCGCTGCTCGCTGCGCAGCAGGACACGCCGTTTTCCGTCAAGGCGCTGTTCTCGTCCTATAAACCCAGCATCTATCAGGTGCGCACCATCAACACCGCCACCGGGCAGAAAACCAGCATCGGCTCCGGCTTCGTCATCGGCGACGGCAAGATGATTGCTACCAACTACCACGTCATCGCCGACGCGGTGAACAAGGAAAAACACGCCATCGAATATATCGCCACCGATGACAAGGAAGGCCAGGTGCGCCTGCTCGCGGTGGACGTGGTGCATGACCTCGCCATCGTTGCTGCTGATCACGACCTCGGCAAACCCTTCAAACTCGGCGGCGTACCCGAACAGGGCGAAGCCCTCTACTCCCTCGGCAATCCCGGCGATCTCGGCTTCATCATCGTGGACGGCATCAACAACGGCATCCTGCAAAAGAGCGCGCGCTCGCGCATCCTCTTCTCCGGCGCCATCAACTCCGGCATGAGCGGCGGCCCGACCGTCAACAAGGCGGGCGAAGTCATCGGCATCAACGTCGAAAGCCAGGGCAACGACATCGGCTTCCTCGTTCCGGCCAGCCACCTCGCCGAACTGCTCAAGCAGGCGGAAAGTGGCGCGGTCAACATCAACGAAAGCATCGCCGACCAGCTCATCGCCGACAACGACAAATACTACGCCCCGTTTTTCAAAAACGACTGGAAAAAAGCAACCATCGGCCACTACACCGTGCCGACCGAACTCGGCGGCGACCTGCGCTGCTGGGACGTTTCGCCGCAACAAGAACTGGAAGACCTCGCCGCGAGCGAATCCGTCATCTGCCAATCTGACCGCGTCACCTACATCAGCGGCGACACCCAGGTCGGGCGCATGGGCTTCGTCTACAGCAACTTCTACGCCCGCGAACCCATGCCGACCGCGCGCTTCTACCACCTCTACAGCCGCGAATACCGCCTGCCCTACGAAATGCGTTCGCGCCGCGACTTCGGCGATTTTGCCTGCACCGCCGACTTCGTCGCCATCGGTGGCAAACCCTTCAAGACCACTTACTGCACCCAGCCGTCGAAAAAATACATCAAAAACGGCGAAGCCATCTCCGACCTCTACCTGATCGCCGCGCAAATCGGCGAAAAACAACAAGGCTTCACCATCACTATGATGCTCACCGGCATCCAGGAAAACCTCGGCAAACGCGTCATGGCGCACCTACTGGAACAAATCACATGGCAAGCGAACTGACCATCGAAACCCCCAACCACGTCCACCGCATCCACCACTACCCCGTGCGTATCGGTCGCAGCCCGGACAACGACATCACCATCAAAAGCCCGTTTATCGCTGACCCCCATGTCGTCATCGAAGAAACCGGCCAGGGCCTCACCATCCGCAGCCTCGGCGAAAGCCATGCCAACGGCACGCGCATCTGCAGCACCCGCGCCCTCGACGATAACACCCTGCTGCAAATCGGCGCGGCGACCCTGAAAATCTGGAAGGACCGCAGCAAACCCATGCCGTATGCCGACAAAAAACGGCGCTGGTGGCCGCTTCTCACCCACCCCGCCGCCGTATTCTGCTGGTTCGCCGCCGCCATCGCCCTGCCGATGTGGGACGGCTACCTCGACAGCCCGCAAAGCTACATCTTCGACTACAACCGCTTCATCACCCTGCTCATCACCCTGCTTGGCATCACCTGGATCGTGCACAGCATGATCCTGCCGCTCTCACGCCGCTACCTCATCCTGCCCGTACTCGGCATCATCAGCGCCTATAGCGCCGGTAGCGACATCGTGGACAGCCTCGCCGGCTGGTATGGCTTCCAGTTCAACAGTGCCGCTGCCGCCACCTGTGGCACCGTCCTCGCCTACCTCGGCTACCTGTGGCTGCACCGTGCCTTCCTGCGCGACCACATCCCGCTTGCTGGCTGCGTCCTGCGCCGCGCCACCTTGCTTACTGCCCTGCCCGTCACCCTGCTCGTCAGCTACGCCTACCTGCGCGATCACGACTTCTTCAGCCAGCGTCCCGGCAGCTACCCCGTCTACCAGAGCGAACTGGGCAGCAGCGTCCTCTTCAATAGTCAAATAAAACCAATCAAAAACTTCTTTTCGATTGACAAAAATGAACAATGAGCAAATAATCGGCGTCATTGCCGCGTGACCGCGTGGCAATACAACCCGCTGAACATACGGAGAAAAATATGACCATCAATATCGGTATGACTGAAAACCAACGCAAAACCATCGCCGAAGGCCTGACCAAAGTGCTGGCCGACAGCTACACCCTCTACCTCAAAACCCACAATTACCACTGGAACGTCGAAGGCCCGCAATTCCGCACCCTGCACCTCATGTTCGAAGAGCAGTACACCGAACTCGCTGCCGCTATCGACGAAATCGCCGAACGCATCCGCGCCCTGGGCTACTATGCACCGGGCTCATACAGCGAATACGCCGCACTGACCAGCATCAAAGAAGGCAAGGCGGGGACTGACGCTACCACCATGATCCGCGAACTCGTCGAAGGACAGGAAACCGTGGTGCGCACCTGCCGTGTTCTCCTGCCTGCTGTGGACGAAGCCAGCGATGAACCAACCAACGATCTGCTCACCAACCGCATGCAAACCCACGAAAAAGCCGCGTGGATGCTGCGCTCCCTGCTGGAAAAATGAGCCGGTCCACCCAATACGAATAACACACACAAACTCGCGCGCCCGCTGACCACGGGCGCTTTTTTATTGCGCTGCCGCCCGGAGGAACTTGTCTAGCGGAATCCGGAGAAAAATACGTTTTTCAAACGCTTATGAAAAATTAGCTGTATAGATTTCGGGGGGAAGCGGCTATACAATGCCCCCACTTCCACTGGGGAAGACAACAACCGGAGACACCCATGAAAAAACTGACCCTGACCGCCGTCCTCTTCGCCTTTGCTGGTCTGCTCTGCGCCTGCAACACCACCCAGGGTTTAGGTCGCGATATCCAAAAAGCGGGGCAAGGCATCTCGAACGCCGCCGAACGTGCCAAAAACGGCTGATCCGCCGCCTCGTAACAAACGCTTCATCCTCTCAAGGATGAAGCGTTTTTTGTGCCCGCGCACCAACCCACCGCCAGACAGTTTTTTGTCGGCGAAATCCGACCGAAAAAGAGTCTTCTTATGCGATAAATTCACAAAAAATCAAACAAAATCCACAATTTACACAGTACAAAAAAGTCGTCGGCAGGCGTATCATGCCGCTTCGAAAAATCCACTACCCATGAGGGTCCCACCATGACATTAAACGAACAGCAAAAATATCCCTACCTCGCACCGGGTAGCGATGTACAAAGCCTGAAAGAAGCACTGGTGTACAAACTCATCTTCGGTCTCGGCTGCCCGCCGTCGGAAGCGACCAAAACCAACTGGCTGAACGCCGCTCTGCTTGCTGTGCGCGATCTTGCCGCCGAGCGTTGGCTGCAAACCACCCTGCACCTGCACCGCGAACACCTGCGCCGCGTCTACTACCTCTCCATGGAATTCCTGATGGGCCGTGCCCTGTCGAACGCGCTCATCGCCGAAAACGTCTATGACGCCATGCGCGAAGCGCTCGCTGAACTGGGGCAGGACATCAATGAAATCGTCGCCGAAGAAGGTGATCCCGGTCTTGGTAACGGTGGTCTCGGTCGCCTCGCTGCCTGTTTCATGGACAGCCTCGCTACCCTGCGCATCCCCGCCATCGGTTACGGCATCCGCTACGAATACGGCATGTTCCGCCAGGTCATCGAAAACGGCAAACAGGTCGAGCAGCCCGATACCTGGACCGAGCAGGACATCGCCTGGCAATTCCGCCGCCCGAGCAAGCGCTACACCATCCGCTTCGGTGGCAACGTCCACTACCAGGGCGAACAGTGCATCTGGAACAACAGCGAACAAATCACCGCGCTGGCCTATGACCAGATCATCCCCGGCTTCGACACCGACGTCTCCGACACCCTGCGCCTATGGTGGGCACACGCGGGCGACGTTTTCAACCTCGGCGACTTCAACAAAGGCGACTACTTTGCCGCTATCGAAAAACAAAACTCCTCGGAAAACGTCTCGCGCGTCCTCTACCCGGACGACTCCACCACTGTCGGCCGCGAATTGCGCCTGCGCCAGGAATACTTCCTCGTCTCCGCCTCGGTGCAGGATATCGTGCGCCGTCACCTCAAAGAAAACGACGACCTGACCAACCTCACCGAGACCGTCGCCATCCATTTGAACGACACCCACCCGGTGCTCGCCATCCCCGAGCTGATGCGTATCCTGATCGACGAATACGCCATCAAGTGGGACGACGCCTGGGCTGCCTGTCAGAAAATCTTCTCCTACACCAACCACACCCTGATGAGCGAAGCGCTGGAAAGCTGGCCGGTAGAAATGATCGGCCGCATCCTGCCGCGCCACCTGCAACTCATCTTCGAAATCAACGAACACTTCCTGAGCAAACTGCGCGAACAGGGCATGGATGACGACTTCATCCGCCGTGTCTCCATCATCGACGAAGAAGGCGGTCGCCGCGTGCGCATGGCCTGGCTGGCCGTTATCGGCTCGCACAAAGTGAACGGCGTCGCCAAAATCCACTCCGACCTCATGGTCAAATCCCTCTTTGCTGACTTTGCCCGCCTCTGGCCGGAACGCTTCACCAACGTTACGAACGGCGTTACCCCGCGCCGCTGGATCGCGCTTGCCAACCCCGGCCTTGCGCAAGTGCTTGACCGTCACATCGGTAAAGACTGGCGCCGCGACCTTGAGCAGTTGGCGAAACTCAACCCGCTCAAAGAAGATGCCGCCTTCCGCGCCGAAATCCGTGGCGTCAAACTCGAAAACAAACGCCGCCTCGCTGAATACATCAAAGACGAACTCGGCATCAAAGTGAACCCCGAAGCCCTCTTTGACGTACAAATCAAGCGCATCCACGAATACAAGCGGCAACTCCTGAACGTGCTGCACATCGTCAGCCGCTACAACCAGATCCTGAAAAACCCGCATGGCGAATGGGTGCCGCGTGTCTTCATCTTCGCTGGTAAAGCAGCAAGCGCCTACTACGCGGCGAAAAAAATCATCCATCTCATCAACGACGTGGCGAACGTCATCAACAACGATGGCCGCATCCATGACCTGATCAAAGTTGTCTTCATCCCCAACTACGGCGTCAGCCTGGCGCAAATCATCATCCCCGCCGCCGATGTTTCCGAACAAATCTCGCTGGCGGGCACCGAAGCCTCCGGCACCAGCAACATGAAATTTGCGCTGAACGGCGCGCTGACCGTGGGTACGCTGGACGGCGCCAACGTGGAAATCCTGAATGCCGTTGGCGAAGACAACATCTTCATCTTCGGCAACACCGTCGAACAGGTCGAGGCCCTGCGCCAGCGCGGTTACTCCCCGCTGCTCTACCTCGAAAACGACAAAGAACTGCACGAGACCGTGATGCAAATCACCTCCGGCGTCTTCTCGCCGGAAGAACCGAACCGCTACCACGAAAATCTGCATGTTTTCAGCGACTACTACCAGGTGCTGGCCGACTTCCGCAGCTATGTCGCAGCGCAGGCCCATATTGACCGCCGCTACCGCAACCAGGATAAATGGGTCAAATCGGCGATTGCCAACATTGCCAACATGGGTTACTTCTCCTCCGACCGTTCGATCGCCGACTACGCGCGCGATATCTGGCGCATCCAGCCGCTACCGGATGTCCGCGCCCTCACCGGTAAACAACGGGAAGACGGCAAACCCGCCACCACAGAGGCAGCAAAACCTGCTATCGACAAACCTGCCGCCAAAGAAACGGCAAAATCTGCTACCGACAAACCTGCCGCCAAAGAAACGGCAAAACCTGCCGCAGCGGCACCCAAAAAACCGAAATCGCGCAAGCACTGATTCGCTCATCGCTCCGCTTCTCCGCTTCTCCGGCGCTTGCCGGAAAGCGGCAGAAAGGACAAGTGCGCCGCTCACAACAACGCCCCGCCGATGCAACCCGGCGGGGCGTTGTTTTCAGGCAATGAACGGAATGGGGTGCGTCATCCGGGCTGTGGCGCCCGCCTTAAAGCGGAGGCCGCCCGACCATGCCGTCCGGTAGCGCAACGCCGTTACGATTTTTTAGATGTTTGCCTATATCAAGCAGGCGGCAGTCCGTCCTATGATGATAGGAGGCGTCAACCCGCCCCGCCGGCGCGGCAAAACCGCGTCGCTTCCTGCAATCTCCCAAGGAGCCGACATGAAAATCCCCCTGCTGACCTTGTCCCTGCTTGCTGCCTGCGGCAGCGTCCATGCCGCCAGCCTCTGCGACGACCTGCACCCCGCCACGCCCCCGTATGAGCGCGACGTCGCCTATAGCGTCGCACCGCAGATGGCGATGAAACGCGCCCCTGCTGGTGCTGTGGGGGCTGCGGCACCCGCCCCACAAGCCGAAGCCGCCGCCAATGGTGCCGCCGCCCAATTCGGCATTGGCGGTACGGTCATTACCACCCCCGAAAACACCGAGAAATACGCGCATCAGGACATAAACCCCGTGCAGCGCACCGCCGACAATCCCGTCTCCACCTTCAGCATCGACATCGATACCGGCAGTTACAGCAACGTGCGCCGCATGATCGAAAAAGAAAACCGCCTGCCGCCCGCCGACGCCGTGCGCATCGAAGAAATCACCAACTACTTCGCCTACCACTACCCGCTGCCGACGGACGGCAAACCCTTCGCCGTGCACACCGAAACCGTTGCCTCGCCGTGGAAGGCGGACGCCCAACTCATCCGCATCGGCGTACAGGCGGCTGACCTCGACCCCGGCAAACGCCCGCCCGCCAATCTCGTCTTCCTCATCGATACCTCCGGCTCGATGGATGACCCCGACAAACTGCCGCTGGTGCAGAAAACCGTCTGCCACTTCGCCGAAGCCCTGCGCCCGGACGATCACATCAGCCTCATCACCTATTCCGGCTTTACCAAAGAATTGCTACCACCGACCGCCGGCAGTGAAAAAACCAAAATCGTGGACGCACTGAAAACCCTCTATGCCGACGGCAGTACCGCCGGCGGCGAAGCGCTACGCATGGCCTACGACGCCGCGAAAAAACACTACCGCGCGGATGGCATCAACCGCATCCTGCTTGCCACTGACGGCGACTTCAACGTCGGCATCAGCGACCCGGAAGCGCTGAAAACCTACGTCGCCGAACAGAAAAAAAGCGGCATCAGCCTCACCACCCTCGGCTACGGCAGCGGCAACTACAACGATCAACTGATGGAACAGCTGGCGGACGCGGGCGATGGCAATTACAGCTATATCGACAGCCTCGATGAAGCGAAAAAAGTGCTGGTGCGCCAGCTCACCTCGACGCTTGCCACCGTCGCACAAGACCTGAAAATCCAGGTCGAATTCAACCCGGCGACGGTCAAAGAATATCGCCTGGTCGGCTATGAAAACCGCGTACTGCGTCAGGAAGACTTCAACAACGACAAGGTGGACGCAGGCGACATCGGCACCGGCATGAATGCCACCGCCCTCTACGAAATCATCCCGCAGGGCAAACCCGGCTGGCTGGATGAAAGCCGCTACCAGAAGGCCGCCGCAGCGCAGGGCAAAACAGACGAATACGGCTGGCTGAAACTGCGCTACAAAAACCCCGGCGCAAGCGACAGCCAACTGCTGGAATTTGCCATCCCCGCCCACAGCATCCCGCTTGCAGAAGCCAGCGAGGCGACCCGCTTTGCCGTCGCCGCTGCCAGCTACGCGCAGGCGCTGAAAGGTGGGGCGCAAAACGGCAACCTCGACTGGGATGGCATCCTCCGTCTCGCGCAAGCGGCAAAAGGCGACGACCCCTACGGTGAACGCGCGGGCCTCCTGACGCTGATTGAGAAGGCAAAAAGCCTGGCGGCGGGGAAATAGCCACTTGTCTCATCCCAGCGGCGCAGTATACGCTTGCCCCCATCAAAAACGCCGCTGATGCGGCGTTTTTGATGAATGGATAAGCCCACAGTAATCCCGGCGTAAAGTGCAGAAGCGGCGCCAGCAGCAGCGGGATGAAGACGGCGGTGCATAGGCGGATTCTCGGCAGAAATGGCGGACGGAACAAGCGGGATGGCGCAGGATTCACCGAAAGCTGCCGCCAAAGCGTGCATAATGCCGCCACCATTGAAACCTTCAATAATCACCAGGAGAAACACACATGACCCGCTCCCACTTCATCCGCCTCCTTGCTGCCCTGTGCGCCTGCGCCACTCTGCCCGTCCACGCCGCCATCAGCGTCGCCGACATCACCGCGCAACTGCGCCGCCAGCCCGAACCGGCAGGCACCTTCACCCAGACCCGCTACCTGCGCGGCATGAACCGCCCGCTCATCGCCAGTGGCCGCTTCGCCCTGCAACAGGGCGCGCTCTACTGGAACCTGGAAAAACCCTTCGCCAGCAGCCTGCGCATCACCGCCGACGGCGTCAGCCAGTGGCAGGGCGAAAACTGGCAGCCGACGGGCACCACAGCGGCAAATGAAGCGCAAACCCGCCTCTTCCTCGCCTTCCTCCGCGCCGACGAAGCTACCCTGAGCGAATACTTCAACATCACCGCCGGCGGCGAAACAGCGGCATGGACGCTGCAACTGCTGCCGAAAACGGCGCTGATGCGGCAGATATTCGACCGCATCGATATCCGTGGCGGTGCCTACGTCGAACAAGTCATTCTGGAAGAAACACAGGGCGACAAAAGCGAACTGCGCTTTCATGTCGAACGATGACACCGCTCCGTGAACTTCCTCGGGCACGCACTGATTTCCCTCACGCTGGACGAAGCGCAGCAACGGCACACGCTGTATGGCAACTTCGCCGGCGATTTCTATAAAGGGCCGCTGGCAGATCTCGCCCTGCCCGCCGCCCTGCGCGAAGGCGTGCGGTTGCACCGCATTATTGACAGGCTGTCCGACCGCACCGACAACCCGCTCTACCCGCTGCTGGACGGCTTCGGTCGCTACAAAGGCATCGTCGCCGACATGTTCATTGACCATTTCCTCTGCCGCGAATTTCAGCAGCTGTTCCGGCAGGACCTGCCCGCCGTCGCAGCGGACATCCTGCACCGTGTCGCCCACTACCGCCCGCACTTCCCCGATGCCTTTGCGCGCACCTTCGCCTGGCTCAACGCAGAACAGATGCTGTCCCGCTACGGCGACCGCGCCGTCCTCGCCCGGGCCTTTGCCGGCATCGCACGACGATTGCGACAGGGCGATATCCTCACCACCGCCACCGCCGTGCTGGCCGCAAATGATGCCGCCTTTGCCGACAAGGCCGTACAGGCATTTTTTCAAGTGCGGCGGGAAAGCATCGCGCAGTTCTTGCGTGATGACGCTTAGGGCGCTGTGGCAGATTGACCGCTGGTGCGAGCGAGGCATACCGATGCCGGATGAGTTCCCATAAAAATCGCGTAACGACTTTTATGGGAGCCCGGTCAGGACGCCAACACCGTCAGATGCCTTTCCCGGGATTGGTAGAAGATTTAACGCAGCGGCGGCGCGAACATGATGCCGCCCTGATTCCACAGGCGGTTCAGGCCGCGTTCGATGGCAAGCGGCGAGTCTTTGCCGACGTTTCTGTCATAGGCTTCGCCGTAGTTACCGATGTTTTTCACGATGTGGTAGCAGAAATCCTGACCGACGCCGAGTTTGTCCGCGCCGTTTGCTTCCACGCCAAGCAGACGGCGGATGTTCGGGTTGTTGCTGTTTTTCATCTCGTCAACGTTTGCCTGGGTCACGCCGTATTCTTCAGCGTTCACCATGCAGTGATGCGTCCAGGCGGCGAGGTCTTTGAAAGCGGGATCTTCCTGGCGCACCAGCGGGCCAAGCGGTTCTTTGGAGATGACTTCCGGCAGGATGTCGTGCGCATCGGGGTTGGCGAGCAGTTTGCGCTGCACGTAGAGGCCGGAGACGTCCGAGGAGTAGGCGTCGCAGCGGCCAGCGTCGTAGGCGCTTTTCACTTCTTCGGATTTTTCGAAGATGACGGGTTTGTATTCGAGGCCGTTCGCCTTGAAGTAATCCGCCATGTTGGTTTCGGTGCTGGTGCCGGTGTTGGTGCAGATGGAGGCGCCGCTGAGGTCTTTCACGCTTTTGATGCCGAGGTCTTTGCGCACCATGAAACCCTGGCCGTCGTAGTAGTTGACGCCGATGAAGTCAAACGGCATATCGACGTCGCGCGAGGTGGTCCAGGTGGTCACACGCGCCAGCACGTCAATTTCGCCCGATTGCAGTACGGTGAAGCGTTCTTTGGATGAGGTCGGGCGGAAGGTGACTTTTTCCGGATCATGGAAGATGGCGGAGGCCAGCGCGCGGCAGTAGTCGACGTCAAGTCCCGTCCAGCGGCCTTTGTCGTCGGCGACGGAGAAGCCGGCAAGCGCCTGGGTGACGCCACAGCGCAATTCGCCGCGTTTTTTGATGTCATCCAGCGTCCCCGCATGGGCGGCGCTGGTCGCGAGTGCTGCACAGGTGATGGCGGCGGTGAGTAGGGTGGTTTTCATGGGTAGATCCTCGTGTGGGTAATGAAGGTGGGGAATTTACCGGATTGGCCCCGTTTGGCGGGGAGCGAATTGTAGAGTGAACTTCAGCCCAACGGGTAGATGCGCACTCTTGGTACGACCGCTATTTCCGCCCTGCCGTCCACTGGAAACCCCAACCGAAGGCGCGGTCCATGTCGCGATGGCCGGGAAAGTAGCGGTTGATGCGTTCGACGCGGATGCTGCCGCCGTCGTTAATCAGGCGGGCGATGGCGCACATGCTGTGTTGCGGGTTGCCGTCGGTGAGGTGGGTTTCGATTTCCTGCCCCTGCACATGGAGGGTGACGATGCCGTCAGTAGCGTTCCAGTTCGGCACGCCGTCGTAGATGAAGGCGAAGACGAGGACTTCGGCGATGTCCGACCAGCGCGAACCGTTGATATGCAGCCATTCGCCGTCAATGACCGCGCCGGTACGGTCGTCGCCGCTCAGGCGTACATACGGCGGGCGGTCGAGGCTGCCGAAGCGGTTGCCAAGCGCCTGTACACAGTCGCGGTCGCCGTTTTTCAGGCGGATGAAGGCGCCGAGGTCGAGATCAATTCCCTTGTTTTTATTGAAAAGACTGCCGAGGAAGCCGCTTTTTTGCGGGGTGGCGCCGGCGTGGTTCCAGTTGAGGTTGATGCGGATGGTGCCGTAATCCGTCTGTTTGGCGAGGCTGACAGCGGGGTTGCGTTTATCGAGGGTGATTTTGCTGAGGCTAAGGCGCGGCGGGGTAGTAGGGGCGGGCTTAGGTGCGGGAGCGGGGGTATCGGCAATTTCCACGCCGAATTGTTCGGAGAGCGGTTTCAGACCGCCGTTGTAGCCTTGCGCGACGAAGCGGATTTTCCACGTGCCGTTTCTGCGGTAGCACTCGGCGAGGATGAGCGCGGTTTCGCTGCGCCCGGCGCTATCGAGCGGACAGGTGATGACCGCTTCACCACGCACTTCGACACTCAGCAGGATGTCGCCAAGCTGCGCCGTGGGACAGGCGGCGGAGTAAGCAATGGCGATGCGTTCGATAGCCGCCGGCTGGCGAGCAAGGTCAAGCGTAAAGCGGCTGTTGCGTTCACTGCCGGAAAACTGCACGCTGCCGTCGTCGCTTTGCTGCTGGCCGTAGCAAATCATGTCGCCATCGCCGCGCACTTTGCCGGCGGCGGTGAGGCGGTAGGCGGCAACGTCAATATCAGCACCGCTGGTGATGCGGATAGCGATGGGGCCTTCTGGCAGGGCGGCATTACCGCCGGGGGTGAGTTGCTGGGGCATGGGGTCTCCTGTCGGATGGGGGAATGGATATTGTAGCCGTCCCCGCGCGGCGCCGCCCGGCGTAAAGCGGCATATAATCACGACTCCCTTTAGTAACCACGATCCCCTCATGAGCAGCAATACCCCCGATTGGGACGCCCGCGCTCCGGAAATTCAGAAAGACCAGCGCGCCGCCTACGACGAGATGCGCGACAAATGCCCCGTCGCCTACGATGATTATCTCGGCTATACCCTCTTCCGCCACGAAGATGTTACCTACGCGCTGGCGCATCCCGAGCTGTTTTCCAGTCGCGTCTCTACCCGCCACATTGCCGTACCCAGCGGCATGGATGCGCCGGAACACACGGCCTTCCGCGCCATCAACGACAAGTATTACACCCCGGCGCGCATGGCCGCCTTTGCTCCCGTCTGCCGCGCCGTTATTCACACCCTGATTGCCGAAACGCCGCGCGGCGAGGTGGTGGACATCATGACGGGCTTCGCGCAGCGTTACGCCATGTGTATTCAAAATGCCTTTCTCGGCTGGCCAGATTCCCTAGAAGCACCGCTGACCGCCTGGATTGAGAAGAACCGTCGCGCCACACTGGCTCGTGACCCTGTCGCTATCGGCCAGGTTGCGCTGGAATTTGACGGCTATATCCACGATCTGCTGCAACAACGCCGCGATGCGGGCGAGGCCGCGCCGGACGACATCACCACCGAACTGCTTTACGACGAGGTTGATCTGCCGACCGGCAAGCGGCGCATGAGCGAGGAAGAGTTGATTTCTCTCCTGCGCAACTGGACGGTGGGCGAACTCTCGACTATCTCCGCTTCCGTCGGCATCGTCGTTCATTTCCTCGCCGCCCATCCTGCCGAGCAGGAACGTCTGCGCGCCCATCCTGACGCCATCCCGGCAGCGGTCGAAGAGATCATGCGTCTGGAAGACCCGCTGGTGACGAACCGCCGCGTCACCACCTGTCCCGTGCATATCGGTGGGCGGGATCTGCCCGCCGGCAGCCGCGTCACCCTGAACTGGCTCAGCGCTAACCGCGACGAAGCGGTTTTCCCCGATGCCGACCAGTACCGCCCGGAACGCGACCAAAGCGCCAATCTCGTCTATGGCGCGGGCATCCACGCCTGCCCTGGTGCCCCGCTCGCCCGTCTCGAATTGCGCCTGCTGGTGGAGGAATTGCTGGCGGCAACGGCGAGCATCCGCTTCGCCGCTGACGGGCAAGCGGTCAGCACCAACGCCGTTTATCCCGTCGCCGGATACAGCAGTGTGCGGGTGGTGCTGGGCTGAACCGTCCCCCGCTTTCGCCCGCCAATACACAAACGCCCCGGTAATGGGGCGTTTGTCATGAAACGTACTACGGTCAACGCGCTTGCTTCTCCATATGCTGTTAGCAAGCCGCGCCGTCTCATACAGACTGCCTTCTGTTGGCTAGCCGCCTCAAGTCAACCTTGTTGCAGGGCAGCGGCAGCCCCGACCAGGCCGGGGTTCTTTGCCGTCACCAACCAGATGGGTACAGCGGCGAGGTAGCCTTCGAAGCGGCCTTTGTCGACAAAGCGGGTTTTGAACGGGCTTTCGTTGATGAAGTAATCGGCGATACGCGGCAGGATGCCGCCGCAGAGGTACACACCGCCGCGTGCACCGAGGGTAAGGACGAGGTCGGCAGTGACGGTGGCCAGCGCAGCGCAGTAGGTATCAAGTGTTTGCCGCGCCGTTGCCTCGCCGGCGAGTGCTGCGGCGGTGATATCCGCCGGGCGACGCTCAGGCGGTGTTTCGCCGCGCAGGGTGGCAAGGGCATTGTCGATGAGAGTCAGACCGGCGCCGTTAGTGATGCGTTCAGCAGAAACGTGGCTGCGGCGGGCATGCGCATATTTCCAGATGGCCACTTCGGTGTCGTTTCTCGGCGCGAAGCTGACGTGTCCGCCTTCGCCGGCGAGTGCCACCCAGCCACCGTGCCCGTCCGGAACGAGGGCGGACACACCGAGACCGGTGCCAGGGCCGATGACGGCCAGCGGGGTGCCATCCGCCGCTTCGCCGGCACTGACGAGGCGTTTTTCATCGACACTGAGATGCGGCACAGCCAGCGCCTGCGCGGTGAAGTCGTTGATGACGCGCAGTTTATCCAGCTGAAACGCCGCCTGCAGGGCGCGGATGGAAAATTTCCAGTGGTGGTTGGTCATCTGCACGTTATCGCCGGTGACGGGGTTGGCGATAGCAATCGACGCCTGTTTGACGCTGACATTCTGCGCACGCAGGTAGGCAGCGATGGCGTCTTCAAGGCGCGGATAGTCGGCAGTGGGCAGGGTATCGATAGCGTGCAGGCGGGTGCCGTCACCAAGGGCGAAACGGGCGTTGGTGCCACCGATATCGGCGAGTAGGGCGTAAGTTGACATAGTCTTCTCCTGGGGTTGCGGGGTTTGATGGGCAGTGTGTCATGTTTTGGTAGGAATGACGCAAATTTTCTGTCATCTTAGCTTTTCCTGTGTATAATGCAGGCACATTTCATTAATATGTACCTGAAAACTTGGCCGCTTCTTCGGAAGCGGTATTTTTTTGCCCGCTCAATCCTCGTGGGAGACGGGTCACTCCCCATCTGGAGGCGTACTTGAGGGCATGCGCCTAAGCCCGTATCATGCCGCCGTTTTCACAGATTCCCGCATGGCCATGAGCGACCCCATCCCTTTCAAAGGACGCAACATCAGTATTACCGCCGTCCTGCTGCAAGACGCCGACACCACCGGCATTGACGAACTACTGGAAGCCAAAATCGCGCAGGTACCCGCCGGATTCTTCGCTACCCAACCGCTGGTTGCCGATTTGTCCGCCCTGGACGGTTTTCAGGCAGACGGCAAATGGCTGAAAACACTGAAACGGATTTTCGAGCGGCACGGACTCTGCCTGATCGGCATCAGCGGCGGCCAGCTAGCCGACGGTGCCCTGGCTGCGGCAGGGCTGGCAGAAATCAGCGGTGAAAGCAAAAGCAGCAAAGCCGTACCCGCCGCCAAAACGAGCGAAGAACCCCCAGTCTCCCGACCCGCACCGCCCGCCGCCGTACCGGCCAAACTGGTACGGCACAACATCCGTTCCGGGCAGCGCGTTCTCGCACCGGGCGGTGACCTGGTCATCATCGGCAGCGTCAGCCCGGGGGCGGAAATCTACGCCGACGGCAACATCACCGTGTACGGTGCCCTGCGCGGGCGTGCCTTCGCCGGCGGACAGGACAACACCGCCGCCTACATTTATTGCCACACCCTCGGCGCCGAGCTGGTTTCCATCGCCGGCTTCTATCAGGACATGGAACAGTTGCAGGCAAACGGCATCCACCACAACGTCTTTATCAGCCTGAATGCGGATGAAAGCATGCGCATAGTGTCGGTATAATGCCGCGCCACACCATAACAAAGAGACAAAAACATGAGTAAAGTTATCGTCGTCACCTCAGGTAAAGGCGGAGTAGGGAAGACCACGACCAGCGCCAGCATCGCCTGCGGTTTTGCCATGAAGGGACACAAAACCTGCGTGATCGACTTCGACGTTGGCCTGCGCAACCTCGACCTCATCATGGGCGTAGAACGCCGCGTGGTGTACGACTTCGTCAACGTTATCAACGGCGAAGCCAGCCTGAAACAGGCGCTCATTAAGGACAAGCGGGTGGAAAACCTCTACGTGCTCGCCGCCTCGCAAACTCGCGACAAGGAAGCGCTTACCAAAGAAGGGGTGGAAAAAGTCATTAACGACCTGAAAGCGATGGACTTCGAATACATCATCTGCGACAGCCCTGCCGGCATCGAACAAGGCGCCCTGATGGCGCTTTACTTTGCTGATGAAGCCATCATCACCACCAACCCCGAAGTCTCCTCCGTACGCGACTCCGACCGCATCCTTGGCATCCTCGCCAGCAAATCGCGTCGCGCCGAGTTGGGTGAGGAAGCAGTCAAAGAACACCTCGTCATCACCCGCTACAAACCCGAACGCGTGCAGCAGCAGGAAATGCTTTCCGTGGAAGACGTCATCGAAATCCTCTCCATCCCCCTGCTCGGCGTCATCCCCGAAGACCATGACAACGTCCTGATCGCTTCCAACCGGGGCGAACCGGTCATCCTCTTCTCCGACAGCCACGCAGGCCAGGCCTACTCCGATCTGGTCGAACGCTTCCTCGGCAAAGATCTGCCGCACCGCTTCCTCGATGTCAAACGCAAAGGCATCTTCTCCAAACTCTTCGGAGGTTAGGATCATGAGCTTGTTTGATTTCTTCAGAAAAAACCGGCCGCAGCATTCAGCGGCAACGGCCAAAGAGCGCCTGCAAATCATCGTCGCGCACCAGCGCAACCAGAGCAGCCAGCCGCAACTGCTGGAAACCATGAAGCGGGAAATCCTCGAAGTGGTGAAAAAATACTTCGCCATCAACCTCGAAGACATCAGCGCCGACTTCTCGCGCGAAGGGGAAACGGAAATCCTCGAACTCAACATCAACCTGCACAGTAAAGACAACCTGCCGGAAAACGCGTAAATCCCATGAACGATGCTGCGGGCGTCCGTCTCGACCAATGGCTGTGGGCGGCACGCTTCTACAAAAGCCGGGCGCTCGCCAAAGCCGCCATTGAAAACGGCCAGGTTCTCGTCGGCGGACAGCGTGCCAAAGCGGCACGCACCATCAAAAGCGGCGTTCTGCTGCATATCGACAAACACGGCGAACAGGTTTACGACGTGACTGTCATCCGCTGCGAGAACAAGCGCGTCAGTGCGCCCATCGCGCAAACCTTCTACGCCGAGACCGCGGACAGCATTGCCCGTCGCGCCGAACTGCACGCTCAACAACAAGCCGCCCGCGACATGGTGCATTACCCCAACCGCCGCCCGGATAAACGCGACCGCAGACAAATCCGCGCCTTCCGCCATGGCGAATAGACAGCAGCTGATGAAGAAAACGGGCCCCGGGCCCGTTTTTTTATGACAACACCTCCGTGCATGAATTGGCGCTTATGGCCGCTTGGCGAGCCCAGTAACCACGCCGCTTGACGAGCCCAGTAACGACACCACTTGGCGGCCACAATCTCAACGATTTGCCGGGCAGTGCGAACGGATAAGGGCGACAGCGTGATACGGCAGGTCGGGACGGTGTTCAATAATGGCCTGTTTTTCGGCGGCGAGTTGCACGAGATGGGCAGTCGCGGGAGCGGCAGGGTCGCGCAGGATGAGACGTTCCGGATGGCGGCGCAGCAGGACACGCGTCGCTTCGCCGATGCCGGGTTTGATGAGATTGTCGTTGCTGATGCCGTAGCGGGCGCGGATGTCAGCGAGCAGGTGTTGCGCGGTTATGGCAGCCTGTGCCGTGTCCGCGGGCGCGGCGGCAGGCAGCTCGCCATCGGCCAGTGTGCTGATGCGGTCGGCGAAGGTTTGCGAGAGATCGTGCGATGCGAGATCGCGGTAATAAACGCAGCCGTGGTAGTCGTCCGCAGCAATTTGTTCGTTCAGGATGCTGCGGCTGATGAGGCCGCTGATGGTGGCATTCAGGAGGGCGGACGGGATGAGGTAGTCGTCGGCGGTGGCAGCGCAGGCGGCCGTGCCGGAGAGGTCAGCGAGGACGTAGAGGCCGCTGTCGATGTTTGTCCCCGCTTGCGCGTTGTAAGCGGCGATGAAGCGGTGCAATTCGCGGGCGATGACGCCTTTGCCCGTCCAGCCGTCAATGAAGACGAGGTCGGTGTCAGCGTGGTGGGCGAGGATGTGGCGCAGGGCGTTCTCGTCGATGCCGCGATCGCGGATGATCGAGATGCTGTAATGGGCGACGGGTGCGCCATAGTGGCGGCTTAGGATGGCGCGCAGGATGACGCCGACCGGCGTGCCGGCGCGCGCCAGCGAGACGAATGCAGGCGGACGATGGTGCCGCGCGGCAATGTTGGCGGCAAGCTGGCGGCAGTCAGCGGCCATGCGCGCCTCGTTTTGTGCGCAGGCGGCGCGGAAGAGCTCAAGGTAGCGCGCGCTGGGCGGGTATTCAGGCGAGAGCATTTCGCTGTAATGCTTTTGCCCGCTCTGGATGAGCGCTTCTTTGGCGGCCGTGTCGGCGATGGGCGCCAGCTGGATGGGTTTCAGCAGGAAGGTCACTTGTTCGGCACGGTAGCTGCCGTGGAAGGGCATGTTCATAGTTGGCGGGCAATTTGGCTGGCGGAAGGGGCAAGAAGATAGTCGCAGAGGCGCATATAGGGCAGGTCACTGCTGCTGTCCCCCATGCCGATGCTGACCAGGGCCGGATGGTCGGCGCGGTACTTGGCGAGCAGATGGGCGACGGCGTGCGCCTTGTCGAGCCAGGCGGGGAGGACAGCGAGGTTGTTGCCGTTCCGGTGCAGACGGTAGGCATCGCCCAAGTGCGGGCGCAGGCGCCCGGCGGCATCATCCAGCGGGGCGAGATCAGCGCTGGTGCTTTTCATAAGCAGATAAAAGGGAATGTCGTAATCGCAGATGAGGCGGACGTTGAGCGCGGCTGTCGCCGGCAGGCGCGCGGCAAGGGCTTCAAGTCCGGCGACGCTTTGGGCGGCATTCGCACGGCTCTGCGCCAGCCAGGCAGGATCGGCGCTGCCATCCGGCAGGAGGATGACGCCGCCGTGGTTGATGACGGCATGGGCGGTGAAAGGAATACGCACGCGGCGGTAGGCATCAAGATTGCGCGCGGTAACAGGAATCATCGTGGCGTGCGCCTGCCAGTGCGCCAGCAACGCCTGCTGACACGGCGAAGCGTAGGAAATCGGTGCGCCGTCTTTGAGATAGGCGAGCGGCACGTGTGCGGGCGTTGGTGCTGCCTTGCGCGCACTGGTGAAAAGGGTGTCGTCGAGGTCGGTGAAGAGAAGGAACATCGGATTCGTCGGATCGGCCAAGCAGAGAAGGCGGCATTGTAAGCTGCTTTGCCTGCCATTCCTGCGTTTTGGCTGCAAAGAGGAGGCAGGAGCGGAGCAACACCGTTGATTAAGTTCCGTCGCAATTTCACTATTGACAGAAATAACTGTTATTCCTTATGCTCTCACCCCATGAAACTCAATCCGACGACTGAAAAATTTGTCCTGCACTGGGGCGAAATGGGCACCCAATGGGGGGTGAACCGCACCGTGGCGCAAATCCATGCCCTGCTCTACATCTTGGGACGGCCGATGCCTGCTGATGAAATCGTCGACACCCTCGGCGTGGCGCGCTCTAACGTCAGCAACAGCATCAAGGAACTGCAAAGCTGGCAGCTGGTGCAGACTGTGCACATCCTCGGCGACCGCCGCGACCACTTCACCACCTCCGGCGATGTGTGGGAACTCTTCCGCATCATCGTTGCCGAGCGGCAGCGGCGCGAAATCGAGCCAACCGTGCGTTTCCTGCAAAGTCTGATGGACAGCCCCGAATACGCCCAGGAAAACGAAACCGCCCGGCAGCGCATCGTGCAAACGCACGAATTTGTCGGCACCCTAACCAGCTGGACGCAGGAAATGCTGCGCCTTTCCACCACAACCCTGGCCAAAGTGCTGAAACTGGGCGCAAGCATCCAGAAACTGTTGCGCTGAACTCGCTTGGCTGCCAACGGCAGACAGGCATTCTTTTTACCTTTGGATTTCTCTTATGACAGAAAATTCGGAAATAAAAAACGACCTGAACTACATCCCGGCGAAAGTTGTCCTGCTTTATTCCCTATGGGGTGGGGCGGTGGCAGGGTTCTGGTCAGGACTCGTTATCTCTCCGCCGCTGATTTTTCTCACCGTACCGGCCGGCATACCCATCGGCTTCCTCCCAGCCTTTCTCTGCGGCTGCTACCTAGCCTGGCGGCGCGTTTATAACGACAATCCGTTCTACGCCGCACTTGCCGGAGCCATCAGCGCCATATTGTGTGCCGCCCCATTGGATTGGCTCATCCATGACAAATTGACAGGAGACACCGCTATCCTCACCCTCCTTGGTGCCGTCAGCGCCTTTACCCTCGCCTTCTTCATCTTGCCCTCACCGCCGGAGGGCGTATGAAAATCCCGCCCTACCTCACCGCTGCCCTCGCCTTCCTCTGGCTGTGGAGCGGGCTGCAGCCCGTCCTGACCGCGCCCGACGCCTCGCTGCAATTACTGGCGGATATCGGCATTGCCACGCCGTGGCGCCGTCCGCTTTTCTACGCGGCATCCGCCTGGGACGTGCTACTCGGCATCCTCATTCTCACGCCGCTGCGCCGACTGCCCGCGCTGTGGCTGCTGCAAAGCGTGAGTATCGCCGCCTACACCCTCATCATCGCCTGCTGCCTGCCCGCTTACTGGCTGCACCCCTTCGCGCCGCTTATCAAAAACCTGCCGCTACTGGCGCTCACCGTCTATTTCTACCAACAAACCCGGAGCAGCTGATGGACTACCTGATCGTAAAAACCCTGCACATTCTTTCGGCCACCATCCTGGTCGGCACCGGCTTTGGCAGCGCTTTTTACCTGTTTTGGACCAACCGCAGCGGCTCGGTTGCCGCCCAAACGGTGGTGGCGCGTTGGGTTATCAAGGCGGACTGGTGGCTGACTACGCCGGCGGGCATCTTCCAGCCACTCTCCGGCCTGTGGCTGGCGCACTACGCCGGCTTCCCGCTCACCGCGCGCTGGATTTGGCTGACTTTTGCGCTGTACGCCTTCGCTGGACTGTGCTGGCTGCCGGTCTTATGGCTGCAACTGCGCATGGCGGCAATGGCGGAAGAAGCCGTTGCCCAGGAAAAACCGCTGCCATCGCGCTACCGCCGTTACGCCCGCTACTGGGAATGGCTGGGCTATCCCGCTTTCTGCGCGATGGTGGTGGTGTACTTTCTGATGGTGCTGAAACCGCAATAAGTGGCGGCCTTGTTACTGTCGTGATGTCTCCACTCTTTTCCGCTGCCGTAGACACGAAAAAAGCGGGGCAATACCCCGCTTTGTGCACCGGACGGTGTACTTACACGTTGATGTGGAAAGTAACGTCGATGTTGCCACGGGTAGCGCGGGAGTACGGGCAGACTTCGTGCGCTTTGGCGACAAGTGCTTCCGCAGCGGCTTTATCCATGCCGGGCAGGGCGATGTTAAAGACGACACCGAGGCGGAAGTGGTCTTGCGCGTCTTTGCCGAGGGCAACATCGGCATCGATAGCGAATCCTTGCGGCAGGGCGGTTTTTTCATTGCCGGCGACGAGGCGGGCAGCACCCATGAAGCAGGCGGCATAGCCGGCGGCGAAGAGTTGTTCCGGGTTGCTGCCGGCACCGTTGCCACCGAGTTCAGCCGGCGGGGCGAGTTTGAGGTCGAGTTTGCCGTCGCTGGATTTGGCGGCACCGTCGCGGCCACCGGTAACGTGTACATGAGCGGTATAGAGTGTGGTCATGGTTAGTTCCTCTTGGGTTTGTGGATAGTTCTTCATTCCGAACGCTTGTGGTTCGAATGAGCGGTGCATGGTAACTGCTGGAATGCGCGAGGCATAGTCATGATTTTTTATAGTCATTCCAAATAGAACTGATACGGTATTGTCTCGCTTCTATCTGAAACGGCTATATCGCTGTCATCGGTTATGCCCCGGCGCAACACTTTACGCCGCTGCGCGGAAAAGCAGCACGATCAGCACCTGCCCAACCATGATGCGCATGAAGGTGGTAAGCGGGTACACGGCGGCATATTTGAGTGCGGCTTCGTCCGATTGGGAGATTTCACAGGCAAAGGGTAGTACCGGTGCGCCGGTGTGCGAGCCGGTGAGCAGACCGCAGATTTCCGGGAAGGTCAGCTTGCCCCAAAGGCGGGCAGTAAAGCCGGCGATAAGCAGCGGCACCAGGGTAATGACGATACCGAGGGTCATCCAGTAGAGGCCATCGCCGTCTTTGAGAGCAGCGAAGAAGGCCGGGCCAACGCTGAGGCCGACGCTGGCAAGGAAAAGGGCAAGGCCGAGTTCACGCACCATCAGGTTGGCGCTTTGCGAGACATAGTGGGTAACGGAGAAGCGTCCGCCGTAACGGCTGATGAGGATGGCAACCACCAGCGGGCCGCCAGCGAGGCCGAGTTTGACCGGCACCGGCACGCCCGGAATCGGGATGGGAATGGCGCCGAGGATGATGCCGAGGGTGATGCCGAGGAAGAGTTCGGCGATGTGCGGGATTTGCAGGTCGCGCTTGGAGTTACCGAAGGCGGCAACGGCGGTTTTGATATGCGCGGCATCACCGATGATGGTGATGGAGTCACCGAATTGCAGGCGGGTGTTGCGGTCAGGGATAAATTCGATACCGGCACGCATGACGCGGCTGATGTTCACGCCATAGCGCTCATGGATGTTGAGCGAGGAGAGCTTTTTGTTGCAGACGGCGTTTTGTGTCACGTTGACCCGGGTCGAGGTGATGTAGGCGGGCGAAGCGGACTTGGGCGAATCGCTGAAGATGCTGCTGCTGGTCGGGCTGCCGATGAGGGTGATGAGACGATCCACTTCGTCATCGCGGGCGATGATGAGGAGGATGTCGTCAATGTGCACCTGGGTTTGTTCGTCAGCGAGGCGGATGTTGCCCTCGTGACTGATGCGCGAGATGGCGAAGCTGAACGGCATGGTGCGGCGGATATCGCCAATGGTCTGGTTTTCCAGCATCGGGTTGCTCACTTGCAGAGCGATGCGGGTGACGACGGAGGTACCGGCGCGCAGGCGGCGCAGGGTGAGACGTTTTTCCGCCAGCACGTTGATGCCAAAGGCGTACTTGATGATGAACATGGCGGCAATCAGCCCCATCACCCCGCCCGGATAAGCGGCGGCGTAACCGGCGGCCATTTGCACCGCCTGTTTGCCGTCACCGACGAGGTTGGTCAGCGTTTGCTGCGCGGCACCCAAACCGGGGGTGTTGGTGACAGCCCCCTGCATCACGCCGATGAGTTCGTGCAGGGGCGCACTGCCGGCGAAGTAATAGGTGAGCACGATGAGGATGTCGGCGATGACGACGATGAGCATCAAGAGATTCAGTTTCAGCCCCTCTTTCTGGAAGGAAGCAAAGAAACCGGGGCCGACTTGCAGGCCGATGGTGTACACGAAGAGGATCAGGCCAAATTCGCGGATGAAGTGGGCGGTGTGCTCGTTCACCGTGAAGCCGAGGTAGGAGATGATGATGCCGCTGAAGAGGACGATAGTGACGCCAAAGGTGATACCGAAGATACGCAGACGGCCAAGGGCGGCTCCACTAAAAATGACCAGGGCGTAGATGACAGCGGTGTAAGCGACGCTGTTGGTTTGGGTAAAGAGCTGGGTAAACCAGTGCATGTTATGTCTTCCATATGCTGTTGGTGGAGGGGGTAGCATTTTACTGCTTTACTGCGGCGGCGACGGCGAGGTTTTGCCGTTTTTTGCGCGCTACGAGGGATTTTTCAGGTAGGGCTAACGTTACCGCTGAGGTTACTCAGGCGCTGCATGTCATCGAAGGTGGCGGTAATCTGGCTGTCGGCGCGTTGGGCGCGGATGTGCTGTGCGTCTTCGTTGAGCTGGTAGCCTTTGGCGAGCAGGTAGGCGCGCACGGCGTTTTGGTGGTTGAGATCAAAGAGATTGATGGTCTGCGGGATGATACTGAGGATGCGTGCCGGACTGTCATCTTCCTGCCAGGCGGCGGCAATGCGCGGGTCGTGGATGGCGAGCAGGGCAATGCCGTCGCCATAGTCGCCGAGATAGTAGGCGTCCGCTCCCGTCAGGCCACAAGCGACGGCAGCGAGGTTGTGCAGTTCGGTTACATCCAGTTTGAAGCCTTCTTGTGTGAGGAGAGCGGTATCAGCCGGATTCTGGAAAAGGTTGGTGCTGTCATCGCCCTCGACAGCGGCATCGGGCGCGATATAGGCGCGCAGGATGTCGGCACTGGCGGCGTCGTTTGTGGTCATGGTGAGGTGCGGGTTGGCCCAGGCCCACAGCCAGCTGCCGCTATGATGCGAATAGGTACCAAGCCAGTGAATGGTGAAGTGTTCGTCGCCGAGGGTAAGCTGGCCGATGTTCTGATCTACAAACCAGGCAGCGGCAGTGTCTGTAAGGCGTTCCAGGGTGGTTTGTTTGTCGAGGGCGAGAGCGGCGTATTCTTCGAGTAGGGTGGTCATGGTGTTTTCCTGTTATGGAAAAGCCCTTCCGGGGAAGGGCTTTTTAGTTGGGCAAGGGGATTATCAGGGGGCGAGGATTTTCAGCCAGAAGCCGAGGATGCCGATGCCGAAGAGGCCGAAGATAAGCCACAGGGCGTTCACGCCTTTGCGCAGCAGGTACATGCAGAGGAAGGTCAGCCCCAGCGCGGGCAGGCCGGGCATGAGGTCATCCAGCACGCCTTGCACGGTGGTGACGGTGGTTTCGCCAACCTGGTTGGTCACTTCCGCGATTTTCACTGGGATGTTGATGTGCGTCCATTTGTTCACCAGCGCGCCCATGACGAAGAGGCCAAGGATGGAAGCCGCTTCGGTGATTTTTTGCAGCGCACCGCCGCCCATATCAGAGACGATTTCCAGGCCTTTTTTGTAGCCGTACTGGATGCCCCAGTAGCGCACGAAGAGGCGCACGGCGTTAAAGAGGACGAAGAAGAGGATGGGGCCGAGCAGGCTGCCGCTTTGCGCGATACCCGCGCCGAGGGCGGCAAATACCGGACGCGCCGTGCCCCAGAAGATGGGGTCGCCGACACCGGCAAGCGGGCCCATGAGGCCGACTTTGACGCCGTTGATGGCGGCATCGTCAATCGGCGCACCGTTTGCCCGCTGTTCTTCCATCGCGAGGTTAACGCCGAGGATGGGCGCGGTGACAAAGGGTTGGGTGTTGTAGAACTCCAGGTGGCGCTTGATGGCGTCTTTGCGTTCCTGGCTGCCTTCGGGATAGAGGCGGCGGATGGCGGGGACGATACCGAAGCAGTAGCCGAGCGCCTGCATGCGTTCGAAGTTCCAGGAGCCTTGCAGCAGGTTGGAGCGGATGAAGCAGGCGTTGAGGTCGCCTTTGGTCAGCTGGACTTTTTGGTTTTGGTTTTCCATGGGTGGCTCCTAGTCGAGTTGGTCGTCGAGTTTGCTGCGCTGGGCAACGGCGGCTGTCGTGCTGCCTGTGCCTTTGTGGTATTTCGGGTGCATCTGGATGTAGAAGTAGGCCAGCGCCACACCGAGTACACCGAGGGCGACAAGGTTGAAGTTGGTGAAGGCGGCAACGACGAAGCCGACGAAGAAGAACATCATCAGGTGCGGCGCGCGCATCATGTTGATCACCATCGCGTAACCGACGACGACGATCATGCCGCCAGCAACGTTGAGTCCGCCGGTGACGACAGGCGGGATGGCATCGAGCATTTCTTTGACGGCGTTGGTGCCGACGGTGGAAGCGACGATGACGGCCGGGATGGCGACGCGCATCGCTTGCAGGAGCAGGGCGCTCAGGTGCAGCCAGGTGATGGCGTGGAGGTTGCCGGTTTTCACGGCGTTATCGGCGGCGTGCTGGAAGCCGACAGTGATGGTGCGCACGAGGATGGTCAGCACTTGTCCGGCGGCAGCAAGCGGGATGGCAAGGGCGATACCGGTGCCCATTTCCTGTTTGCCGGCGATAACGAGGATGGTGGAGATGATGGAGGCCAACGCCGCGTCCGGAGCGAGTGCCGCACCGATATTCATCCAGCCGAGGGCCATCATTTCCAGGGTACCGCCGATAATGATGCCGGTGGTCATGTCACCGAGGACGAGGCCGGTCAGCGTACAGGCGATAAGCGGGCGGTGTGTCTGGAATTCGTCAAGAATGGAGCCCATGCCGGACAGGCAGCCGACGAGGAAGACCAGGACGATTTGCAGGGATGAGATTTCCATGAGGTGTCTCCGTTAGGGTTTGTATTTTTCGGCGATGAGGGTCAGCACCGGCACTTTTTTGTCGGAAGCGACTTTGCGCACTTCCAGCTCGATGCCTTTGCTGTCCAGTTCTTTGAAGGCTTCTACGTCTTTGGCGTCAACGGAAACCGAGGTGTCGAGCATGGTGCGTCCTTCTTTGTAGGCCATGCCGCCGATGTTGATGGACTGGATGGTCACGCCACGACGTACCAGTTCGAGGGCGTCCGTCGGGTTGGTGAAGAGCAGCATGACTTTGTCGTCCGCATATTCGGGGTTGTTATAGACGCGCATCATTTTGTCCACGCTGACGACGTGCGCGGTGACGCCTGGCGGCACAGCCTGTTTCAGCATGGTGGAGCGGGTTTTGTCCTTCACAACCTGGTCGTTGACGACGATGATGCGCTTCACGCCAGTTTCTTTTGTCCAGCGGGTCGCGACCTGACCGTGGATGAGGCGGTCATCAATACGCCACAGGCCGAATTTCATGTGCGGGCCGTCGTTGGCTTTTGCCGATGCTTCGGCGCGCAAACGCTGGATTTCCGGATCGTTCTCGTCAAAATCGGCAGCAGCCGGCGCAGCAGCAGGGGCTGCGGCTGTTGCGGCAGGGGCAGCTGTCGCTACTTTCTGCGTTTTCAGCGCCTTGACGCCGTCTGCCCCTTCACGCAGGGCAAGGGCTGCCAGTTCGGGCAGGCTGGTGATGTCTTCGCGTTCCATCAGCACGGAGACGAGCATCGGCACGTTAACGCCGGTGACGACTTCGGTATTCGCATCATCATGGGCGATGCCGCTTGAAGCATTGAAGGGCGTACCGCCCCACAAATCCACCAGCAACAAGAGTCCGCCGGAAGTATCGAGTTCGGCGGCGGCGGCGCGGATTTTCCCCGCCAACACCTCGCCGTTCTCTCCGGGGACGAAATCCACACAGCGCACGTTATCCTGCGCGCCAATGATCATCTCTGCTGTCGCCAGCAGGGCTTTGGCAGCATGACCGTGTGTGGTGATTACAACCGCGATTGTCATGTATGAGTACCTCTCAGGGTGGGTTGGGAAGTAATACCAATCCCGGAAATACGCGGAGAGTGTTGGCGCGTCTGAGCGGAGCCCATAAAAATCGCTGTGTGATTTTTATAGTGAAGCCGCACCGTATTAAACATACGGCCTTGGCGTGCCGCCTTCTCACCTTACCCAAGGATTGGTATAACAAAATGCGGAAACCGCTTTTGTTTGCGTGATTTTAACGCCGAGGCAAGATAATCACAATTTGATGTGAATTTTGTTAGGAATGGCTGTGGTTTTTACTGTTCTGCACAACAAGCATAAAAAAGCCGCCTGACGGCGGCTGGCAAGGAGGATGATTACAGGCGCATCGGCATGATGATGTAACGCACGCCCTCATCTTCGCTGCTGGTAATGAGGCAGGGACTGTTTTTGTCGGTGAAATGCAGCTGCACGTTATCACCGCTGATGGTCGAAATAGCATCGATCAGGTAGTTGATATTCAATGCCGCTTCAAGTTCGAGGTTCTGCGGGTTGATGATGTCCAGCGCTTCTTCGACGGTTTCGTTTTCAAGGTTGCGTGCCGAAAGTTGCAGGCGGGTACCGGCAAAGCCGAGACGGATACCGTCGTGGCGGTCAAGCAGCAGTACTTTGGCGCGTTGCAGCGAGTCAAGGAAGGCCTGACGCGAGACGAGTACCGGGTTTTCCTGCGCCGGCGGCAGGACTTGTTCGTAATTGGGGAAGTTGCCGTCGATGAGTTGGCTGGTAAGACGGGTACCGCCGATGGTCAGGCTGAGTTGACGTTCGCCGAGATTGAGCACGACTGGCTGGCTGACGCGCGCCAGTTGGCGGATGAGTTCGTTTACGCCCTTTTTCGGCACGATGAGGTTAGTACCAGCAGTGGCAGCGGTATCGAGGCCACTGCGTGCACAGGAAAGGCGGTGACCGTCGGTACTGACGGCATGGATAGCCTGGCCATCTTCGACAATGTTGAGGTACATGCCGTTCAGGTAGTAGCGCACGTCTTCGTTGGCCATGGAGAAGCGGACTTTCTGCATGATGTCGTGCAGGGCGCGACTCTGGATTTCGATGCGCCCATCCATGTCGGCTTCCGCCAGTGCCGGAAAATCTTCAGCGGGCAGGGTGGCAATGCGGAAGACACTGCCAGCAGCTTTCACCAGCAATTGTTCTTTGTCGAGCGAGCAGTACACAGTGGCCTGCGCCGGCAAGTGGCGCACCACATCAAGCAGTTTGCCTGCCGGTACGGTAACGGCGCCTTCTTCCTGGATATTGAGCTCGTGCAGCAGGATTTGCAGGGTTACTTCGGTATCGGTGCCTTTCAGCAACAGACTGCCGCCGCTTGCCTGGATAAGGGCGTGACTGAGAATGGGTTTGGTGGTTTTGCGTGCCACGATATTGCTGATGTCGGCGAGCGCTTCAAGGAAGTGCTCTTTGCTGATGTCGAATTTCATAAGTAACCTCTTTTATGTATTTTCGTCGTCGCAGTCGTTCCTGTGGATATGTGGAAAAGTGCGCTAGACGTCGGTAGTGTAAAGAAAAATAGGTCGGTTTGTTGGGGAAAAACCCGGTGGAAAACGAGTGGACAGCATGTTGATAAGTGAGCGATGTTTTTTATGCACCGACTATACACTCGTTGTCCACTGGGTTATCCACCAAGTTATCCACATAGTTTTAACCGGTGATAATCGCCTTGACGGTCTCGTATTCTTCGCGAAAACGCAGGTCGTTTTTGCGCCGTGCCTCGACATTCTCGATGGCGTTCAAGACGGTGCTGTGATCCTTGCGGTGAAAGGATTCTGCTATGCTTTTCAAGGACATATCGGTGAGTTCGCGCGTTAATGCCATCGCCATCATGCGTGGGTCGGCGAGGTTTTTACGCCGGCTGGCCGAGAGCAGATCGCCGATGCTGATGCTGTGGTATTGCGCCACGACCTTTTGAATGTTATCCACATTGCTCTGGTTCTTCTGGATCTGCAACTGGTCATACAGCGCTGCCTTGGTGATGGCAATGGTTGCCTCGGTGTCGCCCTTGATAACCTGGCACTGGAAGATGACTTTTTTCAGCGCGCCTTCGAGGTCACGCACGTTGGAATTGATATTTTCGGCGATGAAGAAGGCAACGTCGTCGGGCAGGTTGAAATGCTGTTCTTTCGCCTTGCTTTTCAGGATGGCGTAGCGGGTTTCCGGTTCTGGGGCGCGAACGGAAACGGTCAGCCCCGCGCCGAAGCGGGATTTCAGGCGTGCTTCCAGACCTTCAATTTCTTTCGGGTAACGGTCGCAGGTGAGGATGATTTGTCGCTTCTTGTCTATCAGCTCATTGAAGGTGTGGAAAAATTCGGCTTGCGACTGGTCTTTGCCGCCGAGAAACTGCACGTCGTCCACCAGCAGGGCATCGACGTTGCGCAGGCGGTTGGAGAAGGCTTTTTGCGTTTTCCCGGCGAGTGCGGCGAGGAATTCGTTAACGAACTGTTCGCCAGTCATGTACATCACGGCGTTACGGCCGTGACGGCGCAGGGCGTTGCCGGCGGCGTGCATCAGATGCGATTTGCCAAGGCCGGTGCCGCCGTAGATGAAGAGCGGGTTGCTGTCAGCGAAGAAGGTTTTACCGGAGACGCGTTCGGCGGCGGCAAAGGCTTCGTTGTTTGATGGTGCGGTAACGAAGTTCTCGAAGCGGTAGTCGGGGTTGAGGTTGCTTTCAAAGGACGCGGTGGCACCGCCGCTTTTTTTGCCCGGCGCCGGGGTATTGAACAGGTCGGGATTATCGGTCGCTTTCAGCTCGACTTTGGTCACACCCTTGTTGTGCAGCGTCATTTGTAGCACCGGCAACAGGGTTTTTTCGATTTCTTTCTGGGCAAATTTATTCGGCGCGAGCAGTACCCATGAGGTGGGATTGACCACTTGCGGCGTCAGCGATTCCAGTGCCACCATCTGATCGTTGTTGCAAATGCCCTTCATGCTGAGGAGGACATCCTGCCAAAGGTGGTGGTATTGCTCGTGGTTGGCGGGGGTTTTATGACTCATGGGCGAACCTCAGACGTAGAGCCCGTTCCAGCAGGGTGAAGGTGCGCTCGAAATCTTCCGGCTGGCCGAGATACGGGTCGGGCAGTTCCGGGCTGTCCGGCAGAGTTTCCAGCATGAAGCCGACTTTGCCACGCTGCGCGTCATCGCTGGCGAGCGCGGTCACATCCTGATAGTTGCGCCGGTCGGCGACGAGGATGCGATCGAAGCGGTCAAAGTCATTCAGGTTGAAGACGCGGGCGCGCAGATTGTCAATTGGCATGCCGTGCGCGCGCATGACGCGGCGGGCGCGCGGGTCGGGAGCGTCACCGTCGTGATAAGCGGCGTGGGTACCGGCGGAATCAAGAATGACATCATCGCGGCCCATCTCGCGCAACAGATAACGGGCAACGCCTTCCGCCATCGGTGAGCGGCAGATGTTGCCCATGCAGACCATCAAGATTTTCAAGTTTTTCATAGTGTTACTGATAATGCTGGGACAGCAGTTTAGCATAACTGCCCCCCCGCCCGAGCAGTTCGGCGTGGCTGCCGCTTTCCACGATGCGCCCCTGTTCGAGGACGACGATGCGGTCAGCATTGCGGATGGTCGAGAGGCGATGCGCGATGATGATGGCGGTGCGTCCCTTGCGCAGCCGTTCCACCGCTTCCTGCACCTTGGCCTCGCTGTGGTTGTCCAGTGCTGAAGTCGCCTCATCCAGAATCAGAATCGGCGCGTCCTTATAAAGGGCGCGGGCAATGGCAATGCGCTGCTTCTGTCCGCCGGAGAGACGCCCGCCCTGCGGCCCGATGTTTTCCGTGTAACCATGCGGCAGCTTGGTGATGAAATCGGCTGCGTTGGCCGATGCTGCCGCCATTTCAATGCGCGCTGCATCCGGCTCAGGGTCGGCGTAGGCGATATTGGCGGCGATGGAGGTAGAAAACAGCACGGTGTCCTGCGAAACAAAAGCAATAGCGCGGCGGCGATCGGCGAGCGACATTTCTGCCGTATCCGTGCCGTCAATCAGGATCGCCCCCGCCTCTGGTGCATAAAAACCGGCAAGCAGCGCGGCAATGGTCGATTTGCCGCTGCCTGACTCGCCAATCAGAGCCACCGTTTCGCCCGCCTGAATATGCAGATTGAAACCGGATAGCACCGGCTGTTCCGGATAAGAAAAAGACACATCGCGGAAGACAATCTCACCGCGCGTGATGGTGCAAGGCGGCAGGGCAGGCTGCGGTTCGGCTGATGTATCCAAAAAATCAAAAATACTCTGCGCCGCTGCCAAGCCACGCTGAATCGGCTCGTTCACCTTGCCGAGGCGTTTGATCGGCGGGAAAAGCAGCGCCATGGTGCCGAGGAAAGAGACAAACACCCCGGTCGTCATCTGATCCGGCGTGGCGCGCGCTTTCAGGGCAAAGAGAATAATCACCGCCGACAGCGCGGCAATAATCGTCATTTCGACGACGGGCGACGCTCCGGCGGCGATTTGCGTCGAACGCACCGCATGAAAACGCACTGCCTCCGCCTGACGGTCAAAGCGGGCGAACTCAAAATCCTGACCGTTATAAATGCGCACAATCGCCCGCCCGCGCAGCGCCTCATCGACCACATGATTCATGCCGCTCATATCCTCCTGCATCGCCCGCGCCATGCGGCGCAGCTTGCGCGACACATGGATGATGACAAACGCCAGAACTGGCGCGACGACAAAAAGCAGCAGCGTCATCTTCCAGTCGAGATAAAGCAGGAACACCGTCAGCGCGATGATGGTTACCACCTCGCGCAGCAAAATCGCGACCGCATCCGTGCTCGCCGCCATAAGCTGCAAGACGTCATAAGTAAAACGCGAGACGATGCTGCCGGCGCTATGCGCATCAAAATAGCCCATCGGCAGACGCAGCAACTGGCGGAACATCAGGCCGCGCAGCGTGTACACCACCTGCTGCGCCAGCCAGTTCATGCTGCACGTCGCCGTATAACTGGCCAGCCCTCTCAGGGCAAAGCCGAAAAAGAGCAGGGCAGTGAGGATGTACACCGTGCGCATGCTGCCCTCGGCAAAGCCGCCATCAACCAGCGGTTGCAGGACAAACGGCACCAGCGGTTCGGTGAGGCCGTAGAGCACCGTGCCGACGATGGCGAGCAGCACGACCTTCCAGTGCGGGCGGATGAAAGCAAGCAGACGCGCATAACGCGCACGGTCTTCGGCATTAAACATGAGCGGTTACAGGATGATTAAGGGGGAAAGGGCATTGTAGCCCAAGCGGCGCAAATACTGGGCTCGCCAAGCGGCCATAGGTATCTACCCAACACTTAATGGCTGTGGAAATAAAAGGAAAGCCCTCGCCCGCTTGCGGGAGCGGGACAGCGCGTAGTGAGAAAAGGGTAGGGGTGAGGGCGTTCGTCGGCAGGACGAACCATGCCAAGCTGGACGAGCAGGTATTTTTGCCCTTTGTCGCTTCGCGACACCTTCCGGGTTTCCATGAAAGAAATGCGAACATTTTTTCATGGAAATCCCCCTTTCCCCGCAGGCGACAGGAGGGATTGTCGGCTGTTTTTTAAAGATTTTTCCTCTCTGCGCGATGGGTAGATATCTATGTCGCCTTTGGTGCACCCGATTTCCAAAATTGGTAAACCATTGCACCATTGTGCGCGAAGAGGCGTACAATGCGCACCCGAACAAACAACCTGACTTTCATCAACCATGAGCAATACTCCTTATACCTTTAGTAGACCTCTTGCGAAAATATCCTGAAGATTTACAATCCTTGGATGAAATACGAAA
>ERZ772971.231-NODE-231-length-36945-cov-4.436243_pt1 | contig 36945 bp, 28 predicted proteins | sample MGYA00511943_ERZ772971 | MGnify/ENA primary metagenome ERZ772971 (study PRJEB29015, sample SAMEA2737929) | human oral metagenome | biome: human oral; feature: human-associated habitat; material: dental | place: China | collected 2144 ... | reverse complement strand
CGGAGTCGAGCGCGCCGCCCGCGCGGCTGCGGCGCAGGCGGGCGACGGCGGCCTCCAGGCGGTCCAGAGCCTCATCCAGCGTGGGGCGCGGGCAGGCGAGGTTGAGACGGGTGAACCCGTCCCCGCCGGTGCCGAACATGCGTCCGTCGTCGAGCCACAGCCCCGCCTCCTCAAGGAGGAAGCCGTCCAGGTCGGTGGGCCTGAGCCCCGTCTCCTCCAACAGGCCGCGGCAGTCGAGCCACAGCAGGTACGTGCCCTCACACGGCGAGACCTCGACGCCGGGGACGGAGCGCAGCCGGGCCGCGACGTGCTCACCGGCCGCCGCCACGTGCGCACGCAGCGCGTCCAGCCAGTCCTCGCCGTGCTCGTAGGCCGCCCGACAGGCCGTGAGCCCCAGCGCGGCGGGCTGCGAGTAGCCGCAGGCCGTGAGCTCCCGCCGCAGGGCGGCACGCAGGCCGTCGTCGGGCACGAGGATGTTGGCGACCTGGAGCCCGGCGAGGTTGAAGGCCTTCGACGGCGACGTGCAGGCCACGGTCAGGGCCGCCGCCTGCGGGCTGACGGAGGCGAAGGGGATGGTGCGCCACCCCGGCAGGGCGAGGTCCGCGTGGATCTCGTCAGCCACGACGACAACCCCCAGCCGGGCGGTCAGCGCCGCCAGGCCCTCCAGCTCCTCGCGGGACCACACGCGCCCCACCGGGTTGTGCGGGTTGCACAGGAGCATGAGCCGTGCGCCCGTGGACACGAAGACCGCCTCCAGGGCCACCAGGTCGCGCCGGTACACGCCGTCCTCGCCGCGCACGAGCGGCGCCGAGGCCACCACCCGGCCGTTGTCCTCCACGACCTCACGGAACGGGTAGTAGACCGGCTCCTCGATGACCACCGCCTCCCCGGGGCGGGTGAAGGCGCGCACTGCCAGGGCCAGGGCGGGAACGACGCCGGGCGTCACGACGTTCCAGGAGGCCTCCACCTCCCAGTCGTAGCGGCGGCGGAACCAGCCGGTGAGGGCGGCGTCGTAGGCGGCGTCCGACTGCGTGTAGCCGAAGACGCCGTGGGCGACGCGGGCGGTGAGAGCCTCGATGACGGCGGGCGCCGTCGGGTGGTCCATGTCGGCCACCCACAGGGGCAGGGCGGAGGCGGGACGGCCGCGCTCAAGTGCGGCGTCCCACTTGAGGCTGGCGGTGCATCGCCGGTCGATGACGGTGTCGAAGCCCGCGGACGCCGCGGGGGAGGCAGGTGACGGAACGGGGTGGGGGCAGGAGAGTGGCATGACGACTGGTCCTGGGGCCTGGCCGGGGGCGCCCGGGCGCGCAAGGGCACCGGGCGCGCCCTGCGGCGCTCGTTGACGACGGGGAGCAGAACGCGGGGCCGCGGTGCGGTCCCGTGGAGCTCGACAGGACGCGGCCGGTCCCGGAGCTCTAGCCGTGATTGGGGCAGACAGCGACGGCTGGCGCTGTCAGCGCATGCGCATTCGACGCGCGACGACGGGGCGCACGGAACGGGTGCGGGTCGAGGCAGTCGCGGCGGTCATGGCGGCACAGTAGGCGCAGTGGTCACGGGACTGTCAACGTCGTCTCGCCGCGCGGGCGCAGCTCGGGCGGCGGCTGCGGCTTCGGCAGGGAAAAAGTGCTGGCGGCGGCGGGGAAGGCGTGCGAGAGTGGTGCCGAGCCTGGCTGGGCTCCCACCCGCACGTCAGAAAGGCCGTCGACGATGACCAGCACCGTGCACCCTCACCTCGGCGCCGAGGGCGCCCGCGCCTACTGGGTCGACACCGAGACCCTCGCCTGGCCGCGCGAGCTCGTCCCCGAGGGCGTCGACGAGTCCAGCCTGCACCTGGGGCTGCTCACCTCCCTCTCTGGCTCGCTGCGCGTCGAGGACGGCGTCGTGCACCTGGGTGACGACGGCTACGAGGTCGCCCTGCGCCCAAGTGGTGCCCTGCCCGAGGCCGTTCTCGCCGCCCACCCGCAGCTGGTCGGCTACCTCGCCCTCAGTCTCCGTGACGAGACCGGGGCCCCGCACCTGGACCGTGAGGACGTCGAGGAGCTGCTGACGGGGCAGGTCGCCGTCGTCCAGCGGGACGCCTCTGGCTCGGTCACCGCCTGCACGGGCGTGCAGACCTGGCCCGTCATCGACCGGCTCTGGGGGCAGGCCGCCTCCATCCGCAACGGCTCCGCCCCGCTGGGCGCCTGGTTCGAGGAACCCGACGGCGCCCCCGCCTTCGCGCTGTGGGCCCCCACTGCCCGTACCGTCACCCTGCTCACCTGGGAGACGGGGGACCCCACCGGCTCCGTGCCCGCCGTCGACACCGACCCAGTGCGCACCCCGGCGACCCGGACGTCGGCTGGCTGGGACGGACGCTGGCAGGTCAGCGCCGCGGCCGCCGCGACGGCAGGTATCGGGCCCGGATGCCAGTACCTGTGGGAGGTCGAGGTCTACGTCCCCGCCACCGGCCGGGTGGAGACGAACCTCGTGACCGACCCCTGCTCGCGGGCCCTCACCGTCGACTCGCGGCGCAGCGTCGCCGTCGACCTCGACCGGCGCGACCTCAAGCCCACCTCCTGGGTGGAGAACCTGCCGCCCCTTGTCACCCAGGACAGCGCCCGCGCCATCTACGAGCTCCACGTGCGCGACTTCTCCGCCGCCGACGCGACCGTCCCCGCCCCGCTGCGCGGCACCTACGCCGCCTTCACCGTCAGCTCGGCGGGCACCCGACACCTGCGTGCCCTCGCCGCAGCCGGCATCGACACCATCCACCTGCTGCCCGTCTTCGACTACGCCACCGTCCCCGAGGACCGTGCCGCTCAGAGCGTGCCCGACATCCCCTCCGACGCCTCGCCCTTCTCCCGGCGCCCGCAGGCGGCCATCACCGCCGTCGCCGACTCTGACGCCTACAACTGGGGCTACGACCCCTACCACTGGATGGCGCCCGAGGGCTCCTACGCCCGTGAGGGCCACCAGGACGGGGGCGCGCGCACCCGCGAGATGAGGGAGATGATCGGTGCCCTGCACGGTATGGGCCTGCAAGTCATCCTCGACCAGGTCTACAACCACACCGCGGCCTCCGGCCAGAGCCCCCACTCCGTCCTCGACCGGGTGGTCCCCGGCTACTTCCACCGGCTCGACCCCGCCGGACGCGTCGAGGGCTTCACCTGCTGCAACGACATCGCCACCGAGAGGGCGATGGCCGAGCGACTCATGATCGACGCCTGCGTCGGCTGGGTGCGTGACTACCGCGTCGACGGCTTCCGCTTCGACCTCATGGGCTACCACTCGACCGCCACCATGCAGGCCGTGCGTCAGGCGCTGGCGGAGGTCGCGGAGGACGCCGTCGGCCATGCCATCTACCTCTACGGAGAGGGCTGGGACGTCCACGAGGACTCCGGCAACAGGTACGTCCGCCGCGCCATCCAGGGGCAGGTCGGCTCCGGCCCCGAGTCCGGCTACCTGCGCATCGGCACCTTCAACGACCGGGTGCGTGACGCCCTCCTGGGCGAGCGCTTCCTCCCCGACCCCCGGGTCGTCCAGGGCCTGGCCACCGGTGCCGTCCTCGACCCCAACGAGCAGGAGGAGCGCCCCGAGGAGGAGGCCGCCGCCGACCTCGCCTGGCGCACCGAGCTCGTCCAGCTCTCCCTCGCCGGCAACCTGCGCCGCCCCAACGGCCCCGGCTACGGCAACGCGCCCGCCGCCTACGGCGACGAGCCGGTGGACTCCATCGCCTACGTCGAGTCCCACGACGACCAGGCCCTTTTCGACTGGCTCGCCTACAAGCTGCCCTGCGACACCCCCATGGACCAGCGGGTGCGCGCCCAGCTGCTCGCGCTCGCCGTCGTCACCCTCGGGCAGACCCCCTGCTTCTGGGCCGCGGGCACCGAGCTGCTGCGCTCGAAGTCCCTGGACCACGACTCCTACAACTCCGGCGACCACTTCAACGCCATCGACTGGAGCGGGCAGGACAACGGCTGGGGGCGCGGTCTGCCGCCGGCGGAACGCAACTTCGAGCACTGGATCATCCAGGCCGAGCTGCTCGCCCACAGCCACCTGCGGCCCAGCCCCGAGCACATCGCCCAGGCCCGCGACATGGCCCTCGACCTGCTGCGCCTGCGCCGCTCCACCCCGCTGCTGTCCCTCGGATCGGCGGCGCTCGTGCGCGAACGCATCTCCTTCCCCCTGTCCGGTCAGAGGGCCGTGCCCGGCGTCATCCTCATGGTCATCGACGACGGCGGCGGCGAGCTCGACATCGACCCGGTGCTCGACGGGCTCGTCGTCGCCTTCAACGCGCAGCCTGAGACGGTGCAGGTCTGCGTACCTGAGCTGGTGGGGCGCTTCCTGCACCTCAACAGCATCCAGGCGGAGGGGCACGACCCGGTGGTGCGCTCCTCCTCCTTCGACCCGGTCAGCGGCATCCTCACCCTGCCCGGCAGGACCGCCGCCGTCTTCGTCGAGTCCTGAGGTCAGGACCGCGGTCCTCCGAAACGCTCCCCATCCGCTCCCCGGGGACGTCCCCATGCAGGTCTCCCCGGCCTGCGAGGATGCTTGCGAACGGCAAGAGTTGCTACCGTCCTTCCCGTGCCTTCCGAACCGACGGAAGGGGGTCCGGGTCCGGTACCCGCCCGCCGATATCCGGCCGCTCCGCCCCGTCCGAAGGAGACCGAAGTGGCACTGCCCTGGATCGAGATCGTCGAGTGTCTCGACCCCGACCCACAACTGGTGATGTGGCGTTACCCGGACCCCGACGGGCGGATCAAGAACGGCGCCCAGCTCATCGTGCGCGAGAACCAGGCCGGCCTGGTCCTGTCGCGCGGCCAGGCCTCCGGCATCTACCTGCCGGGCACCCACTCCCTGCCCACCGGCAACATCCCGATCCTCTCGGACCTGGCCGGATGGAAGTACGGCTTCTCCTCGCCGCACGTCTACGACATCTTCTACATCGTCACCCGCCAGTTCGTGGACCTCAAGTGGGGCACCCCCGCCCCGGTCATGATGGCCGACCCGCGCTTCGGTCAGGTCCGCGTGCGCGCCTTCGGCTCCTACAACGTGCGGGTGACCGACATCGCCCGTTTCTTCCGCGAGTACGCCGGGTCCTACCCGGCACTGACCATCCGCGACCTGGAGGTCCAGCTGCGTGACTACATCGCAGCGACCTTCGGCGAGGTCCTGGCGACCCAGGGCATCTCGGTCATGGACGTCTCGGCGAACCTGTCGGCCGTCAACGCCCGGCTCGCTCCCGCCATCGCCCCGTACTTCGCGGACCTGGGGGTGAGCGTCACCCAGTTCACCATCTCCTCGGTCACCCTGCCCGACGAGGTCAACGAGTACTACGACAAGGTCACCGGCATGAACATGATCGGCGACCTCGACCGCTTCCAGCGCTTCCAGACGGCGCTGGCCACGGCCGACGCCGGCACCGGGGTCGGCCAGGGCGTGCAGGACGGCATGGCCATGGGCATGGTCCTGGGCCAAGTGCAGCAGCAGGTGGGCTACCCCGCCCAGCCGGTCCAGCCCGCCCAGCCCTACCAGCCGGGGGCGCCCGCCCCGCAGGCGGAGGCCGCCCCCGCGGCCGCCCCCGCGTCGGCGGCCCAGGACCCGTTGGCCCGGCTCTCCAAGCTCAAGGCCATGCACGACGCCGGTCTCATCAGCGACGAGGAGCTGGCCTCCACCCGCGCCCGCATCCTTCAGGAGATGTGATGTCCAGCCTGGTGGAACGCATGCGCGCCCGGGCCGCCCAGGCCAAGGAGAGCGAGATCAGCTGGCAGGACAACCAGTCCGGTGCCGACACCCGGGTCTGCCCGGACTGCGGGGCCGGCCGCTCTGAGGCTCACGGCGTCGCCGAGTGCCGCTACTGCGGCCACGTCTTCATCGACCGCCTCGCCGGGCCCGGTGCCAGGCGCGAGCCCTGACCCCACCGTCCGCACCCCCGCACCCCGTAACCCCTTCACCACATCCGACGACGGCATGTCAGTGACGTGCCGGGAGAGAGGTTTGCCCTCATGAGCAACGCGATGACGCAGTTCGAGGCCCTCCGGGCCCGTATGGACACCTTCCTGGCGCGCCTGGAGCAGCGCGCCGACGAGGCTCTGGCCGAGGCCGTGCCGGTCGCACGCGAGATGGCCGCGGGCGGCAAGGACGCCGTCAACAGCCCCGAGTACCTCGAGTTCGTCGGCGGCATGACCAGCCAGGTGACGGCGCTGGGCACCCGGGCGCGTCAGACCTTCGCCGAGCACTTCGCCATCTTCGACGACCACGATGACGACGACGTCTCCGAGGCCTACGAGGCCCTGGAGTACCGGGTCGAGTGCTGGGCCGAGGACATCGCGGACAAGGCCCAGTCCGCCTTCGCCGAGGTCACCGTCGCCAGCGGGGGCAGCGCGTACCAGCAGGCCTGGGACGACGCCGTCGCCGAGTGGAGGAACCAGGCCAACAGCTTCAGGTGCCCGCAGTGCTCCGCCCCGGTGCCGCTGCCGGAGTTCGAGCTGTGCGAGCACTCCCAGTACGTGGCCTGCACGGGCTGCGGGACCCAGACCACCTTCATGCCCAACGACACCATCGTCTACGGCGTGCAGATCGCTCACCAGCTGGTGGAGGAGCGCACCGCCGCCTTCGAGAAGGTCTTCGACCGCCTCAACGACGACCCTGACGGCGACATGGCCCAGACCGTCGTCGCCTGCGCCCAGTGGAAGGCCGCGGAGCAGGTCGTCTGGGAGTCCCTCACGCCTCGCGCCGCGGCGACCAAGCTGGACACGGTGAGGCTCGCCCTTGAGGACCTTGCCGAGTTCTACGCCCCCGACGCCCACGGCTACGGCTACCTTCAGGTCGAGACCTCCTACTACCGCGCCCTCATGGGACTGGCCAACACGATCGCCCACTACCGCGGTGAGGGCCGTGAGCGCGAGGCCGAGCTCATCTGCCAGATGCTGCCCGTCTTCGGGCGCTCCGGCTGCGAGGTCACCGCAGCGATCATCGCCGGCACCTACACGGAGGCGCTCGGCCGGTCCTATCTCGACCGGGCCCAGACCTGCGAGGTCGCCTACAACCTGGACGGCACCCTCTGGAAGTTCTGAGCCCGGGCCCTCCTCCTCAACCCCCTGCCACTCCACCCCTGTCAACCTGACCGCGTAGCAACGCACCCATGATGAAAGGAACCACCGTGTTCGGAAAGCTGTTCAAGAAGGCCACCTCCGCCGCCAAGAACGTCGAGGTCGGCGTCGAGACCGAGATCCCCGTCGACGGCGCTGAGCTGGGCGACACCGAGGTCTCGGTCGAGGTCGGCGTGTCCTCCGCGACCCTCGGCAAGGCCGCTCGCGGCCTGGGCGGGGCCGCCAAGCGCCTGGCCGACAACGGCAAGAAGGACGGCGAGCCGACGGCCCAGGCCTGACGGCACCGCCTCACTGATCAATCCGCTGACCGAAAGGAGCTGCCGTGCTCGGCAACCTCTTCAACAAGGCGAAGGACGCCGCCTCCCAGGCGGCATACGCCGCGACCTCCGTGGCCAACGCCGCACGCGGTGTGGAGGAGGTCGACTGGATCCGCCACGCCTTCCCCTACCGCTACTCGGTGTCGATGTTCGCCGACGACTCGACCAACCTGAAGCGGCCCGAGCCCCCGGTCGGCACCGACCCGGCAGCCGTGCAGTACGCCAACCAGTGGTACGCCATCTGGGAGAGCGTGCGTGACGGTCACATGGCACCCGTGAGCGCCATCGAGAACGGTGACGTCCCCGGGGCGAGCTCAGCACTGGCCCAGTGGCGCCAGCAGATCGAGGCGGCCGCGACGGAGACCGCCCGCCTGGGCGACTTCAACGGCAACCGCATCCTGGTCGCCAGTGACGACGAGGTGCACCAGGCCCTGGAGGGACTGGTCTCGCTGGTCGAGGAGTACGTCGGTCAGCGACTCAACGGCGAGGTGACGGAGGACACCGCCACGGACGCCATCGGCTACGTCATCGGCGTGCACACGACGATGAACGACGCCATGCAGGCCTTCTACAACGACCCCACCGGGGCGGGCTACCGCGCGGTCGAGGACGCGGCCTTCGCGCCGCTGGAGGCGATGCGCCAGCAGGTCAACCCCAACGCCCCCGAGCTGGCCCCGATCGAGGGCATCTCCCTGCACGACTACGTCGCGGGCGCGGCGAAGATGCACACGGGGATGAACGCGGACCAGATCTGCCAGGTCCTGGGGGTGGAGCGACCCCAGTGGGAGCGTGCCTGCAAGGGGTGGATGGAGCGCGTCCAGCAGCACCCGATGTCCGTGGGCATGCAGTACTCCACCCTCATGAGCCAGCCGCACCCGCTGCTGGACATGGCGACAGCGGGGGGCGGCGGGGCCCTGGCCGACTCCCAGGCCTCCCGCCTCAACACCGACCGGGACTTCTACATCGAGTGCGCCGCGGCCATGGCGGCGGCCACCGAGGCCGGGCGGGTCGCCGAGACCTACCTGGAGCAGAACTACCGGGTCACGACCGCCGAGGTCGCCAGCGCGGGCACCGCCTGGATGTCCGACATGCGCAACGTCAGCAGCCTCATCTCGCTGCAGCAGGCCAAGCAGAAGGAGATCGCCGCCAAGCTCCAGGCCGAGATCGGCCCCGGCCTGGCCGACGACATCCAGTTCTGAGCCGGAAGGCGGGGACTCGGCCGGGTCCCCGCGCGACGGCGCGCCGACGGCACCGCCCCGGGGCCGGTTGGGGCAGTGGCAGGAGTGCAACGGCCCCAACCGGCCCCGGGGCGCGCTCTACCGCTGCCCGTGGGTGCGGATCTGCTCGCGCAGGTCCTCCCAGTAGGCCAGGCGCTCACGCACGCGGCGCTCGTGGCCGCGGTTGGTCGGCTCGTAGAAGGGTTCGCGTTCCTCGCGGGGCGGGTAGCCCTCGGGCATGTAGTCCGCACCGGAGAAGCCCTCGGCCGTGTCCGGGTCGTACTGGTAGCCCGCACCGTAACCGAGCTCCTTCATGAGACGGGTGGGGGCGTTGAGGATGTGGGACGGTGGCATGAGTGAGCCCGTGCGCCTGGCCGCCTTCTGTGCGCGCATGAGCCCCCGGTACACGGCGACCGACTTGGGGGCCGTCGCCAGGTACACGACCGCCTGTGCGATCGCCAGCTCGCCCTCGGGCGAGCCCAGGCGCTCGTAGGCGTCCCAGGCGGCCAGCGTCACCGACAGCGCCGCCGGGTCCGCCAGGCCCACGTCCTCGCTGGCGACGTGCACGAGCCGACGGGCCACGTACAGCGGGTCCTCGCCGCCGCCGAGCATGCGGGCCAGCCAGTACAGGGCGGCGTCCGGGTCGCTGCCGCGAATGGACTTGTGCAGCGCGGAGATGAGGTTGTAGTGCTCCTCGCTCGTCTTGTCGTACAGGGGGGCACGGGAGGCGACGACAGCGGTCAGGGCCTCGGCGTCGAGAGGGTCCTCGCCCTCGGGCAGGGCGAGGACCTGCTCGACCATGCCCAGCAGGTAGCGCCCGTCGCCGTCGGCCATGGCCAGCAGGGCCGAGCGGGCGGAGTCGTCCAGCGCCAGCACCCGACCGGTGAGGCGCTCGGTGCGCTCCAGCAGCTCGGCCAGGGCCGCCTCGTCCAGGCGGTGCAGGACCATGACCTGGCAGCGTGACAGGAGCGCCCCGTTGAGCTCGAAGGAGGGGTTCTCGGTCGTGGCGCCCACGAGCACGACCGTGCCGTCCTCGACATAGGGCAGGAAGGAGTCCTGCTGGGCGCGGTTGAAGCGGTGGATCTCGTCGACGAACAGGAGGGTGCCCTGCCCGATCTCACGGCGGCGGGCGGCGGTGGCGAAGACCTTGCGCAGGTCCGCCACGCCGGAGAAGGTCGCGGAGACCTGCTCGAAGACCAGGCCCGTGCGCTGGGCCAGCAGGCGGGCGATGGTCGTCTTGCCGCAGCCGGGCGGCCCCCACAGGATGATGGAGGACAGGCGCGCGCCCGCGACCATGCGCCCGAGCGGGGCGTCGGGGGCCAGCAGGTGGTCCTGGCCGACGACGTCCTCGAGGGTGGCTGGGCGCAGGCGGTCCGCCAGCGGCCGGGTGGGGTCGTCGACCGCGCGGCCCTCGCCGGCGGCCGCCTCGAAGAGGCTCGGTGCGTCGTCGGTGGTACCGGAACGGTGTGCGCGTGCCTTGCCTCCAGGTGCCATGCCTCCAGGCTACGGCCGCCCTCTGACACGCTTCCCCTCGACCTCCTCGGTTTGCGCTCGAAAGTACGGCAAGCACCCAGGGAGTTCGAGCGCAAACCGAGGAGTTGGGCGGGTCAGGTGGGGCAGGTGTCCGCCAGGTGCGCGGCGAGGTAGCGGGCGGTGAGGGAGACGCCGACGCCGACCGCGCTGTCCGCGACAAGCCCCGACGGCGTGCCCGCCGTGACGACACGGCCGCCCGCCTCACCGCCACCGGGACCCATGTCAATCACCCAGTCGGCGTTGGCGATCATGTCGAGGTCGTGCTCGATGACCACGACGGTTGCCCCCGACTCGATGAGCCGGTCGAGCACTCCGAGGAGGACCCGCACATCCAACGGGTGCAGGCCGATACTCGGCTCGTCCAGCACGAACAGCGTTCCCTCCTGGGACGAGCCCAGGTGGGAGGCGAGCTTGAGACGCTGAGCCTCACCACCGGACAGCGCCGGTGTCGCCTCCCCGAGCGTGAGGTAGCCCAGGCCGAGGTCGACCAGGGTCCGCAGCCGACGACACACCCGCGGCAGGTCGGCGCAGACCTCGGCGGCCTCCACCACCGTCAGGGCGAGCACCTCCGGCAAGGTCAGGCCCGCCGTCGGCCCGTCCGCGGCACCCCCCGGGGCAGGGGCGCGCCGCAGACCGTCCGCCCGCTCCCCGAAGCGCGTGCCCTCGCAGACAGGGCAGACGATCTCGACGTCGGGCAGGAACTGCACGTCAAGGACGACCTGCCCGGTCCCGTCACAGTGCCCGCAGCGCAGCGACCCCGTGTTGTAGGAGAAGTCCCCGGCCCCCAGCCCGGCCGCCCGCGCCGCGGGCAGCTGCGCCCAGGCCCGCCGCAGACCGTCCATGACACCGGAGTAGGTCGCCACCGTCGAGCGCACACTCGCACCGATCGGGGTGGCGTCCACGACGACGACCCGCCGCAGGGCGCCCGGGTCCACGGACGTGGCGGGGAGGGGCAGCGGCGTGCCCGCGTCCAGCGACCGCACAGCCGGAACCAGGGCCTCAAGCACGAGAGTCGTCTTGCCGGAGCCCGACACCCCGGTCACCGTCGTCAGCCGCTGCTGCGGCACCTCAACCTCGAGGGCGTGCACCGTGTGGACAGGGGCCGTCTCCAGACGCAGCAGCCCCCGCTCGAAGATCCGGTCGTCCGAGACCTGCTCGCGCACACGCACGGGCGCCCGCCCGGTGAGGAACGGGCGGATGAGCGAGTCCTTGGCGTCACCCGCCGTCGCCAGCCCCGCCGCCCAGGAGGGGCAGTCCCCGCCCACCACCTGGGAGACGGGGGCGGACAGGACGACGGTGCCGCCGTCAGCGCCCGCGCCCGGCCCGATCTCCAGCAGCCAGTCGGCCTCACGCAGCAGCTCGACGTCGTGGTCCACCAGCAGCACGGAGTTGCCGTCCGCCAGCAGGTCCTCGATGACCCCCGTCAGGCCGCGCAGGTTGTGCGGGTGCAGGCCGATGCTCGGCTCGTCCAGGACGTACAGCACGCCCGTGGTCCGGTTGCGCACCGCCCGCGCCAGCTGGACGCGCTGGCGCTCACCCGTGGACAGGGTCGCCGAGGCGCGGTCGAGCGAGAGGTAGCCCAGGCCGAGGTCAAGGAGCCGGCGGGCGGTCACCCGCAGCTCGTCCACGATCTGGTCCGCCATCACCCCCAGCTCGGCGGGAACGCTGCCGGGCACGCCCTCGACCCACTCCAGCAGGTCCGACAGGGGCAGGGCGCAGGCCTCGTCCAGGCCGATCCCGCGCAGGCGTGTGGCGCGGACGGCGGCGGACAGACGCGAGCCGTGACACTCGGGGCAGGGGCGCACCGCCGTGAAGCGGCTCAGACGCGCCATCCCCTTCTCGCTGCTCGTCGTGCTCATCGCCTCGGTGACCGCGGCGACGGCGTTGCGGTAGGTGGCGTTGAGGTCAAAGACCTTGCCGGTCTTGGAGGGGACGGCGATGAGGCGGGTGACGGCTGGACCGTGCAGGACGGTCTCACGCTCGGCCGCGCTCAGGTCACGGAAGGGCACGTCGGGACGCACCCCGAGGGCCTCCGCGGCGGCCCACATCCAGCCGATGCCGAAGATGTTCCAGCTCTTGACGGCGCCCTCGCGAATGGTGAGGGACTCGTCGGGCACGAGAGTGGACTCGTCGACCTCCCGGACCTCACCCGTTCCCTCGCAGGTGGGGCAGGCGCCCGCCGAGTTGAAGGCGAGATCCTCCGCGCCCGGACCGAGGAACGAGACGGCGCAGGTGGTGCAGGTGAGCGGAGCCTCGAGGGCGACGGCCGTGGAGGGAGCGTTGAGGTGACCGTTGGGGCAGGCGTGGTGGCCCAGGCGCGAGAAGGCCAGGCGCAGGCTGCTCAGGACCTCCGTCGAGGTGCCGAAGGTGGAGCGCACGCCGGGGACGGGTGGACGCTGGTGCAGCGCCAGCGCGGCGGGCACGTGCAGGATCTCGTCGACATCGGGCCGGGCGGCCTGGGTGAGGCGGCGGCGCGTGTAGGTGGACAGGGACTCCAGGTAGCGGCGTGCCCCCTCGGCGTAGAGGGTTCCCAGCGCGAGGGAGGACTTGCCGGAGCCGGAGACCCCGGCGACGGCGACGAGCCGACCGAGCGGGACATCGACGTTGAGGTTCTTGAGGTTGTGCACCCGCGCACCGCGGACCGAGATGACGGAGGGCATGGGTGCAGGTTACGTGTCCCGCGGTTGCGCGGGCTCAGGTCTCCGGTCTCGGATAGTGCGGGTACGTGTGGTGGCACGCTCGCGGTGTCCAGGTGCCTGTGGGGAGCCGAGTCTTCGTTGTGATCTCGGGACGTGTGCGGTGGGGGCGGATTGGGGCGATCGCTCCCATGTGCGTGGGGATCGTGGACGCACGTGGGAGCCTCGCAGCTCCGGGCGGTCAGGGAAGAGAAGCGCGGAATCGCGGGGAGAGCGCGGGGCACCCGGTCACATGAGCGTGTGCCCCACCACTGGTGCCGCAGCGGGCTCTCGTCACTGCCCCCGCAGCCTGTGTCTGAGCGGGCTTGTGACCCCGCCACCGGCACCTCAGCGGACTCCTGACCCCCTCACCGGTCCTGCCCGCGGCGCACGGCCTCAAGCATGAGGGTCGCCACGTCCGCCACCCGCACCTGGGCGTCCTCGCCCGCCACACCGTCGGAGAGCATCGTCGTGCAGAAGGGGCAGGCGGTCGCCACCACCTGTGCGCCCGTGCCGATCGCCTCGCGGGAGCGCTCAACGGCAATACGCGTGCCGATGGACTCCTCCATGAAGGCCCTCGCCCCGCCGCCCCCGCAGCACAGGGCGCGCTCGCGGCTGCGCGGCATCTCCACGGAGGTGGCGCCGGTCGCCTCCAGCAGCTCGCGCGGCGGCGAGTAGACCTCGTTGTGCCGCCCCAGGTAGCAGGCGTCGTGGTACGTCACCGTCTGAGTGTCCGCCCCGGCGGGCGGTGGTGCGGGGCGCAGGCGGCCCTCGCGCACGAGGCGGTTGAGCAGCTGCGTGTGGTGCAGGACCTCGTAGTGGCCCCCGACCTGCGGGTACTCGCGCGCCAGCGTGTTGAAGCAGTGCGCACAGGTCACGACGATCCGGCACGCCCCCACCTCGTTGAGCGTCTCGACGTTCTGGGCGGCGAGCATCTGGAAGAGGATCTCGTTGCCTGCGCGCCGCGCCGGGTCACCCGTGCAGGACTCGGCGTCCCCGAGCACCGCGAAGGACACTCCGGCCGTGTGCAGCAGCTCGGCGACGGCGCGCGTCGTCCGGCGCGCCCGGTCCTCGTAGGCGCCCGCGCAGCCCACCCAGAACAGGTAGTCGACCTCGCCGGCGTCCTCGACGTCCACGCCGATCACTGGCACCTCGAAGCCCAGGTCCGCCGCCCACTCCAGGCGCTTGCGCGGCGCCAGCCCCCACGGGTTGCCCTTGGACTCCAGCCGACGGAACATCTGCCCCAGCTCCTTGGGGAAGGCGGACTCCATGAGTACCTGCTGGCGGCGGATGTCGATGATGTGGTCGACGTGCTCGATGTCCACCGGGCACTGGTCCACGCAGGCGCCGCAGGTGGTGCAGGACCACAGCACCTGCGCGGGCACCACCTCACCGGCCAGCGGTGCGGGCCGCATGGCCACACCCGTGTCACCGGGGGAGGCCTTGGCGGCGAGAAGCGCCCCGAGGATGTCCTGCGTGTGGGCGCTGCCCTCGGCCAGGCCCGTGCGTCCGCCGCGAAGGAGACCGCCGTGGGCCGAGGCCTGCTCCTCGGTCACCGTCTCCGGCTCGATGCCCAGCTTGGCTGCGGCGGCGAGGTACGGTGCGACCGCCGCGTGGTGGTCGCGCATCGCCAGCGTGAAGAGCTTGGGCGACAGCGGCTTGCCCGTGTTCCACGCCGGGCACAGGTCCTGGCAGCGGCCGCACTCGGTGCAGGTGGAGAAGTCGAGCAGGCCCTTCCAGGTGAGGTCCTGCACCCGTCCGGCCCCGAGGGGCAGCTCGCGCCCCTCCTCCTGCGCCGCGTCCACCGCGGCGTCGAGGTCGTCCATGGTCTCGGTGGTCAGGTCGACGCGCTCGCCGTCCGTGCTCGTGAAGGTGAGCGGCACCAGCGGCCCCAGGGACTTGGCGCCCGTGCGGGCGGCGGGCACCGCCTGCGCGAGCCGTGCGGCGACGTCCTGCGGGTCCTGCCCGGTGCGGGCGGCGATGCGGGCGGGGTCCGCGGTCGTGCCCGCCATGTCCCGCCGGGCGTAGACGTTGACGACGGCGAGGAAGCGGTGCCAGGCCACACCCATGGAGGGCTGGAGCCCGACGACGACCATCCAGCTCATGGAGACCACCACCTTGACGGTGGCGACAACGACGATGAGCCCGTCAATGACTCCCGTGCCCAGGTCTCGCAGGAGGGGCGCGCCCCAGGAGGTGAGCGGGAACAGTGCCCGGGCGCCTGCGTCGGGCGCCGTGAGGGACAGGTGCGTGTACTCGAGCATCCGCAGCAGCAGCACGCAGACGACGACGATGACGATGACGGCCTCGACGAAGAGGGCCTGGGCGGCAGTCGAGCCGGCGAAGCGGGAGGTACGGGTGCGCGTGCCGGCCTCGGAGGTGGCGTCGAAGGGAGGGGAGGCGGCGCCGCGGCGCGTGCCCCGGCACCGCACGAGGGTGAGCCCGACGATGCCCAGGGCCGACAGCCAGGCGATGGCCTCCACGCACCACGCCCACCACACCTGGTGGTCCAGCCACGGCAGGGTGAAGCCGGGGCCGGCGAGGACCTGGCCGTAACCGGTGACGAGGGTGAGGAACAGCAGCGGGAAGCTGACCATGACGAGCCAGTGCGCCACCCGGATCCAGGGGCGTCCCTTGAAGGCACTGTGTCCGAGGACCTCGCCGAGCATCGTGCTGGCACGCGAGAGGACGGGCCGCCAGCGCTCGGGCGCGGGGCGGCCGAGCCTCATCCGGGCGACGAGCACGGCGCAGGCGCGTGCGAACAGGGTGACGCCGACGGCCGTGAAACCGAGGACGACGACGGTGCACACCAGTCGCAGGGCCGCCAGGAACGTCATACCCGCAGCCTAGGGGCAGCGCCGGGGGATGCTGGTTGAGTCGGTGTGATGACACGCTCTGAGCCCCTGCGCAGGAGAGGTTGCCGGGGCGGGCGGCCGCCGCCGCTCGTGCCGGGTTACGAGCCGGGCTACGTGGTGGAGTGTCTGCGTCCGTCAGGACAGACAGGGACCGTACATACCAGGAAGCAGGAAGGAGGAGTTTCGTGCGCGTCATTATCGACTCCGACTCCGAGATCGTCCCAGGGGCGGCGCGGTACCGTGATGCTGCGTTGGCGATCATGATGGACAAGGTGCGGTCGTCCGGGCTGCCGATCGAGATGCGGACCGTGGTCCGGTCCGACGGCTACCATCTGGAGACGTCGGTTCGTTTCGGCGACGGCCTGCTGCGTGGTTCCCGGCACGCGCTTGAGGCTCGTGCTGATCCGTGCGGTACCGCTCTTCACGTCGGGTGGTTCCTGTCTCGTGAGGATGGTGCTGTCGTCCGGGCCCTGCTGGGAGCCCCGGCAGGGTGGAGGCAAAGGCTGATGGATCGAGTCGATGCCGGGGCATGTCTGGAGCGTGAGCGTGTTTCTCTGTCCAGGGCTTTTCACGACCTGGTTTTCCTGCCCACCGTTGATGTCCTCGTCGCGGGCATCGAGGGGCGACCGGTGTGTAGGCGGCCGCGATGACGGACATGCCAGCTGCTCTGTGGTTCGTGCTTTACGGTGCTCAACCGTTGGCACTGCTGACGCTGGTGGTGCTGAGGCTGCCCACGACCTCGGACTTTGACCGCCTGCGCACGGCACGCAAGGCTCTCGGTCTTGTGGCCTTGGTTCCGGTGCCTGGAATCGGCTTGGTTCTTGTCGTAGCCGGGCTCATTGCCTTTGCTGTGTGGCGCCGTAGCGTCCTTGACCGCTCTGCCGCCACGGCGCGCCAGCTGGCGTCCTCCAGGACTCTCCTGCCCAGTGTGCGCCCCTTCGCGTCCTTGCCCGGCGTGCTGACGGTGTCTGGCGGTGAGGTTCCATCCGGCGGCTCTGCGCCGTTTGGCCTGCCGACGGCGCCCTCCTCGCCCCGTCGAGACTCCCCACCCTTGCCCGACCTGTCGACCGTGCCCGGATCCCCGGTCCTGTCCGGTCATGAGCTCCGGCCCAGCGTTTCGACCGAGTCAGGTTGTCACTCGCCGTCCCTCGCCGCCCCGTCGTCGCTTACCCACCGGACCCTATGGGCATAGTTATGGATAATCGCGTTCTCTGTCTCACAGGTGATCAGTTCCAGTGGAACCGCACCCGGGGTGAGCTCGTCTTCACCCGATCGTGGCTGGCCAGCCGACAGGTGGCCAGCGGTCCGACACTCACGGCGATCGGCATCCAGCATCCCGGGCAGGCCATCGACCTGACCCGCGCGGCTGCTGAGCGCCTCGTCGCGGTGGCGCGTACACACCCCGGCTGTGACGCTCTGGAGCTGCGTTGGTCCTTTCCAGGCGCCGGTGAGCTCCCGCGCCTGACCTTGACCGTGCGCTCCGACGTCGGCGGACGGATCGCCCGTGAAGCGGTCGATGACGTGTGCTCCCAGCTGCCTCGCGGGTACGTCACCGTCGTGTGCGATCCTCCGAGACCGGACGAGGCCGGGGACTTCTACGTCGACCTGCGTCGCGCCGAGGCCCTTGCTCCGCCGTCGTATCCGAGTGCCGAAGGCCCCGGCTACGTCTGGTCTCTCCTTGACTCAGGTGGCGACGGCGGTGGATGGAACCAGGCCTTGGAGGCCTGCCTCGCGCTGCGGGGCGTCTGCGTCTCGGTGCTCATCGTTCCTACACGGTTGCGTCGCCACGAGGCCTTCCTGCTCGACGCCTACCTCACCAGCCTGGAGCGCATTGCCTCGGAGCACGATGAGGTTGACCTCCTGCGGCGCCTCGTCCGCGCGCCGGGGGATGCCGGAGCCGCTCGTGCAGTTGCCGCGTGGCGTGAGCAACGCCCGGGTCTGGATGACCCTGTGCTGCTGAGAATTGGCCTGCGCGGTGACCCGCAGCAGGTTATGGCCGCCTGCACTGCCGTGGCTGCGGGCATTGCGGCCGATGCCAACGGCACCAGTGAGCTCATGCGGCCCGTCCCTGCACGCTCGCTGGAGGATCGTCGCTGGGCGGTGCACTCCTTCGACAACCTCACGATCGCGCCATGGCATCCGCGCGAGCACTGGACGGCGGGAGTCCTACCCGCCGAGCTGGCACGCCTCCCGTTTCTGCACGGGGCGAACGACGGTGCCCACCGCCTTCTGCTGCCCGTCCCGACAACCACGGGTTGCCCTGGTCTGACGGTCGCCGACCGACACGAGGTGTACCGGCCTGCTGCTTTGTCGCGACCGTGCGCTGGTGAGATTCTCCTGGGCCACCAGCTCGGAGGGCTGGGAGGAGGCCAGGCTGTTGGGATTCACGCGACCAACCTCATGCGCTCACTGCTGGTAGCCGGTGCGCCGGGCCTGGGCAAGACCACCGCGGTGCAGTCGATCCTGGTGCGCCTGTGGCAGGAGTACCAGTTGCCGTTCCTGGTGCTGGAACCGATCAGGAGCGAGTACCGGGGTCTGCGTCGCGCGCTCGGCAACGACCTGACTATCTTGACTGCCGGCCGGGAGGATCTCTCACCCCTGCATCTCGATCCCTTCACGCCCCTGTTCGGTCAGCGTATGGACCCGCATCGAACGGAGCTCTACAACGCCTTCGCCATGGGTGCTGCCCTGCCATCACCACTCGACAGCCTGCTGCGCCAGTCGATCGAGCACATGTACCGCTCTCCGGGTCCGTACTCGATGCGACGCCTGGTCCTGGCCTACGAGGAGGTGTTCAAGAGCTACCGCTACCACGGTGAGGCTCTCAACCTCGGTAGTGCCATGCTTGTGCGCCTGCGGGCGCTCAGTGGCGATGGTGACATCGCGCGTATCCTCAGCGGCGCCGACACGCTTGTCCCGGTCCTCAACAGGCCCGTCGTCGTCGAGCTGCACGAGCTGCGCGATACCGAACAGGTGCGCTTCGTGTCCGCCTTGGTCCTCCAGAGAGTCCGGGCCCATGCACGTGCTCGCAGGGCGCGCGAAGGGCTGTGCCACCTGACCGTCCTAGAGGAAGCGCACACGATCCTGGAGGCCGCCGACCGCTTCGCCGGGAGCGTCGAGACCGGGCAGCAGCAACGTCGCTACGCTGTCGAGGCCCTGTGTGCGGATCTGCTCACGCTGCGAGGCTTCGGCGAGGGCTTTGTCATCGTCACCCAGCAGCCGTCCTCGTTGGCTGAGCATGCACGGTCCGCCGCCTCCAACCGCCTCCTGTTCGGTCTGAGCCGTGCGGAGGATCGCCACGCCATGGCTGAGGACATGGGTCTCGATGACGCCCTGCGGGCCCTCGCGGACCGGCTGCCTCCCGGGGCATGCATCGTCCAGAAGGACCTGTATCAGCAGCCGGTTGCAATCAGCTTCGCGCGTGCTTCCGACGTCAACACCTCCGTTGCCATGCCGGATAACGAACTATGAGCCGCCAGGGGAGCAGATCCGTCATGAACAACCAAGTACTGACCACCGGGGGAGCAACTGATGAGGGGACCAACTGATATCGGTGGCGACGGCTCCATGAGCCGCAAGGAGCTGGGAGAGCAGGCGGAGAGCGTCGTCGTGCGATACCTGCACGATATTGAGGACCACGAGATCCTGACCCAGCACGCTGAGGGCAGTCGTCCGCAGGGGCTCGATATCGAGAGCCTCGGTCCCGACGGGCGCGCCTACATTACCGAGGTCAAGGGCACCAGCGCCCAGGACTGGCACCCGCCTCGCATGACGCGCAACGCCTCGGAGCGGCAGATGAGCGAAACGTGGGTCGTAGACACGGCTGGTCGTGATGGTCAGGTCGATGTTGACGGCCCGTACCAGATCGGTGATGGTCCGGATCAGGTGGCCTTGCGGGTGGTGCAGGTTGATATGAGGCGCGACACCCTGAGCGTGTGGGACAGGGTCGGGGCGGACGGGCGGCTGGACACCTCCCAGGGGCCAGCCGTCGTCCACAAGCTGAGCGACGTCGAGGCCGCCTTCGATGCCGGCCACCCCCAGGACATGAGCGGCACGGTTGCCGGTGGGCAGGTGCTGGAGAACGGTCCGTCGTCGGAGGCCGCGATCGGCTCCATTGACGTGGCTGGGGACCAGTCATGAACGGGGCCGATGCGGGGCGCCTTCCGGTTGGGTTCCTGAGCGGTGCGACGGCGACGGTCGCGTTGGGCACCCTCGTGGAGTGGCTCGTTCCCAGTGCGGGCGGATGGAGCACCGGGGTGGCAGTGGCCTGCCTGACGGTGATGGCGATAGTCGTGCCTCCCCTGTGGAAGCCCCTGGCATGGACGGCATCCGTTGTGTGCGTTCTGGCCTCGCTGCCCTTCCTGGTATCGATGCTCGGCGCAGGCCGGGGCTGTGGCTATGAGAGCCCAACCGTCCTACGTACCGTGTCCTTCCTGGTGATGACAGCCGTTGCGGTGGTTGCGGTGGTGTCGGTCGTGCGCGAGCATCTCCCGAACATCCCGCTCGAGCTGATCGGGGTCGGCTGGTTCGGTGCCGTGGTGGCTCTGGGGGCGGTCTCCTTCGGTCGCGGTCCAGAGGCGCTCCATCACGATGTGTTCGGGCCTGTCCTCATGCTGATGCTCGGAGCACTCATCGGTGCTGTGGTTGGTGTCAGCCCGCCGCTGGCGGCCTGCCTGAGCGGGGTGGAGATGATCGTGCTCATGACTCCCAAACTGCCCTATGCCCTCATGATGGCGGACAACTCGTCTTCCTCGGCATCCGCGTGCCTGATGCCGGGAACTGACTTCGGTCTGGTGCTCGGCTTCGGCTCGGCCTTCCTTATCGTGAGGGCGGCGGCTGCTTGGGTACGGAAGGTGACGCGGCTTCCCCAGCGTCGGGGTTAGGCACGCAGCGGTGACAGACGCGTCCGTCAACCATGGTAGGCCGCACCGCGCGGTCGTCCTCACAGTGAAGAGAAGGGACGAACCATGGGGAACATCAGCAGGGATGACGGGCAGGCCGTGGATCTTGTCGAGGCCTATGACGACCATGGGAACATCGTCTGGGTGGAGCCGGAGGCTGTCGGCGTTCCGCAGTGGGCGGAGCCGCGGTCCTTCGGGACCGACGGACCGCGCGGTGTCCAGACCGGGGAACTGGTTGTGGCCGATGGGAACCTATACCACACCAGCAGCCCAGCCGTCGGCCCGCGCCCGGTCAGCATGGTGCCTCAGTGCCGCATGTCCGGTGGCCTGGAGCCGATGGGTTGGGAGCAGGTCACCAGCACGATTGGTGACCACGAACAGGGACTGAACCTGGACACTGACGTGTATATCAACCCCGGCGGCTACCTGGCACTGGGGACTGAAGGCGCATCTAACCCCGGTTCGGTGGTCCCCAGTATGCGTATGGCGGCGAGCGCCCGTCCCTGTGTCTACCCCAGTGACATCGAGGTCATCCGCAGGCTGGACCCCACCAACCTTGAGGCTTGGCGTTCCGTCCGCACCACCGTGCTCGACGGTTGGCGATTCCGCCTTCAGGTGCGCCCCGAGGGCTTCGTTTTCGAGTATCTGGCCTTCCGCTCACCTACCGAGTCCAACCGCTGGCGCCTGTGTGTCATCAACCCCAATGTCGACGACCAGTGGGGGCACCGCTCGCACATCGTTACCTGCACGGTCAATGGGCGGAGCCTGCCCGTGCTGTGTGCGCAGCCGGGTGCCGCCCCTGCCCGCAACCTCGCCGAGGTCCGCGCTCAGGCCGCCAAGTGGTCGGCGTACACCCAGGATCGCATTGACGGGAGGGCCGCCGCCTTCTCCCAGTGATGGGGCCTATGAGGCCGCAGCATTCCCACCACCCGTATCCCCTGACGAGACCAAGGAGACCACGATGACCCTTCCGTTCACCTTCCTCCGCCGTCTCCGGGACGGCTCCGCCCGCTCCGGTGCCACCTCCTCCGACGCTGCGGAGGCACTCAGTCCCGAGACGGTCGAGCTCGATAAGGCGCTGCTTGCCGCGATCGAAGAGACCCTGACCACCGTCGCCCCTGAGAGGGGAGGAGCCCTGCTCGCAGGTGCTGACGGCGTCGCCAGCCTCCTGCTGGAGGACGACTGCGGCGTGTACAGCCCGGTGAGCTGGGACATCTCGACCCAGCTCACCGAGGCCGTCGGCGAGCTGGAGTCCACTGGCGCCGGCGTACTGTGCGGGACCGTCCACAGTCACCCGGACGGCGTGCCCGACCCCTCCGCCACCGACATGCGCACCATGAGGCATACCCTTGAACTCAATCCCCACCTGCACCGGCTTTTGATCCTTATCGTCACTCGGGGCACGCCTCGGGAGCAGGACCTGGCTCTGGGCGAGTGCCACCGCCTGAGCGTCCACGTCATGGACCGCGTTGAGAACGGCTTCGCCGTGTGTCGTTCGACCGGCGTTGTCCGGCGCCTGCCGGAGGCCTCTGGCCAGGAGGCGGAGAGGCGGCTATCGGCCACGCGGGTCAGCGAGGTGCTCGAGGAGCGTCACGCGTGCCTGATGGCTGAGGCTCGTGCCGCCGCCGACGCCCAACGGCGCTTCGAGGAGGAGCTGGGCGGCCAGGACCGTACCGGTGAGGGTGACGATTCCCTGGCCCGTGTCCGCGCCCTGGTGGGCGACATGGGGGACCGATCGGTCCTCGTAGCAGGCGCCGGCTCGGTGGGCTCGCGCATCGCAGAGGACCTGGTGCGCTCCGGCGTCGGGCGGATCGTCATCGTTGACCCCGATACCGTCAGCCAGCCGAACATGGCCCGCTCGGTCTACACCTACGCCCAGATCGGGATGCCCAAGTGCCATGCGCTGGCCGCGCAGCTGCGGTCTGTCAACCCCGAGGTCGAGGTGGTGCCGCTGGTCGGCACCCTCGCTCAGCGCGGGAATGAGGGGCTCGACGCCGGTGTGGACCTGGTCGTCCTGGCCACCGACGCGATGTCCGAGCAGGCTGCGCTCGCTTCCGAGGCCTACCTGCGGGGGGTCCCCCAGGTGTCCTGTGCATTGTTCCGCCAAGTGGTGGCCGGTGAGGTGGTGATTGTGCTGCCTGCGTCCCACACACCCTGCTGGTCATGTTGTGTCGGTGCGAGCGTGGTGTCGAGCACGTCGCGTCCGGCGCCCAACTATGGGATCGACGGCCGCCTCGTCAGCGAGTCTGGACTGGGTGCCTCGATCAACCTGGTGGCATCGGCTGCCTCCCTGGCCGCTGTCGGCATCCTCGCCGGTCCGCAGAGTGTCGCTGGCAAGCCGCTGATCGCCAGGGTACGTGACTCCCGTGTCTATGGCCTCATCGCGACGGTGCCCGGCTGGCCCGTCATCGAGCAAGTGGTTCAGTCGCGCCCCTATGAGTCTGTCCCGCGCAGCGTGTGGCCGCTGGTACGCCGAACCGATGACTGCCCCGTGTGCGGCACGGTCACCGAGCAGCCCTTCTCGTTCGAGGACGAGGCAGTCATCGACCTGGATGAGCTCATCGGCGGGCACTCGGACCTGGTGCGGGATGAAGAGGCAACCTCGATGCAGAGGGGTGTCATCATCGCTGGGCAGGATGAGATGAGGGCACCCGAAGAGGTCGAGTTGAGCGCTGAGTCTCAGAGGGCGGGTGCTTGATCATGTCAGGCAGCCTCGAGGACTTGAGACACGAGCTCGGTGAGGTCGGCGTCCCCTGGGACACAGCGTGCGATCTCAGTCGCGGCGGGCGATCTGCTGGCAGGACCGTCACCTATGGCCGGGTCTCTGCCCGGGCAGACGGACTCATGGCCGGACGATCCGGTGCGGTGCAGTCTTCCACCGTGCCGGGCCGTTCAACACGAGTTGCGATGACGGTGAGCAGATCCCATGCTCCATGGGTCTGGCGGGAGCGCAGGATCGTCGGCTGGAGCGCGGGTCTGGGGGTGCTGATCGGCGTGATCAGCCTGTTGGTGACGTATCAGATGCTCGACGGCGTTGGCGACAACAGCAACTTCTTCGAGCGGGTACTGCTGTGGCCCTTCCCCTACGTCCAAGGGGCAACTGCTGTGACGGTCGGCCTGGGCATCCTACTCATCGGCGTCTCATGCGACTGGTGCAAGGACACGGCTGACGGTGTTCACCGCACAGTCTGGTTGCTCTTAGGGGTTTTGACCGTTGCTGTCGCACCGATGGTGTTGGTGGCGGCGTTCTTCACGATTCTTATACTGGCTGGCATGGCTATCGGTATCTACGTCATCATGTGTGTATTTGAGGAATGATCGTAGGGGATTTGCGATGTCTTATGCGCAGTCACGTGCTGCCAGACTCGTTATTCGAGGAGGGTAGATCGAGGGGCTGACGTGATTCTCTTTTAGGATTCCAGGCTAATTTGCGACGTACGATAGAAGGAGGTTTTCTCGTCAGGGTTGGGTGGGCAGGAGCGCGGGGTCTGTCGGGGCTGGCGTGGGCGTGTTGTGGTCGGGTGTGTGCGGGCCACGACTGGTCTGTCTTAGAGGAGTGATGCTGTGCACTGGCTGGCCGGGCGCCGCCGACGTGGCCTGCCCCGCCCGTGGTAACGCGAAGGTCTCTGTGACTGCGGCTTGCCGCTTCCGGTACGAGGCCCGGGGGCTTGGTTGTCACCCAGGCCCCAAGGCTGCCCGAAACCCTCAGAGCTATGAAGGACGTAAGGAGTCGTACGCGTGCCTGGACGACACCCTCATCCGCACGACGGGGTCGCCGTCCGCGCGTGTAAGGGGGCCCTATGTGGTGTGTCAAGCGGCGGCGGGTAGTTCTGCGGGGGTGGGCTTGCAGGTCCTTGACCGACACGAGTCGACTTCCTGGTGAGGGTCTCCCCGGCACGGTCCCGGCTCAGCACCGTTCACGGAGGAGCCTGGCGAAAGTACTTCATGCACATGCACGATTTCCCCGTGCTCAGCATGAGAGACCGGTATCGTGATGGCCTGTACCCACACCAGGCTGGTGCCGGCTCTCCCCAGCCGTATGGTCACCACAGATAGGAGCTGACGATGGCTGACGACGTCTCCTGCGTCCTTGGCAACGACGCCACCACCCCAGACGCACAGCGCCAGCAGGTCGACTGCCTGCTCCACGCAGGCGTCGCGCTCGTGACCACAACTGAGTACGTCACTGCGGTCGAGCGCCTCGACGCCGCACAGGCCCTCTACGGAACAGATGCCACCTTGCAGTGACCTCCACCTTGAAGGGGTCCTTCCTCCGAGTTCTCTGGCTCCGACAACCCGCCTTGTCCCAGGCGAGATGCCACCTTCGCGCCGTTTTCGCTGCCCCAACCACGAGATCCCGAGGCTGTCCACCTAGGACCGGGCTGCTCTGTCTGCCCTATGCCAGTTTCCCTAAACGCAAGGAGTGCCCGCGATGTCCCCTTTTTCGTCGGCTGCTGACGAGTGCGCCAACGATCCGATGACCTTCGCCCCGGAAGACCTGGAACCGGATCTCGATGCCTACGGCGACGATCCCGACACCCCTGGCGATCGCGATACCTCAGGCGAGGAAGAGGACGACTTGTGGGACGACGAGATACGTCATCCTCCCGCCCGACGTGCGCCCCGGGTGGCACTGTCCCTGACGACACCCGCCTCCGCGGTGGTCAAAGACGCCTGGGCTACGGTGTCGGAGCTGGACCCAGCACTGTTCGAAAGGTGGACAGAGAAACCCGGGCGGCGGGGGCACCAGCCCTCCGCCCGCATGACCGGCGTCCCGGAGCAACGCTTCCGCGCGGTCGTGCTGCGTTGCGTGCTCAAAGGCCAGCTGAACAACGTCGGCGCCGTCGTCGACCTCAAGTCCCTGACCAAGGACCGGCCGGATCTCGACTACACCAATCTCAACCACGGGGACGCCCAGACCGTCCGCGATCTCATCGTCGGCAACGGTGAGCGTTTCCGAAAGGCCCTGCTCTGGGTCGAGCTCCTGGAGAGCGGCTTCACCGCCGCACCGCCGCGATGTCCCGATCTGACGACCAAGCAGGTTCGACGTCGGCAGTTCCTACGCGTCGTCTGGGCCGAGCTCGCCGCGCTCCCTGACCCCACCGTCCTGAACCCTCACTCGTCGCAGGTCACGGACCTGCTGGAGACGATCGTCGCCCACCTCAACACCCAGGTCAGAGCCGCCGACGTCCGCACGCTCCTGCAGAGCCAGCCCCTTCACGACCACGTCCTCGCCTCTTTGCGCACGTGGAGGCCGGTCCCCGAGTCTATCGAGGTCACCACGACCGACGCGGTACGCGACTGGGCACAGCAGCTCGTGTGTGCCCCCGCGGCCCAGGCCTCCGCGTCGCTGGGCGCACTCGGCAACGGACTTCCAGAGGACCTGAGCCGGGACGAGCTCACCGCCCAGCTCATCAGGCTGGCACGCGCCCATCTCGTCCACCCGGAGGAGACCTCGGCTCTCCACCGTCAGCCGGTCATCGACTCCACAGCTCGCAGGAGGCAGGACCACCTCAGCGCAGCCCCGCTCAACCAGGCCCTGTACCAGCGCCTTCAACCCGCCTTCCGCAACGGCGCACCCTTGGGCGTGACCCGCCGGTCCCTCCCTGGCCAGCTCGAGGCCGAGGGCCGGCGATGCGCCACCTGGATCGGGGTGGAGTCACCCCTTGCCCTCCTGACCCTCCTGCTCGGCTTCGAGGTGGTCCTGGGAATCATGACGATCCTGGCGGCGAGGACATCTCTGTCCAGGGGAATGCCCAAGGACTCGCTGTACCGACGCGTGGCCAACAGCGCCTGCCGCTTCGGCAGCCTGAGAATGGAAGCCTCTCCCTCCCACGCCATCACCAGCCGCAAGTCCAGGACCTACCAGGGCATCATCGCTGTCATGGAGACCGAGTACATGCGGCGTCTGTGGCGTGCAGTCCACCGGCGTGAGTTCACCGGCATCGGAGCAGCTCTCGACCTGCCCACGATCTCCACGACGCTGACAGACACCATGCTCACCATCACCAGCTGGGTGCATGCGTCCTACGAGATCGAGCAACGGCGCGGCGTCGAGGAGGCCATGAGGCTCAGATCCGGCCCGGAGGAGCGCACCCGGCCGGACGCGCACCCGGCACAACCGTTGGTGAGCTACCTGTCCGGTTACCTGCACGACGCCTCACGCACACCAGATCCCGCCGCTACCAAAGCAGCCATGGCCATCGAGGAGTATCTCCAGGCGAGGCCTCCCGCCCACCGCAGCCGCCGCACCTGCGCGCAGTCACAGCCGAGAACGTCGAGCCACGCCGACGTGGCCGACCTGGCCCGCCTGGCCATCACAACCGCCTCCACAATCCAATCATGCTGCGACGCCTCTGCCGACCTCGACAAGCGTCGCGGGCAGGCCACGTACGCTGACATTCTCGACTTCATCCAAGGGCTGTGATCCGTCTTGAAGAGTATGCGCCCCTCTGTCCTTAGCACCCCCACCGACGATCCCCTGAACACGGTCCACCTCATCCTTGGACAGGACGAACTCGTCATCGCCCCGGCCGCGGTCATCCCCGAGGAGGAGCTGCTGCGGCCGGTCCTGCCCGTGGACGGGGGCTGGCTGTGCGTGGAGCTGCGCACCCGGCCCGGACCCCCCACCTACCCCGGATACATGGGCGGGGCCTTCGACACCGACGACGTCCCATTGTGGGTCGAGCTCGTCTACGGGCACGACGTCGTGGAGGCCGCGCGCGAGCTGCTCACCTCCCGCGCGGCGGGCCGGGCGCAGGACCGCGCCGTCGTCCAGACCCGGTGGCACTCCGAGCCGACGGCGACCACTCGCTGCCTTGCGCGTCTCACCCTGGGCATGTGGATCCGCCGCTACTGGCCGAGCCCCGCCGCCGCACCACTGCCCCAACCCGATCCGGCCCTGCTGGACCTGGAGCTGGCCTCCCTGTCCTTGCGCGGGCAGGTGCCGGGCTGCTTCGGCCTGGGCGGCATCACCAGCGCGGTCCTGGGAGACTCGGCCGCGATCGTGCCGGTCCTGGCGGAGCATGTCATCGACGGCAGTGCCGCCACACACCTTCACCGGCGCCTCCGGGTGGTGCTGCGCGACCTGCTTGGCTGGCTGCTCGATCTCGGCAGCCCAGAGCAGGACCCCGAGGCTGCAGACTCGTCACAGGCGCATCTGTTGCAGCTCCATGACAGGCTGGATGTTGACAAGCGGTGCCGTAGCGAAGACCCGGACGAGGACGAGTGGGGGCTCGCCGCCGGAACGTGTCCCCTCCCCGTAACCGACCGTGCTGCCAACCGACGTGTGTGGCACGACTCGGTGGACTGGGGGGTCAACGAGCAGGGGCTGCTGGACACGGACTCGAGCTCGGTCACCTGGGAGCACGACAACGGCTCGCTGCGCGTATCGGTCCGGCTGAGCCCGCACCGGCGGCCCGACGACGCCCTGCCGCAGGTCTACGCACGCGCCTACCGCAGGGGCACCGCCCTCCCCCTGCTCATCGACCTGGCTGCCGACGACGACGGCTGCCACCTCGTGGGGACACGCGACTGCGACCAGGGGGACATCGACTGCGTGGACATCGTCTCGGTGGAGCGACCCGAGCCGGCGCTTCGCGGCGCGGAGCGCCACGGCATGGTGCGTGAGCAGGAGGAGGCGACCGCGTGGGCGAGGGCCAGGTGCTCGTTGCTGTCCGCAGCCAGGCGGCACGAGCCGGACGGGGAGCTTGCCGACAACCCGGTCCCCGCGGACCTGGAGCTGGTCACCGGTGAGGCGTGGCTGGCTGAGCGGACAACGGTCGACGCCCTGTGCGAGCCCGAGGAGTACCGGCACGATGACGGAGGTTACTGACGATGGAGACCCTTGAGTTCATTCTGCACGGCGTCGACGCCCCGTCGGGCACCTACCTCGCCTGGGAGTCAGCGCAGTGCCCGCCCGCCTTCGCGGTCCTGGAGCGGCCCCGGCTCGTCGAGGTCACCCAGGCCCTGGCCAGGGCGCTGCCCGACTACATCGACGACGACGGCGCCGCCGCCCCGTCCCAGTCCTTCGACGACGCCTTCCCCCCTCTCGCGGCTCCGTCGAGGCGCTCCGGCGCACGCGTCGACCACAGGCCGTTGGAGGCCGGGCTCAGCAGCGAGGACACCAACCGGTTCCTGCGCGTGGCCCACGGCCCGTTTCTGTCACCCGAGGACGAGCTCAGGCTCATGAGCGACGTCGCTGACGCCGTTCTGCCTGAGGACTTCGTCCGCTCGGTGCTCGAAGCAGCCGGGGACGGGTCACGGCGCGTGCTCGTCGTGCTCAACGCCCCGCCGTCGTGCGGGCAGGTCCCCTGGGAGCTGTTGCCGACGGGACGGCAGACCGCCGACGGGCACGCCGAACGGCTCCTGGATGTGGTCGATGTGGTGACGATGGGCGCGATCCTCTCTCGCGACGCCGACCCCACCGTCGCACACCCGTCCTGGGAGAACGTCAAGGACGCCCCCGCGCTCTACCTCATCCAGCCCTGGAACCCTGCGACCAGCGGCCCAGGCGTCCTGTCCGGATCCTCACTCAGGCAGTGGGACCAGCGCGTGAGCAACCGCGGCCCGCTCGGGCTGGCACCTGATCGCAGGCGGGAGCGCGCTGACCGCATCTGGTTGTCCTCGGCGCTTCGACGGGACGAGAGCGTGGCCGCGCCGGGCAACAACCGGCCCTTGTCCCACCTGCTCTACGTGGGGCACATGACCGGAGACGGCATGAGCTCGCGGCTCCAGCTCGCCGACGACGCCGAGGTCTTCGGCCGGACGCCACTCGACACCGCCGGCTGCCGCTGGTTCTCCGCCGACGACCTCGTCCACGGCACGTGGAAGTGGGGAGAGTACGCGGCGCACCAGCAGTACCAGCACCGCGAGACCGGAGCCCGTATCGATATCGGCACCCGCTGGCCCACCGGTGTCGGCGTCGCCCAGGAGGCGGACAGCGTCACCCCCTTCGACGTCCCGGAGGAGAAGCACGGTCTCATCCTGTGGCCGATGCCCCCGCGCGTCGGCCTGGTGGCCTGCCAGTCGGGCACCGAGCCACGCCAGCTGGAGCCGTTCGGGATGGTGACGGCGATTCTCGAGGCCGGTGCCGAGCTCGTCATGGCCACACGGTGGACGATGCTCACGGACCGCTTCTTCCAGCAGGTCAGCCAGGACCCGGACGTCCGGCCGTTCTTCGACCTGTCGGTCGTGGTGGACGAGTGCCTGCAGGCCGAGGACCCGGTGCGGGAGATGAACGAGTGGAAGCGTGCGCGCCTGCGCCGCTGGCGGGATGAGCCGACCACGGCCGGCTCACCGTTGACCTGGGCGGGGCTCACCGCCTTCCGCGCCCCCGACCGCTCCGTCCCGGTCTCCCGTGCCGGCGCGGTCGACGACGACGAGCGGGCTCACTGACCCCCGGGAACCGGCGCCCCACCGGATCACCAGGGGCGGACGACGGTCCATTGCCGTCCGCCCGGTTCTCGCAGCACAACCACGTGGTTGGGGCCGGGCTCACCGCCCGACCCCAACCACCTTTCCCGGTCAGTTGTACTTGATGCCGCACACGGGGCAGCGCACGAATCGCTGCGGGTAGGCGATCTCAGCGCCGCAACCCCGGCAGATGTACATGGCGTAGGCCAGCAGCCTGCTCATCACAACCCTCCTTCCTCACTCACGTCGTCTTGGAACACGCGGGGATCTGCGAGCAGCTGTGAGTCGAGTACTGGTTTGCTCGCGCCTCCTTGCACCACGCGCACTGACACTTGCAGGTAGCCATCGTTGACACTCCCTTCCTTCAGATCGGGTTCCTCTGACACCTGTACTGACGGATGGCAGAGGTCGTGGCGCGGCCCGCCCGATGACTGCTGGAGCGCTGCCGCACCCTGTTTCATCTCGCCTCGATGATCACGACCCTGTTGGCACGGGCGGCCGCCTCGATCAGGGCACCGGCGTCGTCGACGTCGTTGACGCGCCCTGGGCACTGCGCCCCCTTGCCCTGCACGGTGACCGAGGCGGCGGGAACGCCGTTGGCGACGAGCAGGTCAGCCACCGCCTGAGCCCGGTCGGTACTCAGGGCATGACGCCCCTCCGGTGTCCCGGCCATCGCCGTGCAACCGGTGACGACCGTACGGGTAAGCCCGGAGGCGGTGATCTGGCCTGCCACGGATGCCACCGTGGCCTGAGCCGCGGCAGGGTCCAGGAACGTTGCCTCGTCGGCGACGAAGGGGAGCACTGACTCAGGCAGGCTCACCGTCAGGCCGCCGACCGACGTCGGGGACGGGTCCACGGGGGTGACATCCGGCACGTCGGCGGGAGCATCCGTCGTCGCCATTCCCTGGGTGACGATGTTCAGGGTCCCACCGGCGCTCTCGACCACCGTCTGCCAGATGTCTTCCAGTCGGGACTGGGCGGCCTCGTCCAGCCTCCCCTGGGGCGAGGCGGTCTCGCCCATTCCGTACCAGCGCAGGGTCACCCCCGTGAGGTCGGGCAGCATTCGCGCGCTCGCCATGGTACTGACGGTCGCCGCGATGTCGGCGTCGGTGGACAGCAGGCCAGTCTGGGGAAAGGAGGCCGAGCCGACCGTCGGCAGGCCGTTGTCGATGACGATGATGGTCGGGTGGTCGCTGCCGCGGACCTCGTCGGCGGCGTCAGCGATCCCGGCGAGCACGTCCGCCTCCGGCGACTCAGCCACCGAGGACTCCAGGTACTCGCGGATTCTCTTGGCGAGGGCCACACGGTCCTGCTTGGCCACCTGAGGGTTCGACGTGCGTACCTCCAACGAGAGCTGCCCGACGGTGGAGGGCTCGCCGTCGGTGGAGTGGAAGGTCACGACGCCGTTCGTCGCGACGGCGTCGAGGATCTCGTCATCCAGCGGTGAGGGATTCCAGACGTCCAAGGCGGGCTGGTTGGCCCGGGTGGAGTAGACGAACGCGATGCGCTCGTGGGGGTTGGAGGCCGTCGAGGAGCCGCCCACGTCGCAGGCGGTCAGCGTGACGCCGCCCAGTACGAGGGCAAGGACAGTGGAGCTGTACGTGATCAGGCGCCGTGCGCCGCGGTGGTGTCTCATGCTGCTTCTGACGGACGACGGTCGGCAAGCGGGTCCGCAAGCGGCACCTCCCCATCCGTCTGAAGGAGTATGGACAGCACGCCTTCCCCCGCCGCCACTCCCCAGCGCCGTACCCGGCTCGGCCTGAGCACTCCGAGACACCGTCCTGAACATGCTCCGGACCTCAAGCAGGCAGAGCGCCAGGGCCGTCGTGACTACCGGACGGTCCTCCGAGACGATGGGACCACCCCCTGGATCTCGGCAGAGGTCAACCGTACCACCGCGGCCATCCAGCTCGTCTCGGAGGAGCTGCACGACAGCGTCGCCGGTATCGACGCGTCCATCGCCGTCGACGTCGAGCGCATCCGCTCCCTGGGCCACCCGACGTCGGCCAGCCCACCCCCACCCACGACGGCAGGCACTCCGCTGGAGACCTACCGCATCCTGCAGGCCCGGCGAGCGGCGGTGGCCCGTACCCAGGCCGACGCATCCGAGCTACGGGCCGCACGAGACCGCCTGTCCGCATCCCTAGAGACCCGCCGCTTTCTCCACGACCAGGCCCGAGACCTCGTCCGCGAGCTCGCCGCCATCAGCTCCAGTCGTATTGCAGCGTACCGCCGGGGCATGGAGCGAGGTCCCTGGTGGACCCGGTTCTTCGGGGCGCGACGGGTCATCGGCGCGCCGATCCCTGTCTGCCAGCCCTCGATCCACTGGTACCGGGACGACTTGCCCTTTCTGCACACCCACATCACCGACGACGGCGATGTCATCGCCTGGCGGTGGTCCCCGTTCCGAGACCCCGCTCTGGACCCGGCGACCGGGCACTGACCATCAACCCACGTAATCCGCTGAGGAGACGACGATGAAGGACTTCTTCCGTGCGCTGACGGGCACGAACCGCCGGACGCTCGTTGAGAGCGACCTGACTGCACACTCCGATGACGCCAGTGCTCTGACGGCACAGGTACCGACGACGCCAGCCAACCACGCCGCCTTCCTGGCCGCCGCCGCACAGCAGGCGATCACCGACGCCGACAGTCCGATCCATGACGCCGACTCCCTGAGCACTGGCACACGACAGCTGCCATACCTCAAGCGGCTCGCCAGCTGGGGGCAGGTCAAGGTCTCCGAAGCCAGGATTCGCGCGAACGAGGACTACCTCAACCAGGCGAGCATGATCGGGGCCCTCAAGGCTGCCTTGCGCCAGCAGCAGGAGGCCGAGAAGCGCACCGCCCGAGCGAAGGCTGAAGCTGATGAGGCCAGAGCCGCCTGCATCGCCAGCATCGGCTCCTCCGCCACCGCCAGGGTCGAGGAGAAGAGCTACGTCGCGCGGCGCCGCTGGCTGATCAGCGCCGTCGTCGTCGCCTTCGCCGGCGAGATCATGTTCAACTACATGGGCCTGAGCTTCTTTTCGCTCGGGGTCGCGGAGACCTACATCATCGCCATCGCTCTGGCCGTCATCCTGTTCGTCGGCGCGCGCCAGGTCGCCCGCTCGTTCCAGGACCGGCACCCGGCGAAGTGGCTGGCGCTGGTGGGATTCCTCGTCGTGCTGGTGTGCGTCTCGGTCATGCTCACGGTCCTACGGGATGCCGCCGCCAACCAGGCGGCTTCAGACCTTTCAGGGCTCGGGTCGTCGGATGCGAGCGCTGCGACGACGGGCAAGTTTCTCGAAGTAGCGACCATCGCAGGGCTCATGACCATGCAGATCGCCTTTCCGCTGACCATCGCCTTTATCGAGCTGCTCGACACGCCCGAGGCCATGGTGTACCACCAGGCCCTGCGGAACGTCGCGACGCTGACGAAGAAGGAGAACCGCCTCAAGCACAGGCACCCTGACCTCCCCGAGAGGATCGAGGCCGCCGAGATGCGGTTCACAGCGGTGGATGAGCGAGTCCAGAACGAGATCGAGCTCATCAGACGTGCCGTGGCAGACGCCCAGGACGTCTACATCACGACCTTCGTCCACACAGCAGGAAGCCCCGAGGTCACGACCGCCATGGACATCCGCCTGGACGCCATCGAGCAGCACGTCTCCCCCGACAAGGAGGGCTGAGCGATGCGGTGGACCACGTGGACCTGGGTGTCCAGAAGGAACAGGTCGGCCGAACAGTGCCCGTACTGCGAGAACGAGCTCCTACCGTGTCCATCCTGCCAGGGAGACTGGCGCACCGGCTGCCACCAGTGCGGCGCCGGCGTCGTGTGCCCTGAGCACCGAGCCTTCTGGCTGGTGTAGAGCCGGCAACACGTGCCCGGGCGAGCGCCCTCAGGTGGTTCGCCCGGGCGCCGGTCCTGCCCTGGCAGCACATGGCACAGAGGGCCGGGATGAATCAGCACCGCTCGTGGGGGGTGACAGAACCGATCTCACTGCCAAGGAGATGGCGATGAACACCCATGAGGTTACCAGGTCCGCCCGGGAGACGCTGAGGCGGCGGACCTTCGTTCTTGAGGAGCTGACCCGCCAGCTGGCGCCCGAGCGCGTCGCCGACCTTGTGGTGGCACGGCTGCTGGCCGTTGTCGCCGAGCAGCCGCCGCAGGCTGTGGTCACCCTGACTCTGAGTGCTGAGCGCGATGGTGAGGTTGCGGTCCGTGTTGACGCCGTCGGTGCTGGGTCGACTTTCGATGAGGACCTCAGGTGGTGCTCGGAGGGAGTCCACTCCTGGAAGGAGGACGAGGCAGCCGCGCCGTCGTGCCCGGCCCCGACGGTCTTGTGCGAGGTGGTGGCGGAGGCCGCTGTCCGGCCCCGCTTCCTGCCTTCCTCCTCGCCCGAGCTCGGTCGCACGGATGGCTCGCCGCTGCTGGTCCTTGACGGCGCCGTCGGCGGCAGTGATCCGACGGCGGGCCGTTCCCTGTCCACCTGGCCCAACCAGCTCACGACCTCCGGTATCCCGCTGGTGCGGGTGCTGCGTTCGACCGGTGGCAGCGTGCGGGTGCACCTGGCGTCGGCCAGTGAGGTCGAGCGTCTCATGCTGGAGGACACGCTCCTGCGCACCGAGGGTCGCGCCTCGATGGAGAGCACCATGCGCTACCTGGGAGTGCCGGTCCGGATGCGGGTGCTGGTGGGTGTCGACGACGGCGACTCCATTCCCGCGCGGCTGGCCGCCACCCTGGGATGGTTGGCCAGCGACATCGCGCTCAGGTCGGTGGACACGCAGCAGGAGCGCCACCGGCTCTGGCACGGCAGCGAGGGCTTCCTTGAGGGGCACGCGGTGCCGCGCGGCATGGCTCAGGGGCTGGTGCGGGTACCGGTGGCCGGTGAGGTCACCGAGGTGATCGGTCTGCGCTGCTCCACCTCCACGGTTCCTGACGTCCCGCTGGCCGAGGCGCTTCCCGAGGACGGGATCCGTCTCGGTACGGGCCTGGACTCCGCCGGGCGGGAGGTCGAGATCGCGATGGGGGTGATCCAGACCACCCAGCACATGCACGTCATCGGGGCATCAGGATCCGGCAAGACGACCTTCACCGCCTCCGTCATCGGCGAGTGCGTCCGCCAGGGCATGGGGGTCACGGTGATCGACCCGCACGGCCCTCAGGTTGACCGGCTGCTGCGCGAGCTGGTCCTGCCGCAGGGGCGTCGGCTGCACGTGGTCCGCGTCGGGGACCTGGACCATCCGGTTCCCATGAACCCCTTCTCGGGCCGAGCCCACGACCTCGTGACTGTCGAGATCATTGAGATGTTCTACGAGATCTACGACCCGCACCGCGCGGGCATCATCGGGCCGCGTTTCGAGCGCTGCTTCCGGCAGGTCATGGATGCCCTCCACCTGCTCCTGGGTGACCGCGCCACCATCAGCCTGGTCCCGGAGGTCCTGCTCGATCGCGAACGGGTGCGTCTGGTGGCCGACGCGGTCTCCGCCAAGGACCCCGTCCTGGCCCGGGCGCTGCGCTCGGAGCTCGTGGAGAACACCTCCGACGAGTTCGGCGACCTGCTGGCGTGGGTGACCTCCAAGTTCGACCGGCTCGTCCGGTCCCGTCTCATGCGCAACGTCATGGGCTCGGGGATGGAGATGATCGATGTCTCCGAGGTCATGCGCCGCGGTGACGTGCTGCTGATCGACCTGGCGGCGCCCCGGGTCGGGGCTGAGCAGGCCCGTTTTATCGGGATGACCTGGCTGATGGAGCACGCGATGGCCATGGGGGAGCGGCGCGACTGGGAGCTGCCGCACCTGGTGGCCGTGGACGAGGTGCAGCTGTTCCCCGCCGGCGGGCTGCCCGAAATGCTCGCCGAGGGGCGCAAGTTCGGCATGAGCCTGCTGCTGGCCCACCAGCACATGGGCCAGCTCAGCCCGACCCTGGCGCAGGCCCTGGAGGCCAACGCCTCAAGCGTCGTCGCGTTGCGCGCCTCCTTGCAGGACGCGCCCCGGGTGGCCGAGCGGATCGGCACCTGGAGCGGCGGCTCGCTGAGTCGCCTGCCCAACATGCGTGCCGCGACGACGCTGGCGACGCCTGCCGGGCAGACCCAGGCCTTCACCCTGCGGGTCGACCACAACGAGCGTGTGACTGCTGCCGAGCAGAGCAACCCCGGGGCGGGCGAGGCCCGGGCCCAGCAGGCGGAGGCCGACTTCCACCAGCGCCTGGCCGCCCTGGGGACTGTGCGCCCCCTCACCGGTGACGACCTGGAAGCCACCATCCGGAAGAACCGCAAGACGACGTCGTCGTCGTCCGGCAGCCCCGGTAAGTCCTTCCTCGAGGAGTGGCTGGAGAAGCGCGCCCGGATGCAGGAGGAGGCGGGGAAGCCCTCCTCCGACGAGCCCGCGTGACACCGCCGTCCGTCCACAGCAGGTGAGCCCGTCACAGCGCCGCGCGCAGCGGAAGATAGAACGAGAAACGAGGAAACATGATGATCACGCTCCATGAGACCCTGTTCGCCGAGATGACGAAGAAGCTGACGCCGGAGGAGATCGGGCGGCTCAGTGAGGAAGACGCACATGGCTTGGTGGCGCGGGTCTACAGTGAGCTGGAGGTGCGGGTGGGCGCGCGCCTGTGCGCCGCACTGTCCGATGCAGAGATCGAGGAGTTCGGGGACATCATCGACGACCCTGAGAGCGGGGAGATTGCCTCAGCCGTCTGGCTGGCAGCGCACTGCCCGAACTACCGGGAGGTCGTCGACAACACGATGGCCGAGGTGATCGAGGAGACCGTTGAGGTCGTTGCTGCTCTGCTGCGCGTCGGGGTGACGGCCGCCGGAGCCCCGGAGGCGATGAGCGAGAGCTGAGTGGGGGCAGCGAGTGCCCCGGATGCCGACAGCGCTGGTCGAGGGCCACCCTCGGGGTGCGGGACCTTCACCCTGCACCCCGAGGGTGTTGTCAACGGTAGGTGGCGTGGATGGG
>ERZ772971.224-NODE-224-length-37485-cov-97.105851_pt1 | contig 37485 bp, 32 predicted proteins | sample MGYA00511943_ERZ772971 | MGnify/ENA primary metagenome ERZ772971 (study PRJEB29015, sample SAMEA2737929) | human oral metagenome | biome: human oral; feature: human-associated habitat; material: dental | place: China | collected 2144 ... | reverse complement strand
TTTGGGCTTGGGTCAGCTGGGTGTCCAGATCGTCGAACAGCTGCCTGAACATCTCAGCACTCACTCGGGTTCCTCCTTCTCGCGACCTGTTCAGGATAAGAGATCACTGGTTTAGATGAGCAGTCGACAGCGGCGGATGGTCCATGATCCGGCTCGGCCGGCCCGCGGCCGCGACTGTCGGATCTGGGCCAGGCTGATCGCCGCTCGATGTGGTCTCCCGTCGCGGCTGGACCCGGTGTTCGGTCGTGGTGCTCCGGGGCCGGCCTTGTGGGGGTATCACAAAACCAGCTCCCCTGACGTGTGCAGCTTCGCCAAAGACCGTCGTGAATCGGGCATTGAGGGCTGGGGCAGCGTCGACAGGGCCCGGTTCAGAAAGTAGGTTGACCCCATGGCGCGAGCTCTGGTCACCGGGGGTACCTCAGGTATCGGCAACGAGTTCGCCCATCAGCTGGCCGGGCGCCGCTACGACCTGGTGCTGGTGGCCCGCGACACCGAGCGACTGGATGCGGTCGCCGCCGAAATCCGCGCCCGGTACCAGGTCGCTGTCGAAGTGCTGACCGCTGACCTCGCGATTCGCGAGGACCTGCTCACGGTGGCGAGAAGGCTGGAATCGGTCGACTCACCGATCGACATGCTGATCAACAACGCCGGTTTCGGGATCCACGGATCCCTCCTGGACGAGGACTTCTCGCTGGCGGAGCGGGCGCTGGACGTGATGTGCCTGGCGGTGCTGGTCCTGTCCAGTGCCGCCGGCCGGACGATGCGGGCCCGGGGAGTCGGGTCGATCATCAACGTCGGCTCCACCTCGGGACTGATCACCGCCGGCACATACTCGGCGATCAAGGCCTGGGTGAATGTCTACACCGAAAGCCTAGCGGTCGACCTGGCCGGTACCGGCATCACGGTGACCGCGCTACTGCCGGGCTGGGTCCGTACCGAATTCCACCAACGGGCCGGGATCAACGCCGCCACGTTGCCCGGTTTTGTCTGGATCGACGCCGAGCAGGTGGTCCGCGAATGCCTGGACGACAACGCCGCCGGCCGGGTGCTGTCGGTCCCGGGCCGAGGCTGGGCGGCTGCGGCCCTGATCGCCCGGTTCCTGCCACGACGCCTGCTGCGGTGGGGATCAGGCAAACTGTCGCGGTCTCGGCGAAAGCAGCACCCATGAAGAGAGGCGGTACGACCAGGCGCCACCAGCCGCGGATCCCGGTCTCGGCTGAGGTAGCGCCGATCAAAGAACCGAAGGACATCGACCGCAGCCTGTACCAGGATCCCAAACGGGCCGCGGCCCGGCTACTGACCCAGGGTGTGATGCTGCACACCGTCCTGCACCGAATGGTCAAGATCCGAGTCCACGGCCGCCGGAACGTGGAGGGGCTGCGCGGTGCCTTCGTCGCTGTCGCAAACCATTCCTCCCACCTGGACGCGCCGCTGATCATCGACTCCCTGCCGCAGCGGCTGTCGCGCTACCTGGCCTCCGGCGCCGCCGCCGACTACTGGTTCAATTCCAAGACCAAGGCGGCCGTGACCAGGGCGTTTATGAACACGTACCCGATCGAGCGGCGCGGGGTCCGAACCCGCAAGGGTCTGACCGGGCAGCTGCTGAGCGACGGGGTGCCGCTGATTGTCTTCCCAGAAGGCACCCGCTCCCGCACCGGCGCGATGGGCCCGTTCACACCGGGCGTGGCCGCCCTATGTATCTCCCGTGCCGTCCCCTGCCTGCCGATGGCGCTAGTCGGGGCCTTCGCAGCCTGGCCGTACGGGCAGAACCACCTGCCCCGCGGGCGCCCCGAGGTGCATGTGGTAATCGGATATCCACTGCGGCCCGAACCTGGCGAGATCGCTAAACAGTTCAACGATCGGATGCGTCGTTCGGTGCAGCAGCTCCACGACAGCACCGCCCGCGCCTACGGCCTGCCGACCCTGGACGACTACGCTCGGGCGGTAGCGCTGCGGCAGGCCTCGGTGCCGCAGCCTACCCCCGTACGCCGTCCTCTTCTCAAGCCTGATCAGGGCGGCGGCGACGCCGCCAGCAAGGAGTGACCGTGAGCATCGTCAAACAGCAAAAGTGGTGGGGCTGGGGCGAGGAGGGCATTGACTTCTCCCACGCCGACAAGCCCAAATTCCGGCCCTTCGTGTTGGAGAAGCTGGGCGTCGACATCGACGAGCCGGCGCCCGGGGTCCGAGATTTCGACAGCCTTGACGTGCCCGAATCGCGGCTCCCGGACACCCTGCGGTCTGTTCTGGTCGCGGCGCTGGGCGAACACTACGTGGTCGACGACCCGCAGACCCGGGTGGTCCACGCCTTCGGGCGCGGGGTCCGTGACCTGATCCGGATCCGGCGCGGCCAACTCGGCCGGGTTCCCGACATCGTCGTCTATCCCGGCTCGGAGCAGGACGTGGTCGCGGTCGTGAACGCCGCCTGCGACGCGGACGCGGTCGTGATCCCGTACGGCGGCGGGTCCAACATCGTCGGCGCCCTGGAAGCCCTTCCGGACGAGAAACGGCCCGTGATCAGCGTGAACCTGGGCCGGATGAACCGGGTACTGGAGATCGACGCCGCGTCCGGGCTGGCTCGGATCCAGTGCGGGGTGCTGGGCCCGGACCTGGAACTGCAGCTGAATGCCCGCGGCTGGACCCTGGGACATTTCCCAGACTCGTTCGTCTGGTCCACCCTAGGCGGCTGGATCGCGACCCGATCCAGCGGCATGCAGTCTGACAAGTACGGCGATATCGCCGACCTGACGCGTGGCCTGCGGATGGTGATGGATCACCAGGTGCTCGACCTGCGGCCGCTGCCGTCGACCTCGTCGGGGCCGTCGGTGCGTGAGATGGTGATCGGCTCCGAGGGCCGGCTCGGGATCATCACCGAGGCCTGGGTGCATGTGCATCGGCTGCCGCAGGTGCGCGAGATCCAGGCGTACTTCTTTCCTAGCTATGACGAGGGCCTGGTGGCGATGGAACAAATCGCTGCCAGTGACGCCGCCCCGTCGATCACGCGGATCATGGACGCTAACGAGACCGCCTTCTCGATGGCGAACGGCAAACAGTCGACCCGGGTCGGGCACCTACTGAGTACCGCGATCCGGAAGGTGATGGAACGCAAAGGCTGGGACCTGAACCAGATCTGCCTGGCACTGGTCGGGTACGAGGGCTCCGCGGTGCACGTGCGGTACGAGAAGTCACTGGTCGCCAAGATCATTTCCCGTAATCGGGGAATGGGGGTCGGGAAGGGCCCAGGTGCGTTGTACGACCAGAAGAAGTTCGACGTCCCCTACATTCGGGACTTCCTGTTGGACCGGGGGATCCCGGCAGACGTGTCAGAGACCGCGACCCCCTGGTCGGGGCTGAAGAGGATGCATGACAACACGGTCGCTGCGGCCGAGCGGGCGTTTGCGGAGGCCGGTGTCCAGGGTTTCATCATGTGTCATCTGTCACATTCGTACCATTCAGGCGCCTGCCAATACTTCACCTTCGCGATCAATGACGCCTCTGAGCGCAACATGGAGACGTACGACCGGGTGAAGCAGGCGATCCAACAGTCATTCATGGACAACGGCGGCACCGTCTCCCACCACCATGGGGTGGGCGAGGAACACAGCCCCTGGATGGAGCAGGATATCTCCCCGGCGGGGGTGTTCATCCAGCGCAAGCTTTTCGAGGGGGTCGACCCGGGGCAGAACTTCAACCCGGGCAAGATCGTCCATGACGGCATTCCGGGGATCTCCAGCAATTCGGTACAGCCGGACTGAACCAGCCGCCACGATTGCTAGCGATCGTCGATCGCCGATCAGGCAGATCAGGATTCTGGCGGCCGAAATCATGAGAAGACTGTGACCCGAATGGTGCGAATTGCCACCGTTGCGTAGTCTTCAGGGCCGGACCACGATCAGGAAGAGGCCTCGGATGACGACCGACAGCGCTCGGCGGGCGTACAACACCCTGCAACCAGAAGGTCCGCCGGCGGTGCGTACCGAGCAGGTCACCAAGACGTACGGCAAGGGCGAGGCGATGGTCCGGGCCCTGGATCGGGTCTCGGTCGACTTCTACAGCGGAGACTTCACTGCGATCATGGGGCAGTCCGGCTCCGGGAAATCGACCCTGATGCACTGCGCAGCCGGGCTGGACGCGCCGACCAGCGGCCGGGTCTGGATCGGGGAAACCGAGATCACCCGGCTCTCCGACAAGGCGCTCACCCTGCTGCGCCGTGACCAGGTCGGCTTCGTCTTCCAGGCCTTCAACCTGTTACCGACGCTGACCGCGAAGGAGAACATCCTGTTGCCCATGAAACTGGCAAACCGGACGCCGGACCCGGCCTGGTTCGACATGGTGGTGGACGTGCTGGGAATGCGGGACCGGTTGTCGCACCGCCCGTCCGAACTGTCCGGCGGCCAGCAGCAGCGGGTCGCGGTGGCCCGGGCGATGGTCGCCCGCCCGAGGGTGATTTTCGCCGACGAACCGACCGGGGCGCTGGACAGCGCCGCCGGTACCGACCTGCTGCGGTTTCTGCGCCATAGCGTGGTCGAACTCGGGCAGACGGTGGTGATGGTCACCCACGACGCCGACGCGGCCTCGTACGCGGACCGGGTGATTCGCCTCGCCGACGGCCGGATCATCGCCGACGAGCGGCGCTGACATGCTGCGGCAACCACGGCGCCTGATCGCCTCACTGATCGCGATCGTCTTCGGGGTGGCCTTCGCGGCAGTAACCCTGACCCTGTCCGCATCCCTGGAGAAGAGCCTGGTGTCTTTCACCGCCGGCGATGCCACCGGATCAGCGGTGGTGATCCGGGCGCGCTCCGAGGAGCATCCGCTCACCGTCTCGGCTGCCCAGGACATCCGCCAGCTGCCTGGGGTCACCCTCCAGGCCAAGGCCGTCGCGTACCTGAAACAGCGGTACCGGGGCGGCGAGCAGCCCCTGCTGCTGTCGACCCTGCCCCGGTTCGACGACGTGACCCGGCTGGTCGAAGGCCGCCTGCCGGGCAGCGCCGACGAGGTGGTCATCAGCCAGGAGCTGGCCTCGACGCGGGAACTGAAGGTGGGCTCGACGATCGACCTGGGCCCCTCTGCGGCGGCTGAATCCGGGAAGCTGTCGGTGGTCGGGATCCTGGCCGTGCGCACTGCCTCGGCGATACCGAGTGCCTACGGTTTTGACTCCGACGTCTTGCGGTACTCCGGCGCCTCGGGCTATCTACAAGCGTACGTATTCAGCGAACGGCCACCTGCTGAGCTCAAGGCCCAGATCGTGGCCCTGCCGAGCGTCGCCGGGCTCCAGGTTCAAACCCTCCAGGAATACATCGCCGAGCAGCGCAAGGAAGCCGCCGAGGTGATGTCGACGATCACCAATTTCTTCCTGGGATTCGCGGTGGTGGCGCTGCTCGTGGCCGGGTTGGTGATCTTTAACACCTTCTCGATCCTGGTCGTCCAGCGGACCCGCCAGCTAGCGCTGCTGCGGTGTGTCGGGGCCACCCGGGCCCAAGTCTTTCGACAAGTGCTCGCCGAAGCGGTGATATTGGGGCTGGTGGCGAGCGGGATCGGGGTGCTGGTCGGAGTCGGGCTGGGGTATGGGTTGGTACGGCTGAATCAGGCGATCCAGAAACAGGACACCAATTCTTTCGCGGTCAGCCTGATGGCGATCTGCCTGCCGCTGGCGATCGGTTTCGTGGTGACCGTCGTGGCGGCGGTGTTGCCGGCCCGCCGCGCCACCCGGGTCGCCCCGTTGGCAGCGCTGCGGCCGCAGCTGGAATCGGTGACCGCTACCCGGGCTGGGGTGGTGCGGCTGGTGCTCGGCGGGCTGCTGCTGGCGGCCGGTACCGCGGGCCTGCTGTACGGGGCGATCAAGCCGGGAATGGGCAAAAACTATTCCGCTGTTCACCCGGTGATCGGGGTGGCCGGCGGCATCGTCTCGTTCATCGGGGTGATGTTCCTCGGGATCGTGCTAATCCCGGCCCTGGCCAAGCTGGTGGGCCTGCTGCCGAGTCTGCTGGGCGGGGTGCCGGGGCGCCTGGCTGCTGACAACAGCCGCCGCAACCCGGGCCGGGCCGCCGCTGCCGCGAGCGCCCTGCTGATCGGGGTGACCCTGATCAGCATGACCCTGGTCGGCGCCGAGACCGGCCGGCGGACCTATTCCGAGGCCCTGGACCGGACGTCCCCGATCGACCTGATGCTTACCCCCGAGAGTCAGCAGGTTCCCGACGAGATGCTGCGCAAGACATCCGCATCATCGGTGGTGGCGGCTGCGGCTCGGGCGGATACCGCCAGCGTCCAGATGAATGGGCGACAGACCCCCGTAGTCGGTCTCGACCCGGCCATCCGTACGGTGGTGCGCGACAGCCGCCGAGTCGAGGGGCTGAGCGATACCACGATCCTGCTGCCCAAGACCAGCGCGGTCCCTGCCGGTACCCAGGTCACCGTGGCCGGCCCGGACGGGAAGATCAGCCTGACTGTGGTGCTCACCGACCCGCCGCTAGACATCCCGACCGTCACCCTGACATCCCTGTCTCGGGTGACGCAGGAACGCCAGCAGTCGGTGTGGGCCCGGATCGCCGACGGGAAGCAGGCCAAGCAGGCAATCACTACCATTTCGCAGGACCTGAGTGAATACCAGGTTCATGTTGGCGGCGGGGCTATGATCCGCTCCGAATTCGACACGGCGCTGAATGGTGTGCTGATAGTGATCAACGCCCTGCTGGGGGTGTCGATCCTGATCGCCCTGATCGGGATCACCAACACCTTGGGCCTGTCGGTGCTGGAACGTACCCAGGAGTCGGGGCTGCTGCGGGCGCTCGGGCTGACCCGGGGCCAGCTGCGCTGGATGTTCTCGCTGGAGGCCCTCACCCTGGCGGCGGTGGCCGCGCTGCTCGGCATCGGGCTCGGGATCGGTTTCGGTGTGGCCGGGGCGTACGCGATCCTCAAGGGCGTGGCCACGGTCGCAGTCGCGATCCCCTGGGCCAGCCTGGCGCTGGTCGTGACCGGCGCCCTGGTAGCCGGGCTGGTGGCATCGGTGGCTCCGGCGGTGCGGGCCGGGCGAATCCAGCCGGCGGCCGCCCTCACCGTCGAATAGCCGGACATACCCGTCGTTCGGTGGCGGGCGAGGACTCACCGGTGGGGGTGATGTCCCGGATTGGCTGCGGGCCTGCCACAGTGGGCTTATGCCCATGACAATGACGTTCCTCGGGGCCGCTGGTACGGTCACCGGCTCCAAATTCCTGGTCGATGTCGGCCCAGGACGACGGATCCTGCTCGACGCCGGCATGTTCCAGGGTGACAAGCGGTGGCGCGAGGTGAACTGGGCAGACTTCCCAGTCCCGCCGAGTTCGATCACGGAGATCATCTTGACCCACGCCCACGCTGACCACACCGCGTACCTGCCGGCCTTGGTCCGAGATGGTTTCCGGGGCCCGATCTGGTGCACCGAGGGGACTCGGCGGTTGACCGAGATCGTGCTACTGGACGCTGCGCATCTGCAGGAGCGGGAAGCCCAGTACGCGTTCGAAGGCGGCTACTCCAAGCACAACCCGCCGCTGCCGCTGTATACCGTGGCCGATGCCGAGCGGACCATCCCGCTGCTGCGGGTGGTGCCGTTCGACACGGATATCGACCTGGCAGGTGGGGTGTCGATCCGGATGACCCGGGCCGGCCACATCCTCGGTTCGGCCTCGGTGAACCTGTACAGCGAAGACGGCTCGGTGCTGTTCTCCGGTGACCTGGGCCGCCACGACCACCCGGTGCTGCGGCCCCGGGGTACGCCGCGCGGCGCCCCGTACGTGCTGCTCGAGAGCACGTACGGCGACCGGGAGCATCCCGAACCGGAGGGCGAACCACACGAGGCGATGGCGGACGCGATCCGACGGACGATCGCCCGGGGCGGGTCGGTACTGATCCCAGCCTTCGCGATCGACCGGACCGAGATCGTGCTGCGGTCGCTGGTGGACATGCGCCAGGCCGGCCGGATCCCGGCCGATGTGCCGATCTTCGTCAATAGCCCGATGGCGGTGGCGGCGCTGCAGGTGTACCGGGAGGCCGAGGTCCGCGGCGAGCTGCGCGACGACCACAACCCGGCCGAATTCTTCGACCTGCCGAATCTGAGGGAGGTCACCGACGCGGAGGAGTCGAAGCGGCTCAACCATCCCGACCAGCCGTCGATCGTGATCAGCTCCTCGGGCATGGCAAATGGTGGCCGGGTGCTGCACCACCTGGAGGCGATGCTGCCGAACCCGAAACATACCGTGATTTTCACCGGCTACCAGGGGGTCGGAACCCGAGGCCGGGCCCTGTTGGAGGGCGCGACCGAGATGAAGTTCCGGGGCCGGTTCATCCCGGTCAAGGCCGAGATCGTGCGCGATTCGGAGTTCTCGGTGCACGGCGACGCGTCCGATCTGATGGATTGGGTACGCGAGCTGAGACCGGCGCCGGAGACGATCTTCCTCACCCACGGCGAGGAATCGGCCCAGCAGGCGCTGGCGGCCCGGATCCGTTCTGAATTGCGGATCCCGGTCGTGATCGCCCGGTACGGGGAGCGGGTGCTGCTGGACGCTAGCGGCGACTGGACCCGGCCCGAGAACCTGGAACAGCCGGCCGAGTCTCAGCCGGCCGCCGAGTCCAGGCCGGCCCGCTCGGCGACCCCCAGCGCCCAGCTGCCTTCAGGCCGAGCCCGTACCGGCACCCACGCCGACGACCTGGACCAGGTCCGGGTGATCCTCGACACCGCGCTCGGGCAGGTCGCCTTCCTGCCGCAGGAGAAACGCTCCGAGGTGTCAGGCCTGCTGCACGAGGCGATCGAGATCGTCTCCCAGCCCGACCCGGATCTGACAACGCTGCGGACTGGGGTCAACTTGGCCCTGTATGCGGCTGCCGGCGCGGTCGAGACCCCCGGTGGGCAGTCGATCGTGGCGCTGCTGGCGCACATCCCGAAGATCCTCGGCTGATCGGTACGTAGACAGACCGGCCCTGGGACGTGAGCCCTGGGGCCGGTCCTCGTTGCTACCACCTGCAGATGAGCGGGCTGATGCTGCGGCCAGGCAGGTGTACGGGCGCTGGTCGGGGCTGCTCATTTGACCTGCAGGGCTGCACAGTAGCGGGCCGATAGGGGGCGAGAGACCGCCAGCGGGTGCTGGTCTGAGGGGTAGGTCCGTTGTTGTGCACCTGCAATTACCCAGCCTGATCCTGCCCGGCGAAGAAGGTGCTGGTCTGAGGGGGAGGTCCGTTGTTGTGTACAGAACCGGCCGGCCTCTGGGACGGGTGTTCTCAGAGGCCGGCCGGTACGGACCCGGCTCAGGCGGCTGGCAGTCGGATGAACCGGGTGTTACCGCTGATCTGGGCGATGGCGGTGGCGAAAATGCTCTTCAGCTGATCCCCGTCCGCGGCGCAGAAGAAGAAGTCGCCGTCGGTGTTCTCAGCCTGGATGGCGGCCGGCGAGGAGCAGGAATTGGCCGTACTCGGGATCCCAGGGGCCCGAGGCGAGGCGACCTCAGCCAGGACGTCGCGGACCGGGCGGCCCGAGAATCGGCCGTTGCTGAAATCTTTCAGACAGCCGTTGGTCCGGGCATCGCCGAAGGCCACGGTGATGACGAGGATGCCACGGTCCTTGGCCTGCTGGGCCACCCGCAGCAAGTTCTGGCAGCCTCGCGGCTCGTTGCTGAGGTTCCCGGCGGCGACATCGCCGGCCACATCAAGGCTGGTCGAACCCCGGTTGGTGTTCCGGTCGTACCTCGGGACGGCGATGGTCTCCTCCGGGGTACCGTCGGTTTCCAAGATGATCGCCTTGGTGATCTTTGTGCCATCCGGCAGCTGCGGCTTCCGCTTGGCGTCCAGGGCGGCCAGGTTGCTGCGGTCCAAGCCGAGCAGCATCCGGGACGCAGACTTCATCGGCGCGGCCAGGTGCGTACCCCAGTTCGGGCGCCGGCCGCGATTCGTCTGCCCCATGCAGGTGAGGTTGTGCCCGATCTGGTCGGCCGAGTTGAGAGCCCGATGCTCGTCGCCCAGCTTCCCGGTGAGGTACGCGTCGGAGAAGCCCAGCGGCATCCAGGTGCCGTCGCGGGGGCTGCCGTCGACCGCGACATCGGTCAAGCACGGTCCAACCCCGGTGCTCTTGTGAATGGTGCCCAGGGTTACGAACTGCAGCTCAGGAGTCATGGTCGTCAGCGACGACCCGATCGCGGACTGCATCTTGCGGAAGTCGGCCTCCTTCATGGACGGGGTCCGGTCGGCGACGAAGGCGACGTCCATGGCGTTCGGCAGCAGCGTCCCGCAGGAACCACGGCAACTGGTGGATGACACTGCCCCGGTGGAGGACTGGTTGATCCCGATAATCGGGGCAAACCAGTGCCGTACGATCCGTTCCCCGGTGACGTGGAGCGAATTGCAGGTACCGACCCGCGGGTTGCAAGGGATCGCGCAGATCTTGTCGTCGCAGCGCATCCCGGAATACGTCGCCTGGGCCGGGCCGCCGGTGGGATTGCAGGTGGCCGGGATGTGACCGAGGGTGACCTGCCCCTTGGTGGATCCCACGATGCACAGTGGCTCAACTGTCGGTTTCAGGTCCGGAATGTTTTCCTGGGCGAACTCAATCGCCGTCCGCTGGGCGGTGGCTGCGTTACCCGGCAGGTACGTGGTCCCGGCCTGAGCGGCCGCGTCGATCGTGTTCTGCAGCTCTTGCCGCTGCATCGACAGGTTGGCGATGTCCAGGCCGAAGGCACAGCCGGCGGCGACCACCGCGAACGAGGCGGCTACCACGACCGCGCTGGCGCCGCGTTCGTCGCGGCGTTGGCGACTTGTGCGCCAGAAAGTCTTGATGGACATCACTCGATCCTCATCGTGCTGGTACGGGAGATGGTCGTGTCCGTCAACTCCGGGAACATGCCGGTAATCCCGCGGTACTGGATCGTGACAGTCACCGTGGCGGTACCGCCGGAATTGCCCGGCCGGCCCAGGGTGCAGGTCGTGCCGGTAGCGGTCCGGCAGGTGGTGGTGACCGTCTTGGTCCCCTCAACCACGGAGAGCGAATCCTGGGAGTAGAGCCGGACCTCGTCCTCGGTCCCGCCAAGGCTGGCCACCCGGACTCCTTCCCGGGCTGCGTTCCCGGCCATGGTGCGGGCCTGCAGCGCCAGCCCAAACTCCAATGCGCCCAGGATCATCGTCAGCAGCGGCAGCACAATCAACGCGAATTCGACCGCTGACGCGCCCCGTTCATCTCGGGTGCGGGCGCGCGGCAGCGCCGTAGGTGACGTCATGGTTTCCCCCCAGAATCCAACAGATCGACGGGCAGATACCGTCGGTAAACAGACCGTGCCCGATCCCCCGGCCGCACGACGGCAGCGTGAGAGAGGTCTCATGCCCTTCGGTGGCGACAGGTTTGTCACAGGCTAGCCAGCGCCGCTGTGGTACGGATCAGACCACGGTCTCGACCAGATCAGACCAGGGCATCGTCCATCAATCCGTACCGGGCGGTGGCTCGTGGAAAGAGGTCACCGTGTACCGCTCCAGGTGGACCGCGTCATCCCACCAGCTCGGGTCCAGCCCGGCCTTGCGTTTGAGCTGGTCGAGAAACTTCCCCGGCTCGGGCAGCTGCTGCCAGACCTGCGGCAGGAAGGTGCCCCGGTGCCCGGCGAAGCTCAGCACTACCCCGTCAACCCCGGGCCGTAGCCGGTCCCGGGCATCCTGTTCGCTGCTGACCGGGTACGGCTCGGGGTCCGACAATACCGACACCTCGATCTGGGTTCGAGGCAGCTCGGCGGCGTCGAGCGGAGCGAACCGCGGATCGCGGCGGGCCGCAGCGACCGCATTCGCAGCCACGTCGTCACCCAGCGGTCGGTAGGCGCTGAGCGAGCCGATACAGCCGCGCAGCACGCCGGCCTGGGTGAGCGTGACGAAAGCCGCCCCTGGTTGGCGTAACCATGCCCCAGCGGGTGGGTTCACGGCAGACAACCCCAAGGCCCGGGAGATCGCGGCTCGGGCCAGGCCGGTAAGGACTGGGCCGGCGGTGGTGGGCAGCTCAGGCATGGTCGATCCGGAAGGTGGCGTAGCCGACCACCCGGGAATGGTCGCCGGCGGTGTCGCCGGAATTACAGGCCCCCAACAGCGTCATCGTCCAGTCGTGGCGCCGGGCGGTCTCCAAGGCCCCGTTGAGCGGTGCCGCGCCGCAGGCCTGCTCGCTGGACACCGGCTCCCGGGCGGTGATCTGGGCGATGGTGTGTTGGTCGATCTGGCGGGCCTGCTGGTACGGGTGGTGGTGGGATAAGTCGCTGGAGATCAGCAGCAGCGTGTCGTCAGCGCCCAGGCCGGCCTCAATCGCGTCAGCTACTGTGGCCGGGTCGGCCTGGCCGACCACCACCGGCAACACGCTGGCCTGCGGCGCCACCACCGCCAGAAACGGCAACTGAACCTCCAGCGCATGCTCCGCGGCGTGCGCCTCGGCACTGGTTATGGCGTACGGTGCCAGCCGTTCCCGCAGATCCTGGTCGACGTGAACCTCACCCAGCGGGGTCGCGAACCGGTCCGCCGGCGACAGGGCCATACCCCGCAGCGGAACCCGATGCGCGGGGCCCAGCAGCAGCACCCGTCGCGGTGGCTGGATCCGCAGCTGCGCGTACCCCAGGGCAGCGGTCGACCCGGAATAGGGGTACCCGGCGTGCGGCACCACATAGCCCAGGGCTGCTTGCAGTCTCGGCTCGGCTGGCGCCGAGTCCAGCAGACCTGTCACCGTCGCGCGCAGCCGCTGCGGGTCGTCGGGGTAGAACATGCCCGCCACCGCGGGCGGCCGGATGATCATCGGGCACCTCCGATCCTGCTCCGAGCCTAGGCCACCAGGTGTCCGCGGCGGGCGCCGCCGTACGGCGAAAGCGGGACGCCGCCGGGGCCGAAGATCAGGCCGGGTCGGGGATGTCGGCGGCAACATTGGCCGCCAGCGCCTGATCAACCCAGTGCCGCAGCGCCGGCAGGTCCAAGGCCCCGATATGGCGGGCGATCTCCTCGCCGTGCCACAGCAGCACGGTGGTCGGGATCATCCGAGCCTCGTACTTGGACTGGGCCCGCCGACCGTCTTCGACATCCACCCAGACCAGTTTCAGCTGCCCGGCCCGTTCTGCGGCCAGCCGCTCCAGCGCCGGGGCGAGGATCCGGCTGGCCGGGGCGAAGGTGCCCCAGAAACTCACGCAGACCACGATCTGGTCGCTGTTACTGATGGCCCGGAAGGTGGCGTCGGTTGCCGACGTCACCCAGGGTAGGAAGGCCTGGCATTGGGCGCACCGCGGCGCCTGCGTTGCCTCGTAGTCGATCTCGTTCTTCGTCCGGCAGGTGGCGCACGTCACCACGCTCGCATCCACTGGCCCTCCCTCATGCTCGCGTGCACAGGGTAGCGGGTCCACCGGCTGGGTGACAGCGGTGACATGTCTATGCCCACTAGCTTTTCCGGTTCCGCGGCCGGTGGACCACCAGGACCAGAGGTCTGGGCGGGGTTCTGATGAAGCAGTCATCACCCGGTTGAGAATCGGTAAGCTAGCAGCGCTCCAGGCGGGAACGGAGCACCCCCAGACTGGGAAGGACCCACATGAATCTTTTCGACTCCATCAAGAACGCGTTCTCGAACGAGGACGAGAAGGCGGCCGCTGAGAAAGCCGCCGCCGAACAGGCTGCTGCCGAGCAGGCAGCGCAGGAGGCCGCAGCTGCCGAGGAAGAGGCGAAGGCCCAGGCCGAAGCCGCCGAACGGGTGGCAGCTCAGGAGCGCGCGCTGCAGGAGGCTGCTGCCGCTGAGCAGGCTGCTGCCGAGCAGGCGGCCGCTGAGGCTGCAGCTGCTGAGCAGGCTGCTGCCGCTGCCGCCGCGAAGCCGGTGATCTCGCTGAACGGGCTGATCGCCATGGTTAACCACGACTCGTCCGACGCGGTCGCCACGGGGCAGGGCCTGAACCTGCAGGCCGGCCTGGTGGTCGAGCAGGCGCTGGCCTCGGTGGTCGGGGACACCGGCCCGGTCGACGGCTCGCTGGGCACCAGCTTCACTGCCGCGTACGCCCGCTGGCAGCAGTCGCTGGGCTACTCCGGCGCCGACGCTGACGGCATCCCGGGCCGGGAGTCGTTGCAGGCCCTGGCCGAGCGTACCGGGGCTTTCACCGTCACCGACTGATGTACCGGCGGCCGCCTGGCCTGGGTCTAGCGCACCCGGGCCAGGCGGTTCGCGTTGTCAGCGCGGCGTGTGATGCCTACAGTGGTACGGACGGTCGTCGCCGAGGAGGCTTCATGACTAACCCGCTCGAGGTGCTCCAGCCCAGCTTGCGCTACCAGCGTGAGCAGCGGGAACTGGAGAAGATATTCGTCGTGGACACCCCGGAGGGTGCCGACGGCTTGGGCCGGGTGAACCTGGAATCAGGCCATATCAAGATCCCGGTCAAGGCCCAGCCCGCGGCGCCGGGTGCGACCGAGCAGCAGCCCGACGAGTCAGACCAGAGCTAGTAGGTCCTCGCCGGTGCGTACCCCGGGCTCCGGGGTCTGGTTAGGCTGGCGTGATGAGGATCACAGTACGCGGAGCCGACCAGGTCGATGTGCCTCCGGATCTGGGGCGGCTGTACGGGCAGGTCAGCCTGCAGGGGGCGGACAAGCAGGCGGTGATGGATGCGGTCACCGAATCAGCGGGGGTCGTGTCCCGAGCATTGGATGAGCGCCGTGCCGCCGGACAGGTGAGCCAGGTGGTGATCCGTCCGATCAGCGTCTACGGCTACCAGACGTACGTCGCAGAGCGCACCGAGATGGTGCACCAGGCCAGCGTCGCCTGGTCAGCGGATTTCGCGAACGCTGAGGCGTTGGCTGTTTTCTGCGCCGAGCAGGGCGCGGGCGCTGGGGTACAGATCCAGCAGGCCGAGTGGCTACTCAGCGACCAGACCCGGGTCCGAGTGGAGCAGGACTGCTTAACCCGGGCGGTCGCGATGGCCCGGGCCCGGGCTCAGGCGATCGCAGCCGCGGCCGGGGCGGGGGAGGTCCGGTTCGTCGAGGTGAGCGACCCCGATCTCGGTGACGGGCCAGGCGGGGCGATGGCCGCCATGGCCAGAGCCGAGTCGACGGTCGATGTTCGCCCTGCTGACGTCACGGTACGGGTCGAGCTGCGGGCGGTTTTCGAGGCGTAGCTTGCGCGGCTGCGGCCTGCCGTGTCGATCACTAGGGCCGCTCGGTGTGTCAGTGGCTGGTCCTACACTCGGCATCACCTAAGGAGGAAATATGTCCACCCAGCAGCCGTACGGGACTAGCCCCACATACCAGCAGAATCCGCAGGTACTAACGCCAGAGCAGGCCGTCGGCTATCAGCCAGCGCCGCAGCAGGTGCCGGCCGACCCGACATATTCGCATCAGCAGCTGGCGGTGAACGAGGGCGGCTCGGTCGGTGGCGAGGCGGCTGGGACCCCGGTCGGCCACCAGGGGGTTCGGGTCACGGTGGAGGAGCGGCCGGGGTTCTCGATGGCCGGGGGACTGGCCGTACTCCTGGTCATCGTGGGGATGCTGATCGGCCTCGGCTGCGGGGCCCTGGCTGCTGTCCAACAGTCGGCGCTGCTGATGGTCACGGCGGTCGTGCTGTTCGGGCTGTCCTGGATCGGGGCGACCTCGCTGACTGTGGTGCAACCCGGCGAGACTAAGGTGCTCCAATTCCTGGGCCGTTATGTCGGCACGATCCGTTCCTCCGGGCTCCAGTTCACGGTTCCGTTCACCCAGAAGCGGCGGGTGTCAGTGAAGGTGAACAACTTCGAGACCAACGAGCTCAAGGTCAACGACGCTGACGGTAACCCGGTCACGATCGCGGCGATCATTGTCTGGCAGGTCGCTGACACCGCCAAGGCTGCCTTCGCGGTCGAGAACTCTGAACACTTCGTCCGGGTCCAGGCCGAGGCCGCGTTGCGCCACATCGCCTCCAGCCACCCGTACGACAATGCCGAGCCGGGCGAAGAGACGCTGCGGGGCTCGACTGAGCTGGTTGCGGCTGAACTCGCCGAGGAGGTTGCGGCCCGGGTCAAGATTGCTGGCCTGGAAGTGGTGGAGGCGCGGATTTCGTCGCTCGCGTACGCTCCGGAGATCGCCCACGCGATGCTGCAGCGCCAGCAGGCGGCCGCGGTGATCGCGGCCCGGTCCAAGATTGTCGAGGGTGCGGTGACCATGGTCGAACAGGCGCTGCGGCGGTTGGAGACCGAATCGGTCGTCCAGATGAGCGAGGAACGCAAGGCGCAGATGGTCGCCAATCTGCTGGTGGTGCTGTGCGGCGAGTCTCGCCCACAACCCACGGTGAACACCGGGATGTGACCGATCCTCTGCTACGTACGCGGGGTTTGCGGATCGGGAGTGGAACTGGTCTCGGAAACCGGTGCCTCGGCTTCTTCTTCGAAGAGGTCCGCGATTCGGGCCCGGGCTTTCTCAAACCAGCCGCCGCGCACCGGTACGGCCGGGGCCAGATCGGCAGCCGGGACCGGCGCCAGGTCATGGGCGGTGTCCAGATCGGGGGTCGGCTCAGCCGGCGCCGATTCTGTCAGCGATGCGGGCCACGGCTCCGGGCTGGGTGACTCCTCGAACATCACATGCTCGGGAAGATCGGGAACCGGCGTGGCCCCGGTCGCCGGCTCGCCGGTCGCCCAGAGCTTCTCGGTCGGCTCCTGATCAGCGCTCAAGGCAGCAGGGTCAGGCGCTGGCGCCATGGGCTGTGCCGGCGGTTCTGGGTGCGGGGCAGGCTGGGAGGGTGCCGGGTTTGGCTGTGCCGCGGCCTGATCAGGCTGCGGGGTTAGCGCTGGGACCGCCTGGGTTGGGGGTTCAGCCTGGGGTGGGGGCGCAACCTCATCTGCATGGTGGATCGCCTGCTCAGAAGGCTGGGCGGCCGTCTGATCGGCTGGCGGCTCCTGGGTAACCTCGGGCTGAGGTCGTACCGGCCCGGAGGGTTCCGCGTCGACCGGGGGCCCGTCGGTCCGCTCCGAGGCTGTGGTCAGCCCGATCCCAGCGGTCAAGCCGGCAAGGTCGATGTCTTCCAGCTGGGCGTGGGTGGCATCAACGTCAGCCACCGGTTTTGAGGCATGCCGCAGGCTGGCCCAGGTGCCGCGAACCCCGCCGGTCGGGGAATAGATCGGGGCCACCGGCGCGACCGAGGGCCGAGATACCGGCTCGGGCTGGCCGGTCCCGAACGGGCTGGCGTCATCGGGCTTGGTTAGGCCTTGCTCCTGCAGCTGTGACTGGGCCTGAGCGGCCGCCTGGAAAGCGGCCGGCGGCACGTACGGCCAGTGATCCACGACCACGGTGAGGTCGTCTTCTTGGACTTGGCGGAGCCTGCGCCGGTTTGGTTTCGGACGCCCGTACGAACCGGTCGGGACCTTTTCAGGCTGGCCTTGGCCCGGCGATGTTTCCGCAGCGGCGACTGGTTCGGTCGTAGCCGTCTGAGGCGGCTGCGATGCGGCTTCGGTGGCTTTCGTCATGGGCGCCGGGGCCGGCGTCTCAGCGGTTTGATCTGTGAGCTGGGTTGGGGCCGGCGTCTTGGCCGGTGCGGCCTGGGGCGTGGGCGGTTCCGGTACGGGCTGAGGCGCTGGGGTCTCGGCGGCCTGGTCCAAGGACGGCCCATCGAGATGGGCCGGTTCGGCCGTAGGCGGCGTGGGTGTGCCCGGCTCGTCCGGGGCCTCGACCGGCTCGAGAGTCTCGGCCTTGCCTGGCTGGGCCGCGGCGAGGGCGGGACCGGCCGCCGCGAGCCCGGCCGCAGCCGCCCCGGTGAGCCGGCCTTGGTGCGGTGTCTGGCCCGGTTCGGGGGCCTGCTCACGGGTTGTGGCGATCGGATTTGTGGTGTCGTGGTCGTCACCGGCCGCGTCCGAGGCGGAGTCTGCGTCGGCTGGCTGCTCGCTGCTCTGGTCGCTGACCTGCGAGGTGTCTGTGGGTACCTGGTCGGTGATCCCCGGTTCGGGTGGAACCTCTTCGCCTGACAGGGTGTAGATCGGGTCGCCCTCGGTGATCCCCGGTTCGGGTGGAACCTCTTCGCCTGACAGGGTGTAGATCGGGTCGCCCTCGGTGATCCCCGGTTCGGGTGGAACCTCTGGACGCCTTTGCGGCGTCGGTCCGGTAGCGATCCTGGCTGCGGCCAGGCCGGCAGCAGCCGCCCCGGTCAGCTCCGGGCCCGGCGACGGTTCGTCAGCCTGGGGCAGGTCGTCGTCGCCGCGATCGGTACCTGCTTGATCGGTGCCCGGCGCGTTCGAAACCGCGCTATCCGGATCGGAGGGGGCCTCCCATCTGCTGCCTGGTAGACGCGTGCTGCGAGTGGCGCTACCCGGATCGGAGGGGGCCTCCACCAGGCCCGGGTCCTGGGATTCCGCAGTGATCATCTCGGCAGCGGCTGCCTCGGTGAGCTGAGCGGCCGGTTCCGGGGACTCGCTGGTCTGTTCGCTCTGGTCGTCGAGGACGAGATCGTACGGATCGTCCTCGGCCCCGGGTGCCTGCTCATCGTCCGAGGGGCCCGCTGGTGTGATCTGGCTGGTAGCCGGCTCGTCTTCAGCGTCTTCGGTGACCTCGGGCGCCTGGCCGGCCTCGGCTGTGGTGTTCTGGTCGTCGCCCGGTTGGGTGCTTTGCTCGGCCTTGGTGAGCTCGGCTGCGGCGATCCCGGCGGCTGCGGCCCCGGTCAGGGCCTCCCGGGGAGGCTCTTCAGCCGCTTCAGGCCGAGGATCCTCCCGACCCTTTCCGGACAGGCTGATCCCCGCAGCGGCCAGTCCCGCGGCAGCGGCACCGCGGAGAACAGGCTGTTCACCGCTGATGCTGACGTCGGCGTGGTCCTCGGATCCGGTCTCGGCGGTCTGCACTGCCTCGGCGCTCTGGTCTGTCGACTCGGGATCGGCCTCAGCCCCAGGATCAGGCTGCTCTTCGGAGCCTGGCGCCTGGGGTTCCGCGGCCCGCGTATCGTCTGGGCTGGGGCCGGACGGGGCCTTGCCGGGCCCAGCGTGGCCTGCCGGGGCAATGGCGTCTGGATCAACGGACACATCACTGCCGGAGCTGTCAGAACCTGTCTGGGCGGCGTCATCGGCGGGCGTGACATCGGCATCGACCGGGGCCGGGTCCCCGGACGGCTGAGCGGCATCACCCGCGCTGGCGCTGGCATCCGGCTTCTCCGAGCCAGCCTGGGGCTGGCGGGCAAGGCCGGCTTCCGGCTGGTCGGTATCGCCCTTCGGGCCCGGTGCTGGGGATTGCGCTGACGTGTTCTCGTCGTGTCCGACCGTGAGTCCGGCGGCAGCCAGCCCGGCGGCAGCAGCCCCGACTAGCCCAGCGGCCACCTCATTCGCCGCACCGGCGACCGTACGGGGCGGGGTGCTTTCTAGCCCGGCGGCGGCCAGTCCGGCTGCGGCGGCGCCGGTGAGTTCGGCCGGGCCGACAGGTGCCGTGGAGGCTGTCGGGCCAAGCACGATGGCGCCAGTTGGGGACGCGGCCCGTTCTTCGACCGGTCCGAGGACGATCGGACGGCGCGACCCGGCCTCTGACGCGGGGCCCGCCTCGACTTCGGGGCGCCGGACCGGAGCAGCTAACTGCGGCGCCGGGCGACTCGCTTCGACCTGCGGCCGCCGGACTGGAGCGATTTCCCTCGGCCGAGGCGGGATCGCGACCGGGGCCGCCTCGCCGGGAGCCGTGTCACTGCTGGGACGCTCATCGTTGGCGGGGGTCGGCTGAGACGTGACTGCGGCAGCCGGGTCCGGGTCGCGGTTCTCGGTGATGGTGGCCCGGGGCCGGCCGGACACGGCGGAAGATGGCGCGTACATGGCGTCGTCGAAGAAACGGTCTCGCTCGGCCGCGTCGGCATCTGATCCCGGCACAGGCTGATCAACCTGGGGGATCTCGCCGCCCGTACGGACGGGATCGGCGCCGACCGGGTCCGGGTTCTCGGCGCCGAACACCTCGGCCAGCTCCTGCCGGCCCGCTGCCCACTCCGCATCGAGTTCGTCGTAGAAGGCGTCGAGAGGGCGATCCTCCTGGTTGCGAGAGTCGGTCACGGATGGCTCCTCAGCACGGGTGGCACAGCGCGCCGCCGTAGGCAACGCTCGAATCCAGCCCGGGGAAGCCGGATTCGTGATATCAGCAGGTTAGCCGAAACCCCTGCCGATGCCGGCTACGACAGGCGGCGATGGGCACTCAGCCACGATGGTGAACCCCGTAGAGTGCAGGCATGAGGCTTGCGACGGCGGCTCCGGCTGCGATGGGTGTGGATCCGGCGGCCCTGGCCCGTACGCTCACCGAGCTGGCCGCCCAGGGTACCGAGCTGCACGGGATTGTGGTGCTGCGCCATGGACGGGTGATCATGTCCGGCGAGGCTGACCCGTGGACACCTGATCAGATCCGGCTCGTCTATTCGCTGAGCAAGACCTTTTGTTCGGCGGCGGTCGGGATCGCGGTCGATCAAGGCTGCTTCGGCTACGAGGACCGGGTGGTGGATCTGCTGGCGGACCAAGTCGATGATCGGGTAGGGGAGCTGGCCCGCCAGATCCGGGTGCGGGATCTGCTGGCGATGGCGTCGGGCCACGAGCAGGACCTGATTATGGACATCGGGCAGCGCGGACTGGCCGAGGCCGACCTGGGGTGGTTCCTGCGGATCGAGCCGACCGGCATCCCGGGCCGTACCTTCTGTTACAACCAGCTCTGCACCTGGACCCTGTCGCGGCTGGTCGCCCGCTATGCCGGCGCGGACGTGCTGGAGCTGCTCACCAGGCATGTCTTTGGGCCGCTCCGGGTGGACAGCGGATACTGGGCTCGGGACTGCGACGGGCTGCCGTTGGGCTTCTCCGGGCTGCACATCAGCACCGCTACCGTTGCCGCTTTCTTCCAGCTCCTGGCCGACGGCGGCATCCACCACGGCGTTCGGCTGCTGCCCGCGGCCTGGATCAGCGAGCACTCCCGGACCCAGGTGGAGACCCTGCCCGCTGGCGCGGCCGGGGACCCTGTCGGGGACTGGGCGCTGGGCTACGGCTGGCAGGTCTGGCGGTCGCGGCACGGCTACCGCGGTGACGGGGCCTTCGGCCAGTACGGGATGGTGCTACCGGAGCAGGACCTGGTAGTCGCGATCACCTCCTGGAGTCCGGATCTGCAGGTCACTATGGACGTGATTTGGTCTGAGCTATTACCCGGGGTCGACCGGGAACCGACCCCCGGCGGGGATCAAGCGCTGGCCCAGGCCCTGGCCGGACTGAAGGTCCCCACCGCTGGTACGGGCTGGCCTGAGCAGCCCGCCACCGCCGGCTGGAGCGGCAGCGACAACCACGGCAATCACCTCAGCCTGACCGCCGACACGGACCAGGCGAGCCTGGACTGGACTGACGACACCGGCGCCCGCCACCAGCTGGTGGCCGGGCCGGACACCTGGCTACCGGGCCGGCTTGCCTGGGATGAGCGGTGGCTGGCGGTCGCTACCAGCGCCGGGTACGGCCCGGACGGCTGGCGGTTGCGGATGGCGATCCTGCACACCCCACACCTGGTGACCTGGACCTTGCCGACTGGCTCCTGTCAGGCCACCATCGCCTGGTCGGAGGAGCCACTGGGGTGGCAACGGATCCACCAACTCGCTCAGCCCTTCCCGCTCGACAACGGGATCTGACAGCCGAGCTACACTTGACCGGACCTCTCCTGGGCGGCAAATCGACCGTCGGGCACCAGCTGGTCAGCGAGCGAGACGAGCTGTTCCAGCCCCAGAGTGGCCGAGCCGTACCCGGTGCAGGCTCGGGTGACGCGCCAGCGTCGAGATCAGCCTCGAACAGTCGCAGCGGCTGGGTCTCGGCAGATACGCCTTTCACGGCCAGCGCCTATCGTTTCCGGGGCTGTACCTGGTGGTCGATGCTCAGGCGCTCGGGCCACAGGTGGCGGCGCCGGGCAAGAAAGTCCACGAGCGAGTCGGCGTGGACGAAAGGCCCGTCACGCAGGTCGGCTCCGAATTCGTGCACCTGCCCGGGCGCACCGTTTGGCCCGGGCGCCGTGTCGATCGCCAGGTGGTTGCCGGCGCCGTCAGCGGCGAACGGGACCCAGCCGGGGTGGACCAATCGTCGGCGCCTGGGCCGGGTACGCGCTGATGCCGGCCCGGGACCTGAGGAATACCGCCTGGATCGGTGCCTGCGGCCTGGTGATGCTTGTCGAGCAAGCTTGGACCGGGGTGGCGCCCGCCCACGGTCTGGTCTCGGATCAGTCGAGTTGGAGCAGCCGTTCCAGCATCTGGGGATCGCGATGGTCGAATCCGGCATTCGGCTGCTGCCGGTCAAGGGCGGCGATCGCGGCCATCTCCGGGTCGGAGAGTTCAAAGCCGAAGACGTCAAGGTTGGCCTGCAGCCGTTCCGGGTGGGTGCTCTTCGCCACCAGGGTGGCGCCGCGCTGCAGAATCCAGCGGATGATCACCTGGGCCACGGTCACGGCATGGGTTTCGGCGATCGCGACGAGTACCGGGTCCTCCCGGATCGCAGTGTTCCCCTGGCCGAGCGGACCCCAGGCCTGCAGCACCGTACCGTGGGCGGCCATCAGTTCTTGCATCGCGATCTGCTGGTGGTACGGGTGGCATTCGCGCTGGTTGACGGCTGGGATAACCCCGGTGTGGGTGACGAGGTCGAGGTAACGGTCGGGGTAGAAGTTGGACACCCCGATCGCCCGTACCCGGCCTTCCTCAAGAAGCTCGGCCATGACCCGCCAGGCGGCGTAATAGTCGTTGAACGGCTGGTGGATGAGGTACAGGTCGAGGTAGTCGAGACCCAGCTTGTCGAGCGAGGCGTGGAAGGCGTCCCTGGTCGCAGTCTGCCCGTGGTCTTTGAACCAGAGTTTGGTGGTGATGAACAGGTCCTCGCGCGGCACCTCGAGTTCGGCGATTGCCCGGCCGACTGCATCCTCGTTGTAGTAGCGCGATGCCGTGTCGATCAGCCGGTAGCCGGCTGCCACGGCCGCCGGGATCGTATCTCGGATCTGCGTCTCGTCCATCTGGAAGACGCCGAGCCCGATGGCGGGCATCTCGACGCCGTTGGTGAGGGTGATCGTCTTCATCGGGGTGTCCCTTCAGCTACGGGTGAGGCGATAGGTCTCGCGACCGACACCCCAAGATTGGTCCTGTCAGGCTAGCAAGTTCCAGCCATAAGGGCTGAGGTCTCATGGTGTGGTCTGGGCTGCGATCGGGCTGTGACCCGTCAGACTGATCCACGATAAAGACACTGTCGGTGGTGTGCGTGAGAATTGGGGACAGAATTGGGGACGGAAGGGAGACACCATGACTCGTGCGGTACGAACTGCCGGTGATCGCAGCGAGACCGTTGCCCTGCTGGCTCTGCTGCGGGCTGCCCCGAGCGGTACGGTGTGGAGTGACATCGCATGCGAGGTCCTCGACGAGGGCTCGGCGATCGCCGTGCTCGATGCCACCCAGGACGGTTTGGTTGCCGATCCCGCCTGTGATGAGGCGCGCGCTGCGGCCGAGGCCGAGCTCTGTGCCTGGGAGGCTGACGGACTGGACCTGGTGACTGTCCTGTCGGAGCGTTATCCGAGGCGCCTGGCCTCGGTCTTCGACTGCCCACCCTTCCTATTCGTCCGCGGGAATCTCATCCCGCAGGACCGGGGGATGAGCGTGGTCGGTTCTCGGAAGGCTTCGGCGGAGGGGCTGGAGATGAGCCGGGTGGCGGCCCGGCTGCTGGCCGAGCGGGACCTGGCGGTGATCTCCGGCCTGGCAGAGGGCATCGATACCGCTGCCCACCAGGAGGCGTTGCGCATCGGCGCCCGTACCGTCGCGGTGATCGGTACCGGAATCCGCCGGTATTTCCCGGCGGCGAATCGCAGACTCCAGGACGAGATCGCCTCTCAGGGGCTGGTCATCTCGCAGTTCTACCCAGACCAGCCGCCGGCCAAGGATACGTTCTCGATGCGTAATGGGACGATGTCCGGCTATGGCCTGGCCACCATCGTGGTGGAGGCCGGTGAGCACTCCGACAGCAGGATCCAGGCCCGGAAGGCCGCCGACCATGGCCGCCCTGTGATCTTGTCCCACAGTGTCGCCACAACCACCCAATGGGGCCGGGAGATGGCCTCAAGCCCATGGGTGGCGGTGGCTGACTCCAGCGAATCCCTGGCGGATGCCATCGACTTGGCCCTGGCTGATGCCAACGATGATGCCCTCCAGCCAGGTTTGTGATCAGCAGCGCATCAAATCTTGGGTGGCATGGTTCCCATGAGCATCCACTCCATGCCATTGTTGTCGATGTTCTGAACATCCTTGGGTTGGATCTCGAGGAGATTCAATTTCGCAAGATGAAGGACTCGCAGAAACGGGAGTATAATACCGAAATATTTGCTTGCGATCCACTTCCCGGCTCTCGTTTTCTGCTGATCGAGGATTCCTGGGCCAGTGGGGCGAATGTTCTCAATGCGGCTGCTGCGCTAAAATCAGCAGGCGCCATTCAGGTCAACGCGATGGTGTTAGGGCGGCTGCTCAATCCCGCGAATTGGGGGCCGACGAAGACATTCATTAAAGGCGGGGGTCTGCGGGATGGCTTTGATCCGCATCGGTCACCCTGGAAGAAGATCGGCTGAACGACGCCGGAGCGGCTCGCGCAGCCGGAAGATCGGTTGTCCTGCGACTGTCGCGAGCCGCCGTGTCCGAGATGGGTCACTGTTTCGGCGGGCTCAGGCTCGGGAAATGGCGTTCTCGGGCGTCTGCATGGGGAGTTGAGCGGCGATCTTCGGCTGCTCGGCGGTACGGCGCATCGAGACCAGCTGCCAGCGGGTCACCACGCGCCAGCACCACTCGAGTGGTCCGTAACTGAATCGGGCCAGCCACCAGCGTGAGACCAGGTTTTGGACGATCAAGATGACGACAGCGACGGCGAGGGCCGGCAGCACCGTACGGCTGGAGCGGAAGTTGAGGAGCAGGCCCACCGGGATGACGATCAGGCTGGCGCCGATGTAGTTCGAGAAGGCCATCCGGCCGAGCGGGGTGAACATCGCGGCCAGCAGCCGCCGGGCCCGGGTCTGCCACAGCAGCGACAGGGCGCCGACATAGACGGCCGCGAGGATCATTCCGGCCACACCGCCGGCTGTGGTGAACCGGGGGTCGCCCGGCTCGGTCGTCTGCCAGGCGAGCGCCGCGAGGCCCAGCCCGAGCCCGATCCACAGCCCGATGCGGACCCGCCGGTCTGCGACCTCAAGGTATTCCGGAAGGCCGTACGGCACTGAGACCGCGCCCAGGCAGAACATTCCCGGCAGCGCCAGGGCCCCGCCGCCCATCACCATCGCGGCGAGGGTGCCGATCAGGCCGATGATCAGCAGGACCCGGCGGGAGCAGAGCAGGACCAGCGGCAGCACCACGAGACCGACCGCGCCGTACGTCAGCAGGACCTCGCCCGGGTAGATCAGCGAGTGCAATATCCCGACACCGACTAGGGCGACCATGCGCCGCACCAGCTGCGGCCAGGCCCGCTGCCCACGTTGCCGCAGGCCACGGGTGATCAGACCCATCGAGATCCCGAACAGGAACATGAAGATCGGCACGAAACGGCAGCTGACCAGGTAGTACAGGATCTGCTGGGCCGGTTCGACGGAGCGGACCGGCTCCAGGTCGTGGCCTAGGCCGGTCAGGTCGCCGATGTTGACGAGCAGGATGCCCGCGATGGCGAAGCCCCGCAGCATGTCGAGGAAGGGGATCCGTTGGTTCATGCCGACCACGCTAGGAACCGATCCGGGCTCAGGGCGCCGGATTCCTGCCGGGGGACCACCCGTCGCTGAACGGTTCCACCCCAGGGTGGAATCCGGTGCCGTCGAGTACCGATCCGGCGATCGATCCGCCTACCCTCGCGGTGACGGAAAGGGCAGAACGCGGATGGCACAGTGGAACTGGAACTGGATCAGCCACGGGCTGGTCGCGGCCGCCATGATCCTCGGCGCCCTTCAGCTTGTCGTCATTGACCAGCCCCTCGCGGTGGATCTCCTGATCCCGGTTGCGCTTGGGATTGCGGTCGCCAATGCCCGGGTTTGGGGTGTCTGGCTCGTGCCGACCTTCGTCGGGGTCGGCGTCGCCTGTTTCGACTGGTCGAAGGATGAGCTTGGTTATGTCTCGGCCGAGACCCTCTTTTACGACCGTCTCGGGTTGTTCATCGTCCAGACCTGCCTGGTCGCGGTCGCGGTCGTCGTCGGGCAGCTGGTCCGCGTCAACCGGCGGCTGCGCCAGGTACGCCGCGCCGAGCAGGAGCAGACCGTACGGGCCGCAGTGCTGGCCGAACGGGGCCGGATCTCGACGGAGATGCATGACATCGTCGGCCACGGGCTAGGCCTGATCGTGGTCGCGAGCGAGGCCGCCCGCTACCTCGCGCAGGCACCCGCCGGCGAGGTGGACCTGGATGCCGAGGAGCGCCTGGCTTCGATCAGCGACGCCTTGGACCAGATCCACGCCACCGCGGTACGGTCCCTGTCGGAAACTCGGACCCTGGTTCACGCCCTGGGCGAGGACGCCGCGGTCACCAGTGTTCAGCCGGGCCTGGCCGATATCCGGGGCTTGGTGGACAATGCCCGCCAGGCGGGGCAACCGGCCCAGGTCAGCATCGCTGCTGAGGTGACCGAAGTCGATCTGGGCGCCCCTGCCCAGGCCGCGGTTTACCGCTGCGTCCAGGAATCCCTGACGAATGCGCTGCGGCATGCCCCTGGCGCCGAGGTACGGGCTCGGCTCGAGGTATGTGACGGGCACTTGGTGTGGCGGGCGGTCAACGCCTCGGATGGTGCCCCGATCGTCGAGGGCAACGGCATGACGGCTATGCGCCAGCGGATGGTCACGGTCGGTGGTTCGTTGGAGGTCGCTAACGATGGCGACGGTTTCGTCGTCGAGGCTCGGGTTCCTCTGAAGGAGACGCGGTGAACAGGTGGCGGCTGCTGCTGGTCGACGACCAGGCGATGGTGCGGACCGGGTTTCGGATGATGCTCGACCCGCAGCGGGATCTGGCCGTTGTCGGGGAGGCGGCTGATGGCTGCGAGGCCGTACGGAAGGCCGTCGAGCTCACACCGGACCTGGTGCTGATGGACATCAGGATGCCGAACCTTGATGGCCTGGCTGCCACCGAGCAGATCCTGCGTCGCTGTCCTGCGACCAAGGTGCTGGTGCTGACCACCTTTGACTTGGACGACTACGTGATCCGGGCGTTGAACGCCGGAGCTTCTGGTTTTCTGCTCAAGGACGCTTCGGCTCACGAGCTGCTGGCTGCCGTTCGCGCGGTCTGCGCTGGTGATGCCGTGGTTGCACCGTCGGCGACCCGCCGGCTGTTGGATCGGATGCTCCCGATCGTGACCGACGCCAGGGTGTCGCGCCTGGCGGGTTTGAGCGAGCGAGAGCGGGAGGTGTTGGCCCTGATTGGGAGAGGGCTGTCGAATCCTGAGATCTCCGCCGAGTTGGTGTTGGCCGAGTCCACCGTGAAGTCGCACGTCCATGCTCTGCTGGCGAAGACCAGCAGCCGGGACCGGGTACAGCTGGTGATCCTGGCGATCGAGACCGGTCTGGTGGCGCGGGGAGGCTGAGACCCGGCAGGTGCACTGTCGGCGGGCAGCAACATTCGGCGAATCTGGGCCAGATCGGCAGACAAGCCGGCGACGGTGGGGTACTCTCGCAATGGAGCCTTGTTCCCGCTTGGATATCCCCTGAACACCCAAACCCCTGTCGGGAACAAGGCTCCCCGCTGCTCTGAGCACGCTGGGAGCCTGCGGTGGGGTCGTATCACCTGCAGGGGCAGGTTCTGGTCTGCTAACCAGCCATGCGGGTAGGCGGGCTGTGTCCGATGAGCTGGCCGAACGGGCCTGACACTCCGGCGGCCAGGTCTCAGCTTGTTCGGTCAGGCCGGGGCTTGCGCTGTTTCATTGTCTGGGCCTATTTCCACTGCCAGGTGGTGACGATGGTCTGGGTGTCTTTGTCTAGCTTTGCTTCGTGCTTCTCCACGCCTGCAGTATGCAGCAGCGCCACGCCGCCGTTGCCGTTATCGAGGCAGAAGTAATGGTGGAAGGATTTTCCTGCTGCCGAGGTGACCGCCATGCGGTAGATGACGGCGGGTTTGCCGCCCCAGGTCTGCCCGGTGATCTGTTCGACGGGGTCGTCTTTGTTCGTGTGATTGAGTTGGACCTTCTCTTTGCAGAGTTTCTCGGCGTTCCCTTCGCTGGGATAGTCTGCCCAGTAGTTCATCAGATTGTGGGTGCTGGGGTCGACTAGGTCACCGTCATTGTCTCGTCCATTGATATCTGAAAGTTGCCATCCATCGGGGAGCTGGGCGGTCATGCTGGGCCCGGTGAGTTGATTTCCGCTGATAGTCCAGCCCTGGTACGGGGGGCGGGTTCGTTTGGCGGTTTGCGTCGAGGACGATCTGAAGAAGGCGAAGTAAACCCCGACAGCCGCGAGAGCGACGATGATGACGCTCATGGTGATGATGATGCCGGTTTTGGTCTTGCTTGTGGGTGTTGGTGGTGGGGGTTGTGGTGGGTAGGGCTGGTTGTGGGGTTGTGGTGGGTAGCCGGGGTTGCTGGGTCCGGTCTGGGGGTAGATGGGTCCGGTCTGGGGTGGTTGGCCTGGGTAGGGGTGTTGGCCTGGGTAGGGGGGTTGGGTCATGGGGTTCCTCCGGTTCTGGGATGTGTTCTTACTGTAACTGGAGGTGGGTGGCGGTGGTGGTTGCAGGCTGTTGATGTGGCTCGTTGGTGGTTTCTGGGGTCGGCTTGCTCCTGTGGTGTTGTCGTGGGTGTAGCTGGTGTTGTCCTGGGTGGGCTAAATGTTGTCTGGACATGATACGTTTCGTCCGGTGTGATTAGCCTGAGCGGAATCTAGGATTTTGATTTTACCCGAATCGGAAAGCGAAGTCCGATTTGGGTATTTGCCTACCGCGGACCTGCCGTCTACTTCCATTGCCAGGTGCTCAGGATCGTTTTCGTATCTCTGCGCAATGGTTCCTTGGATTCGTCCCAGCCTGCGGCATGGAGCACCGCCGCAGTATTATTGCCATTGTCGAGGCAATAGAAATTGTGGTTTGACTTTCGCTTTTCTCTGGTGACCGTCAGGTGGTAGGCGACTACGGGTTTGCCACCCCAGGTCTGCTCAGGGATTGGCTCGGCTGGATCGTTCTGGCTCACGCGATTACGCGCGACTCGCGTTTTGCAGACCTCTTCGGCAGTCCCTCCTGGGAGCTTGGCCCAGTAGAACATCAGATTGTAAGTGTTGGGGTCTCTCAGATCGCCGTCGTTTCCGTCTCCGTTTTCTTCGCCGATACGCCATCCCGGGGGGAGTTTGGCGGTCATGGTGGGTCCGGTGAGTTGGTCGCCGTTGAGGGTCCAGCCGCGGCCTGGGGTGGGGGTTCGAGTGAGAGTGGGGGTTCGTATCGGGGTTGGGGTGGGGGTCGTGTTTGTGGTGGGGGTTGGCGTTGTACTTGTGGTGGGGGTGTCTTTCTCGTGGTAGGCGAGGTAGACGACGATGATCGCGAGAGCGATGATGATGACGCTCATGGTGATGATGATGCCGGTTTTGGTCTTGCTTGTGGGTGTTGGTGGTGGGGGTTGTGGTGGGTAGGGCTGGTTGTGGGGTTGTGGTGGGTAGCCGGGGTTGCTGGGTCCGGTCTGGGGGTAGATGGGTCCGGTCTGGGGTGGTTGGCCTGGGTAGGGGTGTTGGCCTGGGTAGGGGGGTTGGGTCATGGGGTTCCTCCGGTTCTGGGATGTGTTCTTACTGTAACTGGAGGTGGGTGGCGGTGGTGGTTACAGGCTGGTGATGTGGCTCGTTGTTGGTTTCTGGGGTCGGCTTGCTCCTGTGGTGTTGTCGTGGGTGTATCTGGTGTTGTCCTGGGCTTAGGAAGTGTTGTCTTGGGTTCGTTAGTGTTGTCGGGGTTCGGTTCGTGTTGGCTGTCTCGAGGGGCTTCACGGGGTTTGATTGGTCCAGATCATGAGGGGTCAGCAGACGGCGTCGAGTCCGGGTCCGGTGACCATCGTGGTGGTTGTCAGTCAGTCCGGATCCTGGTATGCCTGGCTTGGGCTTCGGCTGCTCTCGAGGACTGAGGTAGCAGTTAGAACCGGTGTGGCTTTCTGGGTGAAGTTTGCGGCGGCTGTGCTGGGGAGGCAGGGATCAGCTCGCCCTCCCTATGACCAAACCCCTGCCAGCTTCGGTTACCCCTCATCCCGGTAACCCCGCCTACCTGCAGAATCCAGCCTCCGTATGGCCAGATAGAGCAGATGTGCTCTCTGGCTGGGCCTTGTTGAGGTTTTCCGTTACTTATTGGCGTGCCTGGCCAGGGCCAGATCTATTTGGAGTAGGATCCCATAATCTGCATGCTCGCCAAGGCAGAATCATTCCCAAATCCTCGTGGAGTGCGATGTCGTTTAAGGATGACTGGTCAGCCTATGGCTGGAGGAGGATCAAGATCCCCCCTGCCCATGGAATGCGACGCTATCTCCATTTCCAGGTGGTTAGCAGGATTTGGGCGTCGTCGATCGCCTGTTCGTTGTATTCGGCCCATGCCAGGGTTTGAAGTAGTGCGGAAGTTCTATTTCCTGTGTCGAGGCAGGAGAAGGTGAAGATTACAGGTTGGGATGACTGCTCGGTCGTCAGTTGGTATGTGATGACAGGTTTCCTGCCCCAAGTCTTTCCGGAGATTTCCTTGACGGGATCGTTCGGAATTTTTTATTGTCGGTGATCGCTTTATTGCAGGATTGGTCAGGAGTTAGCTGGATACTGGACCAGTACTTGATCCGACCTTTATTATCATTAACGATTTCGCCATCGTTGCCGGCCCCGTTATTCTCGCCGATACGCCATCCCTGGGGGAGCTGGGCGGTCATGGTAGGCGCGGTGAGTTGGTCGCCGTTGAGGGTCCAGCCGCGGCCTTGGGCAGGGGTTTGGATGGGAGCTGGAGAGTCATTTTTGTGATAAAGGAGGTAGGCGACGACGATGACCAGGGCGACGATGACGGCGCCCATGGCGATGATGATGTCGGTAGTGGTGTTTCTCTTAGGAGCCGGCGCAGGCCCAGCCGGGTAACCGGTGCCGCCGGTGGGTTGGTAGCCGGGGACGGCCCCTGCTGCCTGGTAAGAGCTAGAAGGCTGCTGGTTCTGCGGGTAGCCCGGGCTACCCGGATACGGATACCCCGGGTTCTGGGGAGGCTGGGTCGGGTACTGGGGTGGCTGGGTCATCAGACTCCTCCGACTTGAGGCTGTGCATCTACTGTAGCCGAACCGAGACGGCAGGCAGAACACACGAGGCCGGACGCCTGACGTATGGGCGCGGTTCGAGAAGCGAGTTAAGCTGCTCGGCCACGAAAGCCCCCTACATGGGTGCTTTTCAGCAGCTCCGGCACGTCCTCTTCTGGCCTTTGGCCTGAATCAGTGATCGAGTCCAACGAGCAGGCTGATTTCTACTGTGGGGTGGTCGCCTGGTGATGGCTGACAGGTTGCGGGTAGTAAGGATGCTCGATCTCATGAATACCCGTAACCTGAGCATGAGGAACCCACACCGGCTCCCACTGAGCCTGATTCACCTGAACAAACCCAACCCGACCAGCCACAACCGGATCATCACCAGCATAATCAACCTTAACATTATCACCCTGCCGATGAAGCAACCGAACCGGCAACCCACTCCACACACCCACAGTCGCAACACCCGTCAAACTCGTAATCCGAGTATTAGCCACCGTCAACCGGTAACTACCATCAAAAGCCTTCTCAAAATGCTCAGGAGCAGCCAACCCATAAGCCACAAGAACACTCTGCCGAGTATTCAACGTCACCGTATGATACGCCGTACCATCCACCAACGTAGCATACACACCATTATCAATACGCCGACCAACCTCAGGAACACACGCACTAGCCTGCCCCACCCACTGACCATTACGCTGATTAAACGTCGACACATACTCCTCACGCCCATCAGCATAAACCCGCCACATCTCCGCCAAATGCGGAACCGCGACCGTAGCATAACTCAAAATCTCATGCTCATCAATCGGATGAGTCGTCGTCGACCCCGGAGCCTCCCCACGCCCCGTCCAAGGCCGGCTATGCCGACGCGTCAACGGAGCCGGAACCGTGTCGCGGGGCAAACACACATCCGGCGCAGTCGGGGTGATCATATCCGCAGCCCGCACCCCATTAAACCGAAGCACCTCCACCGACTCCGCACCACGGTTAAACGCCAAAGTATTACTACCAGCCTGGCTATTCAAGGCGAACCCCAACCCCAACGCATCATGCAACCGCTGAGGCGTAGTGAGATGACGCACCTGAGCCAACGGATACACCAAACCCTGAACCGTGCTAGCCCGGCCCTCCAACAGCTGCTCGGTCTCACCCGGCAACAACACCTTCTGATACGGAGTCTCCATACCCGCCGGCATCGGCACCAAAGGCAGGTCACCACGACCCCACTGCGTCGGGAACAACGTCGCCCGAGGAGCCTGCAAAGCATCAGCCCGCAATTCCTGCCACATCCGCGTAAAATGCGCCACCGCCAACCCGGTCAACCCCAAAATTGAGATCGCCATCGGCAGGGTAATCACCCACGTCCCATCCAGCCCAGCAACGACCCCCAGCGGATCCACCCTCGCTCCCGGCGCCACCGACAACGAACCACCACCAGGCCCACCCACCGGACCCGACGCCGGAACAGCCGGAACCGAACCCGACCCCGGTTGCACAGGCACCGAACCCGAACCAGACTGCGGACCAGACTGCACAGAACCCGAACCAGACTGCACCGCAACCGGATGAGCAGAAACCGACCCACCCAACGACGACGACACCGGCGGAACCGACCCACCCAACGACGACGGCGGCGGAACAACCCCAGCCCCCACACCAGGTGTTCCCACACCAGGCCCGAAACCACCCGTCCCACCTAGACCCATCGGCGGAACCACCGGCCCCCCAAAACCAGGCCCCGACAACCCCGGGCCCGTGAACCCAGACCCACCAGGAGCAGGCAAAGCCCCAAACCCCGGGGCCCCCGTCACAGGACCCGACGCCACCGGAGCAACCGGCGGCGGTGACCAAACCGGCACCTCCGGCGCAGCACCAGCAGCCCCCGTACCAGAAACAGGCGGCGGAACCGGCTGACTCGGAGCCGATGGGGAATACCCCGGAGTAACCCGACCCTCGCTAGAACCAGACTGGCTTCCTCCACCAGAACCACCAGGGTGTCCACCCTGAGCAGGCTGCTCCTGCCACCCCTGCCGAGGCTGCTCCGGAGCAAACGAAGAACCCCTCCCCGTATTGGGACTTGGCGGTGTCTGGTTCCCGGGATCTGGCGCAGGTGCTTGATTACCGGGAACGACGGGTTCAGACCCAGACCTCTCGGCCGAGTACCTCGGTGTTGATTCTGGAGTGTCTGTACTGCCTCCGCTATTTGATGTTGAGTTGCTAGGAAGAGTGGGCTCGGATCCGGACCTCTCCGCGGGTTCTTTCCTTTGTAATTCTGGAGCATCCGTGCCATTATCGAATCGCCCCGGATCCGTTGACGATCCAGATTGATAAGTCGAGCTCTTTGATTTCTGTGTAACATCCTCTTCTGGATAACTTTCTGATCCATTAGATGAGAGCCCCGCATCCGAATTTTGGTTCGTTGTCGAAGAGCCGGATGATGCTACACCTGGCTGCTGGGGTGCGGCTATGCGGTTGACCTGTGTATCCGGTGAACTCTGAGGAAGTTTGTCTCTCCCGGTTCCGGAGAGAGCGCCAGGTGTAGAAGAATCGCCAGGCTGCTGGGGTGCGGCTATGCGGCCAGATTGTACGTCGGGATGTCCTAATGAGGTAGGGGCGCCGAGTAGGTTGAGCGGCTGGTCTCTTGAGATGCGACCATTTGACATGTTAGCTGAGAGCTGGCCTTGTAGCAGGTTGCTCGCTTGGGTTTCGGTAGCGGGATAAGCCCCGCCTGCAGGAGAGAGGCCAGCGGGCGTGGAGAGCCTGCCGTCAGAGGCATGCCGGTCGCCGCTGATGGGGAAACCCTCTTGGCGGAAATCAGCTCGGACGACGTTGCTGATATCTTTCCGGGTCTTCTCGTCGACCAGCTGGGTGGCGGCATTGGCCGGGAGAGTCGGGGACTTGGCCGCCGTGGTGTTACGCGCCTGGTCATTGTCGGCGGTGCCAAGGGCAGCATCGACGTCACCCGCCGGGGCCCCCTTGGTGAGGGAACCAGTCCAACCCGTAGCACCACCAGCCCCAGCTTCGCCAGGTGCACCAGTGTTGGCGTGGCTGACGTTGACCGCATCAGCGCCACCGGTGCCTTTGCCGCCATTGCCGGCAGCCGCAGTTGTGGTGGCGAGGGATGGCTGGATGGTGGAGGCGAACGCGATCCCGCCCAGGGCGTTTGTGAGAGCCGAGTAATACATCTCGAGAATGGCCCGGGCTAGCAGCTGTAGGGAAGGGATCGCCATCAACAGTAGTGGCGCCTGAGTCGGATTTGCCAACGCAGACTTCATGAGTTTAGTGATCACGATATGGAGGGCCCGCAAAACCCCATTCTGGGCGGTCTTGGTGTGCGTGATCAGCGAGACGGCCTTCCCGACCCCGGCGGCGATGTCGGTGCCGGTGGTCGCGATGGTGCCCGCCCACTGCGAGACCGTGTTCATCTGCTGGGACGCCATCTGGGATGCGCCGCCGGTCCAGTTGTCGCTGAACAGGGCCCGGGTGTGCTGCTCGACATCGGTCTGAGTGGTGCTGGCAGCGGTGCTCAGCGAGGTCCACTGCTCCTGCAGCCCGGCGAGCTGGTCCTCGTCAGCCTCGGGGAATACCCCCTCAGCCACCCAGCCTGGGAGCAGGCCTGACCTGAAGACGGAGATCACGGCAGCATCCTCTCTACGTCGTTGCCAGGCATCACGGGGATCCGGTCCGGGTGGCGCACATCGTACGGTAACACGGCAACGTCTTCAGGCAGCGACAGCAATGGCCTGGTTAGGCACTCTCCGGTCACCTGGCCCACTTGTCCCTGAGTGCCCAGACTGATCGCGGATGTACTCTGGGCAGACACCAGCCGCTCGGGGAACGAACTCGACATCACGGGGCTCCTCCCAGCCAGGACACGTAGCCACCTTCCTACCGCAGGCCAGGGTCACCACACGCATACCCAGACGGCTCAGGTAAGGCACGCTGGGCATCCGGCCTGTCTATGGATCCTAGAGTGCTTCCCATGAGTCCTCGGCGCGGCAAGGACGGTGAGACCTGATCCGGTATTCGGTGCTCGAGCTGGACGGCAGGATCTCGAGATTATCCCTGAGCTTAAGCTCAGGAACCGAGGGTTATTTCCACTGCCAGGTGGTCATGACGGTTTGCAGGTCCCTACGCATTGATTCCTTGTATTGTTCCCAGGCCGTGGTCTGGAGTAAGGCCACAGTGCCGTCTCCGTTTTCGAGGCAGTAAAAGCCAAGAATTCCCCTGTGTTGGTTCCTGGTACTCGTAAAGCGGTAGGCAAGGACGGATTTACCTCCCCAGGTTTGTCCGGATACCGGCTCAATGGGGTCATCCTGAGCCATGCGATTGCGATCGATTCGCGATCTACAGATCGCTTCGGCATTTCCTTCTGCTGGGAACTTAGCCCAGTAGGTTATCGCATTGTAATTTCTAGGGTCTATCAGGTCGCCGTCGTTGTTGGCTCCATTGAGTTCTGTGGTTTGCCATCCCTGGGGGAGTTGGGCGGTCATGTTGGGTCCGGTGAGTTGGTTGCCGTTGATGGTCCAGCCGCGGCCGGGGGTCTGGGTTGGGGTGGTTTGTGTTGGTGTGGGGTTGGCTGTGGGGTTGTTTCTGGTGGCGATGAGGTAGGCGACGGCGACTGTGAGGGCTATGAGGAGGATGCCCATGGTGGTGAAGATGATGGCGGTCTTGGTGTCACTCTTGGATGGTGGCTGCTGTGGGGAGGGCTGGTTCTGGGGGTAGGTGGGGCCGGGTTGGCTGGGGTAGTAGGGCTGGTTTGGGGGTAGCCCGGGCCGCTGGGCTGGGGGTAGCCCGGGGTAGCGGGTGGTGTTTGGCGGTTGTAGGGGGGTTGGGTTGGGTAGTGAGGCGGCTGGGTCATCAGGGTTCCTCTGGCTCTCGGGGTCGAGGTTCCTACTGTATCCCGTTCCATGACGTACTCTATCGCTGGCTCGTTATCCCGGACGGGGGCGTAGGTCGTCGGTCTTCTCGGTTCTTTGGGTGGCTTGGGTGGTGTGATCTATTTCCACTGCCAAGTGCTCATGACAGTTTGTATGTCTCTGCTCATTTGATCTTTGTGTGCATCCCAGGCGGTGGTTCGGAGTACTGCTGTGGTGTTATTTCCTTTATCCAAACAGTAGAACGTCAGGGTTCCTCTTCGCTGTCCTCTGGTGGTGGCAAAGCTGTAGGCGAGAACTGGCTTCCCTCCCCATGTCTGTCCAGGGATCTGATCGACTGGGTCGTCCTGCGCCACGCGATGCTGTCGGATCCATGATTTACAGACTTCCTCGGTGCTTCCTTCCTCGGGGAATTTGGCCCAGTAGGTTATCGCATTGTAATTTCTAGGGTCAATTAAGTCGCCTTCATTGCTGGCTCCATTGATGTTTGTGGTTTGCCATCCTTGGGGGAGTTGGGCGGTCATGGTGGGTCCGGTGAGTTGGTTGCCGTTGATGGTCCAGCCGCGGCCTGGGGTGGGGGTTGGGGTGGTTTGTGTTGGTGTGGGTGTTGCGCTGGGGGTGGTGTTGGCAGTGGGGTTGTTTTTGGTGGTGGCGAGGTAGACGACGGCGATCACGAGGGCTATGAGGAGGGCGGCCATGGTGATGATGATGCCGGTTGTGGTGTTGTTTTTGGGGGTTGGTGGGGGAGGGGTGGCTGGTTGTTGTGGGTAGGGCTGGTTGGTGGGTTGGGTCTGTGGGTAGGCGGGGCCTGGCTGGCCTGGGAAGGCCTGGTTTGGGGGGTAGGTGGGGCTGCCTGGCTGGGCTTGGGGGTAGCCCGGGCCGGCGGGTGGTGTTTGGCGGTTGTAGGGGGGTTGGGTTGGGTAGTGAGGCGGCTGGGTCATCAGGGTTCCTCCGGCTCTCGGGGTCGTGGCTCCTACTGTAGCTGAGGTGTTGGGAGGCTGGCGAAGGCCTTGGCGGAAGTTGTCCCGGTTCAATGGGCACCTTTGAAGTGCCGAGGTCTATTTCCATTGCCATGTAGTCATGAGAGTCTGTGCAGCATTATATACTGGGTCTTTATACTCGGCCCAGGCCGCGGTCTCGAGTAGCGCAGCATTGCCGCTATCGGTATTTATACAGTAAAAAGTGTAAATCACAGTCTTGGACTGGACGGTTGTCAGCTGGTAGGTGATGACAGGCTTTCCGGTCCAGGTCTTCCCAGGGATTATCTCAACGGGATCGCTCGGGGAGCGTCGATACCTCTCAGTCATCTTCGAACACAATTCTTCTGTTGTTATCGAAAGGTTGGTCGTGTAATTAATCCAGTTCCTGCCATCGACGATTTGGCCGTCGTTATTAGTGCCGTTGTTTTTGCCGATTCGCCATCCTTGGGGGAGTTGGGCGGTCATGGTGGGTCCGGTGAGTTGGTTGCCGTTGATGGTCCAGCCGC
>ERZ772971.218-NODE-218-length-37719-cov-4.887293_pt1 | contig 37719 bp, 40 predicted proteins | sample MGYA00511943_ERZ772971 | MGnify/ENA primary metagenome ERZ772971 (study PRJEB29015, sample SAMEA2737929) | human oral metagenome | biome: human oral; feature: human-associated habitat; material: dental | place: China | collected 2144 ... | reverse complement strand
CTGGCCTCGTTCGCCAGAATCGGCAGGACAGCCAACGCGGATACGGACGACTGCACAATCAAAGTCTTGGCCTCCGCCGCAGGCAGCGCCAGCCAACTTTTGCCAAAATAAATCAGGACGAACATCAACAGCGGCGCGAAGACAAATTTACCCAGTAGCGCGGCGATGGTATCGCGGTCGAAGCGGATGCTTGCCAGCCCCGCATCGCACAAGGTGATTCCGATATAGAGAAGCGAAAGCGGCGTTACCGTCGCGCCGATATAGCCGAGCGCGGCATGGGCGAATGACGGCACCGGAATATCGGCCAGCAGGAAGGCCATCGCCAGCAAAAAGCCCAAGAGCGGCGCGGGCAACAGTTTTTTCCAGTCAAATTTTTTCTGCGGTGTGGCGGATTGTCCGGGCAGCGGGTCGCGGGCAATCAGAAAGACCCCGAACGCCCAGGTCGAGACCGTATTCAACACGTAATAGACCAGAAAATACGGCATGGCCGCATCGCCGAACAGCGCCACATTGAGCGGCAGGCCGATAAAAATCGTATTGGCATTAACGATGGTGTTGATAAATACCCCACGCCGCCCCGGACGCACCTTCAATACCTTCACCATCAGCCAGGCCATCGGATAACCCAACAAAAGCGATGCCACACCATATATCAGTCCATCCGATAATGCGGCGAGCTGGCCGCGGTGAAGATACGTCAGCACCGACACGAAAATCGATGCCGGTAGCGCAATATTCATAATCAGCCGCGAGATGTTGGCGGCGAACGTATCGGCAAACCAGCCGCGCTGTCGCAACACGAAACCCAGCGCAATCAGCAACACGACGGACAGGACACTTTCCACAGCGGTGAGGAAGATCATGGGTAGCTCCTTGGTTATAACCGTCGGGAACAGAAGGGAAAATGCTAAGTCTGACAGCAGCAGACTGTCACTCGTCCTGCATTGTACGCCCATAAATCAAACTAAAAGGATGACCGTTCATATTAAAAAGTCCTTAATCAAACACGGATAAACGCTGAATATTCCACTTTCCAAGTTGAACGGACTACCTAAAATGAACATTAATCATGAAGAAATCAATCGCCGCATCGGCCGCGCTATTGCCCAATACCGCCAGCGAAGCGGCCTGACCCAGGAACAGGTGGCGGAAAAACTGCAAATCGGCAATGAAGCGGTCTCACGCATGGAACGCGGTCTGATCATGCCGAATGTCGTCCGCCTGCTAGAACTGGCGGAAATCTTCGATTGCACCGCTGCCGAACTGTTGGCCGAAAGCAGCCCACGCCTCTTCGACAAGACGCACCATGTGCACACCACCATCGCTAGTCTGGCGGAAAATGACCGCCAGTTGATGCTGCATTTTCTCGAACGCTTTGCCCACCGCCTGCAACAGGCGTGAGCCGCCAAGCGGGGTAAAACGGGCATTCCCACCTGAAACATCGCCGTAGCAGCGTAGAATAATGCGCCAACCGTTTCCCATCCCGATTATGCCCAGCACCCTCACCCTTGACATCACCGGCTTCGATTATGAAGCGCGCGGCGTCGCCCGCCACGACGGCAAGACCCATTTCGTCAGCGGCGCGCTGCCTGGCGAACGCGTTATCGCCTGCATTCTCGAAAGCAAAAAACGCTACGCGATTGCAGAAGCCATCGACATCCTTATCCCTGCGCCGGAGCGCGTTCCGCCCGCTTGTCCGCATTACGCTGCCTGCGGTGGCTGCGCCCTGCAACACGCCAGCGACGCCGCGCAGCACCGTCTCAAAGAAACCGTCTGGCTGGAACAGCTGGCGCGCATCGGCGGCGTCCGTCCGCAGACCGTTCTCCCCGCCGTCAGCGGGGCCGACTGGCATTATCGCGCCCGCACCCGCCTTGCCTGGGACGGCGAACACCTCGGCTACCGTGCCCGCGCCGGTAATACCGTCGTCCCCATCACGCATTGCCTCACCCTCGCCCCCACCCTCTCCGCCCGCCTTCCCGACATCCGCGCCCTGTGCGCCACCCTCGCGCGCCGCACTGCCATTCTCGGCGTGGACCTCAGCGCCGGTGACGGGGTGAACGTGCTGCGCATCCGCCTGCGCGATGCGGTGGACGCGCGTCCCGCGCAAGAAGCCGTCGCCGCCTGGCATCAGGAAGACGGGCAAGCGTGGCAAATCCGCCTGCAACACGGCGCCGGAACCGTCGCTATCCCGCCGGATGCGCCGCCGCTGGCCTATCAGCTGCCCGATTACGGCCTCACCCTCCCCTACGCCCCGGACGATTTCACCCAGGCCAACAAAGCCCTTAACCGCCGCCTGGTATCGCTTGCGCTGGAAACCTTGGGGGCGGAAGCAGGCGCGCGCGTCATGGATTTCTTCTGCGGCCTCGGCAATTTCAGCCTGCCGCTGGCGCGTAGCGGCGCAGAAGTGCTCGGTATCGAAGGCGTGGACGAAATGGTAGCGCGCGCCACCGCAAACGCCGCCGCACACGGTCTTGCTGACCGCTGCCGCTTCGCGCGCGCCGACCTTTTTGCCGTTACCGCCAAACAGCTGCGCCGCTGGGGCCGGGCGGACTACTGGCTGCTCGATCCGCCGCGCGCCGGGGCGCAGGCGCTCTGTACCGCGCTCGATCCGAAACACGGCCCGGCGCGCATCGCCTACGTTTCCTGCAATCCCGGCACCCTCGCCCGCGACGCCGCCATTCTCAGCGGCAAAGGCTACCGCATCGCCAGTGGCCGCCTGCTGCATATGTTCGCGCAGACGGCGCACGTCGAAAGCCTGCTGCTCTTTACCCGCTGACGCCATGCCCGCCTTTACCGACAGCCACTGCCACCTCGACTGGTTTCCCGATCCCGCTGCCACCGTGCAGGAAGCGCAGGCGGTGGGCGTTGCCCGCATCGTCATCGCCGCCACCACCCGCGCACACTGGACGGACGTGACGCGCGCCGCCGCCCTGCCCGGCGTGTACGCCGCTTACGGCCTGCACCCGCTCTATCAGGACGAACACAGCGACGACGACCTGCACGCACTGGAAACGCAAATCCACAACCACCCGGCCGTCGCCATCGGCGAATGCGGCCTCGACTTCCTCGGCGGCGACAGCACTGCGCAACGCGTCACCTTTGCCGCGCAAATCGACATCGCCCGTCGCCACCACCTGCCGCTGCTCCTGCACGCGCGCAAATCGCTTGATGCCGTGCTGCATCAGCTGAAACGCGCCCACTACGCCCGCTTCGTCATCCACAGCTTCACCGGCTCGGACGCGCAACTGGCGCAGATTTTCGCCCTCGGCGGTTACATCGGCATCGGCGGCACCTCGACCTACCCGCGCGCCGCCCGCCTGCAACGCCAACTGGCGGCCGTCCCCGCCGACCGTTACCTGCTCGAAACCGATGCTCCCGACCAGCCCCTCTGCGGCTACCAGGGCGAAGCGAACCACCCCGCGCGTACCGCCCTCGTCGCCGCCAACCTCGCCCGCCTGCGCGGCGAGCCGCTGGATCGTATCAGCCGCCAATCCGAGGCGAATTGCGATGCTTTTTTTGCCTGGTGAGCCCAGTAACGACGCCGCTTGACGGGCCCAGTAATGACACCGCTTGGCGGACCCAGTAATGACACCGCTTGGCGGACCCAGTAATGACGCCGCTTGGCGCACTATCCAATCCCGAATCTTGCACGGAAACAATCCCTTCCCCCGCTTGCGGGGGACGGGGCTCCCATGAAAAAAATGCTCGCATTTTTTTCATGGGTACCCGGGAAGGTGGCCGCAGGCCGGAAGGGGGGAATAAAAACCCAGCGTTTATGCCGCTTGACGGGCCCAGCAGTTACGCCGCTTGGCAGGGCCAGTAACGACGCCGCTTGGCGGGCCCAGTAACGACGCCGCTTGACGGGACCAGTAATGACGCCGCTTGACGGGCCCAGTAACCACGCCGCTTGGCGGGCCCAGTAATGACGCCGCTTGGCGAGCCCAGTAACGACGCCGCTTGACGGGCCCAGTAACGACGTCGATTGACGGGGCATCTCACCTCCCGCCACAAAAAAAGCCGCTATCCCGGATAGCGGCTTTTTCCTGCGGTTTCGCCTCAGGCCTGTTTCGGCTTGACGGCGACTTTGTAGAGGAAGATGCAGAGGGCGGCGTAGGTGGCGATGCCGATGTAGGTAGCCGCCGGGGTTTCCGACCAGTCGGTCATGAAGACATCCACGCCGGCGATGCGCAGCACCGCGCTGAATAAACTGCCGATAGCGCCGCCGGCGACCAGGCCGGAGGCGATGGTGTTGCCTTCGCTGAGGCGCAGCGCGCTCAGTTTTTCGTCCTTGCTGCTGTTGGCGACGAAATGGGCAATCAGGCCGCCGACCAGGATTGGGCTGTTGATTTCCATCGGCAGATAGGTGCCGAGGGCAAAGGCCAGCGGCGGCACTTTCATCATCCACAGCACGACGGCAAAGAGCGCACCCGCCATGTAGAGCGGCCATTGTGCGCTTTCGCCGGTCATCAGCGGCTTGATGATGGCGGCCATGGCGTTGGCCTGCGGTGCGGGCAGCGGGTGTTCGCCGGTGAAGCCGTAGGCGTTGTTGAGCAGGATGAGGACGCCGACGGAGAGAATGGAGGCCATGATGGCGCTGACAATCTGCCATTGCTGCATCTTGGCGGGCGTCGCCCCGGTCAGGTGTGCCACTTTCATTTCCGACATGAAGTTGCCCGCCATGCCGATGGTGGTGCCGACGAAAGCCGCCATCATCAGGATGGCGATCATGCCGACCGTGCCGGAGACGCCAGCCGAGGTCAGAATCAGGGCGGCGACGATGATCATGAAGATGGTCATGCCGGAGACGGGTTCGTTACCGGTGTAGGCGATGGAGCTGATGCCGACCACGGAGAGCAGGAAGGACATGATAAGGACGATAAAAAAGGCCAGCACGGTCTGGGTCAGGTTTTCGGCGTAGTTGACGTGGAAGAAAAGGGCGAAGAGGAAGGTAGTCACGATGATGCCGAGGACGAGTACCGACATCGGAATGTCGCGCTGGGAACGCGGCAGGTTCACGTCCACGGTCTTGCTGCTGAAAATATCGGTGATGGCTTTTTTCACCACGCCGCTGACCACTTTCGACATGCTGATCAGGCCGATGATGCCCGCCATCGCCAGCATGCCGATACCGATGTGGCGGATGTAGTGGCGGAAGACGACATCCACCGGGACATCGGCGAGCAGTACGTTCTGCCCGTCCACCTGCATGACGTGTTCCGGCGCGAGGTAATACACAATCGGCATGCAGACGAACCAGGAGAAGAAGGAACCGGCGGCGATGATGGCGGCGTATCTGAGGCCGGTGAAATAGCCGAGGCCGAGCAGGGCGGCGTCGGTATCCAGCGAGGCGGTGAGCTTGGTCTTCTCTTGCAGGAGCAGGCCCCATTTGAAGGTGTTGGTGCGGATGACTTCCTGCCACCAGCCAAGCGTGTTCAGCACAAAGTCGTAAAACATGCCGATGGCGCCGCTCACCATCATCAATTTCGCCTTGCTGCCGCCGTTACTGGTCAGCACCTCCGTCGCCGCGCGTCCGGCCGGGAAGGGATAGACGAAGTGCATGTCCTCGCAGAAATAGCGGCGGAACATGACGCAGAGGAAAACGCCGAGAACGCTGCCCAGCACAATCGGCGTTGCCATCTGGAAGAAGCTGATGCCTTCGATATTCAGGATATAGAAGGCGGGCAGGAAAAAGAGCGCCCCAGCGAGGCCGTTGGTACCGGCGCTGGCGATCGCCTGGATATGCACGGTTTCGGCAAAGGCATTCTGGCGGCGGAAGACGATCGCCATGCCCATCGCCAGAATGGAAACGGGGGCGAAAGCATCAATGGTCTGGCCGATTTTCAGGCCGAGATAGCCGACGGCGAGGGCAAACACGGCGGCATAAAAAAGCCCCCAGAAAACGACGTAGCCGTTGATTTCCACGTAGTTTTTGTGGGGGTCCATCACGGGTTGGACGGGCAATATTTTCTCTGACATGGCGAGTTCCTGATGATTTGAGGGATGGCGACATCCTGTCCGGCTTCCTGTGTGGGCATACTAACACCTAAAAATGCAGCTATCCAATATTTTCCACATATAACCACAGAGAAAAAACAGGAAAAATGATGAAATGGTGTGGTTTTTTTTCTCGCTGGAAGCGGCACGCGCTCATCCATCCCGCTTGTCGTAGCGATGCCAGGAAACCAGCCCGCCCTTGTTGGGTTTTCCGGAATCTGCCTTACAAAAACGCATCCAGCACGTTGTTGAGCAGGGCGAAGCTGCGCGGCGTCGTTTGCAGGCGGTGCTCGATATCCGGCGCGAGCAGGCCCTGGGCGACGAGTGTGTCCAGTATCGGGCGGATGTCGTCCAGGCTGAGGGCGGTGCGTTCCATCAGGTAAGCGGTCGGCACGCCGTCTTTCAGGCGCAGGGCGTTCATCATGAATTCAAAGGCCTGCTCATCGCGGGCGACGGTAAGCTGCTGGTCGCTATACGGGTTCCCGCCCGTTCCCGCCGCTTTTTGGTACGCCGCCGGGGCGCGGTATTTGCTGCGGCGGGTGATGACGCCGTCCCGCGTCTGTTTGCCGTGCGCGCCTGCACCGATGCCGAGGTAATCGCCATATTGCCAGTAGTTGAGGTTGTGGCGGCAGGGTTCGCCCGCGCGCCAGGCCGAGGTTTCGTACTGGCGGTAACCGCCCGCCGTCAAGAGGGCGCTGCCCGCTTCGTAGATGTCGATTTGTGTGTCGCTGTCGGGGAGGACGGGCGGGTTGGCGTAGAACGCGGTATTCGGTTCCAGGGTGAGTTGGTACCAGCTGATATGCTCCGGGGCGAGGGCAATGGCCTGGCGCAGGTCATCCAGCGCGCCGGCGACGTCCTGCCCGGGCAGGGCAAACATCACATCCAGGTTGATGCGGGTAAAGCCCGCCTGCCGCGCGAGGGTAACGGCGCGCACCGCTTCGGCACTGCTGTGGATGCGCCCCAGCGCCTGCAACTGCGCATCGGCAAAGCTCTGCACGCCGATGGAGAGGCGGTTCACGCCCGCCGCGCGGTAAGCGGCGAATTTTTCTTGCTCGAGAGTGCCGGGGTTGGCTTCCAGGGTGATTTCGCAATCAGCGGCAAGCGGGGCGAGGCGGGCGATGCCGTCCAGTAAGGCGGCAACCGCCGCACCGCTCAACAGGCTCGGCGTGCCGCCGCCGATGAAGATGGAATAGACGGGGCGGCCATCGTAATCGGTGGCGAAGTCGGCGAGCAGATGGCGGATGTAGGCCGTTTCGTCAATCTGCCCGCGCAGGGCATGTGAGTTGAAGTCGCAGTACGGGCATTTACGCACGCACCACGGGATGTGGATGTAGAGGCTTTGCGGGATGGGGTTCATGGTGTGGCGGCGCAGAGGCGGAAGAGTTGGGCGAAGTCTTTGTTCATGTCGCCGTAGCGGAATTCGTGATTGGGGGTTTCGTAGGGGAATTTGGCATAGGCATTGTGGGTGACGACGGGGTAGCGGCTGATTTGCGCACCGCTAATCCAGCCGTAGAAGGCGACGATGCCGAGGGTGAAATCCACGAGGCCGACCACGACGTAATCTTTGCTGGCGGGATGTTGTTCCTGCGGGTAGCCGTAGGTCCAGTGATCGTTGGGCAGGTTGGGGGTGGATTTTTTCGCCACTTTGACGTCGATGGTTTTGCCGTGAATGGCGACGTCAAAGGCGTCGCTGCGCGCCTGGCTGAAATCGGTCGTATCTTCTTGAAACGGGATGCGCTGGCTGTGCAGGAAATGGCGGAAGGCTGCTTCGCCGAGGCAGCCGATGGCGGCTTTTTCCAGCCGCAGCTCGTCGTCGTAGCCGAAGCGGGAATAGAGTTGCTGCGCCAGCATTGCTGCCGCCTTGCTCTGCGCGTAGCGCCAGTGGGCGGCGAAGCGGAAGCCGTTGTCGCGGCAGATGAGGATCATGTCAGGCCTCCCCGTCGTCACCGATTTTCAGCACACGGAAGCCGCCGTCCCAGTTGGCGGGCAGTGGCTGTCCGTCGGCGGCGGCAGTCTGGCGGATGGCAGCGGCGGCGCGGCGCAGGCGTTCTTTGCCGATGTCGGCAATGGTCAGGTATCCCGCCTGGCCGGCGGCAGAGTGGTGCGGCGTCCGCTCCGCCAGTTGCACCATGATGAAGCGGCGGCTGCCGCCGTCGGCGGCGTTGAGCTGCATCACCGCATGCGCTGTGGTCGCCGAGCCGGCGAAGAAGTCGAGGATGAGGCCGTCCTTGCCGACGTTGGTGTTGATCAGGTAGCGCAAGAGCGACAGCGGCTTGGGGTAGAGCTTGTCGGAGAAGTTCGGGCTGAAGAGTTTGTCCAGCTCGCTGCTGGCGTTTTCGTTGGTGCCGACGCCGCAGTCCTGATTGAGCAGGTTCCAGGATTTTTCCGCCGCATAGGCCGCTTTTTCGTAAGAGGGCGAGAAGGCGCGGCTCTGGATGAAGACTTGCACCCCGGCGCGGAGTTGCTGTTCCAGATAGGGCTGCGTCCACTTGAATTTGCCGCGCAGGTGTACCGGGCGGGTAAACACGCCGCCTTTGACGGCGGTCGCCTGTTCCAGCTCGATGTCATAGGCCTTGGTGCCGTACATGCCCGCCGGATAGACACCGTCGGCCAGTTTGGTGCGGGTGAGGTAGGCGGGGAAGACCAGCCTGCCCACGGCATTGCTCTGGTTCATCAGGCCGTTGCTGCTTTTCGCCGCCTTTACCGTCCCCCACAGCGGCACATCTTCTTTTTTCTGGTAGGCGAGGATGTATTCGCAGGTTTTTTTGGTTTTCCGCGACAGGTTGGCCGGCGTTGTCGTTTTCTGCCAGCTGAAGAGTTCGATGAAGTTGGCGGCGCCGAAGAGTTCGTCGGCGATGATTTTCAGGTTGGCCAGCTCTTTTTCGCTGATGGAGATGAAGATGACGCCGTCATCCGCCAGCAAGGGGCGCGCCATTTTCAGGCGGCTGTACATCATCGACAGCCAGTTGGCGTGCAGACGGCCATCATGCTCGTGGTCACTGCCCGCCTCGTCGCTGGTTTCGTTTGTCTGCTGCCGGGCGCGGCGGCGGTACACATGGTGGCTTTCGGCGAAATTGTCCTTGTAGATAAAGTCATTGCCGGTGTTGTACGGTGGATCGATATAGATCATTTTCACCCGCCCGGCGTAATCCGCCTGCAACAGTTTCAGCGCTTCCAGATTGTCGCCTTCGATAAAGAGGTTGTGCGTGCGCTCGAAATCCACGCTTTCCGCCGGACAGGGGCGCAGGCGGTGCGCGGGCGGCGTGTTAGCGGCAAGGATGGCGGCACGTTTGCCCGGCCAGTCGAGGCGGTAACGTTCCTGCGGGCCTTCGGCCAGTGCCCCCGCCAGTTCCTGACGCAGCAGATCGAAATCCACGACGGGCGCGGGTTTGCCGTGCGCGTCCCGGCTTTCGCGGATGCAGTGGGGAAAAAGAGCGGCGATTTTCGCCAGCGCGCTGTTGTCGTGCCCCGTCATTAACCGATGCTTCCCGGACGGCTGGCGGGGTTATTCATAGCACCACTCGGTGCCACCCGCCGTGTCTTTGAGGATGATGCCCTGGGTGGCGAGTTCGGCGCGGATGGCGTCGGCACGGGCATAGTCTTTCGCCGCTTTGGCAGCGTTGCGTTCGGCAATGCGGGCGGTAATCGTCGCTTCGTCGAGGCTGCCTTCACCTTTGAGGAAGACGGCAGGGTCTTGTTGCAGGATGCCGAGGCGGGCGCCGAGGGTTTTCAGCGTCGTGGCGAGGTGGGCATCGCCGCTGTTGATGCGGCGGGCGAGGTTGCAGAGGATGGCAAAGGCTTTCGGCGTGTTGATGTCGTCGTTCATCGCTTCTTCGAAGGCGGCGACGGCGGCGGTATCCAGCGCGCCGTCCAGCGGCTGTTTGTCGAGGGCGGTGTAGAGACGGGTCAGCATTTTTTTCGCTTCAGCCAGGGCGGTGTCGCTGTAATTGAGCGGGCCGCGATAGTGGCTGCCGAGGATGAAGGTGCGCAGGGTTTCGCCGTCGTAGTGCTTGAGCACGTCGCGCACGGTGAAGAAGTTGCCGAGCGATTTACTCATTTTCTCGTCGTTGATTTGCACGAAGCCGTTGTGCAGCCAGTAGTTGACGTGCTGGTGGCCGCAGGCGCCTTCGCTCTGCGCGATTTCGCATTCGTGGTGCGGGAATTTGAGGTCCATGCCGCCGCCGTGGATGTCGAAGTGTTCGCCCAAGGCCGCTGCGCTCATCACCGAGCATTCGATGTGCCAGCCGGGGCGGCCTTGGCCCCAGGGGCTGTCCCAACTGGGTTCGCCGGGCTTTGCCGCTTTCCACAGCACGAAATCGAGCGGGTCGTTTTTCGCTTCGTTCACCGCGATGCGTTCGCCGGCGCGCAGGTCGTCCAGGCTGCGGTTGGCGAGTTTGCCGTAGCCGGGGAAGCTGCGCACGGCGTAGTACACGTCGCCGTTGTCCGCCGCGTAGGCGTGGCCTTTTTTGATGAGCGTTTCAATCAGGGCGATCATGCCGGGCACGGCGTCGGTGGCGCGCGGTTCTTCGTCCGGCGGCAGGCAGCCCAGCGCCGCTTCGTCTTCGTGCATGGCGGCGGTGAAGCGGGTGGTGAGGGCGGCGATGGGCTCGCCGTTTTCGGCGGCGCGGGCGATGATTTTGTCGTCGATGTCGGTGATGTTGCGCACGTAATGCAGCTCATAACCCAGCGCGCGCAGGTGGCGGGCGATGGTGTCAAAAACGACCATCACGCGCGCATGGCCGATGTGGCAGTAGTCGTACACGGTCATGCCGCAGACGTACATACCGATTTTGCCTGCATGCAGCGGGCGGAAGGGTTCTTTTTGCCGGCTCAGGCTGTTGTAAAACTGCAAGGCGCTCATGGGTTCTCCAGTGGGTCATCTCAAAAGTTTGTTAGTATAAACGCCCCTTGAAACCTAAGGAAAAACCCATGACCAAACGGCTTTTCAGCCTCTCACTCTGCCTCGCTTTCGGCAGCGCTCTCGCCACGCCGACCGCCATCATCCACACCACAAAAGGCGACATCACCCTCGAACTCGATGAAGACAAGGCTCCGGCCACTGTCGCTAATTTCCGCCGCTACGCCGAAGATAGCTTTTATAACGGCACCATTTTCCACCGCGTCATCCCCGGCTTCATGATTCAGGGCGGCGGCCACACCGCCGACTTGCAGGAAAAACCGGCGCGCGAGCCGATTGCCAACGAAGCGCACAACGGCCTGAAAAATGCACGCGGCACCATCGCCATGGCGCGCACCAGCGACCCGCATTCCGCCACCTCGCAATTCTTCATCAACCTCGTCGATAACGATGCCCTGAACCCCGGCGGCGCGGACAGCTACGGCTATGCCGTCTTCGGCAAAGTCACCAGCGGCATGAACGTGGTGGACGCCATCGCCAAAGTGCCGACGGAAAAACGCCCGCCGCACGCCAATGTCCCGGCAGAAGCCGTCACCATCCAATCCGTTGAAATCCTTCCCGAAAAAAGCAAAGAGGCCAAACGCAAATGATCCGATTCATCACCAATCACGGCAACATCGACATCGAACTCGACTTCGACAAAGCCCCCGCCACCGCCGCCAACTTCGAGCAATACGCCAAAGACGGCTTCTACAACGGCACCATCTTCCACCGCGTCATCCCCGGCTTCATGATTCAGGGCGGCGGCATGGAAAGCGGCATGAAAGAAAAAGACACGCGTGAGCCGATTACCAACGAAGCCGACAACGGCCTGAAAAACGCGCGCGGCACCATCGCCATGGCGCGCACCAGCGACCCGCATTCCGCCTCGGCGCAATTCTTCATCAACCTCGTCGATAACCACTTCCTCAACCACACCAGCAAGACCAACGCCGGCTGGGGTTACGCCGTCTTCGGCCAGGTCGTCGCCGGCATGGACATCGTCGATAAAATCGCCACGGTCAAAACCGGCCGCAGCGGTATGCACAGAGACGTGCCGCTGGAAGAAGTGGTGATTGAGAAAACGGAAATCCTCTAAACCACCACCGACATGGGGCGGGCTTCAGCCCGCCTCTTTCTTATCCACCATCTCACCGGACTCCCCGTGGCGGAATACTTCCTCGCCGACATCCATCTCAGCGCCGAACGGCCCGACATTACCGCCGCCTTCCGCGCCACCCTCGCCGCCCTCGCCCGCGACGCCAGCGCCGTTTACATCCTGGGCGACCTCTTTGACTACTACCTCGGCGACGACCTCGCGAGCCCCCTGCAACAAGACATCGCCGCCACTCTCGCCGCCCTGCCTTGCCCCGTCTATTACCAGCACGGCAACCGTGATTTTCTCCTGGGCGACGCCTACGCACGCGCAGCCCATATGCACATCCTGCCCGAACGCCACCGTATGCGCCTCGGCGGCAAAACCGTCCTCATCGAACACGGCGACCTGCTCTGCACCGATGACCATGGCTACCAGCGCCTGCGCCGCATCCTACGTTGCCGCTGCCTGCAACGCCTCTACTACCGCCTGCCCGCGTGCCTGCGCCTCGCCATCGCTGAAAAACTGCGCGGGCAAAGCCGCAAACGTAGCCGCCGCAAAGCGCCGCGCATCACCGACACCAATTCCGCCGCCATCCGCCGCGTCCTGCAAGAACAGCAGGCAGAAATCCTCATCCACGGCCACACCCACCGCCCCGCCGTACATCCGCTGGAGGACGGCAAGCGCGTGTATGTCCTCGGCGACTGGCACCCGCATGGGCAAATCCTCTGCCACGACGCGGACGGCTTCCGCCTCATCGACAGCGCCAGCCTGCTGCCATTATAGTCATTTCAAATAGACCTGATCTTGCTTGGCGGGCCCAGTACACGCTGTTTGGCGAAGTCAGGTTTTATCCCGCTTGGCGCGCAAATGCAGCAGTCGCGCATCCAGCGTTGCAGCGGTTTCCCGCAACGCCGCGTTGGCGGGGTGTTCGTGGCAGATAAAAACGTGGTCGTAGGCGTCAGGCGTGGCGAGGTTGTAGAGGTAATAAGGCACGCCAGCGTCGTAGGGGTCGGCGAAGTTGCGCTTGTGCGGCAGTGCGCCCCATGGGAGTGCGGGCGAGCGGCTGCTTGATTGCAGATACACGTCCGCACCACTGCGCGCCGCGAGTTCGCGGGCGAAGATGGCGGGCGGATGGATAAATTCGCCGGTGCCGAGGACGAGGACGCGTGTCCCTGCGCCGATGTCGCCCGTCTCCGCCCAGACGGCAGAATCCAGCCGCACCGCCTGGCGGATACCGAGGCGGCCAAAGCCGCTGTCGGCGATGGTAATGGGCGCTTCCTGCACGGCGGCGACGGGCGGTACGGCTGCGGTCGCTTCGTAATGCCAGCGGCCGCGCAGCAGGCTGTGGCGCTGCATGTCGCCAGCGGCGACAGGCGAGCTGAAATCGGTGAGCGAGAGCCAGTGCGTCGTGCGCAGGGCGGGCAGTTGCGGGCGCAGGGCGGATGCGAGGGCGCGGAAGGTGTTGCCGGTCGAGAGTTCGTCATCAATCAGCACCAGGCTTTGCGCGGCATTGAGCAGACCGCGCTCGGCGGGCAGGTGCAGCCATTGCTGCGCGGCGTGGCTGTGGCTTTCTTCGAAGGGGCAGATGTCGGCGCCTTTGACGCGCAAGCGGCTGGTGTGCAGGTAGAGCGCGGGCGTGGCCGGGTGGGTAGCAAGCCAGGCTTCAAAGACGCCTTGTGCCAATGCGGTCGCCGTTTCCGCCATGCCGATGAAAAGCACGGGGGCAGGCAGGTTGGCGGGCAGTTTCGCGGCAAGCAGGTGATGCACACGGGCGAGGGTCGCGGTCGGCACCGGGATGTGTTTGCCCAGCACTTTGCTGACGAAGAGGAAGGCGCGGCGTGGGTTGTCGCGAGCACCGAGGGCGAAAAGGTCGTCCGGCGGCAGGTCGGCATGGTCAATGTCGAGATGCAGGGTGCCGTAGGGCAGGGAATAGGCGGGCATGGCGGGGTAAGTGGTTAAAAATGCGCGCATTATAAGCGGGGTAATGCTGGTACAATCGCCCCGCGTTTTCTTTCCATCAACCTTCCTCAATTAAGGAGTGCTTATGGCAGTCAATCTGCAAAAAGGCCAGAAAATTTCTCTGGAAAAAGAAGCGGGCGGCACGCTCACCAGCGTCGTCATGGGTCTCGGCTGGGACGTCGCCAAGAAAAAAGGCCTATTCGGCTTTGGCCGTGAGCAGTCTATCGACCTTGATGCTTCCTGCTTCATCTTCGATGACAACAACAACCCCATCGATCTCGTCTATTTCGGCCAGCTGGCCAGCCGCGACGGTAGCGTCCAGCACAGCGGTGACAACCGCACCGGCGAAGGCGACGGGGACGACGAACAAATCGCCGTCGCCCTGAACCGTATCCCGGCCAACGTCAAAACCCTGGTCTTCACCGTCAGCAACTACACCGGGCAGAATTTCAGCCAGGTGGAAAACGCTTACTGCCGCCTGGTGGACGGACAGACGGGCAAAGAAATCGCCCGCTACGATCTCTCCGCGCAAGGCAACCACACCGCGCAAATCATGGCGAAGGTCTATCGCCACAACGGCGAATGGAAAATGCACGCTATCGGCGAAAACAGCCAGGGTGCAACGCCGGATCTCATCCTGCCGAAAATCGTCCCCTACCTTTAAGCCACACAAGGCAGCCCCGGCGGCTGCCTTTTTGCCCAACCCCATTAAGGAAATCCCATGCGACGCCTTCCCGTTTACCTCCTCGTTGATACCTCCGGCTCCATGCACGGCGAAGCCATCGAATCCGTGCGCAACGGCCTGCAAGTCCTCGTCTCCGCCCTGCGTCAAGACCCCTACGCGCTGGAAACTGCCTATCTCTCCGTCATCACCTTCAACAACGACGCCAAACAGCTCACCCCGCTCACCGAACTGATGAGCTTCCAGGCACCCGACCTGCGCGCCAGCGGCATGACCGCCCTCGGTGCCGCACTGACCCTGCTGGCCGACTGCATCAACCGCGAAGTGGTGAAAGGCAGCGCCGAAGTCAAAGGCGACTGGAAACCCGTGGTTTTCCTCCTCTCCGACGGCGCGCCGACCGACGACCTAGAAAAAGGCATCGCCGCCATCCGGGGCGTGAAAACCGGCACCTTCGTCGCCTGCGCCGCCGGCCCCAGTGCGGACACCGCCACCCTGAAACGCATCACCGAAACCGTCGTCTCGCTTGACACCGCCGACGCCACCTCCATCAAGAGCTTCTTCCAGTGGGTCAGCTCCTCCATCTCCGTTTCCAGCCAGAAAATCGAAAGCGGCAAAGAAGTCAGCGGGCTGGACGAACTGCCGCCGCCGCCCCCTGAACTCAACATCGTGCTGTAAACATGGCCATCAACCTGCAAAAAGGTCAGGGCGTCAGCCTGCGCAAAGAATCGGGCTACGACCTTTCCCGCCTCACCATCGGCCTCGGCTGGGACATCGCGCCAAGCAGCCCCGCTTACGACCTTGACGCCGTCGCCTTCCTGCTGGATGCAAACGGCAAAGTGCGCAACCTCGGCAAAACGGGCGCGAATGGCCGGCCGACGCTGGAAGGCGGCGACGTCGTCTTCTACAACTCGCTCACCCACCCCAGCGGCAAAGTGCGCCTCTCCGGCGACAACCAGAGCGGCAGCAGCGCGGGTGATGACGCCGAACAAATCGAAGTGGATCTGGACACCCTGCCCGACAGCTACCAGCAAATCCTCTTTGTCGTCGCTATCTACAAAGGCCACGAACGCGGACAGAGCTTCGCCGGCGTGCGCCGCGCCTACATCCGCGCCCTGGATGGCAAAGGCCAGGAAATCTGCCGCTACGACATCGGCAGCGACCCGACGAACCGCGCCTGCGCCATGACCTTCGCCACCGTGAAGCGCGGCACAAGCGGCTGGCACTTCAACGCCATCGGTGACTTCCACGACACTGACCGCTTTGTTGACCTGCTGAAACACTATCTGCCGTATTGAAAACCGCGTGACCTTCTCGCTTGGCGGCGGCTATCCCACATCCGCCATGCGGGAAAATCACAACCTTATTGCTACAAGTGTGCAAAGCATAAAAAACACAGACAGCAACCTACAAAATCTATGCGACGCCTACCCATTTATATCTGTATTGACACCTCGGGTTCCATGCGCGGCGAAGCTATAGAATCCCTGCGTAACGGAATACAAATACTCATTTCCTCCTTACGCCTAGACCCTTACGCTTTGGAATGCGCGCATATCTGCCTAATTACTTTCGGTACATTTCCGAAAGAAGAATTCCCGCTAACGCCGTTAATGGATGTAATGCTGCCATCAACTTTTATTTGCGAGGGTGGGTGTTGTTTGGGTGCGGCATTGGAATACGTTGCCTATGCTGTCAGGCGTGATGGTATTTTGGACAATCGAGGATCGAAAGGAGATTACGCCCCTATTCTTCTCATCATTACCGACGGCAAACCGAATGATTCTTTAGCATACGAAGCCATGATTCCTGTTATCCAATCTCTTGGATTCGGTAGTATCGTTGTCTATGCAACAGGACTAAAAGTCGATATTGCTTCGCTTAGACGATTAACAGAACATGCCTTTTCGCTTGCCGATACAAATGCTCCTTTACCCACTCAATTTTTCCGCTTTATTACCCAATCTATTGATGGCACTTTACCGCAGCAAACAGCGGTATCGACAAATGACTATCGCCATACTCATTCCCAAACAGGAACCTACACCATGTCCCGACGCCTGCTTACCTACATCTGTATCGATACCTCCGGCTCCATGCGCGGCGAGCCGATCGAAGCCGTCAACACCGGCCTGCATGCCCTGCTCGCCTCGCTGCGGCAGAACCCCTACGCACTGGAAAGTGTTTATCTCACCATCACCACCTTCGACTCCAAAATCAAGGACGTCTTGCCGCTGACCCCGCTGGAACAAGTGGTGCTGCCGGAAATCGTCTGCCCCGAGAGCGGCGCGACCTTCCTCGGCGCGGCGCTGGAACACATCGCCCATGCCGTCAAGCGCGACCGCATCATGACCAGCGGCGAACAAAAAGGTGATTGGCGCCCCATCCTCATCATCCTCACCGACGGCAAACCGACCGACCTGCTCGCCTACAGCGAAGCCATCCCCGTCATCAAATCGCTGGGCTTCGGCAATATCGTCGCCTGTGCCGCCGGGCCGAAGGCCGATGCCTCTTACCTGCGGCAACTGACCGATACCGTCGCCTCGCTCGACACCATGGATGCCAGCGCCTTTGCCAAATTCTTCCAGTGGGTCTCGGCGGCGGTTGCCAGCAGCAGCGTCAGCGTCGGCGCCCCAACGGCAGGCAACGATTTGCCGCCGCCACCGCCGGAAATCAACATCGTCTTGTAATCAGGCGGCGCCCTTCGGGGCGCTTTTTGCAGCGCATTCGCGGCTGTAACGCAGGACGGCTTCGCTTGGGCTTTTTTGCGCCCTGTCCATCATTTGTCAGATATGACAAGAAAAACAAATTTATGGCCATAATCCGCGTGGTTGCCGTGAGCAAGATGACGTTATGCCGTTGCAAAAAATGACCGGAGTGCTATGATTTTGCACCGCTTAATCACGGAGACCATTATGCAAAAACTCATCCTCGCTACCCTCGTCGCCATCAGCTGCCAGGCACTGGCCGCACCGAAAGTCGTCGCCACCATCAAGCCGGTGCAATCACTTGCCGCCCAGGTAATGGACGGCATCGCCGAACCGGAACTGCTTATCCGGCAAGGCTCACCGCACGGCTATCAGATGAAGCCGTCGGACGCGAAAGCGATCAATCAGGCCGATCTGGTCATCTATGTCAGCCATGAACTGGAAACCTTCATCCCGCCGCTTTTGCAGAAAAGCCCGCAGGTGCATAGCATCGAATGGCTGAACCTGCCCAATCTGTATCCGCTACCGACGCGGCATGGCGGCTTGTGGGAAGAAGGCGGCCATCACCATCATGACGATGACGGCCACGATCACGACCATCATCATGACGGCGATGCGCACGACCACGATCACGGTCATGAGCACGGCGGACACGACCATGATCATGCGCATGACCACGACGGACATGACCACGATCACGACGGCCACCATCACGGCAAATACGACGCCCACCTGTGGCTGAGTACCACACGCAGCAAGCAGCTGCTTACCGCCATTGCCGACGAACTCGGCAAGATTGACCCCGATAACGCCGCCAAATACCAGGCAAACGCAGAAAAAAGCCGCGCCGCGCTGGACGCCCTGCATCAGGAGCTCAACGGCAAACTCGCGCCGCTGCAAAAACGCCCCTTCATGGTCTTCCATGACGCCTACCAATACTTTGAACAGGATTACAAACTAAACGCCGTCGGCACCGTGCGCGTGGATCCCGAACACGAACCCGGCGCGAAACGTATCGGTGAGCTGCACGAACAGCTGATGCATAACAAAGTCGTGTGTCTCTTCAGCGAGCCACAATTCCCGGCAAAAATCGTCGATAAGCTGGCGAAGGAAAGCGGGGTGAAGACCGCCGTGCTGGATCCGGTCGGTGCGGATATTCCCGCCGGCAAGGCGATGTACGCGCAGCTGCTCGGTAATCTTGCGGACAATCTCAGCGGCTGCCTCAAGCCCTGATTTCTCCTCGCCGAACCCCGCCGCTGTGCGGGGTTTTTTCTTGCCCGTTCATCCGCGAGCAAAAACCGTCATCCCGCTTGATGGGTTCAATAATGACGCCGCTTGGCGGGGCCAGTGTTTACACCGCTTGGCGGACGTTCAGATGCACAAGAAATCCCTTCCCCCGCTTGCGGGGGAAGGTGCCGCGCAGCGGCGGATGGGGGAAGGTATGCGGTAAACCCAGAATTTTATCCCGCTTGACGGAGCCAGTATTTACGCCGCTTGGCAGCTCAATGGTGTGCAGCTTCCAAACAGTACCGGTAGTAATGCCAGTTAAAAGCGGGGCCGGGATCGGTTTTGCGGCTTGGCGCGATGTCGCTGTGGCCGGTGATGCGCATCGCAGTGATGCGCGGGTGGCGCGTCATGATGGCGCGACTGAGGGCGGCGAGCGCCTGGTATTGGCGTTGGGTGTAGGGATGATGATCGCTGCCGTTCAGTTCGATACCGATGCTGTAATCGTTGCAGTTGGCGCGGCCACGGTAGCTGGATTCGCCGGCGTGCCAGGCGCGGGCGGTGGTGGGGACGTATTGCTGGATATGGCCGTCGCGCAGGATGAGGAAGTGGGCGGCGACACGCAGGTCGGCGATGCTGTCGAGGTAGGGGTGTTCGTGGCGTCTTGCGGGCAGGCTGCCGCAGAAGAGGTCGCTAATGTAGCGGTCGCCGTATTCCTCAGGCGGCAGGCTGATGTTGTGGATGACGAGTAGGCTGATGTCGTCCACATCGGGGCGTTCGTTATGGTGCGGGCTGGGGTAGCGGCTGGCAGCGTCCAGCCAGCCGTCGGCGTCGATGTGCATTCAGAGTTTTGCGGCAGGTGGCGGGGGGTTATCCGCTTCGCGTGCGGCGAGGAGGCGTTTACCGATGTAGAGTCCCGCTTCGAAGAGGAGCAGCATTGGCACGGCAAGCAGGGTTTGCGAGATGGCGTCCGGCGGGGTGAGCAGCATGCCGATGGTGAAGGCGGCGAGAATGACGTAGGCACGTTTTTTCGCGAGTGTTTCCGGGCGGACGATGCCGAGCATGAGGCAGATGACGGTCGCCACCGGCACTTCGAAGGCGGCACCGAAGGCGATGAACATGGTCAGGCTGAGCGACATGTACTGGGTGATGTCCGGTTTGTATTCGACGCCTTTGAGTTCGATGCCGGCGAGAAAGCTGAAGAGGATGGGCAGGATGATGAAGTAGGCAAACAGTACGCCGGTGTAGAAGAGGATGGTGGAGGAGATGAGGATGGGGCGGACGAGGCGTTTTTCGTGGCGGTACATGCCCGGCGCGACGAAGGCCCAGATTTGGTAGAGGATCCACGGGATGGTCAGCAGGCAGGCGAGAAAGAGGCAGACTTTCACCGGTGTGAGGAAGATGTCGATGCCGTCGTAGGCGAGCATGCTCTGCCCCGGCAAGAGGCTGCCGAGCACGGGCAGGGCGAAGGTTTCGTAAACGCGGTTGCGGAAGGGCAGGAGCAGGACGAAAACACCGGCGACGGCGTAGATGATGCGCAGCAGGCGGGTGCGCAGTTCGATGAGGTGCTCGACGATGGGCATTTCTTTGTCGTCGCTTTGCGGTGGGGTGTCGTGGTCGGTCATGGGGGGTTCTGTTGTGGATGGAAGGGTGGATATGGCTAAACATCTAAAAATTCGTAACGGCGTTGCGTCGCCTTGCCGTACTTGCCTGTACTGTCTGCGGCGACGCGCCTTGTTACGCTTTTTTATCTATCCAACTATATGTGCGTGGTTGTTCTGCCTGGCCGCTGTTGTGTTTGTCGCCCGTTTTTGCTGCCCTCTCCTCTATACGTCCCGCAGCAGGAAAGAATCTTCTTGGAATCAGCCGGTCATTTTTCCTCCGCTTGCGCGGGGGAGGTATCGCGAAGGACGAAGGGAGCAAAAATGTCTATTCGCTCCTGTTTTTAGGGTTCGTCCTGCGGGCGAGTGCTGTGGTGCGCTACGGTGTGGCGGTTTTTCCGTTTGCGCGCATGGCAGAAACCGCGTGGTTATCCCGCCTGGCGCGATTCAGGGTTTGGGTGGGGGTTCTGCCGGCGGGCTGTTTTGGACGCCAGCGGTATCGGCGCCGGGCGGGGTTTGTTCTGCGCCGGCGGTGGGCGGTTCGATACCGGTGTCGGCTTCGGCACTGGCGTCTTCCGGGGTGTAGCCATCGTAGGCGTGTTCGAGGTCTTCTTTGATGCTTGTGCCGAGGTCGCGCGCTTCTTTGTCGAGGTTTATCACGCCATCGTTAAGTTTTTTGATGTGTTCCCGCATGTCGGCTTCATGCAGGATTTTGCGCATATCGTCGAGGTCGAGTTCGCGCTCGATGTCGGCACGCACGTCGCTGAAGCCACGGCGGATTTTGCGGATGAAGATGAGCGCGCTGCGCACGACTTCCGGCAGGCGTTCGGGGCCGATGACGACGATGCCGATGACGCCGATGACGACGAGTTCCCAGAATCCGATGTCAAACACGGGGCCGCCTTAGTGGGTTTTTTCTTCGTCGCGGCGCGCTTCGCCTTCGATGATGCGATTGTCAGCGGCGGTTTTTTCTGCCTGGTGTTCGAGTTTGTCGGCGGGTTTTTCGTCTTCTTTCATGGCATTTTTGAAGCCTTTGATGGCCTGGCCGAGGTCAGAGCCGACGCCACCGAGTTTTTTGGTACCGAAGATGGCGATGACGATGATAAGGACGATGAGTAGTTGGATCGGGCTGATTCCCATTGGGTGCTCCTGGTTTGGGGTCTGGGGATATGGTCAGCCCCTCACCCGCAAGCGGGCAAGGGGCTTTGTTTGCCGTTTAGCTGTGGGCGGCCTGCACGGCGGTAATGGCGATGGTATAGACGATGTCGTCCACCAGCGCGCCGCGTGAGAGGTCGTTCACGGGTTTGCGCATGCCTTGCAGGACGGGGCCCATCGAGATGGCGTTTGCCGAACGCTGCACGGCTTTGTAGGTGGTGTTGCCGGTGTTGAGGTCGGGGAAGATGAAGACGCTCGCTTGTCCGGCGACAGGGCTGTTCGGCGCTTTTTGTTTGCCGACGGATTCGACGGCGGCGGCGTCGTATTGCAGCGGGCCATCCACCAGGATGTCCGGACGCAGTTCGCGCACTTTGGCGGTCGCTTCTTTGACTTTTTCGACGTCTGCACCGCTGCCGGAGGTACCGGTCGAGTAGGAGATCATCGCCACGCGCGGCTCGATGCCGAAGGCTTTGGCGCTGTCGTTCGACTGGATGGCGATTTGCGCGAGGTCATCGGCGCTGGGGTTGGGCACGATGGCGCAGTCGCCATAGACGAGGACTTGATCCGGCAGGCACATGAAGAAGACGGAGGAGACCATGCTGGCGCCCGGTGCAGTTTTGATGATTTGCAGCGGCGGGCGGATGGTGTTGGCGGTGGTGTGCACGGCGCCGGAGACAAGGCCGTCCACTTCGCCGGCTTCGAGCATCATGGTGCCGAGCATGACGCCGTCGGCCAGCGCGTCGCGCGCCTGGTCTTCGGTCATGCCTTTGGCTTTGCGCAGTTCGACGAGACGGGCGACGTATTTTTCACGCACGGCGTCGGGATCGATGATCTGGATGTTGTCGCCGAGGGTGACGCCCTGCTGGGTGGCAACGGCGCGAACGCTGTCCGGTTTGGCAAGCAGGACGCAGCGCGCCATGCCGCGTTCGGCGCAGATGCTGGCAGCGACCACGGTGCGCGGTTCGTCACCTTCGGGCAGGACGATGGTTTTTTGCGCGGCGATGGCACGCTGCACGATTTGGTAGCGGAAGGCAGCGGGCGAGAGGCTGACCGCGCGCGCGGTGCTGAGGTAGCCGTCGATCCAGTCGTCTTTGATGCTGTCAGCGATGTACTCTTTGGTGTCGCGGATGCGTTGTTCGTCGTCAACGGGGATGTAGCGGTTGAATTTCTCGATGAGTTTGCTGATTTCCCAGCTGCTGGTTTCGAGGTGCAGCACCGGCAGGCGTGCTTCTTCGAGCAGCGGTTTGCACAGTTTCATGACGACATCGGAAGCAGGCAGCGGCCCGGTCAGCACGAGGCAGGCGAGGTGGTTGCCCGCTTTGGCGCTGATGGTGGTTGCCATCAGGGCGTCGTCGCGGTCTGCCGGCAGGAAGATGCAGTTGCCGGGTTGCAGGAAGTCGGCGGCATTCGCCGGGGTACGCGCGAAGAGGACGTAGTCATGGATGCGGCGGGTGGCGCTTTCGCCTTCGAGCAGGATGCTCGCGCCGAGGTGTTGTTGCAGGTCGCTGACGCGCGGCGCACCGAGTTCGGGTTTGCTGGCGATGGTGCCGAGCAGGCGGTATTTATCGCCGAGCGTGCTGGTGGCAATATCGGCGGCGCTGAGGGCGCCTGCGGCATTGATGTGGTTGATGATGACGCCAAGCAGCTGGTTCTTGCCGATGTTGCCGGCGGCGTAGTCGAGCTGGTTTTCCAGGCGGGCGATGCTGCTGGTGCGCGCATCGGCAAGGAGGATGACGTCGGCATTGAGCGCACGGGCGATTTGCCGGTTCACTTCGTTGGCGTAAGGCACGTTGGCGGTTTCCAGCAGGCCTTCCATGACGACGACATCGGCATCACCCTTCGCGGCTTCGAAATTCTGGATGACGGTTTCCATCAGTTCGTCGAGGTTGCCGGCATCCAGCGCCTGCTGCACGGTTTCCGGGCGGATGGCGAGGCTGTCGTCAGCAGTGGTGCGCGCGGAATGGCGCAGGACGCTGCGGCTGTGGTCGATTTCCTGCCCTTCGACATCGTACTGGATGACGGGTTTGTGGAAGCCGACTTTGATGCCCTTGCGGTCAAGGGCATGATAAAGACCAAGAACGGCGGAAGTCAGGCCGATGCCCTGACGGGTGGCAACGACCAGGATTGTTTTTGCCATGGTGGTTCTCCTTAAGCGCTGAGTGCGTCGGTATCGCGGGCGATCATCAGCTCTTCGTTGGTAGCGATGACCCACACCGGCTTGCTGCCGCTTGCGGCGATGTTGCCTTCTTTGCCCCGGAAGGTTTCGTGGTTCTTCGCGCTATCGAGCTTGAAGCCGAGGTATTCGAGCAGGGCGATGGTTTTTTCGCGCACCAGCGAGGAGTTTTCGCCGATACCGCCGGTGAAGACGATGGCATCGGCGCCGCCGAGGCCGACCATCTGCGCGGCGATGTGTTTGGCGAGGCGGTAGCAATAGACATCCATGGTGCGGATGGCCGCTGCGTCACCCTTGGCATAGGCTTCTTCCACGGTACGGCAGTCGTTAGACATACCGGACAGGCCGAGCAGGCCGGACTGTTTCCACAGCATGTCATCCACTTCTTTCGGGCTCATGCCCATTTGCCCGGTGAGGATGCCGAAGATGGCGGGATCGACATCGCCGGAACGGGTGCCGTGCACCACGCCTTCCAGCGGGGTGAGCCCCATTGTGGTGTCCACAGAGTGGTCGAAATCCACAGCGGCGACGGAGGCGCCGTTACCGAGGTGGGCGACGACGGCTTTCGGCTTGGCGATGCCGAGTTTTTCCGGCAGCTGGCTGGCGATGTAGCGGTAAGAGGTGCCGTGGAAACCGTAGCGGCGGATTTTGTTGTCGGTGTAGAGTTTGTACGGCAGCGCGTAGAGATAGGCGCGTTCCGGCATATGCTGGTGGAAAGCGGTGTCGAAGACGACGACCTGTTTCAGGTTGGGGAAGGCCTCGCGTGCGGCGTCAATACCGGTGACGTGCGCCGGGTTGTGCAACGGAGCGAGACGGATGCAGTCCACAATCTTGTTTCGCACATCGTCATCCACGAGGACGGATTCGGCGAAATATTCGCCGCCATGCACGATGCGGTGGCCGACGGCCTTGATTTTGTCCATCAGCCCTTCTTTGTGCAGCGCGGCGACGATGTGGCGCAGCGCTTCCTGGTGCGTACCGGGATCCAGCGTTTCTTCGAGTTTGTCGCCCTTGGCGTTCTTGATGGTGATGTTGCCGACGCCGCCGACACCGAGGCGTTCAGCGAGGCCTTTCAGCGCCTCGTCGCCGTTCTCCGGGTTGATGACGGAAAATTTCAGGCTGGAAGAACCGCAGTTCAGGACAAAAATGTAGTGGGACATGATGATTTCCTATGAATGACCGATGGATGAAAAACCGCATGATTTTAGCAGAAACGCGACGGGGCACGGGGCGGCGCTTTATGGCTGGTATCAGCCGCCACCGCTTTCCTGCTGCATGACGCGGCGCAGGATGGCGTTGAGGCGCGCCTGGTAGTCGCCGCCCTGTTGACGCAGCCAGTGCAGGATGTCGCTGTCGATACCAATGGTGAGTTGTTCACGGCAGCGGAAATGGCCACGCTGCGCCTGCCGCCAGAAATCGTCGCCCAGTTCGGGTATGTCGCTGGTGTCGATGTTGCGGTCGTCCATAGCAGCGAGTTTGGTCAGCATGGCTTCTTGTTCCGGGGTAAATTCGGGGTATTCGCCGTCTTTAATGATAAGTACGCCCATGGTAATACTCCTGTTCTTTTTTGGTGGCATGGCGTGCCGAGATAATGCGGATGCAGGTCATTGTATCTGTCTCTACAACGGTATGAGCAACCAAAACAACGACTTGTCCTTTAACGATACCGATAGTCTGCCAGCGCCACTCGCCACCTTCTATGTGGTCTTGCACCATTTGATGTAGCGGATCAAGGAAAACGGTAGAGGCCATTGTGAAATCTATGCTGTGTTTACGGATATTGATGCGCTCTTTTCCATCATCCCATTCAAATCGGTAGTTCATTCATGCCCCTGCCACTGCATCTCCGCTTCATCCAGCAGGCGGCGGGCGGTGGCGATGGCCGCTTCGCAGTCGGCGCGGCTACCATCGAAGCCGAGTTCGCTTTCAAAATGCAGTTTCGGCAGGCTGGAAACGGCCACTTGCGGGTGCCGCTCTTCCAGAATCTGCATGATAGGGGTAAGGCGGCTTTCCGGCGCGAAGACGTCGAGGGCGAGATAGCAACGTTCACGGCTGAGGTAGCGGTAATCGTGATCCAGCACCCACTGCATCATCGGTTCAGCCATCTGCGGGAAGCCCGGCACGCAGTGGATGTGACGCAGGCTGAAGCCGGGAATGTTATTGACCGGGTTGGGGATGAGGCTGGCACCCTGCGGGAAATGGATGAGTTCGCGCCGCGCGGCGGTGTATTCGTCTTCGCCGTATTTGGCGCGCAGCAGGGCGTCGCCTTCGGGGTGATAGGCCAGCGGCACGTCGCAGGCGGCGGCGACGGCCTGACGGGTGCGGTCATCCGGCGTGGCGCCGATGCCGCCAAAACTGAGCACGGCTTCGTTAGCATCCAGCGCGCGGCGGTAGTGGTGGATGAGGGCATCGCCGTCGTCGCCGAGATAGTGCACGGCATGCAGGCGCAGACCGCGCGCGTTGCAGGCGGCGAGGGTGTTGGCGAAGTGGACATCGCTGCGGCGGCCGCTGAGGATTTCGTTACCGATGATGAGGATTTGCAGGCGTTCAGGCTTCATGATGGGATTCCGGGTGAGAGGGAGGAGAAGGTGGCGCGGCGGGTTTGAGGGCAATACAGATAACGCCGGCGACGATAAGGGTGATGCCCAGCCATTCGCGCGCACTGAGACGTTCGCCGAGGAAGAGAGCGGCAAAGAGGGCGACGAAGACGACAGAGAGCTTGTCCACCGGCGCGACATGCGAGGCATGGCCGAGTTGCAGCGCCTTGAAATAAAAAAGCCAGGAAAGGCCGGTCGCCGCCGCCGAGAGGCCGAGGAACAGCCACTGTCTGCCGCCGACGGTGGCAAGCGGCTGCCATTTGCCAAGGTAGCTGACCCAGAGGGCAAGCACGAAGACGATCATCACCGTGCGGATGAAGGTGGCAAAATCGCTGTCAATGCCTTGCAGCCCGGTCTTGGCGAAAATGGCGGTGAGGGCGGCAAAGAGCGCGGAGAGTAAGGCGTAGAAAAACCAGTTCATGATAGGGGCACACACAGCGCTTCATGCCAAGTCTCCATTCCTTTCTCGCTGGCAAAGGCCATGCTCCCGTTGTTGGTGACTGTCTCGCTCATAAGCTCTCCCGCAGTGTCGCTAAGCGGACATCTTACACCCGCGCCCCGCCGCTGAGGCGGCGCAGTAAAAAAACGCTCATCCCGCCGCATGGACGGCAGGCTATAATCCGCCGCTTTCTCTAACCACAGGACAATCCATGAAAAAAAGCATCCTGCTTACCCTGCTCACGCTTGCTGCCGCCGCACAGGCGGATGACGCTGTCATCAGCAAAAAACTGCACGATTTCGGCCTGAAACAGGTGGAAATCAGCGCCAGCCCGGTGAAAGGCCTGCGCAGCGTCGTCACCGAACAGGGCATCTTCTACGCCAGTGAGGACGGCAAATACTATCTGCAAGGCAGCTTGGTGGAGCTGACCGACAAAGGCCAGCCGGTCGACCTCAGCAATGCGCCGCTCCTCGGCAAACTGGAAGCGCTGAAAGACGAGATGATCGTCTTTCCGGCCAAGGACGAAAAATACGCCATCACCGTCTTCTTCGACACCTCCTGCCACTACTGCCAGCTGCTGCACAAAGACATCGCCAAGTACAACGAAAAAGGTATCACCGTGCGCTACCTCGCCTTCCCGCGTAACGGCATGAATAGCGGCGTCGCACGGCAGATGGAAACTGTCTTCAGCGGCGAAGACAAGGCAAAACTGCTGGATGATCTGGAAAACGGACGGAAAGTCGCCGAAACCCCGGTGAATAAAGTGCGCAAACACTACCAGCTCGGGCATCAGTTCGGCGTGAACGGCACCCCCGCCATCATCACCCCGAAAGGCGCACTAATCCCCGGCTACGTCAAAGCCGATGAGATGCTGAAAACCTTGCAGGAAGAAGCGGCTTCGTCCTGAGGCCGCCCGCCAGACACAACATGCCCCGCCTGCCCACCCTCCTCCTTAGCCTGACGCTCACCGCCTGCACCGCGCCACTACCGCTGGCCACGCCGCAGGCGGCTGCGCCCGCCGAACTGCATTACCGCGCCCATGCCGCCGGTGAGGGTGACAGCCACATCATCGGTCACTACCACGCCGGGCAGTGGCGCTGGATACAGACCTCCCCGCTGGGCGCACCGCTGGCGCGGCAAACCTACGATGGTGCCGCCTGGCACAACGACGGTTTCCTGCCGCCGAACCGCCGCGCCCGCACCCTCTTTACCGCTCTCATGCTGCTGCACGATCCCGCCGCCTATCCGCAAGTCCGCAAGCAGGATGATGACTACTACTACCGTAACCACCGCTGGCTGCACATCGCCCGGGAAACGCAGGGCTACCGCCTCAGTACCGCCGCTGGCGACTGGCACATCGAGCCGCTCACCCCATGATCCATCTGCATCGCCCCGGCCTCATCAGCGCCCTCGGCAACGGCATCGCCGCCACGCTCACGACCCTCTATGATCCCGCCGCGCAGCCGCTCACCTATGAAGACGACTGGCTGCCCGGACGCCGTCTCGCCGTCGGCCGCTGTCCCACGCACGATTGGCAGCCGCTGCCCGCCGATCTGCCGCCTGAACACCACACCGTCAACAATCACCTGCTCTGGCAGGCGCTCTGCCAGATAGAGGACACCATCCGTGCCGCCATCGCCCGCTTCGGCGCCGAACGCGTTGCCGTCGTCCTCGGCACCTCAACCAGCGGTGGCGACGCTAACCGTGCCGCCCTCGAAGCGCATATAGACGGCACGCCCTGGGCGGAAGTGGGCTTTTCCGTCGGCAAACAGCGTATGTCCGCCCCCGCCGATTGCGCTGCCGCCGCTTATCGCCTACGTGGCCCTGCCTATGGCATCTCCACCGCCTGCACCTCCGGCGCGCGCGCCCTCATCAGCGCCGCCCGCCTGCTTGCCAACGGCGCGGCCGATGCCGTCATCTGCGGCGGTGTCGATACCCTGTCAGCGCTGACCATCCATGGCTTTGCCGCCCTGGAAGTGCTTTCTGCCGACCGCGCCCGTCCTTTCACCGCCGGACGCGACGGCATCAACATCGGCGAAGCCGCTGCCGTCTTCGTCGCCAGCCGCGAAGCGCTTACCGCTGACACACAAATCCTCTACGGCTACGGCGCGAGCAGCGATGCCTACCACATGTCCTCACCGCGCCCCGACGGTGCGGGCGCCATCGCTGCTATCCGCGCCGCGCTCACCTATGCCCGGCTCGCGCCGGAAACGATCGGCTGGCTCAACCTGCACGGCACCGGCACCGTGCAGAACGACCTCATGGAGGCACAAGCCGTCGCCGCCACCCTGCCGCATACAGCCTGCACCTCCACCAAAACACTCACCGGCCATACCCTTGCCGCCGCCGGCGCGCTGGAAGCCGCGCTGTGCTGGCTGCATACCTCGCGCCGCGACAATTCCGAGGGCCGCCTGCCCGACGCGCGCTGCCCCGCCTACGATCCCGCCCTGCCGCCTATCCATTTGACCGACGGCAGCAGCTACTTCCCCGCCGGATGTCGCCTGGCATTGAGCACCTCCTTTGCCTTCGGCGGCAACAACGCGGCACTGATTATCGGCGAGGCGTAAGCGGTTATTCGCCAGCTATGGCCGGCGTTGCGGCCTGCATCAGGCGTACGCTGTCGTTGCGTATTTCTGCGTTGTGGACGGTTTCAAGCAGGACAGTGAAACTGGCGAAGCCGTATTCTTGATAGGACCAGCGCGAGGCGAGATAGGTTTCCAGCGCGTGAATTTTGGCCCAGCCGTCCTTGTTGCGGAATTTGGGCATGGCGTCGTTGCTCAACAGTTTGAGCAGGTCGCTGTAAGGAATGCGGCGGCAATACATCCGGCTGGCGTCATCGTGACGGAATTGCAGACCGCCTAATGCCTTGAGCAGGCTAGACAGTTTGTCGTAGCCGAAGCTGCGCGTATCGAAGTCCGGCTGGGTTTGCCGCAGGTAGGTGCCAATGTGGCCGACAAAGGCCCAACCCGTAGTGTCGTCGATACAGTCTTTGACGGCTTTGTTGAGCAGCTGGCGCAAGGCTTCGGTGATAATTTTGCGCACGGGAGGTGCTGTTGCGGCGGTTGCCGCCGTGCTTTTATCGCTTTCTTCTGCGGCAGTGGTTTCTTGCAAGTTTTCCAGATAGAAAAAGCGGTCGCAGGACTGACGGAAGGCTTCCGGAGTATTACGTCGCCCAAAGCCGTACACGGTGAGGCCGTTGGCGCGGATACGGGCGGCCAGCGGGGTGAAATCACTATCGCTGGACACGAGGCAGAAGCCGTCGAAGGTGCCACTGTACAGCAGATCCATCGCGTCGATGATGAGCTTCATGTCGGTGGCGTCTTTGCCGGTGGTGTAGGCAAATTGCTGCACCGGCATCAGTGCATGGCGCAGCAACACGTCTTTTTTCCAGCCCTGCGGTTCTGGGCGGCTCCAATCGCCGTAGATACGCTTGACGCTGGCAATGCCCAGTTTGGCAATTTCCGCGAAAAGGCCGGAAACAGCCGCTGCGGAAGCATTATCCGCATCAATAAGGACGGCGAGTTTGTCCTGTTTTTCCGGGCTATTCATGCCACACCACCACATCTTCCAGCGGCGGGCGGAAGCGTTCCGGTGGGGTAATGGTCGGTGTGCCGAGCGAGATAAAGCCGAGAATGTCGTCTTCGGCCTTGACGTTGAGATGAGCCTTGACGTCGGCATCGCTTGCCGCCCACGGGGTCAGCCAGCAGGTGCCGTAACCCAGCGCGCTTGCGGCAATGATGAGGTTCTGGCAGACGGCTCCGCCGGAGAGGATTTGTTCGTAGCGTGGCACGGTGCTGATCGTGTTGAGGCGGCTCGAAACTATGATGAGCAGCGGTGCTGCACGGACAAAGCCGGTTTTTTTCGCGGTCAGGCCTTCGTCGGCATCGGGATATTTCCATTGCCAGATGCCGAGCAGGGTTTGATAGAGCGCTTCCTGCGCCGGCTTTTTGAATACGTCCAGCCGCCACGGGGTGAGATTGCCGTGATCAGAAACACGGGTCGCAGCGCGCAGGATGAGGGTCAGTTCGTCATCGTTGGGGGCGGGATCGGCGAGTTGCGCCGGGCGTGGTGAGTTGCGGCGTAAAAGCAGGTCTATTGTCGGGTTCATGGTGTTTTTGTCTCGGTTGGGGAAATGAAAAACGCCACAGGGCGTGGCGTTTGTAAATAAGTTAAGGAAAGGATTAGCTGCCGAGGTGCAACAGCTGCCAGACAACAGCCAGCACGGCAATCAGCAGGGCGATACCGCCAATAACGATGGAGATGGTCGCGCGGCGATCGCTTTCGGCGAGGCGGGTTTGCAGGTGCTGCACTTCTTTGCGCTGCTTTTCGATGTCGGCAGTCACGCCCGCTTTGCCTTCGTCGGCGGCGCGCTGCGCTTTTTCCTGGGTCAGGGTGAGTTGACGTTCGAGGGCATCGATGCGGCGGGTGATTTCCGTGGTATCCACATAGGTGACGGCCAGCGGAATATGCGCCTGCTGCTGCGGCACAGCAGCGGGGGCGACATAAGACGGCGTGACCACGTCGAAATCGGGTTCATCTACCACGGCGCGTACCGGTGGCGGGGCAGAAACGGGTTTCGGCGGCGGGGGCGGCGGCGGAGCGGGTTGCGCTATAGGTTGCGCCGCTGGACGCACACGGTCACGCAGCGCGGCAAGCAGGTGATCAAGGCGGCTGGCGTCGGCGGGTTTCGGCAGATAGCCGGTCGCGCCGGCATCGCGTGCTTTCTGCCGCGCTTCTTCGGAAATGTCGCCGGAATACATGATGACCGGCAGGTCATGCGTTTCCGGGTCGGCACGCAGCCGCGCCAAGCCTTCGTAGCCGTCCAAATCGGGCATCATGATGTCCATGAAGACAATGTCCGGCAGGGTGTGGCGGGAAATCCAGCTTTCGCCGTCAATGACGCTTTCTGCTTCAATCACGTTAATATCATATTTGGCCAGCAATCGCTTCAAGGTGAGGCGCGCGAGGCGGGAATCATCCACAATCAGGGCGGTTTTCAGCATAAAAAATCAAATCCTCATCCATAAAAAAACGTTAACGCATTGTATCACCAACCACCGCATTCCCGCATGGAAACCAGCGTGTTACCGGCGACGATGAAGTGATCCAGCAGGCGCACTTCCATCAATCCTAACGCCGCCTCAATCTGCTTCGTCGCAGCGCGGTCGGCAGCTGATGGCTCGGTACTGCCCGCCGGATGATTATGGGCGAGGATGACGGCGGCAGCATGATGATGCAGGGCGCTGGCAAACAGCTCGCGCGCGGGGATAGTAACCGTCCCGGCTGCGCCCGCTGCCAGACGCTCGAAGGCGATAAAACCGTGCTGCTGATTGAGGAAAAGCACACCAAAAGATTCCAGCCCCTGCCCCTTGAATTGCAGCAGCAGAAAATTGCGCACATCGTCCGGCGAAGAAAACGACCACGCGGGATGGCGCATCTCTTCCGCCATGAAGCGCCGCGCCAACTCCGTAACGGCGAGAATCTCCGCCGATTTTGCCTTGCCAAGGCCGCGCAACGCCTGTAAATCGGCGGGGCGACTGTTAAAGAGGCCAACCAGGCCACCGCGCGCTTTCAGCAAGTCTTGCGCAAAACGCAGCACATCCACGCCCTTCGCACCAGTGCGCAGCAAAATCGCCAGCAGCTCATAATCGGCCAACGCCGTCGCGCCTTTCGTCAGCAGACGCTCGCGCGGCATATCCGTTGAGAACGCATCCTCATCCATTACAATGATTTCCTTCAAAAAAACGGCAGCATTATATGACGCAGAACATCCTCATCGGCATCAGCGGTGGCATCGCCGCTTACAAAATCCCGCACCTCGTCCGCCTCCTGAAAAAACAGGGGGACAACGTCCGCATCGTCCACACCGCCCACGCCGCCCACTTCATCAACCCGACCACCTTGCAGGCCGTCTCCGGCGAAGCGGTGCGGCACGACCTCTTCGACCCCACCGCTGAACAAGGCATGGGGCACATCGAACTGGCACGCTGGGCGGATGCCTATCTCATCGCTCCCGCCACCGCGAACATCCTTGGCAAACTCGCGCACGGCATCGCCGACGACCTCCTCACCACCCTCTACCTCGCGACAAACGCACACATCTACCTCGCGCCGGCGATGAACTGCCACATGCTCGCCCACCCCGCCGTGCAGGCAAACCTCGCCACCCTTGCCGCCCGCGAGAAGCACACCGTCATCCCCAGCGACAGCGGCGCACAAGCCTGCGGCGACATCGGCGCGGGCCGCCTGCCCGAACCCGAAACCCTGCGTGACTGGCTCACACCCAAGCGTGACTGGCAGGGCATCCATCTCACCGTCACCGCCGGACCAACGCGCGAAGCCATTGACCCGGTGCGCTACCTCTCCAACCACAGCAGCGGCAAAATGGGCTACGCACTGGCTGCTGCCGCTGCGCGCCGTGGTGCCGCCGTTACCCTCATCAGCGGCCCGACTGCATTGCCGACCCCGCCGGGCGTGACCCGCATCAACATCGAAAGTGCCGCAGACCTGCTTGCTGCCGCCCTCGCCCACCCTGGCGACATCTACCTCTCCGCTGCCGCCGTTGCCGACTACCGCGTCGAACACCCCGCCACACAAAAACAAAAAAAACAGGGCGACGCCCCGCTCACCCTTACCCTCGTGCAAAACCCGGACGTCATCGCGACCATTGCCGCATTGCCGCCTGAGACACGCCCCTACACCGTGGGCTTCGCCGCCGAAACCGAAAACCTGCTCGCCTACGCCCGCGCCAAACGCGCGCGCAAAAACCTCGACCTCATCATCGCCAACGACGTGAGCGGCGATGTCTTCGGCGCAGACGACAACAGCGCGACCCTCATCAGCGCCGAACGGGAAATCCCGCTGCCACGGCAGAGCAAAAGCGCGCTGGCAGAAAGCCTCCTTGACCACATTCGCGCCGCTTATAGCCACTTCAGGAAATAATCTGGGCGCGTTGGCGCGCTGTAACGGTACGGCCAGTATGGCGCGGAGAACTAAAAAAACCCGCATTAGCGGGTTTTTTGTCCGCAGCGGTTGCCGTCAGGCCCGCATCGCCATTGGCAGACGGCGGATGCGGCGTTGTTCGCTGCCCGGATCGGCTTGGGGCAGGTGGTCATCAAGCCGCCATTGCAACCGGGCGGTATCGACGCCGAGTTTTTGCCAGACGAGTTGCAGGTGGGCGCGGCAGTTGTGCAGGGTGTCAGCATCGGTGGCAGCGGTGAGGGTGATGCCGGTCGGGCTGTGCTGGTTCAGCTGGTAGTCGTTTTTCCACGGCAGCAGGCGGGCCAGGGTGTGGTGGCTGGTCTGCGGGTAGATTTTGATGCGGCGGGTGAGGTTTGGCGAGGGCAGGATGAAGATGTCGTCAGTGCGGCCTTCGATGGCGCGCACGCTGTCGGCGCAGTTACCGCAGGGGCAGGGTTGCGGATCGTGTTGCAGCACGTCGTCCACGCGGTAGCGCACCAGCGGCAGGGCGTGAGCGGTAAATGAGGTAATAAGCGGGATGTAGTGGATATCATCCAGCCATTCTTTTTCGATGAGGTATTTTTCTTCGCAAAGGTGCAGGCGGCCATGCGCGCAGGTGACGCCGAGCATCCCTTCCACGCCCTGATAGATGTCGCCGACGGTGGCGAACTGGCGGCGCAGGGCGAGACGGTCGCGCGCGGTCATCACTTCGCCGCTGTTATAGACGCGGTTACAGCGTTCGAGTTCGAGGCGCCCTTCCATGATAAGGCTGAGGATGCGCAGAAGGACGCTGACTGGGGCGATGATGAGGTGCGGCTGCTGATGGCGCAGTTTTTGTGCGAGATAGGAGGGGTGTTCTTGCAGGTCGTAACTCTGGATTTCGAGGGCACTTGTTTTCAGGGCGTGGTAGGGCGCGTTGTTGCTGCGGAAGTACCAGGCGATGCTGGTGCCTTCCGGCAGGTCGTCCGGGTAGAGACGGGCGAGAACGGCGCCGATGCGATCCACCCGCTCTTCGTGGCTGAGGATGTAGGCGCGGCGGCGGCCTTTGCTGCCGGCGGAGAGAAGCGGGGTGTAGTCGCGGGCGAAGTAGGCATAGTCGCGCGAGATGTCGGCACGCACGCCGAGGGCGAAGACTTCTTCGTGTCTGGCGCCGAGGGTGTTGATTTGGTCGAAGTGGCGGGTGAGATCCACCGGGTTCATCACCGGCCAGTTTTCGATGGATTCTTTGAGGCAAGACCGGTAGTAGGGGCTTTGCGGCAGGATTTCTTTGAAAAGACGGGTGAGCATCCGCCGCTGCCACAGTTCGAGGACGGTGCGGTCGGTGAAGCGCTGGTGACGGTTGCGCTGCCAGGCGGCGAGGATTTCGTAGAGGTTGGCCTGTTGTGGCATGCCGGTTCCCTGTTTGGTGTTGTTTTGCTCATGTTTGCATGTTTTATGCCAAACCCGGCGGTACCGTGTTGATTTTTTTGATAACGGCTTGGCGGAAAAATGTTTACAGCAATGGCAGGCAGTGCGGCAGCAGTCTATCCGGGGTAACGAAGGTGAGCTGGTACATCGCGCTCAGTGAGTTCGCCTGGGCGTGGCTGAGGTCGGTCGCGAGGATGAGGTAGTGGCTCGGCGGCAAATCGAGACGTTGGCGCAGGTTGAGGTATTTATCGAGGTCGCGCCGGTATTCGCCGCTTTTGCATTCGATGATGAGCGGGGTTTTGCCTAGCGGCAGGTAGGCAACATCGAGTTCGTGTTTGTCGCCGTTCGCGAATTCGATGTGGACGCCACGCGCGCAGGCGAAGCGGTAGTCCGCGCCGCGTTTGGCCGCCTCACTCAGCAGGCTGCCGAGGGCATACCATTCCAGCCAGCCGCCACCGAGGAATTGGCGCACGGGCTGGGCGTTTTGTAGCTGGATGTGCAGGCTGTGTTTGGCTTTGTCGTAGTGATAGCGGGCAATCAGGGTTGCGTCGTAGAGTTCGCGCACGATGGCAAGCAGGCGTTTGCTCTCCGCTGCGGCGTAGGGTTTGAGGTCGAGACGCAAGCCGTCGTGACGGTGGCGGTAGGCCCAGTTGATTTGGTTGAGCAGGTTGTTGAGCAGGACGTGTTCGTCGCCGAGGAGGGTGGCGGCTTCGTCGTAGTAGCCGCGCATATCGACGGCGGCGTGGTTGAAGCGGGCGCGGATTTGTTTGCGCGCGAACCAGTCGGCCAGCGGCTGGTGTTGGGCGGCATTGGCGAGGCTGTTTTCTTCTTGCCAGGCAGCGTTGTGCAGCGGATTGACGGCAGGCGTCTCCGCCGCTTCTTCGTCATCGTCGGCAATCTCCACGCCGTAGTGTTCAGACAGCGGTTTGAGGCCGCCAACGAAGCCTTGTGCGATGAAGCGGAATTTCCAGGCACCGTCGCGACGGTAGCATTCGCCGAGGATGAGCGCGGTTTCTTGCCGCTCGCCGAGGTGTTCGACCGGGCAATGCAGGGTAGCTGTACCGTTTTCGCTGATGTCGAGGCTGAGGTGGCTGAAGCGGGAGAGTGGTGCGGCGCCGCTGAAGGCGATGGCGATACGCTCGATGTCCGCCGGCTGACGGGTGAGGTCGAGGTGGTATTCGCTGCGGCGCTCGCCGGCGTGGCAGGCGATGCTGCCGTCGTCGCTGCGCGGCTGGTTGTAGAAGATCATGTCGTGATCGCCGCGCACGTGGCCATCGGCGGCAAGGCGGTAGGCAGCGCAATCGATCGGTTCGCTGCTGTCGATGCGGAGGGTGAGGCGGGCTGAATCGCGGGTGGGGGCATTGGCGCCAGCGGTGAGGGTCTGGGCAGGCATGGTTTTCTCGTTTAGCGCGGGAGCGGGAAAGGCTGGATTTTGGGGTTGCCGCCGCCGTCTTCGCTGTGGCGGATACGGCTTTCGCCGCAGCGTTCGACCTGGTCGATGCGGATGATTTGGTGGTAGGGGATGAACGCGGTTTTGACGTTGCCAAATTCGGCGGCAAGTCTTTCCACGCGCGGGTCGATGAGGACACCGCTTTCTTCGTGGAAGAGGAAGTCTTCGAGGCAGATGAAGCCTGCCATGTCCGCCGGGAAGACGTGGCGGACGTAGAGGTCGTAGTAGTGCCGCTCGGTTTTGAATTGCACGCGGTAGATGCTGTTGTCCCGGGTCATGCGCCGCGTTCCGCCCAGGTTTGCAGGAAGGCCTGCCAGTGCACGCCGTCTTGTTCTTCGAGGAAGGTTTCGACTTCTTCGAGGTGCTGCTGGTAGCTGTCCTGGGTGAGGTTGCCACGGATGAGTTCGAAGCGCAGGTAGACGAGGTAGGTATTGAGCACGTCGGTTTCGCAGTAGTCGCGGATGCCTTTGATGTCGCCGCTTGCGTAGCGGTCTTGCACAGCGGCGCCATCCATATCGAGTTTGCCGGGGAAGCCGCAGAGTTTGGCGACGTCGTTCAGGCTGGCGCTGCTGCGCGCCTGGTAGCCGGAGAGCACGTCCATGAGGTCAAGGTGCCGCCACTGGTAGCGGTTCAGGTAGTTGTTGTATTTGTAGCTGTTGTCGTTGTCGCCATTTTCAAAGTAACGTGCGGCGGGGATGCCGTGGAAAAGTGCGCGGTAGTGCAGTACAGGCAGATCGAAGCCGCTGCCGTTCCAGCTCACGAGCGTTGGTGCGAATTTTTCGATGCCCTGGAAGAAGCGCTGCACGATTTCGTATTCGCTGCTGCTTTCTTCGCCAAGCGACCACACTTTCAGACCGCTGGCATTTTTGAGGACGACGGAAATGGCGACGATTTTGTGCAGATGATGGCGCATGAAGGTGCTGCCGCTTTCAGCAAGACGCTCGCCAGCCATGAGGCGGTAGGTGTCGGCGTCGCTCTGTTCAGCAGGAAGGTTGTGCAGCAGGCGGTAAGCAGCGGTATCGGCGACGGTTTCGATGTCAAAGACGAGGGTGTTGTGGATGGGCATGGGGCGGTTCGCTCGGATGGGGGTTGGGCGGGATTATATAGTCACCTGAAATAGAACTGACACGGTGTTGGCGAGCCTGACCGCATCAGTCCTATTTGCAACGGCAATAGTTGAATAGATAAGGAAGTGTAACAAGGCACGTCGTCACAGACAGTACAGGTAGTACGGCGGATTCCCATAAAAATCGCGTAGCAATTTTTATGGGAATCCGTCAGGCGACGCAACGTCGTTACGATTTTCTAGATGTTTAACTATATATAGCTAAGATGCTTATTTTTTCATACAGGAGAATGATTATGGCCTACTCTCCC
>ERZ772971.210-NODE-210-length-38166-cov-4.386345_pt1 | contig 38166 bp, 34 predicted proteins | sample MGYA00511943_ERZ772971 | MGnify/ENA primary metagenome ERZ772971 (study PRJEB29015, sample SAMEA2737929) | human oral metagenome | biome: human oral; feature: human-associated habitat; material: dental | place: China | collected 2144 ... | reverse complement strand
ACAGATAATGCTTTGTATCACAACACCTTTCTCTCGCAATGCAGCGACCGCCTGCGTGTAGAGCGCATTGGTTTCCCGCTCAACTGCCACGACCGTCAAGGCGCGCTTGCTGCGAGCGTCGTAGAGAACCATGACGCCCCATTTTCGGCCGAAATAGGTGGTGTCCATGATGATGTTGGCTTTCTCAGGCAGCGGGTAGCACTCCCTGATTTGCACACTACGAAGGCGGCGATAGATGGTTTTGCTGCTGCATCCGTACTGCGCGGCGAGCTGTGCGGCGGTTTGTTTTCCTGCGCTATAGGCTGCCCAAAGCTCGTCGTTTTGCAGGCGCTTGCCGCCATTGAATTGCCTGCCGCAGTCGTGGCATTTGTAGCGTTGCTGACCATCGCGCCGCCCGTTCTTTTTGACCTGTTTTGAGCCGCAGAAAAAGCATTTTTTGTGTTCAAAGCCTTTGACCCCGCTTAAAGCCTTGCAGCATAAGGCTTACAGCGTTTTTTAGCCTCCATTTTGTCCTATACGCCACATTATTCGCAGATACGCTCGGCCGCCACTTTTTCATCGCCTATAGCCGATGTAATACTACCTACAGCCGTGCTTTTTTCTAAGCCTAGATAGTTATATATTACTCCAACTGCTCCAAAGGAAATATCTCTAGTAACAGTGCCACCATAACCTTTGTTCTTACAGATCACAATATAATTGGTGACTTTGTCAGTCTGGCCTATCTCACTAAGCTTGATTTGCGCTACGCCACCACCACCTGATGAAGTTTTACTGACGCTATCAGGCTTAGCCTTATCGCTCAAATTTGCTAACAGTGATGCAAAACCCTCATTAGCTTTTTTGTATTTTTTTTCAAATTCTTCCTTTTGCATTTCCTTGCTTCTTTTATTCAGCTCTTCACCTTTAGCAAGAAAATCCTGTTTACTACTGATGGGAATTCTTTTTAATTCATGCGTGAGATAATTATTTTTGCTGCCGCGTTTCAGTTCCATGTTTCCTTCAGACATAACAGTATAATTGGCGGTATCGTCATTGATAAGGTCAAAATACACTTCCCCATCATAGCAATGATAATATTCATCTTTCGGAATACCGCCGTTGATTACCTGTTGAAAAATAAAGCGATTACCTTGATGAGACTTAAAGCTTAAATATCCCGTGCAATAATATTTTTGGTTCCCGTATTCATTATGCTCTACCAACAATGTTCCGTCATCGGCACTTTCGATAATAATAGGCATATAGTTAGTGCCATATGACGGTGTACAGCCAAGGCAAACATAGTCACGCGAGATAATGCCACCCCAAACACCTTTCAATACTTGCGCCTCGGGTGGAAGCGGGGTTTTTTCCGCAACTTTATTTCTACTGCCCGAAGAAAACATTTGATAAATTTCTTCTTCTGTGAATGATATCGGTATGCACCCACTTATACAAACAGCTGCCAATAAACAACTAATATTTTTCATGCTAAACGCTCCTGTATTTGAATAATATTCGGGTCGGGAATATAACCAATTCCCCAAAAGATAGCAAGGGCTGTATGCAAAGGATTGCCTATGCCGTTTTTGCTGTCTCCACTATAAATAGTTGTAGTGATGAAGGAAGCGCGGTGGGTCAAGACCCACCCTACACGGTTGTCTTCGTCCGGTAGCGGATAGGCGTTACTCGTCGGGATTCTGTTCCGCCTGCTGCAATGCTTCCGCCGCTTCCAGCCACGCCGCTTCCGCCGCGTCCAGTGCTTTTTGTGTCTCGGCTTGCACGGCGAGGGTCTCTTGTAAACGCGCCTTGTTGTCCGCTTCGTATAGCGCGGGGTCGGCAAGCGCGCTTTTGTGCACTTCCAGCGCGGCGCTCAGTTTGGCGATGGCTTTTTCTTGTGCTTCCAACGCTTGTTTGAGCGGGCGCAGGCGTTGTCGCTGTTCGGCGGCGCGGCGTTTTTGTTCTTGCCGGTTGTCGCTGCTTGTCGGCGCGTTTGCGGGATTTGCCGCCTGACGGCTGACGTTCAGGTAGCGGTGGTAATCTTCGAGGTCGCCGTCAAAGGGTTGTAGTTTGCCGTCGGCAACGAGGCGGAATTCGTCGCAGGTGGCGCGCAGCAGGCTGCGGTCGTGCGAGATGATGAGCATGGCGCCGTCGTAGTTTTGCAGCGCCAGTGTCAGCGCGTCGCGCATGGCGAGGTCGAGGTGGTTGGTAGGTTCGTCAAGCAGGAGCAGGTTCGGGCGCTGCGCGATGATGAGGGCGAGGGCAAGGCGCGCTTTTTCGCCGCCGGAGTATTGGCCGACGGGCGCGGTTACTTTGTCGCCGTGGAAGCCGTAACCGCCGAGGCGGTTGCGGTGTTGTTGTTCGCTCTCTTGTGGCAGGGCACGCTGCATGTGCCAAAGGGCGTTGTGTTCGCCGCGCAAGGCGTCGATTTGGTGCTGGGTGAAGTAGCCGATGCGGGTGTTTTTGTGGGTGTCGATGCTCCCGGCAAGCGGCGGCAGGACACCGGCAAGCCCTTTCATCAGGGTACTTTTGCCCGCGCCGTTGCGCCCAAGGATGCCGATGCGCGCGTCGGCGGCGATGCGCAGGCGGATGCCGCTGAGGATGGTGTGGTCGCCGTAGCCGAGGGCGAGAGCGTCTGCGTTCAGCACCGGGTTGGGGTGGTGTTCGGCGCTCTGGAATTGCAGACGGTAATCGGCTTCCGGCGGCGGGGGCGGGGCAGCATCGAGTTTTTCGAGGGCTTTGAGGCGGCTTTGTGCTTGCCGCGCTTTCGTCGCCTTGGCGCGGAAGCGGTCGATGTAGGCTTGCAGGTGGGCGCGGCTGCGCGCCTGTTTCTGGTATTCGGCGTCGGCTTGCAGGCGCTGTTCGTGGCGTAGGCGTTCGAAGTCGCTGTAATTGCCGGTGTAGGCGGTGAGGCGCTGGTTTTCGATGTTGAGGATGCGGGTGCAGAGGGCGTCGAGGAATTCGCGGTCGTGAGCGATGATGATTTGGGTGACGGGCAGGGTTTTGAGGTAGTCCTGCAACCAGATGATGGCGTCAAGGTCGAGATGGTTGGTGGGTTCGTCGAGTAGTAAGAGTTCAGCCGGGGCGATGAGGGCGCGGGCGAGGTTGAGGCGCATCCGCCAGCCGCCGGAGTAGCTGGCGACGGGACGTTGTTGTTCGTCCGGCGGGAAGCCGAGACCGGCGAGGAGTTCGCTGGCACGCGCGGGTTGGGCGTAGCCGTCGCAAGCGGCGAGTTGTTCGTGCGCTTTGGCAATGGCGTGACCGTCGCCGCTCGCTTCGGCGGCAGCGATAGCGGCAAGGGCAGCCTGGTAGGGCGCGTGTCCGGCGAGGACGTAGTCATGGGCGCTGTCAGGCAGCGCCGGGGTTTCCTGTGCGACACTGGCGATGCGCCAGTCAGGCGGCAGGCGGTAGTCGCCGCTGTCGGGTTCGAGATCGTGGCGCAGGAGGGCGAGCAGGGTGCTTTTGCCGCTGCCGTTGCGACCGGTGAGGCCGACGCGCTGGCCGGGGTGAATGCGGGCATCGGCGTCTTCGATGAGGTTTTTTCCGTTGCGCGACAGGGTGAGGTGGTTGAGTTCGATCATGGTGCGGTCAGCCATTGTATGCCCGGCAGTTCACCGAGCGCTTGCGGAAAGAGGTAGTCACCGCCGAGGAGCGGCAAGTCGATGTGGCGCCAGCGCGCATGGAGATCGGGACGCAGGATGGTGAGGGCATCGTGGATGAGGGTGGTGCAGTAGTTGGGGTTCTTTTCGCGGGGAACGAGGCGGAAGGGTTCGCCGAGACGCGCGGCGGCTTGGGCGGCGACGGCACGGCGTTCGTCTGCACTCAAAAAGGCGGGACGGGCGACGGCGGTTTTGTCAGCAATTGCCGGCGCGGTGTAGGCGGCGTAATCGCTTTCGATGATTTGGTTCGGATGGGCAGGGTCGTCGTCGGTGGTGGCGTGGGTGATGCGGACTGTCGGTTCAACGGCGGTCACGATGCCGATATGGGAGTATTCGCCGTGGTCGATCTCGCGGATGATGGCGCTTTCGCGGCCAGTGCCGGCGCGGAATACCCAATCGCCCACGGCGATATCAGGCGGGGGTTCGGCAGCAAGGGCGGCGAGCGGCAGGAGGAGGAGCAGGAGGATGCGAAGCATGGTGTGTTTTGGGCGGCTTGCGCCGCCCGTTATTGTCTCAGTTGGGGGTGACTTTCCAGCCTTGTGGGGTTTTGCTGAGCGTGAAGGTCTCGCTACCAACCTCTGCGGTGGCACCGTCTTTTCTTTCGGCCTTCATGGTGACCACAACTTTGGCCTCGGTTTTCTTGGCATTGGTATAGGTGACTTCTCCCGCGTTAACGTGGATTTTGCCGTCATTTTCTTTGAGCGTTTTCTGTATGCCGGCGGCTTCGCTGACAATCATGTTTTTGAGCTGTTGTGTCAGTTGATTGACGTTTTTTTGGTATTCGGCTTCGCCCATTTCTTTTTTCAGCTGCTCGCTTTCTTCCGGGGTAATAATTTGCATGTGGCTGATGGCAGTATCGGCATCACCGTTCAGCAGGGCGGAACCGAAGGCGGCGGCGACTGCGCCCGGGTCGTCGTTTGCTGCGGCGTGGGCGAAGGTGATGAGGGCGGCAAGGCCGAGGATGAGGCTGCGGATGGTGTTTTTCATGGGATTACTCCTGGTAAATGAAGGGATGGTTAGTGGGAATCAGGTGTCGGGTTTTAGCACTTTCCACGTGCCGTCTTCTTTGATGAGCAGGATTTCGGCATCGCGGCGGGCTTTTTTGCCGTTGATGTGTTTGTAGAGGGTAACGGCAATTTTGGCTTCGCTCTTGGCGGCATTGGTGTAGGTGACTTTACCAACTTGGGCGGTGGGGATTTCGCCTTCTTTTTGGGCCTCTTGCCGTACTTGGGTCATGAGCATGGCCATAGTTTTGCGGGCGGTGTCTTCGTTGATTCCTGCTTGTTTGGCTTCGGGCGGGATGGCGAGGTATTCGGCGGCTTTGACGGGATCGCCCTGGAAGAGTTCGTCAAAGAAGGTTTGGGTGATTTTTTGCGCGGCTTCGGCTTCTTTGTCGATTTTTTCGCCACAAGCGGTGAGCAATGCGACAAAGAGGATGAGAACCAGGGCGCGGATGATTTTTTGCATCGTGATTCCTTGCGATTATTGCAGGTTTATTTTCCAGCCTTTATCGGTCTTGATCAGGTCTAATGTGTCGCTTTCTCCCCCGCTTTTACCGCTTTTCGGCTTTTTCAGGGTAATGGCGACTTTGGCCGCTGTTTTGTCGCTGCTGGTGTAGGTGATATCGCCGACTTCGGCAGTAGGGATGCTGCCTTCTTTTACCGCCTGTTCTCTCCTCATCGTGATGAGCTCGATAATCTGGCTCTTGAGCATGGCTTCATCGATGCCTTGTTGTGCGGATTCCTGGATGACTTCCGGTGAGAGGTAGATGAGTTCAGCCGCCTTATCGGCATCGCCGGCAAAGAGTTCGTGGAAGAAGGTCTGCGCAGTTTCTTTCGGGCTGTCGGCGGCATGAGCGATGCTGGCAAGGATGGCCGTAAAGGTGAGGAGGAGCTTTTTCATGACGGATTCCTTAAATGAAGAATAAAGGGGGCGCTGACGCGCCACGGCTTACAGCTTGATTTTCCAGCCTTTATCCGTCTTGATGAGCACAAAGTCCTGTTTTCTGGCGCTTTCTTGGCCATCTTTTTGTGTTTTCAGGATAACGGCAATCTTGGCCTCGGTTTTATCGGCATTGGTATAGCTGACTTCACCGATTTCGGCTTTGAGTACGCCGCCTTCTTTCTTCATTTTGTCTCGCGCCGCGATGATCATCATGCTGAGTTTGCTTTTGGCGGCTTCTTCGCTCATGTCTTTTTGCGAGATTCTTTTCATGGTTTCCGGCGGGAGATAGACGAGTTCAGCAGCTTTGTTGACATCGCCATCAATCATTTCGCTAAAGAAGGTCTTGGCGGTTTTCTCCGGACCATCGCCGCAGGCGGTAAGAATGGCGGCGAAGAAGACGAGGGTGAGGGTCTGAATGAGTTTTTTCATGTGGATTCCTTGTTGCAAGAGAAGTGGCGCTTGCGCGCCACAGGTTACATTTTGATTTTCCAACCTTTATCGGTCTTGATCAGTTTGACTTTGTTGCTTTGTTCCTGGTCTTTGTCGCCTTGTTTGCCTTTGAGGGTGACGGTAACGCTGGCTTCAGTCTTGTCGGCGTTGAGGTAGGTGACTTCACCGGTGCTGACGCTGATTTTGCCGTCTGACTGTTTAATCTGCTGCTGCATTTCTGCCGCTGCCATGGAGAGCTTGCCTTTCATGGCTTCTTCGTTCATGCCAGTTTGCGCGGCTTCTGGCGGCAGATAGACGAGCTCAGCGGCTTTGCTGGCATCGCCGCTGAACAGTTCTTCAAAGAAGGTCTTGGCAGTTTTTTCCGGACCGTCGCCGCAGGCAGTAAGAATGGCAGCGAAGAAGACGAGAGTAAGAGTTCGGATGAGTTTTTTCATGGGTTCTCCAATTGAGTTAAAGAGATGCCGTGTGGCACGCGAAGTGTACGGATTTCACCGAAAGGCTGCCCGATTTTTTCGGGCGGCAAGCGGCTCTTGCTCAACGCACCGCCCTGCCCTGCTCTAATCCCCGGCGAAACGCCTGCAATGCTGCCGCATCCGCCGCATCTGTCGGTGGAATCAACGCCTCCGGCCAGTTGGCGGGATTATCGCTATTCTGCAACAGCGGTTTGAGGCGCGCCTGCGCCCAGCGTCCGCCCGCCCGGTTGTCATCGGCGACGGCGTACACATCTGCCACCCCCGCTTGCCGGGCGGTTTCGTGCAGCAACTGCGTCAGCACCATCCGCTGCGCCGCCGCATCACCCGCATCCGGCAACGCCGCCTGCAAGATGCCGAGGTAGCAGCCCAGCGTGCGCGCTCGGCGGTAATCCCCGTCTGCCGTATTGAAATAAGCGGCGGCATCCTGTCTGCCGTCCATCCCCAGCAGCAGGTGTGCCAGTATCCGCGCCGGTGGTAGCACGTTACCTTCGCGCAGCAATGCCCCGCTCCACAAACGCAGCGTCCGTCCGTCACTTTCCGGCTTCTCGCAGAGGAGTTCCAGCACTGTGGCATCGTTGACCTGCAACGACGCGCTGACATGCGTCACCACCTGGCGGCTACCCCGCGCCAGTTCCGGTGCCTTACGGCGGATATTTTCCAGACGCGACTGCGCATCCACCCTTAGGCTGTCGTCGGCGGCAAAGGTGGGAAAACATGCCGCAAAGCATACGGCCAAAAGCCATAATTTCTTCATTATCAATATGCTCCGAAAAAGAAAGCGCGCTATTGTAGCGCCATTGTTTATCATCGCTTATGCCGTTTTTCCGCTTCCCGCCGCACAGGAAAACCGGCATGACTGCAAGCATTACCGCGTTGGAGAGCCACTTATGCATATCGAACTCATCGCCGTCGGGCAGAAAATGCCGGACTGGGTCAACCACGGCTTTGCCGACTATGCCGCCCGCTTCGCCGGCGATCTCTCCCTCGGACTCAGCGAAATCCCCCTGCAAAAACGTGGCAGTGCCGGCCAGCTTGCTGCCGCGCAGCAAAAAGAAGCGGCACAGATCAAGACCGCCTTACAAGGCAGCGACCGCATCATCACCCTCGATATTCCCGGCCGCGAATATACGAGCGAGGCACTTGCCGCCCGCCTGCAACACTGGCAGGAAAATAGCCGCCGCATCGCACTCATCATCGGCGGCCCGGAAGGAATCACATCGGAAATCAAGGCGTTGGCCGATGAAAGCTGGTCGCTCGGCAAACTGACCCTGCCACACCCGCTGGTGCGTATTATCGTCGCCGAAGCGCTGTACCGCGCATGGAGCATCAATCGCAACCATCCCTATCACCGCGCCTGAAATGCCGCCGACACGGGAAGCGCAAGCTTCTATCACTTGCTACACTTCGCACCCACATCCCAACCTCCAGCCCAAGACCATGCACAGCGCCCACACGCCGATGATGCAGCAATACCTCGGCATCAAAAAAGACTACCCCGACACCCTCGTCCTCTACCGCATGGGCGACTTCTACGAACTCTTCTACGACGACGCGCGCCGCGCCGGCGAACTGCTCGGCATCAGCGTCACCACGCGCGGGCAGTCGGCGGGCAAACCCATCCCGATGGCGGGCGTCCCCGTGCATGCCATTGATACCTACATCGCCAAACTCATCAAACAGGGGCAAAGCGCCGTCATCTGCGAACAAATCGGCGATCCGGCGCTCGCCAAAGGGCCGGTCGAACGCGCCGTGACCCGTATCATCACCCCCGGCACCCTCACCGACGAAGCCCTCCTGGACGAAAACCGCGACAACATCCTCGCCAGCATCGCCCCCGGCAAAGAGCATTACCACCTCGCCTGGGCGGACATCAGCAGCGCGCGCTACCGTATCAGCGAACCGCTCGATGAAAACGCGCTGAAAAGCGAACTCGAACGCCTGCAACCGGCGGAAATCCTCATCCCGGACAACGCCCGCCTGCCTGCCGCCCTCGCCGGACAAAAACGCCCGCGCCGCCAGCCGGACTGGTACTACGACCACGACAGCGCGCTGAACCTCATCCTGCAGCACTACCAAATCAAAACCCTCAGCGGCTACGGCATCCGCGACGACGACCCCGCCCTCGGCGCGGCAGGCTGCCTCCTGCAATACCTCTACGACACCCACAAACAAACCCTGCCGCCGCTCGCCCCGCTCCTGCGCGAAAGCGGCGACGACAGCCTCACTATCGACGCCGCCAGCCGCCGCAACCTCGAAATCGACTACACCCTGGGCGGCGACCACAAACGCAGCCTCACCGGCAGCATCAACCACTGCCAGACCCCGGCGGGCAGCCGCAACCTCAAACGCTGGATCAACCGCCCCCTGCGCGACCACGCCGCCATCAGCGCCCGCCATGACGCCGTCGCCGCCCTGCTTGCCGACAACAACGCGCGCGAACAACTGCGCAGCCTGCTGCACCACAGCGCCGACATCGAACGCATCACCACCCGCATTGCCCTCGGTAGCGCCCGCCCGCGTGAACTCGCGCAACTACGCGACACCCTGCAACGCTGCCCCCATATCGCCGCCCAACTGCAAGCGCCCGCCGGAGAGAGCACCCTGCTCGCTGCCTACATCCCGGCCTTGAGCGCGCTCACCACCGCGACCACACACCTCGAAAAAGCACTGGTCGAAGCGCCACCGCTCACCCTCAAAGACGGCGGCATCATCGCCCAAGGCTACGACCCCGAACTCGACCGCTTGAACCACCTCGCCCGCGACAGCGAAAACATCCTCGCCGAACTCGAAGCCGCCGAAAAAACCAAAAGCGGCATCCCCAACCTGCGCATGGGCTACAACAACATCCACGGCTACTACATCGAAATCCCGCGCAGCCAGAGCGACATCGCGCCCGCGCACTGGATACGCCGCCAGACCCTGAAAAACAGCGAACGCTACATCACCGACGAACTCAAAACCCTCGAAGACCAAGTGCTGAACGCGCGCGACCAGGCGCTCGCCCTCGAAAAACAACACTACGACGCCCTGCTCGCCGCGCTTAACGGCGAACGCGACGCCCTCTACGCCTGCGCCCGCGCGCTTGCCGAGACCGACACCCTCGCCGCCTTCGCCCACCTCGCCGACAAACACCACTACCACCGCCCGACCCTCGATCCCGAACCCATCCTCACCATCGAACAAGGCCGTCACCCCGTCGTCGAACAACACAACAGCGAACCCTTCATCGCCAACGACCTCGAACTCGGCAAACGCCGCCAAGTCCTCATCATCACCGGCCCGAACATGGGCGGCAAAAGCACTTACATGCGCCAGGCCGCCCTCATCACCATCCTCGCCTGTGCCGGCAGCTATGTCCCCGCCAAAAGCGCGCGCATCGGCAGCCTGCACCGCATCTACACCCGCATCGGCGCCAGCGACGACCTCGCCGGCGGCCGCAGCACCTTCATGGTCGAAATGACCGAAACCGCCAACATCCTCAACAACGCCGACGTGCACAGCCTCGTCATCATGGACGAAGTCGGACGCGGCACCGGTACCTACGACGGCCTCTCCCTCGCCTGGGCCGCCGCCGAACGCCTGGCGCGCGACAACCGCGCCCTTACCCTGTTCGCCACCCACTACTTCGAGCTGACCGAACTCGCCGAAACGCACAAAAACATCAAAAACATCCACCTCGCCGCCGTCGAACACCACGACAACATCGTCTTCCTGCACCACGTCGAAGAAGGGGCGGCGAGCAAAAGCTACGGCCTGCAAGTTGCACGACTGGCCGGCGTGCCGCTGGATACCATCCATGCCGCGACCGCCAAACTGCGCCAACTCGAAACCCGGCGCGACCACGGCAGCCCGCAAATGCAACAGCACGAACTGCTGCCGCTCGCCCCACCCGCTGCCGACAAAACCCCCGCCGCCCCCGCTACCGACCCGCGCTTGCAGGCACTCGCGGACGAAATCGCCCTCACCAACCCGGACGACCTCACCCCACGCGCCGCGCACGAACTCATCTACCGCTGGAAAAAACAGCTGCAAGACTGAGCCCGTTGCCTTGCAGGACAAACGGGGGCAGGGGAAAATGTCGCCAAGAAACCGGCATACCGTGTCGGACCCAAACAACACACAAGGAGAACCCCATGCAATACCAATCCACCCGTGGCGCCAAACTCGGCGGCTTCTGCGACATCCTCCTGCAAGGTCTTGCGCCCGATGGCGGCCTGGCCATGCCGAGCAACATTCCGCACATCAGCGGCAAAACCCTCGAAAGCTGGCGCGAACTCGACTACGCCGACCTCGCCTATGCTGTCATGCACCCCTTCATCGGCGACATCCCGGAAGACGACCTGCGCGCCATCCTGCGCCGCACCTACACCGCCGAAGCGTTCGGCAGCACAGACATCACCCCGCTAACCCGTCTCGGCGACAGCAACACCTACCTGCTCGAACTCTCGAACGGCCCCTCGCTCGCCTTCAAAGACATTGCCATGCAATTCCTCGGCAACGCCATGGCCTACGTCCTCGAAACCCGCGACGCGCGCCTCAACATCCTCGGCGCCACCTCCGGCGACACCGGCTCTGCCGCCGAATACGCCATGCGCGGCAAAGAGCGCATCAACGTCTTCATGCTCTCGCCGCACGGCCGCATGAGCCTCTTCCAGCAGGCACAGATGTACAGCCTGCAAGACAAAAACATCCACAACATCGCCATCGAAGGCGTCTTCGACGACTGCCAGGACCTCGTCAAAGCGGTGAACAGCGACGCCGCCTACAAAGCCGCGCACCACATCGGCGCAGTCAACTCCATCAACTGGGCGCGCGTACTCGCACAAAGCGTGTACTACTTCAAAGCCTGGCTCGCCCTCGACCTGCCCGCCGGCAGCGCGGTGGACTTCTGCGTGCCCTCCGGCAACTTCGGCAACATCTACGCCGGCTATCTTGCCAAACAAATGGGGCTGCCCATCGCCCACCTCATCATTGCCACCAACGAAAACGACGTCCTCTACGAAGCCCTGCAAACCGGCCACTACCGCGCCCGCCCGGCGGCAGAAGTCGAAAAAACCAGCAGCCCCTCCATGGACATCGGTAAAGCGAGTAACTTCGAGCGCTACCTCTACAACCTGAGTGGCAACAACGCCGCGCAAACCGCCGCCCGCTGGAAAACCCTGGCAGCAGACGGAGCCATTGACCTGCAACCGCTCATGGACGCCATCCGCGCCTCCGGCTTCACCGCCGGCCGCAGTGATCATGCCGCCCGCCTCGCCACCATCCGCGAGACCTATCAGGTCTACAACCGCCTCATCGATCCGCACACCGCCGATGGCGTGTATGTCGCCAAACACTGGCGCGCGGAAAACAAAAGCGAACGTCCGCTCATCTGCCTGGAAACCGCGCTGCCGGCCAAATTCGAGGCGACCGTGCGCGAAGCGACCGGCCTGCGCGCCCCACGCCCCGCACAATTCGAAGAGATCGAAGAAACGCCCCGCCGCGTTACCGTCATGGCGAACGACGTTAGCGCGCTGAAAGACTACATCACGGCCGCCCTCGCCTGAGACGCGCCATCCTCCATACACAGAGACGCCGCTTGCGGCGTCTCTTGTATAGCTAAACATCTAAAAAATCGTCACGGCGTTGCGCCGCCTGGCAGCGGAACAGAAAGATCACTCGCAAGAAAACCGCCGTCAGGCGGTTTTCTTGTGAGGAATTACCAACGCACCGCCTCACCACGGCTGCTTTTTCGCCAGCAGCGTCAACTGAGCCCCCCGGTGCCCGCTGCGCGCCGCTGCCTGCAACAGCGCCGTCGCGGCCGTCTCATCCGTTTCCACGCCCCAGCCGTTCAGCAGACGCAAACCCCGCCAGTAATCCGTGAACACCTGCGCATCGGCATCGCCGGCCTCTGCGCGTTGCTGCACCCCGGCCAGCAGCGCTTCGCCTGCTGCCGTATCACCCGTATTGAAATAGAACAACGCCAGCGTATCTTGCGCAAGCAAATTCTGCGCATCCGCCGCTATTAACGCCTGCAACAGCGAGTGCGCCTGCGCCATCTCCCCTTCCTCCATCAGCAGCCGTGCCAGCGCCAGTTTGCCGTGCGCACTGCCTGCCTCTGCTACCGCCTGCAAATGCTGCTTCCGCAGCGCCCGCCATTCTGCCTTACGCTCGGGCGCAAGGCGTTCCTGGTGCTCATACCATTGCGCCAGGCCGAAATCCCCCAGCAGCGGCATGTCTTTGCGCAGGTCGTCAAATGCCTGCTTGTTCTCAGTGATCTGCGGCAATAACAACAGGCGGTAACGCGCGGTGGCGTATCCCGCATCCGCTGCCGCCTGATAAGCACCAAGCGAAAGCATCGCCATGCCGCCATCAGCCACTGCAGGCGCTTCACCGGCAGCAATATAGCGCAAATCCTGCGCGGAGGTGGCGTCGCTCAGAATCATGCCCGCCTGATAGAAATAACGCGGGTCTTTACTGGCAGCGAAGGCGCGCTGGCAGGCCGCAACATCAGCCTTCATGGCGGCCACATCCGCATAGAACGGATGGTAATAGCGAAACGGCACATCGGCCGGACGCAGCGGATCGAAAGCATCCGCGCCCGCCGCATCGCAGCGGCGCGCATCATCATCGGCAGCGAATGCCGCATGACCGGCAAACAGGGCAAATAACCATAAATAACGCATAAAAATCCTTATTGAACGAAGAAGCGGACGGCTTGTTAAACGATAGCCATCCAGATCCGGCAAAAATTGCCGCCCTAATCCCTTTGCTTCAGGGACATTTTTTATTCAGGTTCGCGCTTTATCTGAAACAGGACATGGATGTCTTAATCCCTTTGGTTCAGGGACGTTTTTTATTCCGTGGCTATTGTTTTTCCTCCTTTGTTTCAATAGGTTGTAGTGATACTTTCCAAGTTTTTGTAACGCAGGAAAGTTGTTGTCTTGCTGCCACACAGATTATTTCCGGGCTATTTGCTGTGAGCGGGAGCGTCTCTGGACAGGCAAGGGTTTTGTCAGGCCTATATCTGCATGGGGTATTTTGTTTTATCTGGATAGGCATTCAAGGTGTTATGCGCCCGGTCTATCCCTTTTATGCAGGGGTTATCGGTTGTTAGAGATCGGTTTTGGGGCATTCTATGGCTGTTTTTTGATGAATGCCATAGGGCAGAGTTTTAGGGTTATTTGTCATGTTTTTTCCCTGCGGAGGCGATGCTTTGTTCGCAAGCGGCGAAGGGTGTTCTTGTGTTCTGCGTGCGCGGTATATTTCTGCCGCGCTGCCCTGCTGGCGGGGTGTTGCCGTTTGCTCCGTAAGTCTTCTTCTGGGAAGGCTTGTAGCAGGTGTGCAGGGCAGGTTTTCTGTAACAGGCGCTATTGGGTTTTCTTGTTGGGCAGTCTGTTTATTGTTCGGCGATTTCTTCCAGCATGGCGATTTCCAGGTCGTCAAACCCCGCTTGCAGGCGGGCTTCGACGTTAAATGGCCCTTTGATGGTCGCTTTGAGGTAGCCAGAGAGCAGTTCGGCAAAGGTTTCGCGATAGGGCAGGTTGCGTTCGGCGCAGCAATGTTTGAACCAGTGCGAGCCGATGGCGACGTGCCCCTGTTCGTCGCGGTAAATGATGTCCAGCAGGCGCGCGGTGTTTATCTCGCCGTGATGGCGCAGTTTTTCCTGTATCAGCGGCGTAACGTCCAGTCCGCGTGCTTCCATGACGCGCGGCACCAGCGCCATGCGCACCATGACGTCGTATTCGGTATCCACGCAGGCCTGCCACAGGCCGCCGTGTGCGGTGAAGGCGCCGTAATGGCTGCCGAGTTGTTCGAGCCGTCCGGCGATCAGGCTGAAATGGTAGGCCTCTTCTTTGGCGACCCGGATCCAGTCGCGGTAGTACGCTTCCGGCATTTGCTGGAAACGGTAGGCGGCATCCAGCGAGAGGTTGATGGCGTTAAATTCGATGTGCGCGATGGCATGCAGCATGGCGCAGACGCCTTCACGCGTGCCGAGGCGGCGGCGTGGCACTTCTTTGGGCGCAACCAATGCGGGTGCTGCCGGTCGCCCCGCATCGGGTACGCTCAGGACTTCCGTCGGCTCGCGGTAATAGAGTCCGTCGCGCAGTCCGTAGTAAATGGCATAGGTTTCCTGGATTTTGCGCGCCGGGTCGTTTTCCATCAGGGCGCGGTAAAGGGCGGGATAGAGGTTTTCGCAGGTCATGGTTATGGCTTTGGGGTTAAGGGAGGTGTGCATGATAGCGATGTATGGCTTGTCCGTCCGTGTTTGTCCCGCTTGATGGTGATTTGAACCGTAGGGCGGCCTTTACATTGCAATGGTTTTGCGTGGGCCAAGGCCCACTCTACGCAACCCCAGTATTTATCCCGCTTGGCGGGCCCAGTAACCACACCGCAGAAAACCCCGCTGTCAGACGGTTCAACCGTGTGCTTCCGCCGCCGGTAAATCCTGTACCAGATTGAACCACTGTTCGCCCGCGTGTTGCGAGGCGGAGATGCCTTCGTTGGTGAAGCCGTTTTTTTCGTAGAACGGGATCAGCGCATCCAGACAGGTGAGGGTAACGCCGTCGCGACGGGCGATGCGGCAGGCGGCAATCAGCGCTTGCAGCAGTTGTCCGGCGATGCCCTGCCCCCGCTGTTCCGGGGCGACAGCAAGACTGAGGATGGCGCAATAGCCGCCGTGCGGCGGGTTCGGCACGCTTTTGGCAAAGAGTTCGTCATGCAGGTAGCGCTCGCTGATGATGGCCGCAACGATAAAGCCGATGACGGTACCGCTTGCGTCGCGAGCGACGATGAAGGTGTCGTTGATAATGCGGATGCGCTCAGCCATCGCCGCTTCGCTGGCGGCTTCGGCAGCGGTAAAGCCTGCCCGCTCGATTTGCATGATGTGCGGCAGGTCGGCAGCGGTCGGGTAGTTCAGGGTGAGGTTTGCGGCAGGTTTGTTCATGGGGTTTCCGGGTTGGGTTTTGAATTGGGCTGTGTGTTTTGCTTTTGTACGCGACAGATTGTCGCTGCTTGCAAAGGTGCGTACGGATGCTCCGCCAAGCGGCGTCATCGCTGGTTTTGTGAGACGTTGCAGGCAACGTCTCTACGTTTTTCTTTCTTCGTCGCACCATCGTGCTAATGGAGGCCATCAAGCGACGTGGTTGCTGACGCCGTCAGGCCAGACTGTGTCGGGTCATTCGGCGAACTGCACGGCGACGAGGCGGGAGACGCCCGGTTCGCTCATGGTGACGCCGATGAGGTGGTCGCAGGTTTGCATGGTGCGTTTGCGGTGGGTGATGACGATGAATTGGGTTTGTATCGCCATGTCGCGCAGGAGGTTGCTGAGGCGGCCAACGTTCGCGTCATCCAGCGGCGCGTCCACTTCATCCAGAAGGCAGAAGGGCGCGGGGTTCAGGCGGAAAAGGGCGAAGACGAGGGCAAGCGCGGTCAGCGCTTTTTCGCCGCCGGAGAGGACGCTCAGGTTTTTGACTTTTTTGCCGGGCGGGCGCACGGCGATGGTGATGCCGGCATCCAGTATGTCGCCTTCCGTCCAGGCGAGTTCGGCTTCGCCGCCGCGAAAGAGGATGGGAAAGAGGTTGGCGAAGTGGCGGTTGACGATGTCCAGGGTTTCTTGCAGGCGGCTGCGGGTTTCGTCGTCAAGTTTGTTGATGGCTTCTTCGAGCAGCGCCAGGGTGTCGCGCAGGTCGCGGCATTGGGCTTCCAGCGCGCTGTATTCGTTTTCGGCGCTGTCGTAGTCGTTGATGGCGGCGAGGTTGACGGCGCCGAGTGCTTCTTTTTGTTGTTTGAGGGTGCGGATGTCAGCGCTGAGCGCGGCTTCGTCTTCGGCGACTTCCGGCAGGGGTTCGTGGTTGTCGCTGAGGAGTTCGGCGATGATGCGCTGTTGTTGCTGGTGCAGTTGTTCGATTTGTTGTTGGTGGTGTTGCAGGCGTTCTTCGGCGAGTTGGCGGCGGTGCGTGCGTTCGCGCTGGGCTTCTTGTTCGCGGTGCAGTTCGTGGGCGATTTTTTCGAGGGTTTGTGCGCTCAGGGCGCGGTGTTGTTCGTTTTCGGCGTGGGTTTGTTCGTGGGTTTCGAGGCTGAGGTGATTTTCTTCGAGGGTGAGGGCGAGGGTTTCGAGTTGTTCGTGTAGTGCAGCGAGGGCGGTTTCGGTGGCAGCGATGTCTTCGGCGAGACGGGTTTGTTGTTTTTCGCCGGCGGCGAGGTGGGCGCGGTGTTGTTCGAGGGCGGTTTCGGCGGCGCGGATGTGTTCTTCGTGTTGTTGGGTGATGCGCGCGGTTTCTTGGTAGTGAGCGTGTTGTGCCTGGTATTCGTATTCGAGGGCCTGAATGGGAGGCAGGTTGGCAAGGGCCTGTTCAGCCTGGGTTTTTTCTTGTCTGGCTTGTTCGAGGTGGCGGGCGGCGGCGGCGATGTCTTCGGCGAGGGTGGCTGCGGCGCGTTGTTGTTGGGCGCGCAGGGTGGCGCGGTGTTGTTGTTGTTGGCGGCTGAGGGCGAGGCGGTGGCTGTGTTCGCGTTGTTGTTGTTCGTGTTGTTGGTACTGGCGGCGGGCGTTGTCGCGTTGGGCGATGGCGCTAGCAAGGGTTTCTTGCTGCGTCTGGTGTTCGGCTTCGAGGGCGCGCAGGGCGGTTTCGCCTGCGGCGAGGGCGGCTTCGAGGGTGGCGATGCGGCTTTGTCGGGCGAGTTGGTCGTCAGCGGCGGGGGCAGGCTGGACGCTGCTACGGCTGATGCTGCTGCCATCGAGGGTGAGGTATTGGACGCCGTCAGCGAGGTCGTCCGGGCGGATGTCGTGGTCGTGTTTGGCGAGCGGTTGTAGGTGACCAAGCCAGGGGTGCAGGTCGGCATCGCTGGCGAGGTAGGGTTGCCAGGCCGCCGGTACGCCGCCGCCGCTTAGTTGGGCATGGCCGTGAGTGAGGGCGTGCTGCCAGTGTGCGGCGCCGATGCTGGCATGCAGGCGTTCGCCGAGGTGGCGGCCAATGGCGGTTTGCCAGACGGGGTCCACGCGCAGGTGTTCGCTGAGGCGGGGAACATCAGGCTGGGCGCTGTCAGCGGCGGGCGGGGGTTGCAGGCGGCGCAGGGTGTCGAGTTCGGTTTGCTGGCGTTCGCGCTGGGTGTGTTGTTGGCGCAGGCGGCTTTCGCTGGCATGGTGTTGTTCTTGGGCGGTCTGCACGGCCTCTTCGGTGGCGGCGAGGGCATCGGCGGCGGTTTCCAGAGCGATAGCGAGGGTTTCTTGTTCAAGCGCGAGGGTTTCGAGTGTGTCGGCGTCTTCTTCATCTTCCTGGCCGATGGGTTCGGCGCGGCGCTGTTCGAGACGCTGGTATTGGGCTTGGGCGTCATTTAAGCGATGGGTGGCGGTGTAGAGGCGGTTTTCGGCGTGGTGACGGGTTTCGCGGTTGGCGTCAAGTTTGTGGCGCAGGGTTTCGGCGGCGGCACGGGCGGCGTCACTGGCCGCACGGGCTTGGTCTAGGGCGGGGCGTTCGGCGATGAGTTGTTGTTCAAGGCGCTCGATTTCGACGCGGTGGTGTTGTTGCTGACCGTCGTCTTCGCCGTTTTGCTGGCGCAGGCGGGCAAGGCGGGCTTCGTGGTCGCGCGCGTTTTGCGCGAGGTGCTGTTGGCTCTGGCGATCTTTTTCGAGGGCGCGGCGCAGTTGGGCGAGTTGGGCGGCGCTTTGCAGGGTCTGGTTTTCGGCGTTTTTGTGTGCTTCTTTGGCGGCAGCGTGTTGTTCGGCGAGGGCGGCGAGTTGGGCTTCGTCGATGCCGCTGTGGGCAAAGAGGTCTTCAAGTGCGGCGCGGTCTTCTTGGTATTGGGCTTGGGCGGCGTCCAGCTGGCGTTGGGTTTGGTGGTATTGCCAGCTTTGCAGGCGGTGCACGAGGTGTTGTTGTTTTTGGTTGAGTTCGCGCCACTGCCGGGCGGTGGCGGCTTCTTGAGCGAGTTTGTCGCGCTGTTTGCCGAGTTGTTGCAGGCGGTCGTCGTGGCGGGTGAGGTGTTCGCGCACGTCGTTCATGCGCGCTTCGCTTTCTTTACGTCGCGTTTTGTAGTGGGCGATGCCCGCCGCTTCTTCAATGTAGCTGCGCAGTTCTTCGGGCTTGGCTTCGATGATGCGGCTGATCATGCCTTGTTCGATGACGGCGTAGCTGCGCGCGCCCACGCCGGTGCCTTGCAGGAGTTCGACGATGTCGCGCCGCCGCACGCGTTTGTTGTTGATGCTGTATTGGGATTGGCCGTCGCTGCCAACTTTGCGCGCGATGATGAGCTCGGCGTAGTCGGCAAACGCACCACCCGCGCTGCCATCGCTGTTGTCGAAATGCAGGGCAACGCTCGCCATGCCTGCCGCCCGCCGGTTCGCCGCGCCGGCAAAGATGATGTCGGTCATCGCCTGGCCGCGCAGTTGTTTGGCGGCGGTCTCGCCCAGCACCCAGCGCACGGCATCGATGATGTTGGATTTGCCGCAGCCGTTCGGACCGATAATGCCGGTAACGGGGGCGTCTACCGGAAAGGTGGTGTTGTCGGCAAAGGATTTGAATCCGGCGAGGCGGATGGCGGTGAGGCGCATGGTGGTCTGCTTTCCGTGGTCAAAGGGCGCGTATTATACGCGTCCCGTTCTGCTGGTTTTGTTTCGCGTTTACAACAGGATGTGACCTTTTTGATACTTGCACGGCAGTGGTTTTTTCCTATTATGTGCCGCCGTTGTTTTTTCGGATTTTTCATCATGCTGAATCGTTTTTTTCTGTTGTGTCTGCTTGCTGTACTCAGCGGCTGTTCTTCTTCCGGTAAGAAAGGGGATGACGTGGTGGTGCGCCCGGTCATGCGCGGGGATACAGCGGTAGTCGATAATGCCCGGCAGACGGTACAATGGCCGGGGACGTATCAGGGGATTCTGCCGTGTTCGACCTGCGAGGGCGTGGCCACGATGATTGTCCTCAAGCCGGATATGACTTATCAGACACGCACCCGGATGCTCGGCATTGACGACAAGGACCGCACCAGCAAAGGACGCTTTGAGTGGCTACCGGACGGCAGTCATATCGCCATCGACAGCGAGGGGCAGCGCAAGATATTCCGCGTACACCCCGATCATCTGGAAATGCGTCTGCCCAATGGCGAGCAGATTCCTACCGCTAATCCGGAAGCGTTTCAGCTGATGAAAGACGCGATGATGTGAGATTCCTTCCATGTTTTTCGCCCGCCCCGCGCGCCTGCCGGGCGGGTTTTTCTGTGGTAAACCCGCCGGTATTTTTTTACAATGCCGCTCTTTAATTACGTCTTAGCAAAATAACTCGCCTTATGTCCCCTCCCTCCCCGATTGATAGCTGGCGTTATCATTTGCGCCGTGGCATTTCCGATTTATGGTTCATTCTCTCTATTGCCGCCGCCTTCGTGCTGCTCTTGGTTCTATTCGGTTATCACAACACTGACCCGGGTTGGAGTACATCCGGCGAAGCGCAGGAAACCCGCCATTTCCTCGGTACGCTCGGTGCTTATACCGCAGACCTGCTCTTTTCCCTGCTTGGCTATGCCGCTTATCTGCTGCCTTTTGGCGTGGCAACTATCGGCTGGCAAAGCGTGTGTCGTGCGCAAATTGACGCCGAATTGATGATCTGGAAATGCTTTGCCCTGGTAATTGCCATCATCTCGCTGTGCGGCATCCTGTCGCTGCATTGCGACGTCAAAATCAACTCGCTTGCTGTCACTGGCGGTGGCGTGGTCGGGCTAAAAATTTCCATTGAACTGCTGAAAATGTGGCCGGTGCAGCTGGTGATGAGCATCTACACCCTGCTGTTCCTCATCGGCATCACCCTGCTCGCGGAACTGAACTGGGCAAAAATACTCGATACCGTCGGCCAGTGGGGCATCAATCTCTACAACTGGGTACATGGCAAAATCCATCACTTCCTCCATACGCGCAAAATTGCAACGGCGGATGCGACCCGCCGTCCCAGCGCATTTGCCTCCCCCGATGACGCAGAAGCGAGCAACGCGGGCACTGGCGGCGCGATGGCCTCGGCTGCCGCTATCTTCCCCAACCTGCGCGATCGCCTGCTGAACCTCATAAACAAGAGCAAACAGCGCCGTAGTGCACGCGCGCCGCACACGCCGGTAATGCAGACCGTGCCGCCGCGCCCGCCGCAAAACAACAACCCCTTCGGCCTGAGCGGTATGACCGATCTGGACGGCGACGAACCGCCGCCATTCCGTGCGCCACCGCGTTACACCCCGCCGGAAGATGATGCCTCGGCGACGCCGCAGCGCAGCGAGCCAAACATCAGCTGGGCGCATTACAAAGCGCAGAATGTCACCGCAGAAACCTCTACCGAACCTACCGACGAAGAAGAATACCGCCCGAAAAGCGACTATTTCGCCCGCCGCCAGAACGCCGGACTGCCACTGCGTGGCGACGAAAACGACGCTTACCCGCCTGCTATCAACGACCCGGCAAACGACGAAGCACTGGAGGAAATGGACGAAGAAGACTTCGCCGCGCTCGATGACGACGGTGATAACACCGCCGACAACACAGCTGAAGACAACACGGACGGTCGCCACGAACCGCAACTGCGTGTCCGCCTGAATAACGTCGCCACCGGCAGCAACGGCGGCGCTATCACTCTGACCGCCACTCGCGCGGTATCTGCTCCTATCACCACTGCGCAAAACAAATCCTACCAGCTGCCCGACCTGAACCTCCTTAATCCGGGCACTACCGCCGTCGCCGATTACAGCGACGAGGAACTGGACGAAATGGCGATGCAAGTCGAACAGGCCCTGAAAAACTACAAACTCAGCGTGCGCGTCGAAAATATCACCGTCGGCCCGGTCGTTACCTGCATCGAACTCTCGCTCGCCCCCGGCATCAAAGTCAGCTCCATCACCAACCTTGACCGCGACATCGCCCGCCTCCTCTCCGTGCCCAGCGTGCGCGTTGTCGAAGTCATCCCCGGCCGCCCCTTCATCGGCCTCGAAATCCCGAACCGCAAGCGGGAAATGGTGCCGCTGCGCGGCGTTCTTGAATCCCCGCAATACCAGAAAGAAACCTCCCCGCTCACCGTCGTCCTCGGCGCGGACATCAGCGGCAAACCCGTCATTACCAATCTCGGCAAAATGCCGCACCTGCTCGTTGCCGGCACCACCGGCTCGGGCAAATCCGTCGGCATCAACGTCATCCTCGCCAGCATGCTGTACAAGTCCAAGCCGGACGAACTCAAACTCATCCTGGTGGATCCGAAAACCGTCGAACTCGCCATGTACCGCGACATCCCGCACCTGCTCACCCCGGTTGTCACCGATATGAGCGACGCCGAAAACGCCCTGCGCTGGGCGGTGGCCGAAATGGAACGCCGCTACCAGCTCATGGTCGCCTTGAAAGTGCGCAAAATGGACGAATTCAACAAAGTCATCCGCGAAGCCGAAGCGCGCGGCGAACACATCACTGACCCGACGGTTGACCCCGCCCTCTACATCGGCCTTGCCAACCAGCCGCCCGTACTGAAAACCCTGCCTTACATCGTCATCGTTATTGACGAACTTGCCGACCTGATGATGGTCGCCGGCAAAAACGTCGAACAACTCATTGCGCGCATCGCGCAAAAAGCACGCGCGGCGGGTATCCATCTCATCCTCGCCACGCAGCGCCCCTCCGTGGACGTTATCACCGGCCTTATCAAATCCAACATCCCGACGCGCATCGCCTTCCAGGTTTCCTCCAAAATCGACTCGCGCACCATCCTGAACGGCCAGGGCGCGGAAACCCTGCTCGGCAATGGCGACATGCTCTTCCTCTCGCCCGGTGTAGGCGGCGCGCGCCGCGTCCACGGTGCCTACATCGACGACCAGGAAGTGGACCGCCTCACTACCTACCTCAAAACCCAGGGCGAGCCCGACTACGAAGACGCCATCCTCGCCCCTGCCGCCACGAATAACGGTAATGGCAACGGCGGCGGCAAAGACGGCGACGATGCCGAACTCGACCCGCTCTACGACCAGGCCGTGCAAGTCGTCATCGAATCCGGCAAAGCCTCCATCTCCGGCCTGCAACGCCACCTCAGCATCGGCTACAACCGTGCCGCACGCATGGTGGACGTTATGGAACGCGCCGGTCTTGTTTCCCCGCCGGACCACAAAGGCGTGCGCAAAGTCCTCACCGGCGGCGGCATGGGTGACAACTATTAAAAGCCCGTCACCTGCCGCCAAAGCGGCGGCAAGCCACAGCCCCGCATAATCCCGCCTCTGCCAAACCACAAGGAACCCACATGAAAAAGACCCTGCTCATCAGCCTCGGCATCGCCCTCACCCTACCCGCATACAGCCAGCAAGCGGCGACAAAGCCCGCTGATAATGCTGCCGCTGCCAAACAGGCTGCCACCAATTCCCTCTACCAGCGCCGCCCCGCTGCCGACAAAAAACCAACAGCAAGCACGGAACAACCGGCGGCAAATGCAGAAAAACCTGCTGACAAACCCGCTGCTGCCGGCGCCACCGGCGGTAACGCGCTGGATACATTCATGAAAGGCACCAAAGACCTGCAAGCGAGCTTCACCCAAACCGTGTACAACAAGCGCGGCGAAGAAACCAGCAAAGGACAGATGTGGGTCGCCAAACCCGGCAAATTCTACTGGGACTACCAAAGCCCGAACCCGCAAAAAATCATCAGTAACGGCAAAAAGGTGTACCACTACGACATCGACCTCGAACAAATCAGCATCCGTGGTCGTGACGAACTCGTCGGTGACGTCGCTGTCGAACTCCTGAACGGCGAAGACAACATCTCTCGCAATTACAACATCGACCGCGTCGTGAAAAACCTCACCCCGCCGCGCCTGCAAAAATGGGTGGGTAACGGCGTCACCTACCGCCTGAAACCGAAAACCCGCCAGGAAGAATACGATGCCCTCTGGGTCATCCTTGATGGCAACAGCATCAGCGCCGTGATGATTGACGGCGGCAGCAGCCAGACTATCCTCAACTTCACCAATATGAAGCGCAACGTCGGCATCCCCGCCAGCCAATTTGAGTTCACACCGCCCAAAGGCGTGGACGTCGTTGGCAAATAAACACGGGGCGGACACCCTGGATAACAAAACAAGTGGGCATCACGCCCACTTTTTTTATCCCGGCGATGGCCTAAAACAGCGCGCGGCAATCCCGCTTGGCGAACCCGGCATCCATGCCGCCAAACAACCGCCCTGCCCTCTTGCCAAACCTGCCCGCAAACTTGCGTACAATCACGCGGACATCCCACCACCCAGCACCCCACCATGACCGGCCAACCCTCCCTCTTCAGCCGCAGCGGCGACGTTCCCCTTGCCGAACGCCTGCGCCCCAAAACCCTTGCCGACTACATCGGGCAAAAACATATCCTCGGCCCCGGCATGCCGCTCACCGTCGCCATCGCCCAGCAAAAACCCTTCTCCATGCTGCTCTGGGGCGCGCCCGGCTGCGGCAAAACCACCCTTGCCCTGCTGCTGGCCGACCGCTTTGCCGCGCGCTTCATCCGCCTCTCCGCCGTCTTCTCCGGCGTCAAAGAAGTGCGCGAAGCCGTCCTTGAGGCCCAACAAGAACGCAGCCTGGGCCGCAAAACCATTCTTTTCATCGACGAAATTCACCGCTTCAACAAAGCCCAGCAAGACGCCTTCCTGCCCTACGTCGAAGACGGCACCCTCTTCCTCATCGGCGCCACCACTGAAAACCCCGCCTTCCATCTCAACAACGCCCTGCTCTCCCGCCTGCGCGTTTTCCACCTGCAACCACTGAGCGAAGACGAACTCATCGAAAAACTGCGCCGGGGCGTGGCCGCACTCAACCTCGACGACACCGCCGACAGCGTCCTCGCCACCATCGCCTACCAGTCCGGCGGCGACGCGCGCAAAGCCATCGGCTGGCTCGAAGAATGGGCACTGCTGCGCAGCCAGGGCGCAAGCGACGAAGACGCCCTCGCCCAAGCCCTTGCCGACCAGCCGAAAGCGCTGGACAAACAGGGCGACTGGTTCTACGAACTCCTTTCCGCCTTCCACAAATCCCTGCGCGGCTCGAATCCGGACGGCGCCATGTACTGGTTCGCGCGCATGGTGGACGGCGGCGCCGACCCGCTTGTCATTGCGCGGCGGATGCTGTGCGTCGCCAGTGAAGACATCGGCAATGCCGACCCGAACGCGCTCAACCTCGCCCTGAACGCCTACCAGACCTACGAACGCCTCGGCGCCCCCGAAGGCTACCTCGCCCTCGCCCAGACCATCACCTACCTCGCCCTCGCCCCGAAAAGCAACGCCAGCTACAAAGCGATGAAAGCCGCCTTTGCCTACGTCCGCGCAAATCCCGCCCACCCCGTACCGCTGCACCTGCGCAACGCCCCAACCGCCGTGCACAAAAACGAAGGCTACGGCACGCACTACCGCTACGCCCACGACGAACCGCAAGCCTACGCCGCCGGCCAAACCTACCTGCCGGATGCCATGCTGCAAGCGGGCATTCGCTTCTATCAGCCGAACCGGCGCGGCTTTGAAATCAAACTCGCCGATAAACTCGAACAACTGCGCGCGCTGGACGCGGCCAGCAACAAACCCTCCCCATAACCTCACCGGAATCAAGCCATGCTCCGTTTTCCCCACTATCAGGCATTCCTTCTGCTCCTCTTTATCCTGATTGCAGGCGCGTTCCTCTATTTCATCTCCGTGTATGGATGGCGGAAGACGCACACTTCCGCAAACAGCACCCTGCAACCACTGACAGATTCCTGCGATGCCGAAGCACAATTCCATCCCGATACCCTTTCCGGTGAGGGCAAGGACACTGCGCCTGCCCATGACAACGCCTGCCTGCTTTCCGAACAAGCTGCAGCCCAAGGCAATGCCGAAACGCAAAACCATCTCGGCTACGCCTATCAGCACGGTTTGGGCGTCATGCAGGACTACGACAAAGCCCGTGCCTACTACGAGCAAGCGGCCGCCCAAGGTTTTGCTGTCGCACAAAGCAACCTCGGCTACCTCTACGAAAACGGCCTCGGCGTCACGCAGGATTACGGCAAAGCCCACGCGCTCTACGAGCAGGCAGTGGCACAAGGCGATTTCGGTGCACAAATCAACCTTGCCCATCTGTACCACAACGGTCTCGGCGTCACGCAGGACTACAGCAAAGCCCGCGCTTACTTCGAACAAGCTGCGGCACAAGGTAGCGCTGAAGCGCTAAACAACCTCGGCTATCTCTATGCCGAAGGGCAAGGTGTCGCGCAGGACTACGACAAAGCGCGTGCCTACTACGAACAGGCTGCGGCAAAAGGACTGACTGCTGCACAAAACGAACTCGGTTACCTCTATAAAAACGGTCTGGGCGTCACGCAGGATTACGGCAAAGCCCGCACCTACTACGAACAGGCGGCAAAACAGAATGACGCCACAGCCAGCTACAATCTGGCAGCACTATACGAACAAGGTTTAGGAATCACGCAAGATTACGCCAAAGTGCACAGCCTCTACGAACAAGCAGCTGCACAAGGCCTTGCTGCTGCACAAAACGAACTCGGCCACCTCTATGCCGAAGGACAAGGCACCGCCCAAGATTACGCCAAAGCCCGAGTCTGGTACGAACGAGCCGCAGCACAAGGCTACGCGGCGGCGCAATATAACCTAGGCCTCCTCTACCAGCGCGGTTTGGGTGTCGAGCAGAATAACGTCAAAGCGCACGACCTCTACGAACGGGCAGCCGTACAAGACCTTGCCGCCGCACAAAACGACCTCGGCAACCTCTATGCCCTGGGACAAGGTACCGCCCGGGATATAAACAAAGCACTCATCTACTACGAGCAGGCAGCAGCACAAGGTAACGTGGACGCGCAAATCACCCTCGGCTACCTATACCAAAACGGCCTCGGCGTCGCCCAGGATGACAATATCGCCCGCGCTTGGTACGAAAGAGCCGCCGCACAAGGCAACAAAATTGCCCAAGAAGCCCTGCAAACCTACCAATAAAGCACCCTGCCACACATGACCCCCGACACCCCCAACCGCTACGGCACCATTAGCCGCTATCTGCACTGGGGCATGGCTGCCGCCATCGCCTGCATGTACCTCCTCGCACTTGCCTGGCACGTCTCCGGCCACACAGAAATCCTCATTCCCGTGCACAAAGCCCTCGGCACCCTGCTCCTCATACTCGTCTTCGCCCGCATCTTGTGGGCAGTCGCCGCCGAACAGCGCCCGCGCGCCACCAGCCTTGCCGCCCGTCTGGGGCATCTCGCGCTTTACCTCCTCATGCTCACCGTGCCGACCATCGCCCTCATCCGCGACGCCGCCGCTGGTCGTGACGGCAGCGCCGAAAACGCGGCGACCCGCTTCGGCGATCTTTGGCACAGCCGCGCCGCCTGGCTGCTGCTCCTGCTCATCGCCGGACACATCCTGATGACCGCCATCCACCAGCATCGTGGCGAAAAAATCCTGCAACGCATGGCAGGCCGCCGCGACCACCCCGAGAACACCCCATGACCGAGAACACTCCCCCGCGCCGCCTGTGGCGCACCCTGCGCAGCATTATGCTGAATCTGCTCATCATCCTCGCTGCCATCCTGGCGCTTGACTGGTACCGCGCACCGGACAGCGTCGCCATCGCCAACCTGCCCGCGCTCACCAGCAGCGACGGCAAAACCTTCCACCTCGACGACAACCGCCCTACCCTGCTCTACATCTGGGGCGACTGGTGCATCTACTGCCGCCACACCTCGCCCGCCATCGACCGTCTCGCCCGCGACGGCTACCGCGTGGTCAGCATCGCCCTCAAATCCGGCGACGACGCCCACATCGCCGCCTACCTGCGCGAACACGGCTGGCAATTCCCGGTGGTCAACGACGCCGACGGCCGCATCAGCGCCGCGCTGCACGTCCGCGCCACGCCGACCATCGCCATCATCAAAAATGGCCGCCTGCGCCTCTCAACCAGCGGCTGGACGAGCGCAACCGGCCTGAAACTGCGCCTGTGGTGGGCGGAAATCAGCGGATAACGGCAGGAATAAAGCACCGCCAAGCGGGATAAACACCAAATTCTCAGGCGGTTGCGAAGCGAGGGAGAAATCCCTTCCCCCCCGCTTGCGGGGGAAGCTGGCCGCAGGCCGGAAGGGAGGATAAACATCAAGCGGGATAAAACCCGGATGCTTGAATCGTCGTCAAACGAGACAAACTTTGGATTACCCTTCGCATCACGCCAAAACCGTAGTAGCGTTCATCACCCTAAACCACCGCGTCCAACCCGACATCGCCCCCATGAACCGTATCAAAGCGCCCCATTCCGCAGAAATCAGCATAAAAAACAGTAAATTCATCGCCTACCTCTTCCCTATTGCGGACGTTACCGAAGCAGAAACCTGGCTGGCTCAAGTCAAACGCGAACATCCCAAAGCGCGCCATTGGTGCTATGCCTACCGCCTCGGTGCAAAGAATACCGCTGCAATGACGACGGCGAACCCTCAGGCACCGCCGGGCTGCCCATTTACCAACAATTACTGTCCTTTGACGTGAGCGATTCCCTGGCGGTCGTAGTACGCTACTTCGGCGGGATTCTGCTTGGCACCGGCGGTCTCATCAAAGCTTATAAAGAAAGCACCCGCGCCGCCTTGCAGACGGCCGAACTGGAAGCACTGATTCCCCAAATCATCTTCCGCGCCACCGCCGACTACGCCCAGATGAGCACCCTCTATAACTACTGCCAGCGCGCCGGGGCAAAAATTCTGGAACAGGAAGTGGACTGGCAGTGCCGGCTGCGGGCAAGCGTGGCGCAGGAACACTTTACCCAACTGCAAAGCCTGTTGGTGCAGCACCAGATTCAAGTGCAAGCGGAAGAATGAAAGCACGGCGTTTGAGCCTGTCGCCGTTTGACTTGCGCAGCCGATTTTTGCGGTAAAACGGCTGCTGCCGAGCAGCACCATAAGGTTCATCGTCAACAAGTCCTAAGCATTGACTCCGCTGTGAAGCGAGCTTTGTTTACACCTTTGGCGACGCTGTTTTTATTTTTGGTCGTTCTTGGTGATAAATATTGTTTATCTGCGATTTCCATCACCCTTGATCGATGAAGATTAGTGAATTACGCCCTCGATACTGCTTGCGCATCCTACCCCCGGTTTTTCCCTGCTTTTTCGTCCATCCAGCAGCTTGACAAGCCCCGGGGCTTTCTTGAAACTGCCCGCCTTTTCCCCTGAACCCTACGGAGTTGTCATGAAAAAATCCCTGTTAGTCCTCGCTTTGGCCGCAGCCTCTGCCGCCCACGCCGCTGATGACACCATCACCGTCGCGCTCGCCGGCCCAGAAACCGGCCCGGTCACGCAATACGGCACGATTCAAAAGATCGGTGCGGAAGCCGCGATTGATTTCATCAACGCCAATGGCGGCATGAACGGCAAGAAGATTGTCGCCAAATCCTACGACGATGCCTGCGAACCGAAACAGGCGGTCACAGTTGCCAACAAAATCGTCGCCGACGGGGTGAAATTTGTTATCGGCCACCTCTGTTCCGCTTCCACCATGCCTGCCGCCGAGATTTATAACGAGGAAGGCATCGTAATGATTACCGCCGCGTCCACCTCGCCGGAAATGTCGCAGAAGGGTTACACCACCATCCTGCGCACGATTGGTACGGACTTGCAGAGCGCGCCGGTCAGCGCCGCTTATATCGCCGATGTCATCAAGCCGAAGGCTATCGCCCTCTTGCACGACAAGCAGGCTTACGGGCAAGGGCTGGTGGATGCGGTCGCCGCCGACCTGAAAAAACGCGGCATCACTCCGGTCATCATCGAAGGCGTGAACAAGGGGCAAAGCGATTTTTCTGCGCTGATTACCAAGCTGAAGAATGCCAATGTCGATTTCGTCTATTGGGGCGGTTTCCACCCGGAAGCGGGCGCGATTCTGCGTCAGGGTGCGGATCAGGGCTTCAAGCCGGTCTTCATGGGCGCGGACGGTGTTGATAACGCCGATTTGTTCGCCATCGCTGGCGATGCCGCAGAAGGTGTACTCGCGACCGTGCCGATGGATTTTTCTGCCGATCCGAAAAACGCCGCGATTGTTGAAGCCATCAAGGCGAAGAAGCAAGACCCGAACGGCCCGTTCGTCATGCCCGCCTATTCCGCCGTGCAGGTGCTGGCTGAAGCGGCAAACCGCAGCAAGAGCGACGACCCCGACACGGTCGCCAAGGAATTGCGCAAGGGTGAATATGAAACGGCCATCGGCAAGATTGCCTTTGAAGAAAACGGCGATTTGAAGGACTTCCATTCCGTCGTCTATGAATTGCACGCCGACGGGCGCAAGATTCTGAAAAGCCAGTAATTCTCTAATCTTTTGCGGTGCGCCGATGGTGGCGCACCGCTTTTTCGTGTGTTGACTATGTACAATTTTTTGCAACAGATTATTAACGGCCTGACCCTCGGCAGCATTTATGCGCTGATCGCCATCGGCTACACCATGGTGTACGGCATCATCGGCCTGATTAACTTCGCCCACGGCGAGATTTACATGATTGGCGCCTATATCGGCGTGGTGTCCCTGGTCGGTCTGCCGACATTTGGCCTGCCGCTGACGCTGGTCATCATCCTCGCCCTGCTGATTGCGGTGGTGCTTACCGGCGGCTATGGCTTTGCCGTGGAAAAAATCGCCTACAAGCCGCTGCGCAATAGCCCGCGTCTGGTGCCGCTCATCTCTGCCATCGGTATGTCCATCTTCCTGCAAAATTTTGTCGCCCTCGGACAAAGCAACAAAGACATCGCCCTGCAACCGGTGCTGACGGTGCGCTGGACGCTACTCGCCAGTGCCGACGGCAAAAGCATCAGCCTGTCTGCCTTGCAGGTCATCATCTTTGTGACCACGCTTGCCACCATGATTGGCCTCAACTACTTCATCAAGCGCTCGAAAATGGGCAAAGCCTGCCGCGCCTGCGCTTCCGACATCGGCATGGCCAAACTGCTCGGCATCGACGCGGACAAAATCATCGCCCTGACCTTCGTCATCGGCGCCGCACTCGCCGCGATTGCCGGCGTCCTGGTCGCGCTTTACTACGGCACCATCACCCCGTACATGGGCTTCGTTGCCGGCATGAAAGCCTTCACCGCCGCTGTTTTGGGCGGCATCGGCTCAATCCCCGGCGCCATGCTTGGCGGCTTCATCCTCGGCCTCTCGGAGAGCTTCGCCTCGGCTTATCTCGCTAGCGAATACAAAGACCTGGTCGCCTTTTCCCTGCTGATCGTCGTTCTGCTCATCCGTCCGTCCGGCATCCTCGGCAAACCCGAAGTGGAGAAAGTCTGATGCGCTACCTGCTCTATGCGGTCATTGCCGCCGTACTTACCTTCTTCATCACCCTGCCCATCCTTGGCGTGCATCTGCACCAGAGCGCGCAGGGTCTCAGCCTGAGCGGCCAGTGGCAATACAGCGTCTATGCCGCCGTCATCGTCTTCATCATGCAGCTGCTGTTGCCGCTCGCCATCCAGATGAAACACCGCCTGCGCGGCAGCACGCCGCGCCCCGATGCCTTCCGTCCGGCGGAGTTTATCGAGAACCATCGTGGCTGGGTGCTGGCACTCTTGATCGTGGCTGCCTTCCTCGTTCCCGTCTTTGGCTCGCGCGGCGCGGTCAACGTCATGACCCTCGCGCTTATCTACGTCCTGCTCGGCCTCAGCCTGAACATCGTCGTCGGCTACGCGGGGCTGCTCGACCTCGGCCACGTCGCCTTCTACGCCATCGGCGCCTATACCTACGCCATCCTCGCCCAGCATGGTCTTGGCTTCTGGACCGTACTGCCGCTTGCCGCCCTCATCGCCGGCGCCTTCGGCCTCCTCCTCGGCTTCCCCGTCTTGCGCCTGCGCGGCGACTACCTCGCCATCGTCACCCTAGGCTTCGGCGAAATCGTGCGCATCCTGCTCAACAACTGGGACAGCCTCACCAACGGTCCGCAAGGCATCAACAACATCCCCAAACCCGCCTTCTTTCACATCGTCTTCGTCAAAAAAGCCGCCGAAGGCCAGACTGCCTTCCACGAACTCGTCGGCATCCCCTTCAATACCGAACAGCGCGGCATCTACCTCTACCTCATTATCCTCGCCCTCTGCCTGCTCACCCTGTGGGTCATCAACCGCCTGCTGCGCATGCCCATCGGCCGCGCCTGGGAGGCCCTGCGGGAAGACGAAATCGCCTGCCGCTCGCTTGGCATCAACACCACCGCCATCAAACTCTCCGCCTTTGCCATCGGCGCTGCCTTTGCCGGACTCGCGGGCGCCTTTTACGCCGCCTTCCAGGGTGGCGTCAGCCCCGAATCCTTCACCTTCTGGGAATCCGCCATCATGCTGGCCATCGTTGTCCTCGGCGGCATGGGCTCGCAGACCGGCGTCATCCTCGCTGCCGTCGCCCTCACCGTCATTCCCGAAATCGCGCGTGAATTTTCCCAATACCGCATGATCATCTTTGGCCTCGTCATGGTGCTGATGATGATCTGGCGACCCCAGGGACTCATCCCCGCGCAACGCCCGAAAATGGAGCTGCCCGAATGAGCCTGCTTACCGTCGAAAACCTGCGTATGCAATTCGGCGGCCTCGTCGCCGTCGATAACGTCAACTTCTCGCTTGGCGAAAAAGAAATCGCCGCCATCATCGGTCCGAACGGTGCCGGCAAGACGACCGTCTTCAACTGCATCAGCGGCTTCTACCGCCCCAGCGCCGGACGCGTTACCCTGGCCGGCGAAGACATCACCGGCCTGCCCAGCCACCACATCGCCAAAAAAGGCCTGACCCGCACCTTCCAGAACATCCGCCTCTTCCGCGACATGACCGTACTGGAAAACCTGCTCATCGCACGGCACAACCGCCTGAACACCGGATACCTCAGCGGCATCCTGCACAGCCGGGCCTACCGCGCCAGCGAGCGGGCCGCCAAAGAACGTGCTGCTACCTGGCTCGACACCTTCGAACTGCGCGCCTTTGCCAACCACGAAGCGGGCAGCCTCGCTTACGGCCAGCAGCGCCGCCTCGAAATCGCGCGCTGCATGATGACCGAGCCGCGCGTCCTCATCCTCGACGAACCCGCCGCCGGCCTGAACCCGCAAGAAACCGCCGCCCTCGTCACCCTCATCGAAACCCTGCGCGACCGCCACGGCATCAGCGTGCTGCTCATCGAACACGACATGAGCCTCATCATGCGCGTCTCCGAACACATCATGGTGATGGAATACGGCCGCCCCATCGCTTACGGCAGTCCGGACGATATCCGCAACAACCCCGAAGTCGTGCGCGCCTACCTCGGAGAATCCTGATGCTCACCCTCACCGACCTGCACACCCACTACGGCCAGATAGAAGCGCTGAAAGGCGTCTCGCTCAGCGTCGAACAAGGCGAAATCGTCACCCTCATCGGCGCGAATGGCGCGGGCAAATCCACCCTACTCAACACCATCTGCGGCAGCCCGCGCGCCAGCAGCGGCAAAATCACCTACCTCGGCGCGGACATCACCCACACCCCCACCCACAAAATCAGCAGAAGCGGCATCGCGCTCGTTCCGGAAGGACGCCGCATCTTCCCGGCGCTCACCATCGAAGAAAACCTCGAACTCGGCGGCTTCCACCACAGCAAAGAAGCCAACCAGAAAAACCTCGCCCACATCTACGACCTCTTCCCGCGCCTCAAAGAACGCAGCCGCCAGCGCGCGGGCACACTCTCCGGCGGCGAACAGCAAATGCTTGCCATCGGGCGCGGCCTGATGATGCAGCCGAAAGTCCTGCTTCTGGACGAACCCTCGCTTGGCCTGGCTCCCATCATCATTGCGCAGATCTTCGACATCATCAAAGATATCCGCGCCCAGGGCATCACCATCTTCCTCGTCGAACAAAACGCACACAAAGCGCTGCAAATCGCTGACCGGGGCTACATCCTCGAACTCGGCAGAATCACCCACAGCGACACCGGTGTAAACCTGCTCGGCAGCGACGCCATCCGCAAAGCCTACCTCGGCGGCTGAGATAGGCTCGCCGTTGGAGAGCCCAGGATTTATCCCGCTTGGCAGCTTTTAAGGACAGCACGACAGCGCAACGCCGTTACGCTTTTTTAGAGGTTTAGCTATAAATGTCGTAGCGGGTATTGGGGCCATCAATACAATAATCCGGAGCGACACCCGCCAACGGCAGCGCATGTTGCGGGCGCTTGACGATGACGCGGCGGGTGGCGGCGAGGCGGGCGCGGGCGAGGAGCGCTGCATCGTCGCCGTCGTGGCCGATAAGCTGTTGCAGCGCCTGCATATGCTTTTTGACTTTCGCGCTTTTGTGCCGCTCGGGGTACATCGGGTCAAGATATACCGCGTCAAAACCTTGCGGCGGCAGGGCGGTTGCAGCGTCGGCGTGGACAAGCGTCAAACGGGCAGCGATGGCGGCGGTTTTAGGGTTATCGCGAGCCTCCGCGAGGGCGGCGGCAAGCAGCGTGTGCAGATAGGGATTTTGCTCGTAAAGGGTGAGGGAGAAACCGCGTGAGGCGAGCAGCCAGGCATCCTTGCCCCAGCCGGCAGTAGCGTCTGCCACCTGCGCGCCCGCCATGCCGCGCAGGGTTTTCGGCAGGGTTTCGCTGCCGCTGCGTTTGAGGTAGCTGCTGAAATCAAGCGTCAGCGGCGGGTGGCGCTGCTCGCAGTCGCAGAGATGGTAGCGGCCATCCCGCCAGTGCAGGTAATAGCCGCCTGCGGCGTCATTGGGGTGATGGATGCGGCAGGCGGCGAGCGGCGGGTCGGGTGGATCTCCGAGCAGGTAGAGGGTCATGGTGCTGCGCTTCAATCTCCGGCCGCGAAGAACATCAGCTTGGAAAAGTCGCGTTTTTTCAGGCTTTCGCGGTCGATGAAGCATTGTGCCGCCATGCTGAATGGTACAAGTGCACACCGCCTCCCTTCGCTGTTGCGGAATACGCCAGCTTCTGTCAGTTGAAAGAGCAGGCGCATGTTGGTGTGGATGATCGTTTTATCTTCTTCGCCGTTATAGATGGATACGTAACGGGGATCGTATTGGGGGTAGGTGGCATAACCGAGCAGGCGGCATTCGCGATTGCGCGGCAGGGCATCGCAAAGTTCTGCCACGGCTTCGTCGTATATTTTGCCGAAGCGGTAATGCCCTTCGCCTTGTTCGTCGTAGTGCTCGATTTCGATGTCTTCTCTTTCCGGATAGCTGATGGTGCTGGAAAAGTGCAGTGCCAATTCGCGGTAAAACGGCAGGTAATAGTCAATACCGTATTTTGCTTTGAAGGCCTCACAGGCTTTATCAATAAGGCCTCTGTATGTATCAAGTTCCGGATTCGATAATTTGCTGATTTCCGCATACCAGGCGCGCATTTCAGCGATGGCGGTCTGGTCACCGGTATCGCTGGGCAATTCGGGGAAAAAGCGCACTTGCGCACAATCGCCGGTATCGTCAAGGAAACCGATATCGGCATCCATCGGGGAAAAGATTTGCAGCAGCCCCTGCTCAGGGAGGTCGGGATGTTGCCCCGCTTGCGCGGTGATTTCCGCAAAATTGAATTGTGCCAGCAGGATATAGGGCAGGCCATGCCGGTCGCGCGGGCAGTCTTCCCCGGCGGCAATATAGGGAACGCCGCCGAATTTGCTGGCCAGCAGCGGCAGTTCGTCGGCGGCTTCGCTGACGTTGATACTGATGCAGGGCTGCGCCAGCTCGCGGTAGTAGTCACGCACGGTTGGCGGCAGTTGGGCCAGGATTTCTTCTTGAGTCAGGTTTTTAGGGTTCATGTCGTTTCTCCAATAAAGTGCATGAATTGTAGCGCCTTCAATTTTTCCGATAGCGTTTTTTGGACTGCCGCCCGCGCCGCCAAGCGGGCAAAATAGCGGTTTTTCGGAGGGATACGAGATGGATGTCTGGTTGCTGCTGGCCGGGGAATTTGCCCCGCCGCCACATCTGCCGCAGGCGGGGGATGTGGTCGTGGCGGTTGATGGAGGGATGCGTCATGCCGCCGCGCTTGGCGTCGTACCGTCGCTGTGGTTGGGCGATTTCGACAGCAGCGATGCCGCGCTTGCTGCGCAATATGCTGCCGTGCCGCGTCTCGCTTTTCCTGTCGACAAGGACGAAACGGATGCCGAGCTTGCCCTTGCCTACGTTACCGGGTATTACCCGCAGGCGCGCACCGTGCAAATCATCGGCGCGGCGGGCGGCGAGGCGGATCATGCTTTTGCCAACCTGTGGGTGCTGCCGCGCTTTGCCCTGCCAACCTTGCTCTACGGGCGCACGGCGACATACGCCTTCGCGCACGGCCCCGTATCCTGGGACATACACGGCCAGGCGGGCGACAAGGTGAGCGTCTTCGCGCTGACCGCCATAGAAGGTCTTACCAACAGCGGCCTGCGCTGGGCAGCGGAAGACCTCTATCTGACGCCGTTTTGCGCCCATGCTGCGCGTAACGAACTCTGCGCTGCGCGTGCCACCATCCGCTGGCAGCGCGGCGCCGGGCTGGTCATCGTCCCCACTGCTGCAAGCGGCACATTACCTTCATGTATCATTTCCCCTTCATTCACCCAATAACGCAGAAAAATGAAATACCTGACCTTCCTGTTGATTACCCTGCTCGGCGCAACCGTCGCCGCCAAAGACCCCGACAAAAGCAACGAATGGAGCCGCATTCCCGCCCCCATCGGCCACTCCCCGCAAGCCATCGGCGGCGCCGCAAACGGCTGCCAGCTCGGTGCACAGACCCTGGAAGCACAAGGCGAAGGCTTCATCAGCATCCGCCGCTGGCGCAACCGCTATTACAGCCAGCCCATCACCCTGCGCCTGGTGCGCCACGTCGGCCATGAAATCGCCAGCCTGCACCAGTCATCCATCCTTATCGGCGACCTCAGCCAGCCTGCCGGCGGGGAAATGCCCTTCGGCCACGGCAGCCACCGCAACGGCCTCGACGTGGACATCTGGTTCTACACCGTGCCGCGCGGCCATCAACCTGACCCGGAAATCGAACCGCCGTCGATGGTGGACGCCGCCGCCGGCACCCTCGCCCCCGGCCAATGGCAAACCGCCTACCGCGACGCCCTGCACGCCGCCGCCACCTTCCCGGAAACCAACCGCATCTTCGTCAACCCCGTTATCAAACAACACCTCTGCGACAGCGAGTCCGATACCCGCTGGTTGCGCAAAATCCGCCCGTGGATAGGACACGACGCCCATTTCCACGTCCGCCTGAACTGCCCGCCCGGCAGCCCCGAATGCATCACCCAGCCCGCCATTCCGGCAGGCGATGGCTGCGATGCCGACCTGCGCAAATGGGTAGCCGACCAGAGCGATGCCGTCCTGAACCCCAGACCGCAACCGCCGCGCCCGCCCAAACCGCCAAAAATCCCACCTGATACCTGCATAACACTGCTACAAGGAAGCACACCATGACCAATACCCTGCTCACCCCGGAAGCATTCGCGCGTGAACTCGCAGAAACCATCAGCCGCCAGTTTCAGACGCGCGTTTCCATCCAGCTTAACCCCCATCAGCCGGAACATACCCAGCTGCACGTTCACCTCGCCCAACCGCTGACCCTGCCGCTGCAACACCTCTACCGGCGCTACCAGGAGCACCCGGAAGAACAGCAAAAACTCATCGCCTTCGAACTGCAACGCATCAGCGAACACACCATTCGCCAGACTCCGGCGGACGACCCCGAAGCCATCCTGCCGCAAATCAAAAGTGCGGGCTGGCTGCAAGAACTACAAAAACAACTCGCCGAGCGCCAGCCGGAGAAAGAACTGAAAGACCTCATCACCGCCCAGCCCTACCTCGCCGACCTCTTCATCTGCTACGTGTACGAATGCCCGGCCGGGCTGCGCTACCTCTCGCAGGCAGAAAGCGAAGCGCTGGGCTACGGCAACCCGCTGCTCCTGCGCACCCGCGCCATCAAAAACCTGCGCAAACGCAAACACCGCAGCAAACTCTACCGCCTCGAAGGCGGGGCTTACAGCCTCGTGCTGGACGGCGTGTACGACGCCTCGCTGCTGCTCATCATCGACGAAATCCTGCCGCCAGGCTGGCTGCACAGCGCCATCTTTGCCGCACCCTCGCGCGGTGAACTGCTCTTCGCCAAAGACGACAGCCCCGCCAACCTGCAAGAACTGCAAACGCTGGTCAACGAAGTCAGCACCAAAACCGCCCACCCCGTCAGTCCGCACCTCTACCGCTGGCAAGACGGCCAACTGCACCTCTACCGCGCCAATACCGAGCTCTGACCATGACCCTAACCGACGATCTCTTCACCCGCATCCGCCTGCCGGATAGCGCAGAAATCCTCGAAGAACACCGCTTCCCGCTCTACGGCCTTACCGGCCTCTACCAGAAACTGCGCGTGCCTGCGGCGGGCGTTACCGTGGAAAGCATCACCGTCAGCCTCGAAGAAGCAGCGGGACAGAACACGCAAGAACTGCTGAACCTCGTCCTCGCCTCCGGCTACATCGCCGAAGACGCCGAACTGACCTTCCGCGAAAACCGCGCCGGCGGTTACCTCTACACCTACTTCAACATCGTGCCGCTTGCGGGCACGCCATAAAAAAAGCCGCCTGCGGGCGACTTTCTAATGATCGCCCGGTGGTGAGCCCAGCGATTATCCCGCTTGGCGGCGTTCCGCATCGTAGATACCATAAGGCTATTTAACGAATCAAGCAGTCTTACCTACCAAAATTGCGCTATCGAACGGGCGTTGATGTTGCAGCACCGCTTGC
>ERZ772971.204-NODE-204-length-38740-cov-4.955797_pt1 | contig 38740 bp, 29 predicted proteins | sample MGYA00511943_ERZ772971 | MGnify/ENA primary metagenome ERZ772971 (study PRJEB29015, sample SAMEA2737929) | human oral metagenome | biome: human oral; feature: human-associated habitat; material: dental | place: China | collected 2144 ... | reverse complement strand
TGCGGGTAAGGTGACCGAAATGTACGCCTGCATCTAATAAATCTTTAATTTCTATATTGTTTGCCATTTTTTTAAATAGTTTACGTTCCTAACATTAGCAATAGCTTGGAGAGGTTATAAACCGCCTGAGCTATTTGGATGCTAAACTAAGGAGCAAATTGTTTTTTTAGTTGTTAGTTTAGAGTTTAGCCGTTATAATATGGTGTGAGCCAACAGGTACCATCGACTGGTTACTAAGTACTAACGCATTAACGTTTAGAGAATTGGAATCTCTTACGAGCTTTTTTCTGACCGAATTTTTTACGTTCTACCATTCGGGGGTCGCGAGTAAGGAGTCCTTCGGGTTTAAGGACAGCGCGGTTTTCTACGTCTAGTTCGCAAAGAGCACGAGCGATAGCTAAACGCACAGCTTCGGCTTGGCCTGTTACCCCTCCTCCGCATACATTTACTTTTACATCGTAAGTTTCTTCAGCTCCTAATAGGGCGAAAGGTTGTCTTACTTTGTATTGTAAGGTAGGAGTAGTAAAATAGTTGTTTAGCTCGCGTTTGTTTACTGTTATAGTACCGTTTCCTGGTTTTAGGTAGATACGCGCTACGGCTGTTTTGCGTCTACCGATAGTGTGAATTACTTCCATTATTTCAAATCGTTTAAGTTAATGGCAACAGGCTGTTGAGCTTCGTGTTGGTGCTCTTTTCCTGCATACACTTTTAAATTACGTAAAACTGCTGCACCCAAACGTGTTTTAGGCAACATACCTTTCACTGCTTTTTCGATGATGCGTTCTGGGTGTTTGCTAAGGAGTTGTTTTACTCCTGTAGTGCGCTGCCCGCCAGGGTAGCCTGTGTGGCGAAGATAGGTTTTATCTTCCCATTTGTTCCCTGTAAGGTTGATTTTCTCGGCATTGATAACAATTACATTGTCGCCGCAATCAACGTGAGGGGTAAAGTTTGGCTTGTATTTACCGCGTAGCAATTTAGCTACCTTTGATGCAAGCCGACCCAAGTTCTGTCCTTCGGCATCTACCAAAACCCACTGTTTATTCACAGTAGCTTTGTTTGCCGAGATGGTTTTGTAGCTTAGTGTATCCACTCTTGATTATTTTTAAAAATTAAACATTCCTTTTTGAGAAGCGCCACAATGGCTCTTCTACATAATTTAGGGCGCAAAAGTACAACATTTTTTTGAATTGACAAAAATTTTCTGCTGCAAAAGGTAAATCGCAAAGGTCAAAACAACAATAACCTACTGATAATAAGCTATTTTTGTTTTTTAGGGAGTTAGAATTTTATAGCTAAACTGAAGCCTGCGCCTCGGTATTCGACCATATCGGGGGTGTCGTCTTCTTTGAGCAAGGGGATTTGGGGTTCCAAGCTGTTGTAGGAGAGGAAGAGGGAGAACAGGACTCCGTAGCCATTGCGCTCGCCTAATGGCAATGAGATACCCATCTTGGCTTCGCCAAATGAGGCGTTGTAGTCGTACTTAGGTGCGAAGGGCAGAGCAGCAGCCAACTGTACAAAGGCATTGCCTATGGATGCTTTTCGGGGATAAAAGCGTATGACGCTTCCGGTTTTGAGCATATAGGTTTTAGGGTCTCCGTACTTGGTTATACCTCCTACTGCCCCCACACTGAGATGTTTCAGTAGCTGGTAGTTGATGCTGTAGTCTAAGGATAAGATACCTACCTCGCCTATTATAGGGGAACGGCTGACATAGGTGAGCTGTTGTGAATAGGGAGCGACGGGCTTCCAATAGGAGTACATTGCGTTTTTCTGGTTGGGAATTGTTATGGTGAACTCGGCAGATTGGAACCATTTGAGTTCGGGGTTTTCTGTGCCTTCGGGCTGAGGGGTTTGGGCATTGGCTACTGAAAGGAGGAGCAAAAATAAAAGCGAGATAAATTTACGCATCGTTTTAGATATGTTTTGTTTTAAGGTGAGTTTGGTTTTAAGGTGTGCACAAATTTTAGAAATAGTGCATTTTTCTGTTTTTGGCTTGTTTGACAGAAATGTTGAAATTGACAGGAAGTACACTCTGTCTACACTTCGTCTACACTTGGTCTCCACTTGGTCTCCAAGGTAGCTATGGGGTACCTCCATAGAAAAATTTTCTTCACAAATTGAACTGACAAAATAACTACACAGCAATTTTTAGGATGTACCTCCTCTCAAACCCTTATGTAGAAAGGGATGAGCACTGACAGGTGCTATAGAAAAACGAAAAGACAAGTTGGTATTGTCTTTTGCATTTTAGCTGGTTGTCTGATTTATTAATTGTTCTATTATTTTGGGGAAATGTTCGTACTCTAAGAGGTGTATTTTCTCGGCTAGAGTGTCGGGAGTATCGGTAGGGAGGACGTCGGTTTTTGCTTGGAAGATGATATTCCCCTCGTCATAATGTTCGTTTACGTAGTGAATGGTGATACCACTTTCGGTCTCGGCGTGCTCGATAACGGCTGTATGAACGTGTGCGCCATACATTCCTTTGCCACCATATTTAGGCAAGAGGGATGGATGGATATTCACTATTTGGTTAGGGTAAGCTTCTGTAAGTGCCTCTGGGACTTTCCAGAGGAATCCTGCTAATACAATCAGGTCGGGCTGTTGCGCCTTTAGGAGGTCTAAGACTACTGATGAATGGTAGAAGGCTTGGCGGTCAAAGACCACTGTGGGGATAGCCAAGCGTTTGGCACGAGCTAACACACCTGCTTGTGGGTTGTTAGAAAGGATAAGGCTTACTTGTGCAGTTCTTTTTTCTTGGAAATAAGTAGCGATACGTTCGGCATTAGAGCCTGAACCAGAGGCAAAAACAACAATTTTTCTCATAGCATTTGCAAATTGGGTGAAGAGCCATTGGGTACAATGGCTTATTTTGGCATACGATATTTTTTCTTTTCCTATGTATATAAGTGCTAAGGCGTATCCTTTGGGCAGATTTTTGGGCAAGAGGTGCTTTTGCAAACGGTAACTCTCGCGCAATCGGCGTTTTAGGCAGTTTCTATCGACAGCGCGTTTGAAATGGCGTTTTGGTACACTTACGAGTAACTGATAGGGTACAGGCATTGCCTGAATAGGAACATAGAGGAGTTTCAGCGGGTAGCAACTGAAGCTATTGGCCTGCTGAAAGAGTGTTTGAATGAAATCGCGTTTGCAGAGTTTTTCTGTTTTTGGGAAAGTAGGCAAAGTAGATTGTTATTAATAATCGGCAAAAGTACAAAACAATTGGCAATATAGCAAATACAGCGGAGGCCTCCTCTCAAGGAAGCGGTTCAAAAGACTCATTGAACAACGCGCGTAGTACTCCCATTAGCATTTTGGCATCTGTTTGGATTTAAGCAAAAACTTTAGCATTAGGTTGGTGTTCTTTAGCATTCTAATTCTGTTAAAGTATGTTAATGTTTAAGCGTTTTCAAAGAGGCTTAGGACGACTTTTAGAAAGAACCGATAGGGCGTAACAGACTTTATCTCTCTAAAAATTAGTATTTTAACCCTTTGGGAGAAAGCAGTAAAAAATAATCATTTTTTTAAGAGTTTTATCGGCATATTCACACACTTATCTCTAAAACCTTATGAATGACGTATTTTTTTAACACTTTTACAAGCCGTTGTTTAAAAAACAGGGATTGACAGTAGCTATTGAAGCCCTAGGAATATAGAACCAAAAAAAATACTTATAGGGTGCACGCCAATAAATATTTTTTCTGTACTTTTGCGCCCAATTAATTAAATAATACAATAGCGATGAAAGAAAAACTGATGTATGCACTGTTATGCACTGTGCTGTTCGTAGGGTTCGCTTTTGCCCAAGAACACACCATAACGGGGGTAGTAAAAGATGGGGATGGCACCCCACTACCAGGTGCCTCTGTAGTAGTAAAAGGTACCTCGCAGGGGGTTGCTACCGATTTTGATGGGAAATACACCATCAGAGTAGCTAACAGCAAGGCTATTCTTGTCTTCTCTTCATTAGGGGCTAAAACGGTAGAACGCCCCGTAGGGAGCAACAAAGTAATCAACGTAACACTACAAGATGAAGCCCAACAGCTGGAAGGAGTAGTAGTTACGGGTTACCAAGAGATTAACAAAAACCTGTTTACAGGTAGCTCGCAAACCCTGAAAGCGGACAACATCAAAATGGACGGTGTAGTAGATGTAGGGCGTATGATAGAAGGTCGTTCTGCAGGGGTAAACGTACAGAACGTTTCGGGCACCTTTGGTACATCTCCTAAAATCACCATTCGTGGGGGCTCTTCTATCTTTGGCGACACTAAACCTCTTTGGGTAGTAGATGGCGCTGTACAAGAAGAAGTAGTAAACCTATCGTTTGAACAGTTGGCTTCGGGAGATGCTTCTACCCTAGTAAGTTCTGCTATCTCTGGCATTAACGCGAACGATATTGAAAGCATCGAAATCCTAAAAGATGCTTCAGCCCTTTCTCTTTATGGGGCACGCGCACTGAATGGAGCGGTGATTATCACCACCAAAGGCGGGCGCAAGAATATGAAAACACAGGTGAACTACCAGTTAGAAGAGTCGGTGCGTATGGTGCCTAACTACGGTCAGTACGACATTATGAACTCTCAAGAAACGATGGATGTGTACCAAGAGTTGGAGCGCAAAGGCTACTTCTCGCTTTCTTCGCACACCCAAGCACGCTATGGCGGGGCTTACAATATTATGTACCGCGCTATAGACACCTACAATCCTAAGACAGGTACTTTCCTACTAGAAAACAGTCCTGAAGCACGCAATGCTTTCTTGCGCAAGTACGAATACGCGAATACCGATTGGTTTAAAACGCTTTTCCGCCCTTCGCTTACGCAAAACCACACTGTTAGTTTATCGGGAGGTGGCGAGAATGCTACTGTGTATGCTTCTGTGGGCTTTTTTGTAGACCCAGGATGGAGTATTGCTGACCGCGTACACCGTGTAACAGGGAACCTTAAAACATCGTACAACCTTTCTAAAAACGTAAAAGTAGGGGTGCTGACCCAAGGGTCTATCCGTACGCAAAAAGCACCTGGTACGTACAACCGTACAGCTAACACTGTAGAAGGGGGTTATACCCGCGATTTTGACATCAACCCTTTCAGCTATGCGCTGAACACTTCGCGCACTTTGCGCCCTTATGGCGATGATGGCAACCTCGAGTACTACCGCTTTAACTATGCGCCGATGAACATCCTAAACGAGCTTGCCAACAACTATATGGACTTGAACGTGCTGGAGTACAAAGTACAAGGCGACTTAGAAGTGAAATTGGCCAAAGGATTAAAATACAACTTCCTTGGGTCGGTACGCCACGTGAAGAGTAGCAACGAGCACTCTATGACTGAGGATTCTAACATCGTAGGGGCTTACCGCGAAAATGGCACTAAAATTATTGCCGAAAACAACCCTTTCCTATTTAAAGATCCTAACGACCCTGACAAGCTACCACAAATAGCACTGGCTAACGGGGGTATCTACAAACTTACAGAAAACAACCTTCAAAGCTACTACTTCCGCAATGCTTTGGAGTACAAACGCTTGTTCAACGAGGCGCACGACCTGAAAGTATTCTTGGGTCAAGAATACCGCCATACCGACCGCGACAATCAGTTCTTTAACGGCTATGGCTACCTTTTCAAAAAAGGAGGTACTACCTTTACCGACTATCGGACTTTGCAAAAAAGTATCCAAGAGAACTCTCCTTACTTTGAAAAAGGGTTTAGCAAAGAGCGCGGTATCGCTTTCTTCTTGCAAGGTACTTACGGCTACAAACAGCGTTATGTGTTTGCAGGAACGCTTAACTACGAAGGGTCTAACCGTTTAGGGAAAAACACTTCTAAACGCTGGTTGCCTACTTGGAATGCGAGTGCCCGTTGGAATGTTACCAACGAGTCTTTCTTAGAAGGCAACAGCACTATCTCAAATCTCGCTTTGCGCGCTAGCTACGGGCTTATCGCAGGTTTAGGAAATGCCAGCAATGCTTCGGCTATCTTCTTGAACACTATCTCGAACCGCTATGCTGAATTGGACAGAGAAAGCATCATTCAAATCAGCTCTTTGCAAAACAGCGACCTCACTTGGGAAAAAGTGTACGAAACCAACTTCGGTATGGAGCTCGGATTGTTTAAAAACCGCCTGTCTCTCTCAATGGACTTGTACCAAAAAAACTCTAAAGACCTGATTGACTACGTACGCACTTCGGGCATCGGTGGTGAGTACATCAAGTTAGCAAACAACGCTACGATGATTACCAAAGGAATTGAGGTAGCGATAGATACCAAAAACATCAAAACTGACGAGTTTAGCTGGAATACCGGTATCAACTTCTCTTATTTCAATCAAGAAATCACTAAATTGGCTTTCAAACCCAATGTGTACAACCTTGTCAGAGAGTTAGGAGGAAACGTAGTAGGCGGACAACGCAATACTTTGTACTCTTACGACTTCAAAGGATTGAGCGAAGCTGGTTTGCCTCTATTCAACCTATTGGACGGCAGTACTAAGTACGAAGATATTGACTTCCAAACTACCAAGGACATTCTGAGCTATCTGAAAAAAGAAGGCGCTGTAGAGCCTAACATCACAGGAGGTTTCTCTAACACTTTCCGCTACAAGAACTGGGAACTCTCTGCGCTTATCACCGCTCAAGCGGGCAACAAGTTGCGCAAACCAGACCAATACGATGTAGATTACAACGACCTAAGTGTATTCCCCAAAGAGTTTAAAAACCGCTGGGTGAACGCAGGCGATGAGCGAATCACGAACATTCCGTCTATCCCTTCTAGAAGAACTATCAATGAAATAGGTCGTTCTACGCTAAGAAGAGTGTACAATGCGTACAACCACTCTACCGAGCGAGTAGTAGATGGCTCTTTTGTACGTATGAAAAACATCTCTCTTTCTTATTCATTCCCTAAAGAAGTGTTAGACCAATTGCACATCAACAGTTTGAGCCTTCGTATGCAAGCCACCAACCCTTTCCTTATTTATGCCGATAAGGATTTGAACGGTCAAGATCCTGAATTCTTCCGCTCTGGTGGGGTAGCCTACCCTGTAACTGCTCAATACACTTTTACAATTAGTCTTGGCATCTAAAAAACGAATATACTATGAAAAAGAATATATACCTACCCATACTCGCCTTAACACTGAGTGGAATGCTCGGTTCGTGCGAAAAGTTCCTCGACGAAGTGCCGGATGCTCGTACTGAAATCGACACTCCTGAGAAGATTCAAAACTTATTAGGTACTGCCTACCCAAACGCGCTCTACTTTGATATGTGCGAAACAATGAGCGACAATGCAGGCGAGAAAGAACAACTCTCTGAGTCGTCAGTCTATAATACCCAACTATACTCTTGGAAAACCATCAGCGAATCAAACCAATACGACATTCCTGGGTTCTACTGGAACAGTGCCTACGAGGCTATTGCTAGTGCGAACCACGCTTTGGAAGCTGTTGAAAAGTTAGGTGGAGGAGCGGAATTAGACTACCTGAAAGGAGAAGCCCTCGTAGCGCGTGCCTACGCTCATTTTATGTTAGGAGTGTTGTGGTGCAAACCATTCAACCCTGCTACTGCCAATACCGATTTGGGATTGCCTTATGTTACCAAAGCAGAGAAAAAGGTATTTGAAAACTACCGCCGCATCCCGCTAAGCGACTACTACAGCGCTATCGAGAAAGACCTCTTAGAAGGACTTCCTCTGATTGTGAACACCAAATACAAACAGCCCAAATACCACTTCACTACCGAAGCTGCGCACGCTTTTGCTACCCGCTTCTACCTAATGAAGGGCGATTGGGACAAAGTAATTGAACACGCTGATGCTGCCTTAGGGAACAGTGCCTCTACTAAGCTAAGAGATGTATACGGACAAAAATCGCTTACCTATGCACAAAAACAAAATCTGTACAGCAGTTCTAACGAAGTGGCAAACGCCCTAGTTGTAGGAGCACTTTCTTCTTACAACAACCATATGGCACTGAACAAGTACGGAGTGAACGTAACGATCAAAGATTTGCTTTCTTCCTCTGCTTCGCACCCATTAGGACAATCTTGGGCTTACACCTTTTATGGAGGAGACGACTATGCGAACATTCCTAAATACCAAGAGTACTTTAAGTATACTAACATCTCTATAGGTATTGGTTCACGCTACAATATGGCCGTGCTGTTCTCTTACGACGAGGTCTTCTTAAACCGTTTGGAAGCCTACCTAATGAAAGGCGAAAAAGCTAAGTTCCTAAGCGACCTTTTGGTGATGCTCAAAACAAAAACTGAGGACGACCTTTCTAGTCTTACTGCCATTACAGAAACCTCTCTGAACAACCGCTACCACGGAAAAGGCACTGCTCTTGCCCCTGCCTACACCTTGAGCACCCAACAGCGCGAGTGGTTGCAATGTGTGGTAGACGTTCGCCGTATGGTATTCCTTTTCGAGGGTTTGCGTTGGTTTGACAACAAACGCTTCAATATGGAGATTACACACCAAAAAGGGAGTGAAACAATGGTGCTAAGCGCTACTGACCCACGCAGGGAATTGCAAATTCCAGAAGATGCCCAAAACAACGGCATCAGTGCAAACCCCAGATAATTTTAGAACCCTTTAAAGATTTTAAAACAATGAAAAAGATATATACGCTTGCCGCTACTGTACTTTTGGTAGCCTGCGCCCCAAAGGAATCGCTAGATAAAAACAGCGTTTTGACCGACCCTGTTGTAGCCAAAACGGCTTTGGATACCTACATTTACAACCAGTTCCAAAAACCGTACAACATCATTGTAAGTTACAACTACGTAGATGCTGACTTTGAGCAAAACAAATACCTTTACCCTCCTACCGAGAGCAAAGTACAACCAATGCTCGAAATCGTGAAAAAAGTGTGGATTGACGCCTATAAAGCAGCTGCAGGAGCCAACTTTATGAAAGAAGTAGCTCCTCGCCAAATCTCCCTCATCGGTGGGTACAATGTCAATTCAAGCGGTACCATCACCCTTGGTTTTGCCGATAGTGGCATGAAAATTACCCTTTTCAACGTAGACCAGCTCGACACCCACGACCACGATGCTACCCGCAGATACTTCCACACCATTCAGCACGAGTATTGCCACATCATCAATCAGAAAAAACCTTATTCTGAAAAATACGGCAAGATTACTCCTTCGGGCTACACTGCCAACTGGTATAACGTGCAAGATGCTGATGCTTATGCTGCGGGCTTCATCACCCCGTATTCAATGCTAAACGATATGGAAGACTTTGCCGAGATGACCTCTACTATGCTAAGTATGAGCAGAACCCAATGGGATGCTAAAGTAAATGCCATTAGCAGTACCACAGGGAAAGCCGCTATCAGAAAGAAAGAGGCCTTCATAGTTGATTACTTTAAAAGCGAATGGGGCATCGACTTCTATATGCTACAAGAAATCGTTGAAACACAAATGCAATCTGTATTACAATAAAATTTAAAGAAATGAAAAAGTTATTATACTTATCGACCATAGCGCTGACCCTTTTGGCTTGCCAAAAAAATGAACCGGACGACTTGTTTGGCAAAAATCCTTCTCAGCGCTCTCAAGAAAGTCAAGCTGCTTTGCGCCAAGAGCTCACTGCTGCTGAGCACGGCTGGAAGCTGACCTATTTCACAAACCAAGAGAAGTTTGGAGGGTTCACTTTCCTAATGAAATTCTCTCCGGATGGTTTGGTAGAAATGGCTTCTGACGTTAGCACTACGGCCTCTGCCACTACAAGCAAATACGAAATCAAACAAGGACAAGGCACTATGCTTTCTTTCGTAACTAAAAACTACATCCACGAACTCGCTGACTCTTTCACACCAAGCGATTTGCGCGGAAAAGGATACGAAGGTGAGTTTGAGTTCATCTATTATGGCAAAGAAGGCGACAAACTAAAATTCAGAACTCAACGCAAGGACAATCAGCAGTACTTGTATTTTGAGCCCGCCTCTTCACAAGATTGGAATGGATTAAGCAATCTATCAGGAAGTGTGAGTGCTATAGAAGGCGACCCTATTAGACACTATTTTAAGGTAAGTACGGGAACCTCTAGCGAGACTTATACTATTTCTCTCTCTCATAGATATTTAACCCTCACCTCTCTGTCTGACCCTAACAAAGTGCTCAAAACAGGCGTAGTACCCACTAGCAAAGGATTTACCTTTACGCCCCCCTTGGTACTCGAAGGCAAAACCTTCTCTGAACTTCCGTGGGACAACAACGCTTCGCCTGCGCGCTACACCAACACTATAGAAGGGGTTACTGCCGAAATACGCTTTGCGCGATTCCCTACTGCAGAACAACTGAATGACGACTATGCCGAACTGAATAATATTTCGCAACTCGTAATATTAGAAAGCCTTGTAAAAGGCTCTTCTACCACCTCAGAAATGTTCTACAATAACGTCTTTAAAATTGATGATACTAAAAGATTTGTGAGGGTAAACATAGGCTTGTTCAACAATAACATATGTGGAGTTTTCATTACATACAACTTCAATGGAACAAGTGCCAACCTCTATTCTGTGGGCAGATATTCTATAAGAGAAAAACGCTTTTTCCCAGGAACTTTCACAGGACAGTTTTACTCTGAGAACTTGGCTCTTTGGCAAGCTCCTGAAAATGCAGCTATCTACGCAAAAGCCAAAAGTGCTATTCAGTCAATCTTTGAATTGGGACATAATGGTCTTTACATAAGGAACCTACACAGCAAGTACTTCTCTTACCAAACCTATATGCTCCAAAGCCGAGACTACCCTATTCAGTTCTCTGCCTTAGCTCTTCCTAAACAATAACCCTTAAAATAGGATTCAAAATGAAAAAAGTACTCATTCTTATTGCTGCTATCGCTGCTACTGCTTGTAGCAAAGATGACAACGACAATGATAACAATACCAACAATGGTGGGGGAGTAAATCCTCCCTCACCTATTCAATACGCAGCCCTAAGTGTTGCCACTCCAACGGTTACTTTTACAACCCTGAGCAGCACCCAAACGGTTGCCATTACAGCTGGTTCTGGCAGCTATACCGCTACCACCGCAGAGCCTATCGTTGCTCTAACAATAGTGAGCAATACTCTACAGCTTACGAGCGTTGCTACTGGTACTACTACCGTAACGGTATTAGATGTGCTAAGCCAACAGAAAGCTGAGATTGGCGTAAGTATCAAACTATCTTACACTGTAGACGAACAAGGCACCATCACTCAATCTGATCGGAAAAACTTCTCAGACGATACCGATTTGGTCATCAGCGATGTAAAAGCGATTGCGGATGGTGTATTCAGCGGTTTTGGAGAGTTCAGAAGTATTACTACCCACGGAGTAGAAACCATTGGGAAAAAGGCTTTCGCCAGCTGCCAATCAGTGGAAGAAATCACCTTGAACAAAGTTAAGACAATAGGCTTAGGTGCTTTTCAATTCAATGCCTCAGTAAAAACGATTACTATCACAGGGGCAGAAAACGAAGAGCTATCTATTGCCAAAGAAGCTTTTGCTTCTTGTCATGATCTGAAAACGATTTTGCTCCCTGCACAAACCAAAGAGATAGGAGTTAATGCATTCTTACAATGCCGCCAGATAGCAGTAGTAAAGTGTGCTGCTCCTGAGCCTCCTAAAATCTCTCGCAACACCTTCCCTAGCCTTCTTACCGAAGTAGAACGCATCTTGTATGTCCCTAAAGGCAGTAAAGAAAAATACGAAAACAGTCCTAACTGGAAGAGCAAGTTCACGAGTATAGAAGAGCTTAATTAATAACCGATCACCAATTTGCCACATTAACTCATCGGCAAATTGGCACATCAACAAATTGACACATCTACTATGAAACATCTTTTAAAAAATACCGTGCTGCTTTTACTTTGCAGCACCCTCGCTTTCTGCTCAAAGAAAGACGACGATAGCCCCCAAAGTGGCACCTCAGGTAGTGTAACCCCTAAGGTGTCGCTACTACAAGTAGCTTCTGACAACGGTAGCTACTCTATAGATGTGGCAGCCAACACTGCCTACACCCAACAGACCGATGCCAACTGGATTAAGCTCTCTGACGACACTGACTACAGCACTGTCAAGTTTGAAGTGAGAGCCAACGAAGGAAGCGAGCGCCGTGGCTCTATCAAACTTTTTGTGCAAAATGTGGAAAAGGCTAAAATAGAGATTTACCAAAAAGCACGTTTGTTTGTAACGCTCGAAAACAGCACTATTGAGGTAGGAGCTGATGAAGCAGAACACACCCTGAACATCACTGACCGAAATACCGACCAATACACTCTCTCGGCTTCTGAAAGTTGGATTACATTCCCTTCTCAAACCGAAAAAAACAAAGTTACCTTTAAAACAGCGCAGAACGACTCTGGAGCTGCTCGCTCTGGCAAGATAAGCCTCAAAGTAGAGGACAAAACTATTGCTGAAATTACGGTTACCCAAAGAGCTACCGTAGCCTACCTATTGCCTTTCGTTGAATTTGGCAAAGTAGCCAACGACATCAAAGAGTTTGAGAAAGTACGAAAAAGCACCCTCAAAAGCGAAAAAGATTTGGGCTCTGGCACCCAACTCACTTACACTGTAAAAGACCCTCTATTTGGAGAAGTTCAGTACGTTACCAACCTACGAGGCTTCCAGAGAGCTGGTCTTTACAGCAAAGAGCCCACAATGACCGATGCTCAGAAAGCCGACTTTCAAGCTTTCCTCTTGCAAGAAGGATTTGAGAAAATCAGTATTCAAGGGTTCAAAACGACCTTGTCTATCTCCAAAGAGACAAAAGAGGCTTTCGTACACAAAGAAAAACAAGTGTTAGTACAATTTATGGCTGATGCGAAAGCAAACCACTACGCTTTCTCGTACTACCCTGTACAGCAAAAGAACTTTGCTACTTTCAGTGCAGTTCCTTCATTATTCAAAAAAGGAGCTACAGATGCTGAAGTTGCTCAGTACGAAGCAGCTAATGGCGGCACCCTAGATGCAGCCAATTCGCCTGCCTCAAACGCTACTCGTAATGCTTTCTTATACAAGGTGAACAAAAATAACGTTATAAGCCGCACCTACTTTGTAGGAAAAGCTACCAACAACCGTGTAGGCCTGTTCCAAACCACTTTCCGTTTTAGCAATGCCACTGCTGCTTTCTTTGCAGGCTTAGATGGCGAGTACTATCCTACTAAAGAATTCTCGGCTCTCCTTTTAAAAGAAGGCTTTGAATACTCTGGGGTTTCTAAAAATGGCCACGTGGTTTACAAAAAAGGAAAAGACTTTATTGCTGCAAAAGTTATCTTTGTAGACAAAGAAGCTGTATTAGAAGTTATGACTTACTACAGCGTTTAATTCAATACACATATTAACAAATTAGGTCAAAAGTACGAATCAGCTACCTCGCTCAAACACAAATAGCCCAGATCGTGCCTTTGACCTATTTTGCAAATCGACAAATTGACACATCAACTATGAAACATCTTTTAAAAAACACCGCGCTGCTCCTACTTTGCAGCACCCTTGCTTTCTGCTCAAAGAAAGACGACGATACTCCAGAACAAGAAGAAGTACGCAAAGAGAAAAACCTCAGCTTGCAAAATGAACTTACAGCCGCACAAAACGGTTGGAAAATCAACTATACTGCCGACGACAACTCGCACGGCAGTTACCAATTCCTAATGAAGTTTACTCCTGACGGACAAGTGTCAATGCTATCCGACCTTCAAGACACCACTACCCCCACTACCAGCCTATACAATACGCGCGAAGAAGCGCAAGGGCTTATCCTTAGCTTCCTAGGACAAAACAAAATACACCTCCTTGCCGACGCCTTACAAGGAAAAGCAGGCAACGACCTCCGCGGGAAAGTCTACCAATTCCTGTACACAGGAAAAGAAGGACAAAAGCTAACCTTCAAAAACCTACTGAAGAGTTCGCAACCTACCCTCGTTTTTGAACCTGCCTCTGAAACCGATTGGAGAACCCTCGCTACACTCAGCCTAAACTTAAAAGCTATTGAAGCCAATTCTTCGTCATACTATTTGACTATCAGCAGTTCAGCTACTAGCACTACCTACCCTATTGGCTTCAACAACCGTGTCCTAACTGTTAGCGGCACTACTACTGAGACGCCTGTTTACGCTACTGAAAAAGGAATAGGCTTTAAAAACGGACTTAGTATCGGGGGAGTTAACTTTACCGAACTAGAGCGCAAAGCAGGTTCTAACCCCTCTTCCTATCAGGCTACCGTCAACGGGGTAACCGCTTTACTACACTTCTCGTCAGTCTCTCCAGACTTATTCAATACCAACGACTACAAAGACATTGACACCACTATTGAAGGATTTGCCATTATGTCATCAGCGTTCAAAAACCACAAACTGATGAGTGCTGACTTCTACAAAGATGTTTTAAGAATTAACAACACCTCTGACCTCTTCCTCATCAGAGTAATGTTCGAGGGCCCTGAAGATTGTTACATTCAAGTAGGGCACATCTTTGAAGGTGAATACTCTATTGTACAAATCGTCTGCAAATACGAGCTGAAAAACAAACGCCTGTATTTAAAAGACAGCGATAGAAACCTACTGACCAGCAATCCAAAGGTTTGGGATGCAGAAAAGAACAAAGCTGTCGCAGAGCAAGCCAGCCGTGCTATTGGGGCTATTTACGACCTTGGGGCAGAAGGTTTCTACATCAAAAAATTGGACATCAAAGTTGCACCACAGGAAGACAACCCAGTATACCTACTACAAAGTCATGAATTCCCTTTGTATGTATTTCCTTGCTGGGGAGTACCCAAATAAGCCACTGGAAAATTTGGCACTTTCGCAATTCTTTTGTATCTTTGTCGGTGTAAAACTAACTGAATCATTCACCCTAAAAAAGATACTATTATGAAACAGAGAGTCCCCGTATCGCAAATTATGAGTCGCGAGCTTATTACGCTCAATCCGACTCAGTCGCTTTACGAAGCCGAACGCTTGTTCAAAAAACACCATATACGCCACATTCCAGTGGTAGAGTCGGACAAACTGATAGGCATCGTAAGCTATTCTGACCTATTGCGTATCAGCTTTGCCGATATGACCGATGGTGAAGAGGAAGTAACCTCCGTAGTCTATGATATGTATACCATTCCTCAGATTATGGCCAAAACTCCTCTGACAGTAGAGGCTGACACTTCTATCAAGGAAGTAGCCGAAATTTTGGCAAAACAGAGTTTCCACTCCATTCCCGTATTGGACAAGGGCAAGCTCGTAGGCTTGGTTACCACCACCGACCTTATCAAATACCTTTTAGAGCAATACTAAAATGAAAGCAACAGGTAAAGAGTAAAGGGCTATGCCCAGCACTTTTTACCTATTGCTTTTTTACTTTTATCTTATTAAAATGAACGAACTCACCTTAGACCTCAACGAAGTAAGCCCTCAGCTACTGTATGGCGAGGACGACAGCAATATCAACCACCTCAAAAGCCTTTTCCCCAAGCTCAAAATCGTAGCGCGGGGCACTAAGCTCATCGCCTTTGGCGAAGAACAAGCGCTGCTTCAGTTTCAGCAGCAACTGGAAAAGCTCATTGCCTACTGCAGCAAATACAATCGTTTAGACGAACGCATCATTGATAGCCTGCTTGCTGACAACAGCACCTCCAGTCCCGAAAAAACACTCGAAGAAGGCATCATTGTACACGGTGTAAGCGGCAAAGTGATTCGCCCACAAACCAAAAACCAAGTGAAGCTTGTCGAGCTAATGCGCAAAAACGATATGGTTTTTGCCATAGGCCCTGCAGGTACGGGCAAGACCTATGTAGGGGTAGCTTTGGCCGTAAAAGCCCTCAAAGAAAAGCAAGTGAAACGCATCATTCTCACCCGTCCTGCGGTAGAAGCGGGCGAAAATCTCGGCTTCCTCCCCGGCGACTTAAAGGAGAAATTAGACCCCTATATGCAGCCTCTTTACGATGCCCTGCGCGATATGATACCCCCCGAAAAACTACACGCCTTCATCGAGGCTGGCATCATAGAGATTGCTCCCCTTGCTTTTATGCGCGGACGCACCTTAGACAACGCTTTTGTAATTTTAGACGAGGCGCAGAACACTACCCACGCCCAGATGAAAATGTTCCTGACCCGTATGGGGCGCAATGCCAAGTTTATGATTACGGGCGACCCTGGCCAGATTGATTTGCCAAGAAAAGTCTCTTCAGGACTTAAAGAAGCAATGCTCATCCTTAAAAACGTAAAAGGCATTGCTTTCCTCCACTTAGACGACAAAGACGTAGTACGCCACCCACTGGTGCGCAGTATCATCGACGCCTACAAAACCATAGAAAACAACGAATAGTAGTAGTACAACGGGCAATTATTTTTAGCCCCATAAGACTGACACTTTGCCTTGGGTTCCCCCCTAAGGCAAAGTTTTTTCTTCTATTTACAACCTTCCTCTCTTTTCATTCGTTTATAGGGCAAAACAAAGTCAATATCTTTAAGACCGATTTAACTATTAACAACCCCTATAAAAATGAGAAACATTATCTTTTCACTGCTATGGGCAGTCAGCGCAATAAGTATTGCACAAACATCTTTTAAAGGCACATTGGTGAGCCCTGAGCAAAAACCTATAAGTGCCGCGAATATCCTTTTAATGTCGCTCCCCGATTCTACCCTCGTAAAAGGAGCTATCAGCAATGAGCGAGGCTTTTTTGAGTTGCCCAACCCTTCTAACAAGCCAAAGGTAGTACTCAAAATTACCCACTTAGAATACCAAGACTATTGGATTACTCCTACAGAATCTCAACTGGGCACCATCCTGCTCTCTCCTGCTACCAATCAATTAGAAGAGGTAGTGGTAAGTGTTCGTCGCCCTATCATAGAGCAGAAAGGTACGCGCATCAGTACTAATGTGGCGCAGTCTACCTTGCAGAACCTACCCCGTGCTGAAATGCTTATCAACTTCCTACCTGGGGTCAGCACTTCGTACACAGGCGGGGGCTTTGAGGTGTTTGGAAAAGGGAACCCTATCTTCTACATCAATAACCGCAGAGTGCGCAACCTTGATGAAATTTATCAGCTATTGCCCAAAGATATTGAGAGTATAGAGCTTGAAACCCAACCTGGTGCCGAGCACGACAATACTGTCGGGGCAGTTATCTACATCAAACTGAAAAAGAAACAAGGCGATGGACTCAGCGGCTCTGTAGATAGCGATGTTTACTTAGTAAAAAAAGGCTCTTCGACAGAGAGTTGGCTCAACCTAAACTATCGCAAAGGCAAAACCGACTACTTTATTACTATAGGCAATTATAACAACTTCAACAAGAAGAGGGCTGACTTTTACCAACATTTGCAAGTGTATACCCCAAGCAATGATTGGCAAGTAATGAGTAGTGAGACAAACAAAAGTAACGCCAAAGGAATAAACGCCAAAATAGGTCTTGCCCACGAATTCTCCGACAAACATTCAGCAGGTTTTAGCCTTAGAAGAAATATAGAGCCTTTCAGCGGACATCGTTTTAGCACACAGGAAACTGCCACCTACAAAAACAACCTCCTTACAGCCAAAGGAGTCAACGAATACGACCGCTTTAACCAAAACAAAGATCTGTCTGCCAATGCTTATTACGAAGGAAAGCTCACTGACAAACTAAAGCTACAAACTGACATTGACTACATAAACCAGCGTTCTGACAATACTTCTGACATCGTAGAGCAAAATCTCCTCACCTCTACCTCTCGGAAAGTGCATACACACTCCAATGCTGCCTCTGATTGGTGGGGCCTTAAAACTACCTTGTTGCAAAAACTTGGAAAGGGAGCACTGAGCTATGGAGCAGAGATGAGCAACCTACACCGCACTGAAGATTATACAGATAATGTACTATTGGCTTCAGATATTAAGAACACCGAAACGCGTTCAGCTGGTTTCCTAAGCTTCTCTTACCCTATTAAAAAAGTGAGCTTAAAACTCGGTACGCGCTACGAGTATGCTGACTTCGGCTATTACGAAAACGGACTAAAAAGCAATGTAAAGAGTAAAACCTACCGTAATTGGCTGCCCAGTGCTTCTATCTCTTTTCCTTGGGACAAAACCCAACTCACTTTTAGCTATGCTCGCAAAATCAAGCGTCCTGCATTCTACCAGCTCAGCGACTACAATACCTATTCCTCTGCTTTCTTATACAACCGCGGTAACCCATACATTGTACCTCAGCTTACTGACGAGTGGAGTGCACTAGCGACCTACGGGCCTCTTTCGGCTTCGGTAATATATTCGAACATACACAAGGCTATTTATACCCACCATCAACTTTCCTCTATGAACCCTAATGCTATTGAGAAAACACTTCGCAATTACGACGATTTTGGCGTACTGAAAACTGTACTCAATGCACAAACCCAAATAGGCAAATGGATGCCCAAACTTACTTTCACGTATAGCAAACCTTTTGCAAGCAATGTGTTTTACAAGAATGAAGACCGCTTCTCTGTTGAGTGGACGAACCAAATTATCCCCTCTGAAAATTGGCTTATCTTGGCGATGTTTACTTATGTGAGCAAAGGTTCTGAACATGAGACCTATGCCTATAAAGAGATGAGTGGTATGTTTGTAGGTGTAGGACGTATGTTCTTCAACCAATCGCTTACGGTATATGCAGTGGTTTTTGACCCCTACAATGGGCTCAATACTCACAGCCGCATACAGAATCCTTTTATCAGCGAAACAAGTTACCAAAGCTATAACCATTTTAGTTTTAAGATGGGACTGAGCTACAATTTTAACAGCACGCAAAGCAAGTACAAAGGACAAAGTAGTAGCGAAGAAGAAAAAAGCCGATTGTAGAACATTCTCTATTTTTGTTTTCTTATCATAATGAGTCAGTTATAAAACTGTTTCCTCCTCTGAAGAGTCTCTATTCTCGGCACAATGAGAGAGTTCTTTTCTTTAAAAAGCAACCTTTTAAAATCTCTAAATAAAGCTAAACATCATTCATCCTACGAATATCTTCTTTTTAAGCTAAAAAAAGGTGGTACGTTTTTTGTTTCAAAAAAAAGTACTACCTTTGTGCTTTCAAATAAGTTGAAGTTATGAATCTCATCAAAACCTTTACTGCATTCTTCATTCTTGCAGGTAGCATTGCCACCGTGCAAGCACAACAAACTGCTGTTGAGCTAACAGACCGCTCAGTGAAAATACCTCCTATTTGCAGCCATTGGACAGAGGAAAAGAATGTTCCTGCTCAAGTAGCTTTCCAACACTGCTTAGAGGATTGGATGGCTAGACGCTTCAGCTATCCTATCGAAGCCCTCAAAAAGGAAACCCAAGGCACTGTTCTAATTCATTATTTGATTGATGAAAAAGGGCAATTTAGCATTCAGAAAGTAGAAGGTCCTTCTGCTTTGGCCGCTGAAGGGAAACGCATCTTTAGTGGATTCCCTGCTGTAATTCCTGCCAAAGATGCTAAAGGAAATCCCATAGCCGTAAAAGGTACCTACCCTATCCTATTTGAAATGGCCTTCAGACAGTAAGGAGGAAGACATCGCCTTGATTTTTCTTTAACTTTTTAAATCATTTTCTAAGAACTTCTTGCTGCTAAGGGTATCGCCCTACGCTAACAGAAGTAAAACACAAAGAATAGCAAAACCGTGAACAAAGAACACCTTAAACAATTAGAAGCCGAAAGTATTTACGTGATGCGCGAAGTAGCTGCGCAGTTTGAGCGCCCTGCGCTACTTTTTAGTGGCGGGAAAGACTCTATTACCTTGGTGCACTTGGCAATGAAAGCCTTTGCCCCTATGAAGATTCCTTTCCCTTTGGTGCATATCGATACCGGACACAACTTCCCTGAAGCCCTCGCCTACCGCGATGCCTTAGCCAAACGCATTGGTGCCGAGCTGATTGTACGTCAGGTGGAAGATACTATCAAAGCTAAAGGTCTCACCGAACCCAAGGGCAAATTTGCCTCTCGGAACTGGTTGCAAACCCATACGCTATTAGATACTATCGAAGAGTTTCAGTTTGACGCTTGTATAGGGGGGGCGCGTCGCGATGAAGAAAAAGCCCGCGCTAAAGAACGCTTCTTCTCTGTAAGAGATGAGTTTGGGCAATGGGATCCGAAATTGCAGCGCCCTGAACTGTGGAATATCTACAACGGACGCATACAGAAAGGCGAAAACGTACGCGTATTCCCTATCTCCAACTGGACAGAATTAGACGTGTGGAGCTACATCCAGCACGAGAAGATTGAACTCCCTTCTATCTATTTTGCTCATAACCGCGAAGTGATTGAGCACGACGGACGCCTAATAGCCGTTTCTCCTTTCATACAAATAGACGAAAACGATACAATCTTAAACAAACGTGTGCGATACCGCACTGTGGGAGATATGACCTGCACCGCAGCGGTAGAAAGCACCGCAGCTACCTTAGAAGAGGTAGTGAACGAAATTACTGCTTCGCGCATCTCAGAAAGGGGTGAAACCCGCATCGATGACAAAGTTACCGAAGCTGCAATGGAAGACCGCAAAAAAGGAGGTTACTTCTAAAATATCGGCCACATACGGCCTACCACCACTGAAACTAATAATTGTATAATATGAAAAGAGTTTTATTGTTGATAGCCACCATAATGGGGCTACAAAGTTGTTCTACCGAACAAAAAACAGTGTATTGGGTGAATAGTATCCCCAAAGAATGTAAAGAAGGGGCTAACAAAATGCAATGCCTACAAGTGTACAAAGGAGAATCCTTAGACCAAGCAAAATGGGAGCTTCTTACAGTTCCTATCGAAGGATTTACATTCGAAGAAGGATTTTTCAGAAAGATTGAAGTAAGCGAAAAACCTCTGAAAGGCACCTCTTCCTTAGCTTACACCTTAGTTCGTGAGTTGGAAAAAGTAAAAGATACTCGCTTTGACCTACAAGGTGAATGGCTCCTCAGCCAAATGGGAGATAGCACTATCACTGCCGAAGCACAACCCTTTTTAAAACTAAATGTTGGAGAAATGAAAGTGAATGGCTCCGACAGTTGCAACACCCTTATGGGGAGTATTAAAACCCTTACCAGCAAAGAACTTGTATTTGGGGATGTAGCCTCTACCTTAATGCTTTGCGAGAAGATGGAAGTTGCCGATGCTTTTGGTGCTGCATTAAAAGAAGTATGTTCTTATGAACTAAAAGATGGACAGTTACTCCTTTTCGACCAACAAGGAAAAACACTTTTAACTTTCAAAAAGAAATAGAACCTTTCTTCTAACAAAAAAGAAGCGTTGCCTTAGGGCAACGCTTCTTTTTTGTTATTTAAATATTTAGTGATAATGACTTGCTTTAGAAAAATAACGGTATGAGCAGGTAAGCGACCAAGGCGGCGATAACACCGTAAACAAACATAGGCACAGCAGTGGTTTTGATAATATTCCCTTCCGCTTTTTCAATGCCCAATACAGAACAAACTGCAATGATATTGTTGATACATACCATATTCCCCATTGCTCCTCCTACCGATTGGAGAGCTAATACCAAAGGTACTGAAATACCTGTAGCTTGTGCTACCGAGTACTGCACTGCTCCAAAAGTAAGGTTGGAAACAGTATTCGACCCCGAAAAGAAAGCCCCTATCGCACCTAAATAGGACGCAAACAATGTCCAATATTCACCTGTAGCGTGAGCCAAACCTCTCCCTATGATTTGCACCATAGATTGCTCTCCCCCCATCAGCATAATATTTACCATAATAAGGGCACCTACAAGCGCAAGGAAAGGTTTTTGCACCTGTTTAAAGGTTGCTACAAAAAGATCTTGAGTGTTCTTGCGAGTTAAAGAGAAAATGGGCACTGCCATCAGCACAGTTACCACAAAAGGAATGAAAGCTGGTACATAGAGCAACTTGTAGCTAGCACTCTCACCCGTCATAAAAATATTGGTCAATGAAAAGATAAGACCTTTAGACACATGAAAGTCGCCTAAATAGCCCAAAGAAAAACCAAACCACTCATTAGCATCGTTCAAGATAGCTTTGAAAGGCAACTGTTTAATGCGTGTAATAGCCAAGATAACTATCAAAGAGGCGGTAGGAAAAAGAGCTTTTAGAAGTTGTGTTCGGCTTACCTTCTCGTGCTGAACATCAGCTGTTTCAGTTTCCTTAGATAACCCAATCCCTTTGTTGGCAAGACCTACCGAAATGAATAAGCCAATAGCTCCTCCTACCAAAGAAGGAAACTCGTAGTTAAACCACGCAATAGCCACATAAGGTACTGTACAAGAAAGAATACTCAAGAAAATAAAAAGCAAATTCTCACGAATAGCTTTCCACGAAACAATCACACGCAATGCCATCACTGGGACTACAAAGGCGGCAAGCAAGTGGATAATAGATGTAATTTGCCCTATTTGCGAAAGTTCGTTATCGTTAATGAATCCTTTGTTAATAAGCTCCCCAAAGCCAAACCACGTAGGAGTACCTACTGCTCCGAAAGAAACTGGTACTGAGTTCATAATCAGAGCGAGAATAGCCACGTGTAGGGGTTTAAAGCCTAAGCCTACCAATAGAGGAGCTGCAATAGCAGCAGGGGTGCCAAAGCCACTTGCTCCTTCAATCATAAAAGCAAAAGCCCAACCAATAATCATCAGCTGTGCAACTGGATTAGGACTAATGTTCCCTAACCAGCGACGCAGGACATCCATCGCTCCAGACATTTCCATCATACGGTTGAAAAGCACTGCTCCAAAAATAACAGTAATAGGCGTCATCACCGAAATAATAGCCGAAATAAACCCTGCATTGAGTTCAATGAAAGAACCTCCAAACCAGAAATAGTTAATAACATACACTAATCCTGCAATAAGTGGAAGGGCTACATAAGAAGGAAGCGCATTGCGTTTTACCATTAGGTAGATCAGAAGTACAATAGGAAGTACACTTAACAATAAGTCCATAGAGTTTTTCTTTTAGTTTCTTTTGAAGTCGCAAAGGTAACACTTTAATTTTAAATCGCAAGAAAAACATAATAAAAATATTTCTAGACGAAACTTTTGCTACTAAAAAAGGCTGCCTCAAAAGAGGGCAGCCTTTTCAACTAAATTCTAATAATGAAAAATTTTTCTTCTTCCTGCTATTTAAAATCTACATCAGTAGATTTTTGGTAGGTAATCTGTTTAGTCTTTTGGTAAACTCCAAAAGTTCCCGTAACAGTTACCTTAGTACCTTCTTTCATTCTTTCTTTGAAAGGCATAGGCAAACTATTGTAATTCTTTACGTACAATTGGATAGCAGTATTGTCGCTAAGAACGATGTGAGATTTTTTAGAAATATCTTTAAGAATACCTGTTAGTTTCACAGTTTTTCCCTTGTTAGCTTCAAAGTCAGCTACTGTAGCAGTAGTAGCATCTAATTCTACAATTGTTGGAGTAGATGGAGTAGTAGGTGTAGTACCAAATACAACATCTTTCTCAGTATTGTAAACTAATTGTTTAGTAGTAACTCCATCTTTAGTATAATCTTCAAATCTACCTTTAATAGAAGTTATTACTTGACCATTAGTTGCCAATTTATCTTGATTTTCTGCCTTGAACGACTTCAAGTTAGGCGAATACAACTGAACTTTAGTATTGTCAGAGAATACTACATAAGCCTTGTTGTTTTCCATTTTCAGCGTTACATTCTTCAAGTTCACATATTTCCCTACTTGATAATCGTTTTCTGCAGCAGCAGTGGCATCTAAATCTACATAGGTAATAGGAGCTGGAGCCTTAATAAACTCTATATCGCTTTCTTGGCTGTAAATAAGCTCTCTCACTATATCTCCTGTTTTAGGTTTAAAGTTCTTAAAGACACCTTTTATTCTTATTTCATAGCCTTCTGTACCCAATTTTTCTTTAGCTTCGTTTGAAATAGTTACACCTTGTGCTGCATACAACTGGATTTCAGTGCCATCTTTGAAAATAATGTAAGTTTTACCGCTTTTCACTACTGTAGTTCCGTGTAGTTTTACAGTTTTATCTTCCTTATAGTCTGAAAGAGTCGCATTTTTAGCTTCCAAAGTTTCTACAGTAGTATTAGTAGTAGTACCTGTTTGGGTTTGAGTAACGGTGCCACTTACTACTTTAATATCAGCATAACTATTGACAACAAACTGCCAGCTAGTGCGGTATTTTGTGAGTATCCCTGTAATGTCAAGCGTTCCTGCAGGTACTTTCTCTTTTATAAACTTAGCATAACGGCTCGTTCTAAAAGGAATTGTTTTTCCTTGAGCATCAGTAAGAGTGTAATCTGTTCCTTGTTGCTTGTCATTCTTTGTCAAGTGCAGTTCTTTGCCTACATCAGCAGTCTTAAAGTGCACTCCTTTCAGAGTAACCAATTGGTTCACATTAGCATCTACTTTTAGTACATCAATAGAGCTATCAGCTTTAGCAAGGTCAGCAAGACTTTTGCGAGCGCCTCCCATATCGTGCAAGTGGTTTTTATAAATAGCTTCAGCCATTTGTCCTACCCCTTGGTCTTTATAGGCGCCTGAACCAAACTCTACTCCCCCATTAGCTTGATGAATGCTAAGGTCTTTCAAGCGCAACTGCACTTTAGAGCCCAATGGAAAGTCAGAGTACAAACCGGTCTTGTTGATAGCCACTACTACGGCATTCTTTTTATCTTCGCTCTGAATGTAAATCTTCTTGTAGATATTTCCTCCTTCATCGCTAGAAATTACATAACCTTCAATAGCCTCATCGGCAGTGTAGGTCGTTACTGAGGCTGTAGCCTTAGCAGCAACATCGCCGAAAGAAACTACCTTGCCTGCAAAAGAAGGTAAGGGTCTCTTCCCGTTAGGGTCGGGAATTTCATAATCATCGTCCTTTACGCACGAAAATAGGGTGAATAGCGAGCATAGTGCTATTCCTGCGGGTTTTAATACATTTAGTTTCATCGTTATTAGTATAATATTTGACTAGTATTTAAAGACTGATTGCCAAATTCAGCATATAAGTGCGGCCATACCCCACAAAGTATTTATTGCCAAAAGAAGGCACCCCTTGGGCATTGTCCTGTAGCATACGGCTGTAATTAGCAGTACGCGATTGTTCAAAGCCTCCTGAAACAAACGAAGTGTCGAAGAGGTTATTAATGCTGAGCAACAAGTTTACATAGGTTTTCTTGATACGCCAAGATTTGCCCCCTACGAGGTTCACCAAGAAAACATCGTCTAAGCGCTCTTGTTTGAGAAGCTTGCGCGCTGTATCGTGGTCAATATTGGCAAAAGGCAAACGTGTATTAGGGTCGGTGAAGAAAAGCGAAGTGCGGTTCAAAGCCGATAGAGACACGTAGTTCTGTGCCAAAAGGTTAGCACTAGCAGCTACCCACCAATACTTAGGGTCGCGATACTCCAAGCCTATTGAGTACGCTTGTTGTGGCCCACTAGGCACGTGATAGTTCTTAAGTTTCACTTCGTCTACAACACGGTTTATCTTGCCCGATGAGACATATAGCGAAGGATTATTAGCATAAGTATGTTGGCCAATAGCTGCCGCAGCAGTCAGTTTCAAGGTAGTCAAAAGCTGTGCTTCTGCCCCAAACTCTATCCCAAAATGGCGTTTCTTGATTCCCTCAATAGTTTGAGAGACAAAGTCGCTGTTAGTTTCGTCCGAAAGAGTGGTCTCTGTGTAGAAAAAGTTAGTTTCCGATGTGTTGTCTATTTCAGTGTAATACCCCGTAAGTCTTCCTTTTAGGTAGGGCATACGCAAAAGGTAACTAGCATCAGTAGTATAGGCCAATTCGTTCTTGATGTTAGGCAAGATTCGATTAGAGTTTCGCACGTTGGCAAAAATGTTTCTTACCGACTGTGGCGAATTAAAATAGCCAACATTCATCTGCAATAGGTGTCTACCCGTAAGGGCATAAGTAAGTCCTGCCTTAGTGCTCATCCCATTTTGTATTTGGATGCCACTTTTGCCATATGAATCGGGATAGAGAAGATAGTTAAACTTGCCATCACGCTGAATATCCATATAGTGGTAGCGAGCTGCTACGAAGAACTCAGCTTTTTTGAAGGTAAAGTCTAACTGAGAGAACCCTTCTACAAGGTTGCTATTCAGTGCGTAGAAGTAGTTCCACTTGTCGCCTTTGCCTTTTTGCATATTAGCTTCTCCTGCATTGTAAGGAGAGTGGTCAAAATAGTCATAGTTCACAAAGTACTCACCTCCAAGAAGGTCATCTACCTCAGCAAAGTTGTCTGAGCCTATATTGCGGTACACTATACCAGAAGTCCATTTGATGAACTTATCAATAGGAGTAGCAAAGTTCACATTGGCAGAAAAAGTTTTTTCGCGGTTGATGTCGTTGCTTACTATATAGGTGCTATGCTTGTCTGCATTGTTGTAGTTAGCATAGTATAGGTCTTCCCAATTCAGTTGCGAATGAGATAAGAAGTAACTCTTCTGAAGTTGTGCAGTCGCTCTGTCTGGGCCTGAAGCGAGGTTCAGGTAGTAGCTCGGCATATTGCGGTAAAAGTTAGGTTCAGGGTTTTGAGCATTGGCATAGTTAATACGGGTATTGCCTATCTCTCCAAACTGATAACCCAAATCCACATTTAGCCGAGTGTCATCCTTTTGGTAATTGTAAGAAAACACAAAAATAGGTTCTGAGATGATGCGGTTGCGCGAGTTGCGCTTGTCGCCTCCTTGATTGCCCCAAAACGGATTGTACTGGTATCCCATTAGGTCAATTACCTCACGGGTAAGAGGTGAAGTCTTTCCTCTTTTAACAGGAGAGAACATTCCCACAAGGTTGAAACTGTGGTGGTTGTTCAGTTGGTATTCCAATCCTCCTGCAAAGGCATAGGCGTTGTACAGAGTACCTTCAGCCCAAGTGCCATTAGCCGACCAACGTCGCGAAGCAGAAAGCATATACGATAGTCCGTTGCGTTGCACTCCCGAATTGTAGGTAGCCATCATACGGCCAGCATAACTGCGGTTGCTCGCAGAACCTGAAAGTCGCAACCCTGCTCGGTTTTGCGACGGACGAACGCTAATGTAGTTTGAGCCCATCAGTCCCCCAAAAGTATAATCAGAGCTAACAAGACCGTTAGAAAGCTCTTGGTTGCGAGTTACATCATTAAGCCCTCCCCAGTTTGCCCACTGGGCACGTCCGTTTTCAAGACGGTTCATAGGGATGCCGTTCAGAAGAACAGTTACATCTTTAGAGTCATAACCACGAGGTTTGAAGAATACCGAGCTGAAATCAAAAGCAGCTCGACGCATAAAGACATCTTGCGAGCTCTGAAGAAGTCCCGACATAGCATCAGCGCCGCTCTCATCGTCTTCTAGTTCGTTTTCCGTAATCACTGCTAGCTGTTCAACCTCGCGCACTTGGTCTGCCATAAGGGTTACCACAGGAAGCTTAAGAGAGTTCTCTTCTCCTAATGTTATTACTTGTTCTTTAGAGAGGTAGCCTCCAAGAGAGAAATACAAGAGAAAGTCGCCTTGAGGAAGATTCAACACATACTTTCCATTACTGTCCGTAACCGTTTCGCGATGAGGACTGCTCATACGCACTTTTACGCCTTGGAGTGGTTTTTGGGTTTGCTCGTCTACTACAGTACCTTGCCACTTAAACTGTGCAAAAGCCGAAGCCGAAAGCAAACAAAAAACAAAAAGATAGATTTTCTTTATCATAATTATATGATGAGATTAATACTTAAATTGAGTGCCAAAGATACAACATAAAAAGGAATTGCGCAAATAGAGCGACAAAGATTACAGCTAAAAGAAATATAAAGATTACTAATTATTTGTTTTTGAACAGTTTTTGCAAGACAAAGTTTACAAGCACAAAAAGACAAAAAAGTAAAATAGGAACAATCCCTATCCCCCACCCGATAGCTAAGAAAAATTTTCTACTAGGAGTATCCTAGAGACATAGTGGAGACATCTCGAAGACGAAGTGAAGAACAAGCGTACTTTCAGCCGATGTCAAGTTTCTGTCAAACACTCCCAAAACAGAAAAATAATCCTTCTCCACCCCCACTCGCCCCACTTGTCTCTCAATCGCCCCAAATACCCAGCTACACCTACTCGCTGGCTTTGGCTCGCTCTCTCACCCATTCTATTTTGCCTGTGCAGCTCGCTCTCACTCTTGTCTTATCAGAGGGCAAAACACCCATATTTAGCACTTTTAAATTTGGCATTTAACAAATTATTCGTATTTTTGCGCTTGAATTTTTAGTGTTATGAACCTAACCCCTGCACTGCAAGAACGATATACTACCGAACACCAAAGTGCTTTGCAAGCACAGCGTTTGGCCGAAGAGATAGCCTTTGCCCCTGTGGCTTTTCAGGTCTCGCGGTTAATGCTAAAATTTGGTATCTTAGAAGCCTTGCACCAAGCTGAAGAAGGACTGACTATCGATGCTTTGAGTGTCCAAACAGGGGTGTCCGTCTACGCTGTAAAGGTACTGATAGAGGCATCTCTTTCTATCGGGACAGTACGCGTAACAGGCGACCTCTTCTTTCTCACCAAGGCAGGGTGGTTCTTGCTGCGCGACAAGGCAACACGTATCAATATGGACTTTGTGCAGGAAGTGTGCTACCAAGGGCTCTTCCATTTAGAGGAAGCCTTACGAGAGGGCAAACCAGCAGGGCTGAAAGTCTTTGGTCAGTGGCCTACTCTCTACGAAGGCCTCAGCCAGCTACCCGCCACTGCACAAGAAAAGTGGTTCGCTTTCGACCACTACTACTCCGATGTCTCATTTGCCGATGCACTGCGTATCGTCTTCGCCACTCCTGTGCATCGCCTCTTAGATGTAGGAGGCAACACCGGCCGCTTCGCCCTAAAAACAGTCGAGTTCAACCCTGAGGTACAAGTAACCATTATGGACTTGCCTCCACAACTAACCTTAATGAGGGAACACATAGCAGGCAAACAAGGTGCCGACCGCATAAAAGGGTATGGGATGAACCTTTTAGACCCCGAATCAGCTTTCCCTACAGGCTTTGATGCAATATGGATGAGTCAGTTTTTAGACTGCTTTTCCGAAGAAGAAGTAGTGAGTATTCTACGCCGCGCCGCTGCTGCTATGAACGAGCAAACAGCCTTGTACATCTTAGAACCCTACTGGGACAGACAACAACACGAAACAGGAGCCTACTGCTTGACACAGATAAGCGTCTATTTTACAGCAATGGCCAATGGCAATAGCAAAATGTACCACTCTGGCGATATGTTGCGTTGCATAGAACAAGCAGGACTACAAGTAGCTGCTGTCTACGACCATTTAGGAGGAAGCAATAGCCATACACTCCTAAAACTGATGAAACCGTCAGAGGTAGAACACTCAGCCTAACCCACTTGCCTATCATATCTGTTTAAAATGTATTCAACTATCATAAAACCAACATTTGACTTTCTAATAGCTCTCACAGCCTTGCTTGTGCTGACTCCTATCCTATTGGTTGCAATGGGGTGCTTGTGGTTTGCCAATGACGGCAAGCCTTTTTTCTATCAGCTGCGCCCTGGCAAAGGAGAACGTCTCTTTAAGATTATCAAATTCAAAACAATGAACGATCGCCGCGATGCTAATGGGGCACTTTTGCCAGATGCAGAACGACTAACTCCCATAGGGGCTTGGGTGCGCAAAACTTCGTTAGACGAGTTGCCACAACTGCTGAACGTGCTCAAAGGCGATATGTCGCTCATAGGGCCAAGACCCCTTTTGCCACAGTACCTGCCGTTGTACAACGCAACTCAAAAACGCCGGCACGAGGTGAAACCTGGCATCACAGGATGGGCACAAGTGAATGGCCGCAATGCTATCAGTTGGGAAAAGAAGTTTGAATTAGATGTGTTCTACGTAACACACCTATCGTTTGGGTTAGATATGAAAATCCTACTACTGACTGTTAAAAAAGTCTTCGTTCGTGAAGGCATCTCGCAAGAAGGTCAAGCTACAATGGAGGAGTTCAGAGGGTCATAGCACACAGACCTTTCTTGTGCGATGAGCGTTTAAAAAATTGAGCCTAATTTATAAGTGAAAGAAGAAAATAACATACTCATTACTTCGGCAGGGCAAAGGGTAGCCTTGCTACGGGCATTCCAGAGGGAACTGAAAGCAGTATTCCCTGAAGGAAAAGTGTATGCGGTAGACTTAAACCCAGCCCTATCTCCCGCTTGCCAGATAGCCGATGGCTATGCCCCTATTTGCCGCGTTACCGATACTGCCTACCCACAGGCTCTCTTGGCGCGATGTTTGCAGTGGGGAATAAAGCTCATTGTCCCTACCATAGATACCGAACTGCTGATGTTGGCCGAACACCAACAACTGTTCTTGGACAATGGAATCACTCCTGTGGTCTCTTCTTTGGCATTCGTACAACAGTGCCGAGACAAACGCCTCATCAATCAATTCTTTGAATCTTGTGGCATTGCCGTGCCACGCCCTATTAGCAAGGAGCACCCTACATTTCCATTGTTCATCAAACCATACAATGGCTCGTTGAGCAAGGATATTTTTTTAGTGAAAAAACCCGAAGAACTGACCGAGTATCACCTTACTAACCCCGACCTGCTCTTTATGGAGTACATCAGTCCAAAGGAGTTTGACGAATATACAGTAGACGCCTATTACGACCGCTCAGGAACGCTGAAATGTGCTGTCCCTCGCAAACGACTTTTTGTGAGAGCTGGGGAGATAAACAAAGGGATTACCGAGAAAAACGAGTTGTTGTCCTTTGTTAAAAAGCACCTTCCTTTCATTGAAGGGGGTAGAGGTTGCTTGACGATGCAGTTTTTTTTCAACCGCAAGACACAACAAGTGATAGGGATAGAAATCAACCCCCGATTTGGAGGAGGTTTCCCCTTGAGCGATGCCGCAGGAGCCAACTATCCGCGCTACTTGATAGCAGAATACCTACTGGGACAGGATATACCTTTTCAAGACGATTGGGAAGACCAACTGCTGATGCTGCGGTACGACGAAGCTGTTTTTGTAAAACACTATGAAACCTAAATATATTGTTTTTGACTTAGACGATACATTAACCTACGAGATAGACTACCTTAAATCGGGTTTCCAAGAAATTGCCTCACAGATTTGTTCTGAAAAGGAAAAAGCGGCCAAACTCTACGAACAGATGTGGGCCGTGTACCAAGAAGGAGGTAATGCATTTGCATACGTATGTGGGCGCTACCCTACCCTCAGTCGAGAAGAGCTGCTTGAGGTGTATAGATACCACTTTCCAAGCATCACATTGATAGAGGGTGCCCAAGAGGTGCTCGATTGGTGCAAACAGCACTGCTACAAGGTAGGACTCATAACCGACGGGCGTGAACGCACACAGCGCAACAAACTAAAAGCCTTAGGCATAGAAGCGTTTTTTGACAAGATTGTCATCTCAGAATCCTTTGGCAGTACTAAACCCGATGTGCGCAACTACCAAACTTTTACTACCGAAGGCATCAGCGACTATTACTACATAGCCGACAACCCTACAAAGGATTTTATAGCCCCCAATACGTTGAAATGGACAAGCATTTGTCTGTTAGACCAAGGGAAGAATATCCATCCTCAGGATTTTCAGGTAGCCCCAGCACAGCTGCCTACCTATCGTATCAAGAAGTTAAAAGAACTCATAGACCTCATTGAACTATGAAAGAAAAAATATGGCTTTCTTCCCCCCATATGGGAGGAAACGAACTAAAATACATTCATCAGGCATTTGATGAAAACTGGGTAGCTCCCTTAGGCCCCAATGTCAATGGTTTTGAACAAGACCTGCAAGCTTTCTTAGGGGGTGAAGTGAAGGTCTCTGCCCTTTCGGCAGGAACAGCTGCCTTGCACCTAGCCCTGATAGAGTGTGGTGTCCAAGCTGGCGATGAGGTTCTTTGTCAAACAATGACTTTTTCAGCCTCCGCTAACCCCATTGTATACCAAGGAGCTACTCCTGTGTTCATAGACTCAGAAAAAAGCACGTGGAATCTCTCTCCTTTTTTCTTAGAAGAAGCTATCAAAGACCGCATAAGCAAAGGCAAAAAGCCCAAGGCTGTAATAGCCGTTTCGCTGTATGGAATGCCTTTTCAAGTAGAGGAGGTACTCAGCATCTGTCAAAAATACAATATACCTCTAATTGAGGATGCCGCCGAAGCATTAGGGAGCACCTACAAGGGCAAGGCCTGCGGTACCTTTGGAAAGTTTGGAGTGCTCTCGTTCAATGGGAACAAAATCATTACTACCTCAGGCGGAGGAGCCCTCGTATGCCACAGCCAAGAGGAGAAAGACAAAGCTGTTTTTCTAAGCACCCAAGCACGCGACGAAGCACCGCACTACCAGCATTCGCACATAGGCTATAACTACCGGATGAGCAACATCACAGCAGGGATAGGGCGCGGACAAATGGAGGTACTCCCCGACCGGATCAACGCACGCCGCAAGATGCACGCTTTTTACACAGAATTGTTTAAGGGCATCCGTGGCATCCAGCTACTTACCGAACCCAATGAAGATTACTTTTCTAACCATTGGCTTTCAGTCATCCATATAGACGAGCAACTAGTAGGTTTTGACAGAGAAGCTTTGCGTTTGGCTTTCTTAGAGGACAATATTGAAACACGTCCTCTCTGGAAACCTATGCACCTGCAACCCGTATTTTCAGAAACTCCCTACTACGGAGAGCAAGTAGCTGAAAATCTATTCAACAATGGCTTATGCCTTCCTTCTGGGTCTAACCTCACTGAGGCAGACAGACAGCGGATTGTTAAAGTTTTCAGAAAAGTACTCCGCAAATTATGATATCTGACAACTATTAACTATCTTTGCGGCAATTTATTCACAGTAATCTTTAAAAAAAACATCCGAAAAAAAAGACAATGTCACATTCGAAAACCTATAATGAGAGTACTCTTTTCCACTTAGCTACAGCACGCTATACACCGCGATGGATAGTCGTGTCCATAGAAGTGATATTGCTCTTCATAGCGTTGTACTTTTCTTTTTTTATGGTAAGTCTGTTAGGGATACCAATAGGTGAAAAGATTCCATTTTACCAACGTTATGGGTTGGTGATAGGCGTGAATGTACTATTTATGTGGCTTTTTCGCTCTTATTCAGGCATCATACGGTACTCCACCTTTCGCGATTTGTTTCGCATTTTGCTCTCTAGTGGGCTAACGGTAGTTACTGTGTACCTTACCAATAAGGTAACAATGCACTACATAGGCGAAAAAGTACTGCTGAACCCTATCTTGCTTTTTTATTTTACATTCTCGTTCATCATCCTTTTTGTGTTCAGATTTACTATAAAAGAACTCTTTTACATAGTCAAAGAACTCAATAGACGAACTAGCAAGAGGCGTATCTTGATATTAGGAGTAGATGATGAAGCGGTAGCTATTGCTAATGGTATCATTGGCAATGCTGTAATTCCCTATCAAGTAGTAGGATTCCTTACCGCTCGCGACAATCCCAAACAAGTAAAGTTATTAGGCAAGACAATTATCCCTAAAGATAAGTTTTTAGACCTCAGCAGAGAAGAACTAGAAGCTGATGCTGTACTCATCAATAAGAATAGCTTAACAAAAGAAGAAGTTAGTTTTTGGGTGAACATCTGTTTAGACAAAGGATTACAGATTCTTAAAACACCAGCTTTACAAAAATTGCGCCCAGAAAAAGAAAAGGTAAATATTCATAACATACAAATAGAAGACCTCTTAGGGCGCAAACAGATCGTTTTAGACAATGAAGAGGTTCGTGCCAAACACTATGGCAAAGAAGTATTGGTAACAGGAGGGGCAGGTTCTATAGGAAGCGAACTAGTGCGACAAATAGCATCATTTTCACCCTCTCGGGTAGTAGTACTTGACCAAGCTGAAACGCCCCTATACGACATAGAGTTGGAACTAAAAGAGAACTTTCCTCATATTCGTTTTGAATTTGTATTAGCCGACATCAGCAATGAAGAACGCTTGGAGACTGTATTCCAAACTTATCGCTTTTCAGCAGTGTATCATGCAGCGGCTTATAAGCACGTTCCTATGATAGAGGAAAACCCACACGAAGCAGCCTTAGTGAACATTCAAGGAACTAAAAATGTAGCTCTGCTAGCAAGTAAGTACAAAGTACCTCATTTTGTAATGATTTCTACTGACAAGGCGGTGAACCCTACCAATGTGATGGGAGCTTCCAAGCGAGTAGCAGAACTTTTTGTACAAGCTTTGCAGAACCGAGAGGGCAACGAAACAACTTTTATCACAACACGTTTTGGAAATGTATTAGGCTCTAATGGGTCAGTGATTCCTTACTTTAGGAAACAGATAGAAAAAGGAGGGCCTGTAACCATCACTCATCCAGACATTGTCCGCTACTTTATGACTATCTCTGAAGCTTGTGAATTGGTATTACAAGCTGGTACTATGGGCAGAGGAGGTGAAATATTTGTCTTTGATATGGGCGAGCCTGTAAAAATATTGAACTTAGCAACCCGTATGATTAAGCTTTCAGGCTTTGAGCCTAATGTAGACATCAAAATTGTGTATACCGGCTTACGCCCAGGAGAAAAGCTATATGAAGAATTGCTAAGCGATAGCTCTAAGACAATGCCTACACACCACAAAAAGATAATGATAAGTAAAGACCCCTCGATGACCTTTGAAGAAATTAACACCCTTACTCAGGAATTATATACTATAGCAACCCAACAAAACAAAACAGCGGTAGTACGGATGTTGAAACAAATAGTAAAAGAATTTAAAAGTAATAACTCCGAGTTTGAAAAGCTCGACAGGAAAGAATAATTATATGAAAATAGCAGTGATAGGCACTGGTTATGTAGGATTGGTATCAGGAACTTGTTTTGCCGAAATGGGAAACAAAGTAACTTGCGTAGATGTAAATGCTGAAAAGATAGCTAAACTAAAACAAGGTATTATTCCTATCTACGAACCAGGGTTAGAAGAGATGGTGCTAACTAACGTAGCACATAAAAACTTATTTTTTACTACAGACCTTGCTGAAGCCATTAAAGACGCTGAGATAGCATTTATAGCCGTAGGGACTCCTATGGGAGATGATGGTTCTGCCGACCTACAATATGTGCTTTCGGTAGCACAAGGCATCGGAGAAACAATGCAAGGAGAACTAATAGTAGTAGATAAGTCTACCGTACCCGTAGGTACTGCTGACAAGGTACGAGCTACTATACAAGCAGCTTTAGACAAGCGAGGAGTAAATTACAAATTTCACGTGGTTTCAAACCCCGAGTTCTTGAAAGAAGGAAAGGCTATCGAGGATTTTATGAAACCCGACCGAGTAGTGATAGGCGCAGATAGTGAATATGCGCTTAAGAAAATGAAAGAGCTCTACAGCCCGTTCTATATGCAGAACGAACGAATGATTACTATGGACATACGTTCAGCAGAGATGACTAAATATGCTGCCAATACAATGCTGGCTACTAAAATCTCATTTATGAATGAGATAGCCAACATTTGTGAGCGTGTAGGTGCTGATGTGAACAAAGTTCGCATCGGTATAGGCTCTGATAGTCGCATAGGATACAGTTTTATCTACCCAGGTTGCGGTTATGGAGGTTCTTGCTTCCCTAAGGATGTATTGGCCCTCAAGAAATTAGCTGAAGAAGTAAACTATAAAGCAGAGCTTATTGAGTCAGTAGACAATGTAAACAACCGTCAGAAATACGTCATTGCCCAGAAGATAATTGCTAAATATGGGGAAGACCTTACGGGCAAAACCTTTGCCGTATGGGGACTCTCGTTCAAGCCTGAAACCGACGATATGCGTGAAGCTCCTGCTATCTATATCATAAAGGAATTAGTAAAACGAGGAGCTACTGTGCAGGCATATGACCCCAAAGCAATTCACGAGGCGAAGGTATGCTACCTAAAAGACATCCCCGTAACTTACGTAGATAGCAAATACGAAGCCCTAAAAGATGCTAATGCTTTACTACTGTTAACCGAGTGGAAAGAGTTTCGCGTACCTGACTTTGGAGAGATCGCTAAATTACTAAAAGAAAAAGTAATCTTTGATGGACGAAATCAATACAATGCTTTTGACTTGCCTAGTAAAGGATTTGAATACATACAAATAGGAGTTTAAAAGATAGAGAGATGAAAATATTAGTAACAGGAGCTGCAGGCTTTATTGGTGCCTTTGTTTGTAAAGCATTATTAAATAGAGGACACCAAGTTATTGGGATTGACAATCTCAACAATTACTATGATGTAAACTTAAAATATGGTCGATTAGACTCTTTAGGTATAAAAAAAGAACAATACATTGATCATACACTTGTTAATAGTAAATTGTATCCAGCTTTTCAGTTTGCAAAAATAGATATTACAGATAAACAACTATTAGAATCTTTGTTTGACAAAGAAAAATTTGAGATAGTATGTAATTTGGCTGCTCAAGCAGGGGTAAGATATTCTATTGAAAATCCTGATACTTATATACAATCTAATATAGTAGGCTTTGCTAATCTATTAGAATGTTGCCGTCATTTTTCCGTGAAACATTTAGTATATGCAAGTAGTTCAAGCGTATATGGTATGAATGCCAAAATACCATTCTCAGAAACCGACAAAGTAGATGCTCCCGTAAGTCTTTATGCAGCTACTAAAAAGAGTAATGAACTGATGGCTCATACTTATACCCATTTGTATAAGTTCGCCTCTACTGGATTGCGTTTTTTTACTGTTTATGGTCCTTGGGGACGTCCTGATATGTCTCCTATCTTGTTTGCTAGTGCCATCGCACAAAACGATCCTATTAAAGTATTTAACAAAGGTGATATGGAGCGAGACTTTACTTATATTGATGACATAGTAGCAGGTGTAGTAACTATCATAGAGAAACCTATTACAGATTTTAGACCTCTATACAAAATATATAACATAGGAAATAATAATTCCGTAAAACTAATGGACTTCATAGCTACCATTGAAAAATATATGGGTAAAGAGGCTAAAAAAGAAATGTACCCTATGCAAATGGGAGATGTACAGCGTACTTGGGCTGATGTAAGTGAATTAATAAAAGACTATAACTACAAACCTTCTACAAGTATAGAAGAGGGTATACAGGAGTTTATAAGTTGGTATAAAGAATATTATAAATAAATTATATGAGGAAATGCCTTTTTCTTGATTATCAGAAATCTGATAAAGCTGCCGAAAATCGTTTGAATTTAGTTATGCAAGGCTTTAAAGAGAATGATTTTTATATAGAATACATATATATTGTTAAAAAATACATATATGTGTTTGAAATACTAAAACAGATAATAAAATATTTTAGGTTATTATCTAAAATGGGGAGAGGAGATATCCTTTATGTTTATGGAGAGATACATTTACCTTTTTTATTATCATATGCAAAAAAGAAAAAAATTAAGATTTTTACAGAAAGAACAGAGTATCCTTTTCAAATTGTCTTTCCTGAAAAAACAAATTATAAAGCAAGCTTTCTATTCTACCTCTACAAAAAATGTTTGAAAAAAATAGATCTATTTGTAGTTGGAACTTATTCGCTAAAAGAATATTATGAAAAATTTACAAGTAAGGAAACTTTATTCTTTGTAATACCTTTCTTTATTGATTTAAATAAATTTCAAAATAGTGTAAACATAAAAAGAGAGAATATTATTACTTATTGTGGTTATATGGGAAGCAACAATAAGGATGGTGTAGAGAATATTATAGATATTTTTTGTAGAAGTGAGTATGCTTACAAAAATTTTAAACTTATTTTAATTGGGGATGCAACTCCCAATGAATTTAAAAAGCTAAAAGATTTTGCAGCAAAAAAAGATCATAATAAAAAGATTGTTTTTACAGGAAGACTAAAAGAACATAGACAAGTAATAGAGTATTTAATGAAATCAACATTACATATTTTAGCTAAACCTAATACTCAAAGAAATAAGGGGGCTTTTCCTTCCAAACTAGCAGAATACTTAGCAACAGCTATACCTTCTATTGTTACAAATGTGGGAGATACATCTATTTATCTAAAAGATAATGAGAGTATTTTTTTAGTAACTCCTGATGATAATCAGATATTTTCAGAGAGACTTTCTGATATTTTAAAGCAAAAAGAACTTATGAGTAAAGTTGGCAAAAAAGGAAGAGAAATTGTAGAAGAGTTCACACCTAAAAAACAAATTAAAAAACTATTAGACTACATAAGCTTTGAAAATTAATAGTTTAGTAAAAACCTTTTTAATATACGGTTTAACATCTGGAATTAGCAGATTTATATCTTTATTACTAATTCCTCTATATGTAAGAATTTTTTCAACATCAGAGAATGGTGTAATAGATATGATTCAAACTATAGTACAAGTATCAATGATTTTTGGTGTACTACAGCTAGAATCTTCTATCCAAAGATTCTACTATGATCTTAAAGAGGATGATAGAAAAGTAATGATAAGTACAATTATTGCTTTTGTATTTGTATTATCATTACTTATCTCTATTTCTATATATTTAACCTCCTCTTTAATATCAAATTATTTTTTTAAAACAAATTTTTATACAACCGAAATTTCTATTGCTGGTTTTATAATACCACTAATCAACATTAGTATTTTAAATTTTATTGTTTTGCGCTATGATAAAAAGGCTTTTGCTTTCTCATCTATAACATTTATGCAAGTTATAATAACTACTTCGTTTATTATTCTTTTTTCTATGTTTTTAAAATGGGGAATAAAAAGTGTATTTTTAGGGCAGCTTTTAGGGTATATTTTTGTAATAATAGCTCAATTTATATATAT
>ERZ772971.200-NODE-200-length-39007-cov-4.414330_pt1 | contig 39007 bp, 30 predicted proteins | sample MGYA00511943_ERZ772971 | MGnify/ENA primary metagenome ERZ772971 (study PRJEB29015, sample SAMEA2737929) | human oral metagenome | biome: human oral; feature: human-associated habitat; material: dental | place: China | collected 2144 ... | reverse complement strand
GAACTCGGTGACGAGGCCGCGGCGGAAGGCGTCGAAGGCGGCGCCCAGGGAGCCGTTGACCGTCATGGACACGTCCGGGAACTCCTCCCAGGCGTTGACGCGGTTGGCCCAGTAGCTCAGGCCGTAGGCGGCGTTGAGGGCGTCGAGGTCGCCGTCGAAGCGGGTCTTGAGCGTGTCGACGAAGGCGCGCTGGATACCGGCGTTGTAGGCGTCGTAGTACTTCGTCTCGTTGTCGAGCTGGAAGCCGATGACGTTGGTACGCCCGGCGGTGTGCCCGACGAGGGCGCGGATGGCCTGCTCGCCGTAGTAGCGGTAGGCGGGGGCCGTGATGTCCATGTTCTGGCGGGGGCCGTACTGGTTGGGCTGGCCGGAGGCGGCCACGCCCATGACCTCGGGGTGGCGGGCGGCGAGCCAGGTGGGTACGGCGGCGGTGGGGGTGCCGACGATGACGTCGAGGCCGTGGGCCGCGGCGGCGTCGATGGCGCGGTCGATGTGGTGCCAGTCGAAGACGCCGGGGGCGGGGTTCCAGGTGCCCCAGGTGAACTCGGCGATGCGGATGGTGGTGAAACCGGCGTCGACCATCATCTGCATGTCGCGTTCGAGGCGGTCCTTGCCCGCGGAGGCGGGCGTGTACTCGTCGTAGTAGGCGGCCCCGAAGATGAGGCGGTTCGTGTGTGTCGTCATCGTTGACCTCCCGCGGCGCCCTCGCCACTTATCTAGTGCCTACTAGATAGTAGGTCACGGGGGTGTCGAAGGGAAGAGGTCGCGCGGCACGAACCAGAACTGGGCGCGAAAAGCCGGCGGGCCGAACAGGGGCGGAGGGGTCGCACGCACCGACGGCGTCGGACGGGGCCGGGACAGGATGCAGGGCGGCCCCGCCGGACGGCAGCGGGGACGCCCTGCGGGGCCGGGTGCGGATCCCGCCGTCGGGTGTGACGGCGGGCCAGGTGCAGCCTTGGTCAGGTCGCGATCAGGCCTTGGCGCCGATGGCGCGCGCGGAGATGACGCCGTCGATGGTGCTCAGCTGCTCCAAGACGCACGCGTTCACCGGACCGTCGACGTCGACGAGTGTCACCGCGATCTCGCCGCGCGAGCGGTTGAGCAGGTTGGCGATGTTGTGGCCGGCCTGGGCGACGATGGTCGAGACCTGACCAACCATGTTCGGCACGTTGCGGTTGACGATGACGAGACGGTGCGTGCCCACCTCACGGGTCATGACGGCCTCGGGGAAGTTCACCGAGTTGCGCAGCTGCCCGTTCTCCAGGAAGTCGCGCAGCTCGTCAACGGCCATGACCGCGCAGTTGCGCTCCGCCTCCTTGGTCGAGGCGCCCAGATGGGGCAGGGAGATGCACCTGGGGTGCTTGTGCACCGCCGTCGACGGGAAGTCGCAGACGTAGCCGCGCAGGTAGCCCTGGTCAAGGGCGGAGACGACGGCGGCCTCGTCGACGATCTCGGCGCGGGCGAAGTTGAGGATGACCGCGGAGTGCTTCATCATCGCCAGGTGCTGGGTGGACACGAGCCCCCGGGTCGCCTCGATGAGGGGCACGTGGACGGTGAGGATGTCCGAGCGGCGGAAGACGTCCTCCAGGCTGCGGGCGCGCTCGACCTCCGCGGACAGCTTCCACGCGTGGTCGACGCTGATCGCCGGGTCGAAGCCGATGACCTTGAGACCGAGCCCCAGGGCCGCGTTGGCCACCTGGACGCCGATCGCACCCAGGCCGATGACGCCGAGGGTCTTGCCGGGCAGCTCGAAACCGACGAACTGCTTCTTGCCGGCCTCCACGGCCTGGGAGATGGCGGCGTCGTCACCCTCGAGCTCGTGGGCGAAGCGGGCCGCCGGGATGAGGTTGCGCGAGGCGATGAACAGGCCCGCCAGGACGAGCTCCTTGACGGCGTTCGCGTTGGCGCCGGGGGTGTTGAAGACCGGGATGCCACGCTCGGTCATGGCGGCGACGGGGATGTTGTTCGTGCCGGCGCCGGCGCGGGCGACGGCGATGACCGTCTCGGGGACCGGGGTGTCGTGCAGCGAGGCGGAGCGCACGAGGAGGGCGTTGGGAGAGGTGACGGCCTCGCCGACCTCGTAGATCTCGGCGGGGAAGCGGGTCAGGCCCGAGCCCGAGATGGCGTTGAGGGTCTTGACGCGGAACTGCTTGGTCACGGTGGGGTCCTTACTGTCTGTGCCGCGGGTCGGGACGTGGGTGGCGCTGCTCAGGCGCGGGTGCGCTCGAACTCGGCCATGTAGTCGATGAGGGCGCTCACGCCGTCGTCGGTCATGGCGTTGTAGAGGGAGGCCCGCATGCCGCCCACGGACCGGTGGCCCTTGAGGTTGGTCAGCCCGGCGGCCTCGGCGCCGGCGAGGAAGGCGGCGTCGAGGGAGGGGTCAGCGAGGGTGAAGGGGATGTTCATCGCCGAGCGCGAGCGCCTCTCGACGGGGTTGGCGTAGAAGTCGGAGGCGTCGATGGCGTCGTAGAGACGCTGTGCCTGGGCATCGTTGCGCTCGGCCATGGCCGCCAGGCCGCCCTCGTCCTCGATCCAGTGCAGGATGAGGCCCAGCAGGTAGATGGAGAAGGTGGGCGGGGTATTGAGCATCGAGTCGGCCTCCGCCATGACCTTCCAGTCCCAGATGGCGGGGACGTCGGCGCGGGCGCGGCCCAGCAGGTCCTTGCGGACGAGGGAGATGTCCATGCCGGCCGGGCCGAGGTTCTTCTGGGCGCCGCCGAAGATGACGCCGAAGGCGTCGACGTCGACCGGGCGCGAGAGGTACATGGAGGACATGTCGGCGACGATCGGCACGCCCGCGGCCTCCTCGGTGGGCACGTAGGGCATGGTGACGCCGCCGATGGTCTCGTTGGCGCAGTAGTAGAGGTAGCGGGCACCCTCGGGGACGGTGAAGGAACCGGGGTCGGGGGTGGTGGTGTAGGAGGAGTCGGCCTCGTCGGCGACGACGACGGCGTTGACGCCCTGACGCTGGGCCTCCTTGATAGCCTTGGAGGACCACTGGCCGGTGTTGAGGAAGGCGGCGGTGTCCCCGCGCTCGGTGAGGTTGCCGGGGATCGCCGAGAACTGGCCGGTGGCGCCGCCCGCGAGGAAGAGCACGGCGTAGTCGTCGCTCGCACCGGTGAGGCGGCGGATAGTGGCCTCGGCGTCGGCCGCGCAGGCGGTGAAGTCCTTACCGCGGTGGGAGACCTCCAGCACCGACATCCCCGAGGAGCGCCAGTCGGTGAGCTCACGGGCCGCCTGCTCCAGGACGGCGAGGGGCAGCTGAGCGGGACCGGCGGAGAAGTTGTGCACGCGCATGGGGGCAGGTTAGTCGTGGCCCGGGTACGGGCGCAGAGGTGTCCCAGCGTGAGGGCGCGGCGGCCCGCCGCCCCGCGCCAGTGGGCGGCGGATGGGCGGTGGGCGGCGGATGGGCCGGGCTCGACGGGCCGGCGCAGGTTGAGCCGGCGCGGGCCGTGCCCGCCCGCACCTCGGGATGCGGCGACCGCACTGCGCCGCCTCCCGTGCGTGTCAGGGCGGCGCGCTACGATGGCCGGAACGCTGGCGTTTGGAACAACGCTGGCATTGTCGACATTGCTGACAACCCGCCAGAGCCCGACAGGGCATGAGGAGGCAAGGCCCGTGGCACGAGCAGATCTTCTCCTCGATCTCGTCGAGGCCGAGCGCCGTGGGGACCGGGACCGCTTCCGGGTCGTCGTCGAGGGCCTCATCGCTGAGGAGCGTGCCAACCAGCATCATCTGCTCGCGGACCGCCTCTCTGAGATCATCATGACAACGGGGCAGGGGCTGCCCCGTGACGATCACGCAGCATCGGTCCGCGATCTCGTTCACGAGGTCGTGGCGCGACGGCGTCTGGAGGAGCTGGAGCTGGCCCCCGTCCCTCGCCGTGTCATCGCCGAGCTCATCGAGGAGCAGCAGCGGGCGGATCTGCTGCGCAGCTACGGCATCGAGCCCCGGCACCGGCTCCTGCTGGCGGGCCCGCCCGGCAACGGTAAGACGAGCGTGGCCGAGGCCATCGCCGCCGAGCTCATGCTCCCGCTCTACGTCATCCGCTACGAGGGCGTGGTCTCCAGCTTCCTCGGGGAGACCGCGGCTCGCCTGGACACTGCGTTCGAGTTCGTTCGGACTCGCCGCTGTGTGCTCTTCTTCGACGAGCTCGACACCATCGCGAAGGAGCGCGCCGACGAGCACGAGACGGGGGAGATCAAGCGGGTCGTCTCGACTCTGCTCCTCCAGATCGACCGCCTGCCCCCGCACGTCGTCCTCGTGGGCGCGACCAACCACAGCGAGCTCCTCGACCGGGCGGCGTGGAGGAGGTTCCAGGTGCGCACCGAGCTGCGGTCGCCGTCACGGTCTCAGGCGACGAGCTTCCTGGAGCGGCTCGCGGGCCGCTTCGGCGGGGACCTCGGCTACGCTCCTCGCACACTGGCCGAACGGCTCGCCGGTGCGAGTTACGCGGAGCTCGAGGAGTTCGCCATGGATGTCCGACGCCGAGCGATTCTTGAGATGCCCGGCGCCGACATGCGCCGGATCGCGAAGGAGCGTCTTGAGCACTGGCAGGGCTCGGTGCGGTCGTGACCGCGCAGACGCGGCCGCTCCTGGCCTTCAATCCACCACAGGTGCCTAAGAGCGGTCGCCCCAAGCGTCGACAGCAGCCTCCAAGACCCTCGGGTCCTGGCGGCAAGCGTCAGGGCGAACGACTGGGCCCCAAGTTCGCAGAGCTCGTCGACGCCTTCAGCTCCCAGCGCGTGGCGAGCGGGGTCGGCACGCCGACCGAGACGGACCCATCTCTCGTCGTCGTCCTCGACCTCGCCGGCTCTGTTCGGGACTTCCACCATGCCGTCAAGAGGGTTGAGGGCCTTGAGTTCCTTGCCGAGATGGCCGGCGACGACGCCGAGCCGGACGACGAGTTCTACATGACGGACAGCCAGAAGAACCGCACACACAAGCTGGTTCCGCACTCGCTCTACCTGGTCATGTCCAACGCCAAGGCCATCGACCAGCTGCTCAGCCTCTTCAAACGATGGCAAGAGGATCCGAGGACGACATTCGAACACGGTCTCGGCAGGTTCAAGGACGTCTTCGCCCAGCTGGTGGACCTGCGCCGTTGGGGTCCTGAGGACCGCGTGCGAGAGACCGGTCTCCTCGACCACTGGCGTGAGACCATCGCAGTCATCGGCCAGTCCCACAGCAGTCCCGTGCGGGTGGAGATCGAGTTGTGGTATCACCACGACCGTGGGCGACGGGCTGCCGCGGAGCGCGCCGTCGCACAGATCCTGAATGACTGCGGTGGGAGGCTCGTCAGCCGGGCTCGGATCGAGGAGATCGGCTATCACGCTCTTCTCGCGGAGCTCCCCCGCCAGCAGGTTGAGGAGGTCGTGCGTCGAGGCCCTCAGGCGATCCAGCTTCTCACTGCGGAGCACGTCATGTTCGTCAGCCCTTTCACGCCGATGAGCGTCTCCTCTCCTCTGCCCTCGGAGACCGGATCCGCTTCGTTCCCTGCCGAGGGACCCAGTGACCGCAAGCCACGGATCGCGCTGTTCGACGGCCTTCCCTTCCAGAACCACGACGCCTTGGCCGGCAGGTTGATTGTTGACGACGCCGACGACGTCGCGGACGGCTACCAGATCGCCGCGCGCTCCCACGGAACGGCGATGGCCTCCCTCATCATCCATGGGGATCTCTCCGCCCCGGGAGAACCGCTGGACCGCCCGGTCTACGTGCGACCGATCATGCGCGTGGAGGAATCAGCGTCCGGGCAGCCCACCGAGTGCGTCCTGCCCAACACCCTGTTCGTCGACCTTCTTCACCGTGCCGTGAGGCGGCTGTTCACGGGAGAGCCGGGGCGGGAGGCATGGGCCCCGAGCGTACGTCTCATCAACCTGTCGATCGGAGACAGTACCCGTCCTCTTGTGCGGAGAATGAGCCCCGCTGGTCGGCTGCTGGACTGGCTCGCCCTTGAGTTCAACGTCCTGTTCATAGTCAGTGCGGGCAACTACACGGACCCGATTCCGCTTCCCCGGGATGCGACGGCGGACGCGAGCCGCGCCAGGTCAGCGGTGGAGCATGCGGTGCACAGCACCGGGATTCTCCGAGGCATCCTGCCGCCGGGGGATTCCATGAACGCGCTGACTGTGGGCGCGGTCCACGCCGACGCGGCACCCGATCCACCTGAGTCCGCGACTGCCTGGGATCTCACCACTCCCGGCGCACCTGCGCTGTACTCGGCGACAGGTCCCGGTGTCGCACGCTCGGTGAAGCCGGATCTATACCACGTCGGAGGACGTCTCCTCTTCGCCAAGCCGCTGCCGTCATCGGATGCCACAGTTCACCTGCAGGTGGCTCGGACCGGCCGGACGGGTCCAGGTGTGCAGGTTTCCGCACCCTCAGATGAAGGACGCACCAACCGGACGATCTTCGACTGCGGCACGAGTCACGCCACGGCGCTCGTCACCCGCGAGGCAAGCTCACTCTTCGACATCCTTGAAGCGGAGTCCGGCGAAGACACGCGGCTCCCCGACGCCCTGTTTCATCCCCTCCTCGTTCGAGCGCTGCTCGCCCATGCCTGCTCCTGGGGTGATTGGCGGACGGCGGTGTCCCCGCAGTCGTCACGCAAGGCACTGACTCCGCTGCTCGGTTACGGTCGGCTTGACCCGGAGCGCGCTCAAGGCGCCATCAATCGTGCGGTTGTCGTCGCCGGCAATGAGATCGGGGTGGACGAACGTCATACCTATGACCTCCCACTGCCCCTGTCGATGAGCAGTGCAGCCACATGGCACCGCATCGTTATCACGCTTGCGTACTGGGTGCCCACGACCCGTGGTCTCAAGGCCTATCGCGCCGCTAAGGTCTACTTCAATGCGCCCAACTTGAGCTTGGGAGAGGGAAAACGGATTAACGCCGACCACGACGCCGTGACACGTGGGAGTCTCCAGCACGAAGTCATTGACGGCAGTAAGGCGATGGGATTCGGCGACGGGGACACCTTCCCGATCCACGTCGAGTGCATGGGTGACGGTCAGAAGGCCGGCCACATCGGACGCATCCGCTACGCCCTTGTCGTCTCGATCGAGGCGGCGGCCTCCACATCATCAACGATCCATGACGAGGTCCGCGCGGGCCTCATCCGTCAGCGCAGCCGGAGCACCACTCAGCAGCGCGGACGGGTGCGTCTAAGATAGACACCGCGTTTCCCGAAGTCCCAGAATCGCGGCCACAGTTGAGCAGACGACCTGTTGCAACGCCGGCAAGTTCTTCGCCTCAACACCGAGCAATCTTGCGAGCAGTCGCGCTGTCTCACCGTCCGTCTCTACTTCTCCTAGCAAGGAAGTGATGCACGCCGCTACCTCTATCGTGACGAGCTTTTCGAGTGCCGTCCACCATTCCTGCTCCACATCCGAGCCATCACAGTTGATCACCGTACTCGACAGTCGATGGATAGACTTAGCGATCTCCGCAGCGTAAACGAGAATGTTCAATAGCTCCCGCTGAGCCTCTTCTGAACCAGGTTCTCCAAAACGTTCGTAACGACACTGGAGAACTCATCGGGTGTCAGCAACACCACCTGTCCCTCGCGATCCTCCGAATCCTGAGATGCAGCGACGTCACTGTTTTTCTCATTGAGGTGAGACGGCCTTCTCCGAAGACGCTCGAGTGCAGGTTGGCCGCGATCTTTCCACCACGGGAGCGCGTGCTTCATCGCAAGATACATTCCGGCTGCGCCGACTGCCGCACCCACGGTCACCCAAAGGAAGCCACCGCTGTGACTCTCACTCTCATCAGTAGGCGGATGCACCTCCATCCACTCCGACGAGTCGACTACCTGATTTGTCTCATCATCTAGTTCACCACTTGCGAACGCATCCGGGCTCCTTCGAGAGTGTGCTAGATGCGTGCCTTCGTGACCCGAGATCACCCTTTTGTAATATTGTTCACTAGTTTCGAGACTCACTCGTTCTTCCCGTCATTTGATTCCGTGCGGGCCTCAACGGTGAACGCCGCCGGGTCCACTTTTCGTTTGAGACGCTGCCCCCAGGCGTAGTCACCAGTGCGGCGCTGTGCCTGACCGAGGACGATGCTGGGCGCGACGCTGAGTTCAGTGGCAAGTTTCTTCACAGCCCCGAGATCGCGGCCGCGAGGAAGACGGCTGAGGTATTCTTGCGGCACAAGCAGACGTGCGGCGTACTCATCGGCCTCGTTTTCCATCTCGTCCTCAGCGTCGGTGAGGTACAGCCCCTGAGGGTCGTGGAGGAGAACGTGTCCAATCTCGTGGAAAAGGGTGAACCACAACTGATCGTCGCTCTTGAACAGTCCGGAGAGCTGGATGAGGGGCCGACGCTCGAACCACCGAGTCGCTCCGTGGATCCCCAGCCCGGGAACCGCGGGAACTATGGCGAGGGTGACACCGCACTCGCGTAGAAGCCTCTGTGCCGAAAGGAATGCGCTCGTCGGCTCTTCAACGGTGAGACTTCGAAGAGTTGGCAGTACATCCTCCAGCCTGCTCCGGTCGTACGGAGGCGTCTCGACTTCATCAAGGTTCAGCTCGGCGGCGTGCAGCCAAACCGCCAGCTTTGGCGAGTTGTCACGGCTCACAGCTGATCGTCGGTATGCCACAGCCCCTTGCTTCCATGTCGATGAGAAAGCCTCAAGGGAGGCGACCTTGAAGAAGTCAAGGAGGCCTCGCACAGTATTGACCTTGTCCTTCGCGTCTGCCGTGATGTAGCGATGATCGCGCAGGTACTTCAACGGGAAGGCCTTTGCCTGATCGTACTGATCTGCGAGAACCTCGTCGGCTCGGTGACGTGCGATCGCCTCGCGGTAACCGACCTCGTGAAGGTTCCAGATGCGCGCGGGCACTCCGGTGACGTTCTCAAGATTGAGTGCCACGGCGTAACTCAGCGGCGCCCGACCGCGAAGAAGCTCACTGACGTGCTTCGAACTCACGCCGAGTCTGCGTGCCAGTTCCGCGGCGCTAACGCCCTTCTCCTCCATCCATTCCTTGATGAAGTCTCCGGGGGGCACAACGTAGTCGGGGAACTTAGCCAAGACCGCCCTCCTTAGAAATGAGATCGGCTAGTGGTAGTCGGATACTTCGATGACGCGGGCGACCACGGGCGTGCCACCCTCGTCCGTTACGATAAGCCTCCAGTTGGCACTGAGCCGGGCAGACCACTGTCCTATGCGGTCACCTGTCAGTTGCTCCCAGCGCCCGGTACCTCGTCTCAGATCAGCAAAGGACTCAACGTTGCAGAGTTCAGTGATGCGCAACTTGAGTCCCTTTACGACGGCGGCATCGAAGGACCGCTTCATCTGACGTTCGTTAGTACAGACCTTTTCGACCTTGCGGTCAGCGTACCTCACCTCCACGGCGTCTCGTTACCCAAACGGTAACACGACTCCGGCGTACGTGGCGACACTGTCACACGCATCACACCTCTGTGTCTCGAACCTCCAAGGAAGGCAATTCTCTCACGATCCCTTGGGTTCGGACCGACACGGTGGTGAGGCGGGCGATGAGGTCGAGCAGGTACAGCGGCTGGGCGGGGGCTCCCGGTTCAGCGCCGGCGCCCTCCTCCATCCAGGCATTAGGGTCGTTGACGATGCCGGAGGCCTTGTCGGTCGTCACCCGGTAGCGGTCGATGAGCCAGTCCAGGGCGCTGCGCGAGCCGAGCAGGTAGTCCTGCGCCCGCTCCGGGATGCCAGAGACGGTCACGTGCTCGTTGTAGACGATGGCGGTCTTGTCATAGACCTTCTTGCCGTCAGCGCGGGTCTTGGCGTAGCGCATCTTGTTCACGCGCAGGTGGGCGGGGTTGATCCGTGAGCGCTGCGCCCACGGAAGCTCCGTCCCGTCGACGGTTATCGCCAGGGGCCAGAGCTCAACCTGCTCGTAGTCGAGGTGAAGGTCCGCCAGGCCGCGCCCGGCCGTGGCGAGGGCGGCGAAGTCCTCGCGCGTGGCCACGAGCGGGATGCGCGGCAGGGACTTCTTGAGGTCCGCGGCGTAGCGGCTGCGGTACTCCGGGTGGTGCAGGAGGCCGTAGACGTAGTAGAAGACGTCGGCCTTCTCGAACTCAGGTCCGTAGGCGGCGCGGTAGGTGCGCAGGGTGGCGTCCGTGATGTTGTCAACACGCCGGTAGTTGCCGATCACCTCGCCCTCGGTGCCGACGGCGGGGGGCTCGGACCTCTGCAGGGCGGCGAGGTCGAAGCCACCGTCTTTGGCGGCGTGGCGCCCGGTGACCTTCTCCCACGTCCAACGGGGGAAGAACTGGCCTCCGCTACCCGCACCTGTCACATGGAGATTCGGAACCGAGTCCGTTACAAGCGTAGAAAAGGGAACATCGGATCCTGAACCAACAACATAGAACCCCAGATTGTCGTGCGCCGGCGTGGGGAAGTAACGTCGCAGGACCGCCGGAAGATAGATGACGCCGTCCGAGGCGTTCAGCCACTGCTTACAGAACGGGCGGTACAGACCTGCGTACGTGGCGCCCGCGTCGTAACGAATAGGGCGGTTCTTCGCGGCCGAGTTGTATAGGTCGCGAGTCCACTTGATCTGCGTCTCATCCGTGGTCACGAGTCTGCGGATGCTATCTCCGGTCAATCGTTCAGCGGGGTGCTCGTCACGCACGCGCACACGCTCAGCGTTGTAGGTGTCGATGAGGCGCTGGCAGGAGTCTCGCAGGGTGACCAGGGAGTAGTTGTAGACCCAGACATCACGCCCTGTCTCGACTCCACGTGAGTAAGAACCAAAGACCGGTCGGCTCCCCTCTCCGATCGGCTGCCAGGTCCCGTACCTGGGGTCGCGCTGGTTGATCCAGTCGCCTGCTTCGTTAGGGACCAGCTGGTCCCAGTCCATCTCCTCCAGGCGCGAGCTGGCCACGATGGCGAGCTTGTCCTCACGGCTGAGGTAGTCGCCCACATCCCGGTAGTGGATGACGGCCGGGCCGGTGTGGGCGGGGTCCTTGACGAGGAAGGTGACGGCGACAGTCGCCCGGGACCCCTGTCCGAACACACTGTCCTTCTCCTTACGTCTCAGTTCGCCTGACGTGCGAGCGTTGCCCCGCAGGTTGAACACATAGATGTGCGCGAACTCCTCGGCCAGGCTCAGGCGCACGCCGTCCGCGGTGTTGGCGTCAATGAACCCGCCGTTGGTGACGAAGCCGATGACCCCAGCGTCGCCCAGGCGGTCGCTCGCCCAGCGGATGGCCCGCAGGTAGGAGTCGTACAGGGAGTTCTTGTTGGTCCCGGTGGAGCGCTTCGCGTAGGTGTCGGCGATGCGCCGGTCCAGACAGGGGTAGGGCTGGTTGGCGTTGTTGTCGTTTGCCGACTCCTGGCCCACCGAGTACGGCGGGTTTCCCACGATGAGGCGGATGTCCAGGGACCGCTGCGCCTCGGCGCGGTCATTGTTGGCCACGAAGATGCTGCGGTCGAGGACGTCGCCGTCCTCACCCATCTGGAAGGTGTCCGTCAGGACAATGCCGTCGAAGGGCACATAGGGTGCGCCGCCCGTCTCTCCCTCGCGAGCATCGTCGTCGCTCCCCTCACTGCCCTCCTCAGACCCGTAAGCGCAGTCGCGGTACGCCACCTCGATATTCGCCGTCGCGATGTAGTAGGCCAGCAGGAGGATCTCGTTGGCGTGCAGCTCGCTCGCGTACTTGCGCGCCACGTCGGAGGAGGTGATGAGCCCGGACTGCAGGAGCCGGACGATGAAGGTGCCAGTCCCGGTGAAGGGGTCGAGAACATGCACCCCCTCATCGGTCACGCCGCGTCCGAAGTGCTGACGCGACAACCAGTCCACACTGCGCAGAATGAAGTCGACGATCTCGACCGGTGTGTAGACGATGCCAAGGGACGTCGCCGTCGCGGGGAAGGCCAGGGAGAAGAACTTCTCGTACAGCTCGGTGATGATTCGCTGCTTACCCTCGGCGTTGTCGATGCCGGCACAGCGCTCACGCACCGAGGCGTAGAAGCTCTCCAGCCGCTGCGTCTCCGCCTCAAGGCTGGTGCCGTCAAGCACGGAGAGCATCCGGCCCATCACCTGCGCCACAGGGTTCTCGGCACCGAAGTCGTAACCGTCGAACACGGCGTCGAAGACCGGCTTGGTCACCAGGTGCTGGGAGAGCATGTCGATAGCCGAGTCTGCGGTGATCGAGTCATTGAGGTTGGCCCGTAGCGCCGTCAGGAAGGTCTCGAAGGCACCGGCGACGGCGGGGTCGGCCACCCGGTGCTCGAGACGAGCGCGGTGGCGCGCCGCGATCTGGGCGACGTCCTTGGCCCACTGCTCCCAGTAGCGGCGAGACCCCACCTTCTGCACGAGCCTGGCGTAGATGGCGTCCTTCCACTGCCCCAGGGCCTCCAGGTCGAATCCCCCCTGGACACCGTCTCCCATCCGGGAACCGCCCGGCCCGTCGTCGCCATCGAGATCGCCGTCCGGCGCGAAGGGGTCGATGATGGCGATCTTGTCAGGCTTGGACCGGTTGAGGTCGATCTTGTTGACCATGGCGTCGAAACGCTCATCGTGCGCGCGCAGCGCCTGAAGCACCTCCCACACCACCCGGAAGACGTCGTTGTCCGCCAGGACCTCCTCCGGCGCCATGCCCGCTGGGATCGCCACCGGCAGGATGATGTAGCCGTACTTCTTGCCCGGAGCCAGGCGCATGACACGACCCACGGACTGCACAATGTCCACCTGCGACTTGCGCGGGGACAGGAACATCACCGCATCCAGCGCCGGGACGTCCACCCCCTCGCTCAGACAGCGGGCGTTCGTGAGGATCCGGCACGATGACGCGCCGTTCCTCGCCGTCCCTTCCGCCTCCGCCATCTCGTCCGCGAGCCAGGACAGCAGACCCGTGCGCTCGAGGATGTTCATCGACCCGTCCACATGACGTACCTCGACCGAGGCGAGCCGGGACGCGGCACCGCCGTCGGGCTCCGACAGGGTGCGCCGGTAGTCCTCGGCCACCCCGTTGAAGGAGGAGGCGAAACGCTTGGACGTCGCGATGTCCCGCGCGAAGGCGACCGCCGTGCGCATCGGCTGGGCGTCCGCCCTGAAGTCCCCTGCCTCCACGCTGCGCTTGGCCAGGGCGTTCCAGCAGCCGACGATGCGGGCGGCGTCATCGAGCCTGAGCTGCCCGTCCTCGGCCAGAGAGGACTGGAGCTGAGCGGCAACCTGGTCCTCGGAAACCGTGAGGACCAGCACCTTGTAGTCGGTGAGCAGGCTGCGTGAGACGGCCTCACCGAAGCCGAGGCGGAACAGCTCGGCTCCGTAAGTCGTCTCGTCATCCATGGAGGCGAGTACCGCGTTCTTCTCGCCTGCGCGTGCCTTGGTGGAGTCGTCGTAGATGCGAGGTGTGGCCGTCATGTACAGACGCTTGGACCCGTGCAGGTAGGCACTGTCATGGACGCGGACGAAGGCGGAGTCCTCCGCGCCCGCGAGAGTAGCGCCGGTGGTGCGGTGCGCCTCGTCGCAGATGATGAGGTCGAAGGCCGGGGCGCCGGCATCCTGGGCGCGCGCGACAACGTCAATCGACTGGTACGTCGCGAACACGACCGTCATCGGGGTGGTGCCGTCGACGGGCACCGCCGGTCGAGCCAGGCGCTGCGCGAGGGCGTCAGCGTCGGTGGTGGCCGGGATTGCCAGGTCCACCACCGAGATGTCCTCGCTCAGTCCGTCCTTGCTGCATCCCTTGCCGACCTTCGCGTCCGAGCAGACCGCGAAGGAGCGCAACGGCACCTCAGCCTCAGCGCTCCACTCACGCAGCGTCTGCGACAGCAGTGCGATCGAAGGGACAAGGAACAGCACCCCCCCCCCGCCAGCACCGACACCTGCCATCGCCTCGGCGATGCGCAGGGAGGTAAGGGTCTTTCCGGTGCCGCAGGCCATGATGAGCTTGCCGCGGTCGGCTGTCTTCAGCCCTGCGGTGACAGCGTCGAGCGCTCGCTTCTGGTGCTCGCGCAGCGTCTTACGACCGACGCGAACCATGACCTCCGGCGTCTGGAGACTGAAGGAGTCCCAGTCAATCGTCGAGCTGAACAGATCCTGCAGACCGATGCGTGAGACCGGGACAGCCTGGTGGGCGACAGTCTGTTCTGCCGCCCGGTTCCAGTGCTCCGTCGTCGAGACAAACAGGCGCGAGGAGAACTCACCCGTGCCAGACTCGGCGAGGAAGGTGTCGACGTCAGCCTTCGTCACCGCGTGTGCGGGGTCGTAGAACTTGCACTGGACGGCACACAGCTCGCCCGTCTGCCGCTCGCGGGCGACGAGGTCAATGCCGCGGTCGGGTCGGCGTCCACGGTCGGGCCACTCCGCCCACATCCAGACCTCATCGAAGCGCTCGGCATAGCGCGGATCCGTCAGGAGGAACTGCCGCACCAGACGCTCGAAGCTCGTGCCCTTGCCACGCTCGGTCCTCGCCTTGAAGTACAGGTCATCCAGAATCGCGTCGATGCTCTGCGTGCTCACAGTGGGAGCATACGGGCGCGGCAGCCCGTTCCCCCGGCACGTCCGTCGCGTCGTCCACCCCGGGCCTGAGCCTTGTCCACCCGGGGACCTCCTTCCCGACGTCGGCGAGGGTTCCGGTCCCGCGACGGAGGACGGAGTTCGATGGACGTCGCACCGGGTCGATAGACTGGTTCGACAGCCGAGTAAGAACGAGGTAAGGAGGCGTCAGCATGTCGGTAACCTCAACAGACGGTCTGATTCGTGTCTTCACCGAGGACGAGCTCAATTCCCGCATGTCTGCGGTTGTGGACGAGCTCGAGCGTCGCTTCGGCAGCCTCGACCGAGCTCTTGAGCGCGAGCAGGACTGGGACTACGACGACGACGAGGCTCGCCTCTTCTCCGAGTACCACGCTGTCACCTTCCTCCTGTCCGACTGACTGATGGAGGACTTCGCCACCCAGGAGCGTCAGACCCTGGGCTTCGCCGCCCAGACCACCGCGACCATCCGCACTGTGAGTGCCGACGCCCCCGACTACGTGGCTCAGGTGAGCACTCGCAAGGGGATCTGGAAGGCAACTATCGCCACCCCGAAGGATGAGCCGGTCCCTCTGACCGTCGAGGACAGGAAGCTCCTGAGACTTAGAGTATCTTACGAGTGCAGCGCGTCGACACAGCACTCCTTCATGCTGGTCGAGAAGTCGGCCTTCAGCCTGTTGCCCGCGCAGGGCAGCGAGCCGCTGGTGCGACTGGAGTACATCCGCCACCCTCAGTCCGACGTTCCCTGCTGTCATCTTCAGGTCCACGCCCATCGCGACGACTGGACGTTCGCGATGACCCGCAATGGTGTCGGCAGTCGCAGACGCACAGTCGCCAAGCGAGCGAGCGCCGAACGAGCCCCACAGCTCTCCGATGTCCACCTGCCCGTGGGTGGTCCTCGCCTCCGCCCCACGCTTGAGGACTTCTTGGAGATGCTCATCCACGATCTCGGTGTGGATCACACCCCTGACGCTCTCAAGATCCTCGCACGGCAACGTCGGTCGTGGCGTACTGACCAGTCCCGAGCCATCATCGCCTCGCTACCCGACGTCGCCGCCGAGGTCCTGCGCGATCAGGGCTACGTCGTGTGCCCGCCACCCGACGGCGACGCCCTTGCCGATCGTCAAGGCTGGCTCACGCGGTATTAGCCGCTACTCACCGCCTACTCGGGGCCAAGCGCAGCGGCCGCTCGCCAGCCGCGCTACATGCGTGCGCCGCAGCCGGAGCAGAAGGCGGCGTCCTCGGTCTCCAGATACCCGCAGGCCCGGCACCGCACGCGGATCTGCGGCTCGGCTGCGGAACCACGGTCGGCACCCAGCCCGGCCAGCGCGGGCACCTCCTCAAGACGATGCTGGTCCTGCGCACCCTTCGAACGGTTCCAGGGCTCGGCGTCACGCGCCTCTCCCTGAGGAGACAGGATGACGCCCGAGCCGGCCAGGCCCTTGCGCCCGACCCGCTGCAGCATCCTGCCTCCGTTGGCGACGAGGATCCCGACGATAGCGACAGGAAACACCATGAACCCCCGCTGGACGTGCGCGGAAATCGCGCCGGGGTGGTGTCCTATGAAGCCAAAGCTCATGAACATCGTGAGGAAGACTGCGATGAAGGCGAGCACACCCAGGACCTGCAGCGCCCCGCCGCCGTAGTAGGCCCACTTGCGCCAGGGCTCGACATCGTACTGACGCGGGTGCCCCCCGTTGTCGTTGTAGGGGGACTGCGAGTAGTCAGCGCTCATGGGGCTCCGTTCGCCGGTGCACGAGCCATGTTCCTCAGCCCGCACGTGAAGGACGCTTGATAGTAGGCGCACCACCCACCCCCGCGTCGAGGCTCCTCGGCGGGCGCGGCACCCCGCGATAGGATCTGGGCACCGGTATCGACACCGCGTCGGCGAGGAGGCCTCATGCCCGAGTGGTTGACGGAGGTGCTTGACCTCGTCTGCCTCCTGCCCGTGGTGGCCATCGCGTTCGCGCTGCACCACCGCTCGTCCGACGGTCGCACGACCGAGGCCCTCGTCATCAGCCAGGTCCTCGCTGTCACGTACCCGGTTCTCGGCTACCTCGGGGTCCTCGGCGACGCCTTCTGCTGCGTTGTCGCGGCCGTCGCCGTCGTCCTCGCGGTCCCCCAGTGGCGCGTCGCCGCCGTCGATGTCATCGCGCTGGCGCTCGCCCTGACCCTCGTCAGCCCCACCTCGCCGGTCGACAGCCTCATCGTCATGGTGACAGCGGTCCTCGCTACCGCGTGGGTCCGGGTCCTCACGGACCTCGACCACCGGGCCGCGGACCGCTCCGCCCGCGCCGTCGTCCTCGCTCAGGACCGCGAGCGCGCCCGCATCACCCGCAACCTGCACGACTCGATCGGCCAGGAGCTGTCGGCTCTGCGCCTGACCCTCGGCATGGTCGAGGCCCATCCGGCCCTCACCGACCACGACGACGCGGCGGCGCTGCTCACCCGCGCCCAGGACCTCGTCACACAGGCCTACGCAGACCTGCGCACGGTGATCCGCGGCAACGTCTCCACGTGCCTGGCCGTGGAGGCGGAGGTCCTGCGGTCCACCGGCGCCCTGGCGGGCATCGAGGTGCGCACCGAGGTGCCCGGGCCAGGCACGCTGTCAGCCACGGTGGAGACGGCTCTCGCCCAGGCGCTGCGTGAGCTGGGCACGAACACCGTGCGGCACTCGCGGGCCACGACGGTCACGGTGTCGGTGCTCAGAGCCGACGACGGCACCACCCACCTGACGGTCGCCGACAACGGACGCGGCTTCAGCACCGCACGTCTGCGCCCCGACCACGGCCTGGCCATGCTGCGCCGCGCGATCGAGGGGCAGGGCGGCAACCTGCGCATCAGCTCCTCAGGCTGCGGCACCACCGTCGACGTCACCCTGCCGGATCTCACCGTCCGTCCCGACGCCGTCGCGGACGTTCACGACCCGCAGGAGGCCGCGGTATGAGCATCCGAGTCGCCGTCGTCGACGACCAGGTCCTCTTCGCCGAGACACTCAGGACGCTCCTGGGCACCGACCCGGCCATCGAGGTCGTCGGCGTCGCCTCCTGCGGGCCTGAGCTGCTCGAGCTCGTGCGTGCGCAGCCGGTCGACGTCGTCCTCGTCGACGTCGACATGCCCGGCATGAGCGGTCTGGACACGGTACGTGCCCTGGCGGGCGTCCCGCAGGCCGCCGGGGCGCGCGTCATCATGCTCACGGTCGTCACATCCCCGGGGGTCGTGCGCGCAGCCCTCGACGCCCGGGTCTCGGGCTTCCTCGGCAAGGACGTCCACGCCCGCGACCTGCTCCAGGCGATCCGCACGGTTGCCGACGGCGGGCGGGTCGTCAGCCCCGAGCTGGCGGCCTCGGCGGCCCTGCTGGGGCCGAACCCCCTGACGGAGGCTGAGCAGCGGGTCCTGCGCTGCGTGCGCGAGGGCACAGACACGGCGACGGCGGCCGCGCAGCTGTTCCTGTCGACCGGCACCGTGAAGAACCACCTGTCCCACGCGATCCAGAAGCTGGGCGTGCACAACCGCACCGAAGCGGTGCGTCTGGCTCAGGACAACGGCTGGATCTGAGCATTCGGCGATGCCGCCGTGCGCCGTCGGGCGCCCGGCAGGGCCCTGCCCCCGGCTGGCCTGGCGGCGCCTGATGAGATCCGGTGCGGCCCCGGCCGACCCATGACCGAGGTCATGCCCGGATCATGACAACGTCGATCGTGACCCTGCTCTCAGGCGGCGAACACTGGAGGCATCGGCAGGACACAGACCCGCCGGTACCCATCCCTTACATGACAGGAGTCACTCATGAGCACCTTCGAGATCACCTCGCTGCAGACCGAGGAGGCCGCGGTCTCCGGCTGGACCGTCGCGGGCGCCGTCGCCGGCGTCGGCCTCGTCGCCCTCGCCTGCGACTGCCCCTCGGTTCGCAGTGCATCTCCTACGACATCGTCTGGGTGAAGGGAGGTGCGTTCCCATGTCCTACTCGATCTCGACGGTCGACGACGCTGTCGCCTGTGACGCAGGCGACGACTTCATCGTCGGCGTCGGCCTCGGCATCGCGGTCGGCAGCCTGTTCTTCTGCTGACACGTGCTCCGGTTGCGGGGGTGGGTCGCCTCCACCCCCGCAACCGTCCCCCACCCACTGCCCACACCAGGAGCCGTCATGACCCCCGCACCCGCTACCGGACGTCGCACGATCCTCTCCCGCAACCCCAGACTGTGGCCTCTCGTCATCTGGGTCCTCGTCACCACCGTGTGCTACAGCTTCCTTCCCAGCGCCATCTGGGCATCGGTCCGCTGGCTGCTCGGCGCCGCTCTTCTCATCGAGGTGATCCTCCTTGTCGGCCGCAAGCTCCGTCCTCAGGCCTGAGCGGATCGCCATCGTCCCGCACGGCACGCAGAGTGTGGTCCGGTGCCGCAGGACCCGCCAGACCCTCGTCCTGGGCCCGAAGGAGTCCCGCCTGGTCGCCACGTGCTCTGCACCGCTGCACATCGACGACCTCAAGAGCGCTGTCCGCGAGGACTTCTCCGAACGTGACGTCGAGAAGATCGTCGTCCTTCTGCGGGACCTGGGCGTCCTGCGCAGCGACGAGGCGCGCCCCGCCCGGCAGCGCCCCTGGTCCTTGCGCATCATCACCATCCCGTTGTCGGGCGCCGTGCACCATCCTCGGGTCCTGCGGGTGCTCGCCGACGCGATCAGCATCGGCGGCATCCTGTCGACCGCGCTCAGCGCCTGGCTCATCGCCCGGCACGCGCCACAGGTGATTACCTCGCTGCTCAACCAGAGCTACCTGTCCGAGTCCTCTCTCCTGACCTACCTGCTGTCCATCCTCATTATCGGCTTCCTCCACGAGTCCAGCCACGCGGTCACGATCCAGGCCCGGGGCGGGCACGTCTTCGAGACCGGTTTCTTCCTCATGTTCCTCATCCCGGCGTTCTACGTCGACGCCACCGGTATCTCCATGATCCGCACACGGATCGGCAGGATCCAGGCCTGGTGTGCCGGCCTGAGCATGCAGGCGATCCTGCTGCTCGTCTCCCTCCTCGTACTCATCGCAACACCCGCAGCGCCGCACTGGCTGCACAGCTTCGTCCTACTGGCCTCCTGCGTCAACATCGCCATGGTCCTGGCGAACCTCATCCCCATCATCAGGCTCGACGGCTACCGAGTGTTCTGCGAGCTGGTGCTCCGCATCCGACGGGCGGTGCGTCATGGCTGAGCTGTACTACTTCAACCCCTTCCGCCCGCTCGTGGAACGAGGGGGAGAGCCCGGTCTCCTCCTGGGGTCCTCGCGGGTGCTGCCCCTGCCGGACAGCGCGTCCCACTGCTATAGCGCCATCGTGCGCGGCACCCCGGTGACGATGAAGGACGTCGTGGACGAGCTCGGCAACCACACCACCCGGGTGCTCCTCGACAACCACGCCCTGCTCGACTACGACCCCAGTGACGACGGGCTCCTGTCCCTCACCGGAGCCGAGTCCCAGCTCGTGACGCTCGCACACTCGACGGTCCTCATCCTCGGTGCGGGGGCCATCGGCTCCCACGTCGCGTGGATCCTCGCGGCGCACGGCGTCGGACGTCTCATCGTCCTCGATGACGACGTCGTCGAGGAGTCCAACCTCAACCGGCAGCTGCTGTACACCCGGGACGACATCGGTCGGCCGAAGGTCGAGGCGCTGGTCGATCATCTCATGCGGCTGCGCGACGACCTGAGGGTGACGGGCCTGCGTCGGCACCTCACTAGCACGGACCAGCTGCGCGCCCTCATCCGCGAGTACCGGCCGACCGGGGTCGTCAAGGCGCTCGACACGCCGCACGACGTGACCCACTGGATCAACACGGCCTGCGTCGAGGCGCGCATCCCCTACTCCACGGGTGGGTTCGTCCAGCTCGACGCCATCGTCGGGCCGACCTACGTCCCGGGGAGGACCCCCTGCCTGAGCTGCTACGAGACCCCGGTGGAGGAGACGCGGCTCATTGCCGGACGGGGAGGGACCAGCTCCTCCGTCACCGAGTTCACTGCCGCACTGGTGGCCGACGAGATCATCCGTTCGCTCACCGGAGCAACCCCCGTAGAAAACGGGCGCATGACCGTCCGTCACGGCGCCACCGGCCACATCGAGCACCGTCGGCTCAACCGCGTCACGCACTGCCCCGTCTGCGGGTCCCGTGCGAGCACCGTCGAGGACGGGTGGTGGCGGACCCTCATGGTGCCGCTGTGGGCCACCGTCATGTGCGCGCTACCGTTCCTCATCACCCTGCCGACGTGGTCGGTGAGCCTGACGCTGGCGTACTGGGGCGCGTGCACCCTCCTGACCGTGTTGCTGCCGCGCAGGAACCACGCTGCGATCGTCGCCCTCGTCGCCCTCGTCTACGCCGCGATCAACTTCGCCATCACGCTGCGCTTTAACCCGTCGCTGCTGGGCGTCTCCCACCTCCCTCTGATCATTGCCATAGCGCGCGTCGTCGTTGACTTCGTCATCATGTCCTGCCTGGCGGCGATGGTCTTCGTCGTCCTCGCCGCCATCGTCCAGAGCATCGAACAGGCCGTCGGCAGGCGCCTGCGCTCGCTGCGTGTCCTACAGACGGTGCGGGCATGAGCAGGCACATCACTGTGGAGGGGGTGCAGGCCTGCTACGGCAGCGTCGTTGCCCTCGACGACATCAGCCTGAGCATTGAGCGCGGCCGCCCGCTCGCGCTCCTGGGCCGCAACGGAGCGGGTAAGACGACGCTTCTGTCCACGCTCGCCGGCCTTGTCGTGCCCACGCGCGGACACGTGCACGTCCCCCGGGGCGTGAGCGTCTCCTACCTTCCCGAGGAGCGCGGTGTGTACCCGTCCATGACAGTCACCGAGCACCTGAGGTACTTCTCCCGGATATCCGGCGCGGGCGAGGCCGCGGCCCGCCGCTGGTGCGAGGCCTTCGACCTAGTCCGGTACTCCGACTTCCGGGTACGTGAGCTCTCCAAGGGCAACCAGCAGCGCGTCCAGCTTGCCTGCGCCCTCATCGACGACCCTGACTGTGTCCTTCTCGACGAGCCGTTCTCTGGGCTCGACCCCATCGGCAAGACCCTCGTCAGCGAGGTTCTCGCGGACTACGCCCGCGACCACTGGGTCGTGCTGTCGGCGCACGACGTGCGCGCGATCGCGGAGATGGTCACCGACATCGCCTTCGTCCGCGACGGGCGGATCGTGTGCACCGGGTCCGTGGAAGACCTGTGCGCCTCCTACGGGGGCCACCGGCTGACGGTCGAGCGCCCGGAGGCCGTTGAGGACGCCGTGGCGGGTAGGCCCGGTCTGTCCTGCTCCCGGACGGAGCTGGGCTGGCTCCAGGTCCACGGCCTCAAGGACTACACAAGCGCCGTCGCTCTTCTCGCGCAGGGCTCGGACCCGGGGAGCTTCACGTGGGCCGCTCCCAGCCTGTCAGAGCTCTACGTCCTCGTTCTCGGTCACCAGGAGGACCCGTTATGACCCCCACCAGTCACCGCCCCTCACGTCAGCTCCTCACCGTCGCTCGTGCCGCACTCGTCGACATGCTCCGATCCCAGACGCTCAGGGTCGCCTCCGTCCTCATCCTGCTCGTGCTACCTGGCCTCACGTGCTGGCTTCGTACCAGCGACGCCGCAGCCGAGGTCCTCGCGTCCGCGCAGAACCAGACCGAAGGCGTCCGGCTTGAGGCGTCGCAGCGCGGGCTCGTCGTCTCCCTGCTGCTGCTGTTCACTGTCTATATCTTCATCCTCGCGTGCGGGGCGATCATCACGACCTCCGTCGCCTTGGAGCGGACGTCCCGTGTGTCCGTCATGGTGTTCCGCCACGTCAACCCGCTGACCGTGGTCATGGCTCGGCTGACGGCGCTCATGGTGGCGGTCACCGGCCTGCTCCTCGGTGTCGCCGCCGAGGCGGGGGCGCTTGCGGCCCTGCACCAGCTGCCGCTCGTCGGCCTGGCCCGCATGCTGGGCCTGACCTCGCTGTCACCCGCGCAGTGGGGCGTGGCCGCCGTGTGCGCCTGCGGCGGCGTCGTCCTCTTCGCGGTCCTCTACGCGACTGTCGGGCTGTTCGTGCGTGAGCCGAGTCAACTGCAGTACGCGCAGTTCCCAGTCTCCTTCGTGCTCATCCTCGTCTTCGTGCTGTCCTACGTCGCCGTCTTCAACCCGGGCTCGCCGACGGCTGTGGTGGCCGCCCTGCTGCCGCTGTCGGCGCCGATGGTCGAGCCAGGCAGGATCGTGGCCGGGCAGGCCGCCCCTCTTGAGCCCTGGGGGGCAGCGCTGGGCGTGGTCGTCCTGCTCGGCGTCGTCGCCGTGGTCATCGCACGTATCGTCGTGCCCAGGACCGTGGGCCGCTACAGCACGACGACGACCGTCTCCCGACGTCATCAACCTCGCCATCGTCACTAAGCCGTCACTGAACCGTCAGTGCTCACTGCTGAGCCAGTACCCACCCAGGAGAACAGTCATGACCCCCAGCAACACCACTCAGCCCACCACTATCGACGAGCTCAGGCACACGATCCACCACCTGGAGACGCGTGCCAACGCAACCCGCGTCGTCGCGGCGGTGCTCCTCGTCGTCCTCGGTCTCGCGGCGTCCCAGGACTTCCACGTGTTCCTCGTCTCGGGGGCGTGCCTGACGGTGCTGGTCGGCATCTTCGCCGTCGGCATCCCCACGCAGGTCAGGCTCCTGCGGGCGCGCCGCCAGCTCACGGCCCTCCTGCGCTGAGCGCCCCACCCGGGGCCTGACGCCCCGCTCAGCGCGCTCGCCCGGGCGTGTTGCCGAGCAACAGTCAGCGGCTCCCCCGTCTGGGCGGTGTCGCCCTCTCGCCTGCGAGCCGGAGGTCACGTCCTCCCTCACCGCCGCGACGACGGCGGAGCACCTCACGCTCGATCCGCTGCCCGAGAGCACCCTTGGCCAAAGGACGGTGCGCCTCACGCAGCCCCTGAAGTGCACGCTCCTGGGCGCGCGCGTCACCCGGATAGGCCACCCGGGCCACGCCGGGGGCGTCACGTCCCACAACCCGGCCGACGGTGGACAGGAGGTCCGGGTCCTGCTCCTTGAGCCCGCGCACGCACGCGATCTGGGTGTGCGCCAGCTCGATCCACCCGCGGGCGGCATCGGGTGCCATCTGCTCGATGCTCCGTGCGCGCTCGAAGAAGGTGCTGGCCTTGTGAGCGGCTTCCGCCAGCCCCTTGTCACGGAGGCCGACATAGTTCTCGTCGAGCAGGACGGTGCCGTTCCTGTCCTCGATGACGAAGCGGTCGACGGCACCGGAGGCCACCAGGCCCTCGACGGTCGCCACGGCCCGCTCGAAGGCCTCGTCGTGCGCTGCGGCGGGCGTCCATCGTCCCGCTCCGGCTGACTCGACCTGGCCGGTGTACCGCTCGATCGTGGACAGCCTTGAGACCTCGGGCGGCACCGCCACCGCCCGCAGCTCCACGGCGTAGCCGGCCTCCCGGAAGGAGGCGATCGTCGAGGCCATCGCGTCGGGTGAGCGGAGCGTGGTCTCGATGAGCACATCCACGTGTCGCTCACGCAGGTAGTCGGCGGACATGCCGATCCACCTGCCCGAGGCCTGCGCGGTCGCTGCGGGCATCGACAGCGGGTCCTCACGCATCAGGCGTGCGTAGTCGGGGTGAAACTGACGAAGATCGTCACCGATGACCGGTACCAGCGACGGCCGCTCCTGGGTAGCGCGCTCGTTCGCCCGGCTCTTACCCGCACCCGGCTGACCACCGGTGTAGACGACGACGGGCGGCGACGACCGGTCGCCCGAGGCCTGAGACCGCAGATCTTCAAGATAGGTCACGACATGTCGTTCGAAGCGAGTACGCAACTGCGCCGCGCTCAGTTCCCCGGTCATGTGAGATCGGGGGCGTAGCGGGGCATCGCGGCCAGCTCGGCCTGCAGCCGCGCCGTGTGCGCCCGGATCTCCTCCCGGCTGTCCGGGTCGACCGCGCGGACCTCGCGCATCACCCGGAACTGCTCCTCCTGCCAGTGCTCCCGAGCCTGGGCGTCATCGGCTTCCCGCATCCACTCGACGTACCGGCCTCCGAGCAGTGTCGCCAGATCCCGCATGATGTCGTAGGGCACCGGGCTGTGGAGAGGATCCTCGTCGTCACGGTGACTCATCCTGTGTCTCCCTTCCAGCAGGTCGATCCTACTCAGCCAGAGACGGAACGTGCGTGCTCGGCTGAACCGGGCTCGGCGTCGGGAGCAGACGCTTGTCCGCCTCCTCACTGCCCCGTCCGGCGCAGTTCCTGCTGCGGCGCTCCAGCCGCCGTCGGATGAGGAGGAGGAGCACGCCGCCGACCACGGGGTGCACGAGGGTGAGGGCGGCGACCTCCGGGGCGGCGAGCTGGGTCCCGATCCCGGAGTCGATCCACCTCAGGCCGCCCAGAAGCGCACGGTTGACGGTCAGGACGGTGACGTGGAAGGCGATGGCGGCGGTGAGCGCACCTGGGAGCGGGAGGCGTCGGGCCGCGATGAGGGCGAGGCCGAAGATGAGCATCTGGATCAGGTAGACGACGGGATCGTTTCCGCTCGGCACCAGCGAGAAGCCTGTCGTCTCGACGCTGGGCAGGAGGGCCGAGGCCGCTGCCTCGATGAGGTTTCCCGGGATCATGTTGAGGCTGAAGAGCACCGTGATGGTCGCGGTGGCCGCGAGCGGGGACCACGCCTCACGCATCGTGGACCATCCGTAGCCGCGCAGCGCCAGCTCCTCGGGCAGGGCCTCGTACAGCAGCAGGACGGCGGTGTTGACCACGAGGAAGATGATGAGTGTCGTCAGCTCGAGGCGATCGAGGCGGATCCAGCCAGCCCAGAAGGCCGGGACCCACACCAGCGCTCCGGCGCCGAGGCCGACGGCGGCACCCGTTGCGGCCGCGGCCGGCCAGCGTCGGGCCAGCCCGATTCCCTCGACTCCCTGCAGGGGCCTGTGATCGAGCCGCCGTCGGAGGAGCACGACGGCGGGGACGACGATCATCGATGTCAGGACCGCCTGGAGCACGGGGATGAAGGCGGGGCCCGCTGCGACACTGTCACTTACGAGCCGCGCGATCGTGATCGAGAGCTGAACCCCCAGGCTCAGCACCGCCCAGCCGATGAGCGCCCTCGCAAGCGCCCCCCACCGGGTCCGGGCGGCTGAACCCACCGTATCCGGCGCACCTGTGGCGGCCGCTGCATCCAGATCGTCACGCACGACCGCATGTTAACACGATCGTACTACCATACGGCTGTGCGCCTACAGGCTCGACCGTGCCGCCCGCGAAGCCGAGCGCGCCGAGGTGCGGCGGTCCGTGGTTCAGCACCACGGCGTCTCGGCGGGGTCCTTTTAACCCCGCGCACGCGGGGAGGTCCGCTCACGGGCCGTGCACGGGTTCGACTTCACCCCTCTACCCCCGCGCACGCGGGGAGGTCCGCACGGCGGACTCGGACTCGGCGCGCGGGTAGCCTCTACCCCCGTGCACACGGGGAGGTCGCTTGGAATCGTTGAGATGGCGTGGGCTCTAGCCTGATGAGCGTCGTATTCCGTTCACTGCCAACCCGGTCGCACCTACCGGCACCATCCAGACGCGGTCAAGGAGGACGGGGCCCGCGACCTCGCGGTCGAACACGACCGACACGTGCCTGGCACCCGTCGTCTCATCCGCGTCCGGGCCCACAGTCGCACAGGACTCGGCATGGGTGTCGAACAACTCGAGCCTCGCCCCGTACCGGTCAACGAACGAACCCAGCTCGGAGACGATCTCGTCATCGCTCACGGTCGTCGGCAGCAGCGTCGTCCACAGACGGGAGGGAGCCGATCCTGATCGGACAACTCGGGACAGCGATGCCAGGGAACGCGGCTCCGTCGGTCGCACCGTCACCACTCCGCAACGCGTCGCGAGAGTGACAGCGCGCCGCAGCCCGTCCGCTCGGACCAGCACACCACGTAGAACAGGGATCTCACGCCATCCGACCGTCCCAAACAGTGGCAGCACCCACGACACGCCATCGACAGCACCGACCAGCTGCTCGACGACGATCGGCGCCTCGTCATCAAGCAGCGCTCCGTCCAGAGAACGTCCAGCGGGGAAGCGGAACAACACCGTTCCATCCAGGAGTCGACGCGGCGAGGACGGCACACCGGCGCCCGTCGCGCCCTCACCATCGATCCGGTACCGGGCTACCGGCCTCACGTCGAGCACCGGATGCGTCCCCGTCACACGGCTGCGCCGTCGCTGCTCCTCACGCGCGTCAAGCGCACCCAGAAGCTCCGGTGTCGCCACGCGCACCTCAACACTCCCGAGCTCGTCCGGGACCCAGCGCGTCACCCCGGGCGCATGGTCCCGGCCCGCGGCGACGTCGAGGATCACGGGAGATGTTGGACGCCCCAGATACTCGACACTCCGAGCCAGCCGGCCGAGCTCGACAAGGTCAAGACGACCCTCCTCGTCCTCATAGACCCACCTGACGACGTCCTGCGGACCGGTACCGACCATGACCCCACGCTCAGGGGCTTTCTGAGCCGGCTTCCCGAACCGGTCGTTCGCGTCAACGATCCCGGTCGCCTTGCCGGAGGCACTGAACGTCAGCGCATTGTTCACCGGCACCCACCTGCTGATCACGGTGTCCCGGAATCCCATCCGCGGTGTGCTGATCTCCGGTGGCTGCAAGGAGAAGAAGCGTTCCGCGGTCGCAACCCCCACCCCCTCTCGGTGCGCCGCCGCCAGGATCGCCGCAGCGAGGCGTGCCGGAGCCGGAGGCCACTCGGGAGCGTCACCAGCGCCATGGGCGTTGAACTCCCCAAGAGGGAAGCGCGCCGTCACGGTGAAGGGGGACATCAGCTCTCGTCCTCGTGCTCCAGCTTGGCCTTGCCGTCGATGATTCCGATGACCTTCCCGAGCGGCGAGCCCGCTGGAATGGTCACCACTCGCGGTCCGCCCCACCCGACCTCGGCTCCGAGCTCGCGCACCAGCTCGATGAGATCAGCGACAGGCGGAAGCGTGAGCGGTTCAGGGGCCTCACCGTGCCGTTCCACGCGCACCTCAAGGCCCGGTTCGAGGAGCCGCAGCTCTGTACCCGCCCTGAAGTTGAGGTTCTGGTGCAGAAGCGAGTAGAGCAGGAAGGTCAGGGCCGTGACCAGCGTCCGGGCCGCCGTCGGCTGGGAGAAACGGAAGGCCCGGAGCCCTGTGAAGGACAGGAAGGCACGGCTCTCGATCGCCCGGTACGTCAGGTCCGTCGGCCCCGGACGCTTAGGATCCGCATGAGACGAGATCCGCGTGGGCGGGATGGAGCCGAGCCCCAGCGTGGATAGCTTCTGTCCCCCAACCGTCTGCTTGTCACTGACCGCGGCAAAGAGCGCGTCGACCTTGGCGGCCATTCGCGGGCGCCTGTTGACTCCGACAGCCGTGAACTCTGCGGTGAACAGGCGCGCGGACCTCGAGTCGGCAGGGTTCATGACGTAGTACCCGAGGTACTCGTTCTTGGTCCGTGCGAGGTCGGCATCCGTGCCTCCCTTGGCTCCGGCTTTGCCTTGGTCCCCACCCTTGTCTTTCGGCGTCTTGTCGATCGCCGCCTGGGACCTCTTGGTGTGCGAGTGCCACCAGCCGAAGGGGATGGCCGTCGGGAAGCCTGCGAGGAGCGCGTCAGGATTCGTGCGCGTCGCCTGCTGGATGTCGTCGAAGGGAACTCCGGCCTCACGCAGCTCGTCGCGGCACAGCCGCCATGTCGCGTCTGCCTGCCGGTGCGAGAGCTCGACAGACGTCGTCAGCACCGTCCCCTCCTCATCGACGAAGGTGATGAGCGGGAAGCCGAGCACGTCGGCGAGAGCGAGGTCGCCGTAGGGGCCGGCGAGCAGCGTCTCGCACCGGGAGGCGACACTGCCCCACGTGTCCAGAGTCGCCATCTCCTCCCCGTCAGCCGAGGAGTAGATACCAACGTCCTGCCCGTCCTGGCGCATCGTGCCGGCCGGCGGGGTGACAGTGTGCCCCGTCAGGGACTCGTAACTGCCCTTGATGCTGATTCCGGCAACCGCCGGGTCGGACGAGAGCTGTTCGATGAGCTCACGGAACTCTGCTGCGGACATGTCTGGCTCCTGACTGCGGTGAGTGGGTGGTGGACGGGTGGGACCGGGTGGCGGTCACAGGACGATGGGCATGCCGTAGCCGAAGGCCTTGCCCCGGCCGATACCGCGAGTGAAGGCGTCGCTGTCCGCGGTGACCGACGCGACCGTGGCCGTGAGGTCGCGGACCGTGAAGGCTCTCCCACCGCGCTCGCCGACCCTCCAGCGCTTGGAGGCGGCAAGGTGGTGGACCGTGACGCCATGGCGTGCGAACAGCTCCTGCCCCCAGGTGGTGACCTCCTCGTCGAGGACGGGTCTGCTCCTCGTGCGGCCGTCGTCGTCCTCCCGGCGCTTCTCGGCGACGACGCGGACGGTCACCCGGTCGCCGGCACGTAGAGCATCGGGAGCGCTCAGCTCCTGGGCGCCCTCGATCGCGAACGGGGCGCGGAAGCGGATGACCACGTTGCCCGCGGCTCCGCCGAGCTCGGTGGGCAGGGACAGCCGGTACAGGACCTCGAGATCGGCTCGGATCGACCGGGACGCTCCGTGAAGGTCAGGAAGGTAGGACATGGCGAGTCTGTGCACACCGTCTGGTGTCGCCAACGCTGTCATGGCCTGTGCGAGAGGGATCGAGATGAGCTGGTCAGGCATGATCTTCTCCGTTCGGTTGAGCGACGGGCTCGCTCGGTGACAGATAGCTGAACTTCGCCGTGCGCTCCGTGAGGATCCGCGCAGAGCGCCGGGGCCAGGGCACGCCGCTCGGCGGGGACTCGTGGAGGTCGACAACCGCCTCGATCGTCAGAGGCACCGGGTGGAGGAACCACATGAGGCCCTTCCTCAGACCCGCCTCCGTGACCGTCCTCTGCGCAGGCTCGATGAGCATCTGCCCGCACAGGGCAAGCAGGTCGACGACGGGCTGAACATCGCACGTCTCCGAGCCCGACGTCGTCCGCGGCATCATCGCGCTGGCGGAGAACCGCAGCCCCGGCTTCGCCTCAGCGACCGTCACCGCGCCCCCAAGCAGCAGGAGAATCTCCTCGGAGGCGCGCTGCCGCGCCTCCTGCTCCGTCCTGGCGCCGAGCAGCCCCCACATGTCCTGCGCGGCCTTCGCCGTGTAGCCCTTACCTGTGAGGAGGGTCAGCGCCGCGGCCGGGACCTTGAGCTCTCCACCACCACGTGCCGTCCTCGCTGTGGACCCGGCCAGGTCGAAGGTTCGGATCACCGAGGCCTTCGGGAGGTCCGCACCGGTGCGCACCTCCCGCCAGGCCTGTGCCACGACCCGGTTGATGTCCTTGCGCGGCGGCGTCGTCGTCCTGATCCCTGCCAGCGGTCCTGATCCGAGATCCCACAGACGTGCCACCATCTGCGTCGCCGCCTGGTCGGCAAGCTGTCTCGGACTCCCCGCCCAGGTGAGGACCGGCTCGCCCCAGGTGCCGGCGAAGTGGAGCGTGGCTCCCGGCAGGAGTGACGTCAGCCCCCAGGCGCACAGGACGTGGGCGGGTCGGTGCCCGCTGAGCAAGCGCAGGTGGTGGGTCACGGGAGCGCCCACGGTTGCGTCAGTCATCCTGCTGTTCCTTCCGTGAGGCCTCCCAGTCGGCGAGGCGGAGGATCGCCTCCAGGAGCGCAAGCCCGTAGACGCCGTACCTGGCGTGAAGCTCCCGGAAGGCCCGCGGCCTGTCGCCCCACCGCGGGTCCTGTGGATCCTGATAGGGCGGCCGCTGGCACCGGTCGGTCTCGGCAAGGACCGGGCCGAGCCCCCGGAAGTAGCCGTGGTGCGTGAGGATGAGGTGGCGAACGAGCTCGGGGTCGTCAGCGCTGACATCTGCCGTCATGAGCGCCTCGTCGAAGAGCACGGCTGAGGCGGCCTCGTGCCTCCACCCTCTCGCGACACCGGCCAGGGCCAGGGAGCGGTGGTAGAGACGACGAGGCAGTGCCGACTTCGCGAGTGCGTCGGTACTGTCCTCGGAACCGTGGACGAGCCACCCGTCGGGTCCCTCCCGCATCCTCATCGCGTCCTGGAAGGGCTCTGACGATCCCTTGCCGGCGTCGTGCCACAGGGCGGCCAGCCGGATATCGGCGACGACATGACGGGGGAGGCCGAGCACCCGCGCCCAGCGCTCAGCAATACGAGCCACGTGGGCGCCGTGGGACTCCAGGGTGATGGCGCGGCCCACCCCGTCAGTCTCGGGGCTGACGAGGCGGAGCCTCAGCCACGGGTGCGCCGAATCACCACCGAGGAGGTCTGCGGCCAGGGAGCCGTCCACCTTCTCGCGGATGCTCTCAACGAGGTCGAGGAGCGCGTCGGCAGCCTCCCCCGGCGTGACGGACACATCCTCGGCGCCAAGGTCGGTGAGAATCGTCGCGGGACACTCAGCGGTGCTCTCCTGCAGCCGCTTCACCACCTGGGAGACGTCCGCATCAGGGAGAACCACACGGCCGGACAGGTCACGGTCGGCGTCGGGGACCCCAAGAGCGGCCCCCAGACCCGCAGGCTCAACGACGAACACCGAGCCAGGAGTGACCGAGCCAAGATCGTCCACATGACCGACGATCTGCGGCTCACGTGCTGAGGTGGCGTCAAGCACGACGACGGGACCCGCCTTCAGGACTGGCTGGAGCACATCTTTGAGGTCGGCGAGGCGGACGGTCCATCCTTCGGCTCGGACGTCGGGTGGCTCCTGAGCCAGGTCCTCAAGGAGCGCCTGTTCGGCGTGTTCCGCCATGAGGGCGGTTTCGAGCCGAGGTACGACGACGACCTCGCTGCGGGGGTCCTCCACCGGGCGGATCCACGGCGACACTGGTGGATCGTTACGCGAGCCCGCGGTCCGGGTGTAGGCCCCCAGCACGCTCGGAGGAATCGTCACCGGTTCCTGGCGCTCACGACGCAGCTCATCCGGGCCGCGGCGCAGCCTGTCGACGGCCTCCCCCAGGGTGCTGACGTCCCGCAGCTCGTCCGTCACAGCCGCCGCCGTGTCCCCGTACACAGGATCTGTGCCCTTGGTGGAACGGATGATCGTGACGCATCCCTCACGCCGCGCCCCGATCCGGTTGACGCGCCCGAGGCGCTGGATGAGTGCGCTCGCGTCGGCCGACTCCGTCACGAGGTGCGTGAAGTCGAGGTCGGCGCCAACTTCAAGGACCGACGTCGCCACGACGACGACGGGGGCGGCGTCCAGCCGCTCCGGGGCGCCCGTGCGCACCGGTGCGAGCCTGTCGACAACCTCCCGGTTGCGCACCTGCGGCATGCCTCCCGTGAGGACCTCAACCCGCACCCCTGCGCTCAAGCACGGTTGCTTGAGCGTCGTCCTGACCCTTTTCGCCGTCGCGACCCTCGTGCAGAAGACGACGACGCTGTCCCCTGCGCCCAGGTTCGGCAGGAGGTCGACGACGGGCTCGACGAGGGCGGCAACGATGTCACCGTCGACCTCCCGTACCTCGACAGGCAGGCTGTCCCGCGCCTCACGCCGGTCGGCCAGTGCCGGGTCCCGGGTCTCCTCACGGCACCGGTCCCAGCGCAGGACGTTCTCGGCGTCGCCGACAGGCGTTGCCGTCATCGCCATGACCCGCAGCGCAGGGATCGCTCCCCTCAGGTCACCGAGCAGAGCCCCTTCGGCGTTCTCGATCGTGTGGAGCGTGCGCATCGTCTGCGACGCGAGGTGGGCTTCGTCGAGCATCCACCAGGCATCCGCTCCTGTGAGCCCCGCATCGATGCTGCGCCGCCGCGGGGCAAGCTGGTAGCCGCGGAACAGCAGCCGCGAGCAGAGCATGTCGATCGTCCCGACGACGATCGCCGGCCTGGCAGGATAGCGCGTGTGCTCTGTGAGCCCACCGGGACGTCCGGTGCTCCGCGTCCTGGAAGAGGTGTCGTCGTCGACCACTCCTCCTCGGATCCTGAGAACGTCGAGGACCGCGTCCTCGGGCCCGAGCTCCAGGTGCTGGCGTAGAGCCTTGGCCACAGCCCCGAGCGGGCCGTCGTCGGCACCCGCCAGGCTCTCCCTCACTCGGGCGGCAGCCCGGTACGTGTCGTCGACGACAACCCGTCGGTCGCTGACGAGGTGAAGACGCATGGGAACCACCCGCCCAGGCCGTCCCTTCACCACATCACCAGCGAGGGCATGAACCCAGGCGACGACGACGGCGAGCGTCTTACCCATCCCGGTCGGCACGTCCAGGGCCTCGGGCAGCTCGCCCTCAGACATCCGTCGCGCCAGCTCGACCTGGTAAGCCCGCGGAGCGTGGCCGGTGAGGCACTCAAAGAGCTCCTCGAACCTCGGAAGCGTCATGGTGGCCCCGATCTCAACGACTAGAAACGACGCATATGAGTACAGTTAGACCCCCGATCACTCGGGGCGACGGCAGATCAGCCCCGTTCAGGAGCATGGGTACAGCCTCGACCTCCGCCTGCGCGGAGAATATAAGAACTAGAGTAGACTGCATGGTGTGACATGTCACCCCCCGGGGTGGCGGCTCCACTGTCTCCACCTAGCCACCACCGTCGTCATCCCGTTCCGAGCATCTACACCTCGGTTGTCGGTGGACTCTTCAGAGTGTTTCTACTGGTCTAGAGAGAGCGTTCGATGCGGACAGTCGTGAGTGTGCCGGAGGGAGTCTCCTGCTCCCACGCTCGGCCCGGCTCCGCGGAGCACGCGCGCAGCGGGATGGAGCATCTGTCCACACATCGCCCGCATACACAGAGACTGTCTGTCCGTCCTTACCTAGCATCACAGCCATGGCACCACAGTTCTCCCGCCTCCTCCAGCCCCGGCTGGACGAGCTCCTCGCGAACCTCGCCGCCGTCAGCATCGAGGGCGCCCGCGCGGTCGGGAAGACGTGGCTGGCGCAACGCAACGGAGGAACCTTCGTTCCCGTCGACGACCCTGACGAGTACGCCCAGCTCTCGATCCTGGGCGCTCGTCTGGCGGAACACGCTCAGAAGCCCCTCGTACTCGACGAGTGGCAGAGGATGCCCGAGCTGTGGGACCGGGTCCGACGCGCGGTGGACCGCGACCCCGCACCCGGCCAGTTCATCCTCACGGGCTCCGCCTCACCGGCCCAGGCTCCGGTCCACGCAGGTGCCGGGCGCATCGCCACCATGAGAATGCGTCCGCTCAGCCTCGTCGAGCGAGACATCCAGACCCCCACGGTCAGCCTCTCGGCGATGCTCACCGACGGCTCGTCCCAACAGGTCGGCGGTACCACCCACGTCGGTCTTGACCAGTACGTCGACGAGATCCTCCGCTCGGGACTGCCCGCGATCCGCGAGCTGCCGCTTCTCGCCCGGCAGGCTCAGCTCGACTCCTACCTTGAGCAGACGGCGCTGCACGACCTCGCGGACGGTACTCCCCGCAAGGCGCGAGGCCTGATGCGCTGGATGCGCGCCTACGCCGCGGGGGTCTCAACCTGCGCCACCTACGAGGCCATCAGCAGCTTCGCGGAGGGGCGGGCCGGGAACCCGCTGGCGGCCTCAACCACACGCGTGTACCGAGACATCCTCGAGGGGATCTGGGTCCTTGAGCCCGTACCGGGGTGGCTCCCTTCCGAGAACGAGTTCTCACGGTCCACAGGCATGGACAAGCACCAGATGTGCGATCCGGCCCTGGCGGCCCGCCTCCTCGGTCTCAGTGCCGCCGGCCTCCTGGGCGTCGGCAGACCGAGCATGACCACACTCCAGGGGGTGCCCCGCAGGACCCGTATGCTCGGCCCGCTCTTCGAGTCGCTCGTGGTCCAGAGCGTGCAGGTGTACGCCGACCTGTGCGGGGCCCGCGTCCACCACCTGCGCACCAAGGGAGGACGTCAGGAGATCGACATCATCGTCGAGGGCTCCGACCGTCGTGTCGTGGCCATCGAGGTCAAGGCCGGAGCAGCACCCCGCCCGGAGACCACCCGCCACCTCCTGTGGCTGCGCCAGCGCCTCGGCGACAGGCTCGCCGAGGCCGTCGTCATCACCTCCGGGGACCGGGCGTACCGCGACAAGGACGGCGTCGCCGTCGTCCCGGCCGCTCTGCTCGGCCCGTAAGCGAAACGGCCGCGCCGCTCACCGCCCCGCTCACCTCCCCCGCGCGGCCCACCAGGATCTCAGGGCCTCGCGGGCCAGCTCCTCGCCCAGCGGCCCCTTCTCCATGCGCAGGTCCATGAGGAAGCGGTAGGCCTCTCCGACGACGGGCCCCGGCTCAAGCCCCAGCTCGGCCATGATCTGGGCGCCGTCGAGGTCGGGGCGGATGGCCGCCAGCTCCTCGGCCTCGGCGAGCTCGGCGATGCGCCGCTCGAGGTCGTCGTAGGCGGCGTCGAGCATGCGGGCCTTGCGCTTGTTGCGGGTCGTGACGTCGGCGCGGGTGAGCCGGTGCAGGCGCTCGAGCAGCGGGCCGGCGTCGGTGACGTAGCGGCGCACGGCCGAGTCGGACCATCCGGCGTCGGCGTACCCGTGGAAGCGCAGGTGCAGCTCGACCAGGCGCGCCACGTCCTTGACGGTCTGCTTGTCGAAGCGCAGGGCGGTCAGCCTCTTCTTCGTCATGCGCGCACCGACGTGGTCGTGTCCGTGGAAGGTGACGGTGCCGCCCGGCAGGAAGCGGCGCGTGGCGGGCTTGCCGATGTCGTGGAGGATCGCCGCCAGGCGCAGGACGAGGTCGGGGGCGGGCACGGGCCCGTCGGGGCCGGTCTCCAAGTCCATGGCCTGGTCGAGGACGGTGAGCGTGTGCTCGTACACGTCCTTGTGGCGCTTGTGCTCGTCGACCGTCTCCTGCAGTGCGGACAGCTCGGGCAGGACGACGTCGCACACGCCCGTGTGCACGAGCAGCTCAAGCCCCCGGCGAGGCCAGGGCGACAGGAGCAGGCGCTCCAGCTCGGCGCGCACCCGCTCGGCGGAGACGATCTCCAGGCGCCCGGCCATCTCGCTCATGGCGTCCATGACCTCGATGTCGACGTCGAAACCGAGCTGGGCGGCGAACCGGGCTGCGCGCATGATGCGCAGGGGGTCGTCGTCGAAGGACTGGACGGCGCTGACGGGGGTGCGCAGCACGCCTGCGGCGAGGTCGTCGAACCCGCCGCAGGGGTCGACGAGCGCAAGCTCGGGCAGGCGCAGTGCCATGGCGTTGACGGTGAAGTCGCGTCGGGTGAGGTCGCCCTCCAGCGTGTCGCCGTAGGCGACGACGGGCTTGCGGCTGCCGACCTCGTACTCCTCGGTGCGGTAAGTCGTGACCTCGACGACGACGTCACCCTTGCGAGCCCCGATCGTGCCGAAGTCCTTGCCGACGTCCCAGCAGGCGTCACCCCAGTCCCTGAGGATGGCCTCGGTCTCGTCGGGGCGGGCGGGGGGGGTGCAGTCCAGGTCGTGGGGGGCGACGCCGAGGAAGGCGTCTCGCACGGGGCCGCCGACGAGGGCGAGCTCGTGCCCGGCGCGCACAAAGCGGTGTCCGAGGGCGGCGAGCGAGGCCGGAAGGTGGGCGAGCGCGTCGCGGGCCGTGGCGGTCAGTCCCGCGTCGTCCCGGGTGAGATCGGTCGCCTGGACGGTGCTCGTCGTGGTCTTCGGGTCGCTCATCTGGCCAAGGGTGCCACGTGGAGCGGGCGGCGACCGACCGACGGAGCGGGACCGCCTAGAGTGTCCCCTATGCCCAGTCACCGCACTCGCCGTCCCCACGCCGGCTCACAGCCGCGCCGGGCGAGTGCACGCCACCTGCCTGTCGTCGACGAGACGAGTGCGGGCGGCCTGGTCATTGACGTTCATGACGGCCGGGCCGTGACTGCCGTCATCGCGCGCCGCAACCGTGGCGGCCGTCTGGAGTGGTGCCTGCCCAAGGGCCACCTGGAGGGTGAGGAGACGGCCGAGCAGGCGGCGGTGCGGGAGATCGCCGAGGAGACCGGTATCACAGGTCGCGTGCTGCGGCACCTGGCGACCATCGACTACTGGTTCGCCGGTGACGACCACCGTGTCCACAAGGTTGTCCACCACTTCCTCCTGGAGGCCATCGGGGGCGAGCTGACGACGCGCAACGACCCGGATCACGAGGCCGAGGACGTTGCCTGGGTGGACCTGGATGAGGTGTCTCGCCGCCTGGCCTACCCGAACGAGCGGCGCATCGTCGCCGCGGCCCGCGAGATCCTCGTCGGGGACGGGTGAGGGCTGTGGGGCGCCGGCTCATGCGCGTCCTGGCGGCCGCCGCGGCCGCTGCGGCGCTCCTCCTCCCGACGACGCTCGCGTCAGCCTCCGCTCGGGTTCCCGACGCGCTGCCCGCTGCCGACGCCCTGCCTACCGCGTCCCTGCCGGCCTCCGTCACGACGGCGGCCCCCTACGTCGACGGCCAGGTCACCCTGGAGGTCGCCTCTCTCGCCCCCGAGGTCCTCACATCCGAGGAGTCCCTGACGATCACGGGCTCCGTCACCAACGGCACCGACCAGCAGGTGAGCGGTGCGGCCCTGGTCGTGCAGGTGCAGACCCGTACCGAGGTGTCGGTCGGCGAGCTCGGGCAGTGGCTGGCCGGGGAGCGCAGCACGCGGGTGAGCCAGGTGCGTATCGAGGACCCCGGAGCCATCGCCCCCGGCGAGACCCGTGAGTTCACGATGACGATCCCGGCGCAGGACCTGCCGTTGTCGGACGCGGAGCAGTGGGGACCGCGCGGCGTCGAGGTCCTGCTGGCGGAGGGCGCCTCGACCGTGGCGGTGGACCGCACCCTCATGCTGTGGGACCCGGGCGCCCTCGTCCAGGCCTCGCGGGTGACCGCGGTCGTGCCCGTGGCGGCGTCGGGCGCGCAGATGACGGCCCTGCTCAACGCCAGCACTCTCACGGGTGCGCAGGACGCCGACGCCGCCCAGGAGGTCGCAGCCCTCCGTGACCGGGTGACGGCCCTGCTCCGCCTGGCGCGTGAGGGCGTCGTGCTCGCCGTCGACCCGGCGCTGCTGGAGGCGCTCGGGCTGCCGCTGAGCGAGGAGGACTACGCCCAGCTCGCTGAGACGACCCCGGAGCCGGACCCGACGGCCTCCCCGGGCTCAGAGGCCGAGCCCACCGCCCAGCCGAGCGCCTCCCCGGCGGCGAGCCCCTCGGCCACGAGCACGGACGCCGCCTCCGACGTGCCCAAGGCCGCCGACGTCGACCCCGCGCTGGCGCTGCTCATCGCCCGCAACGAGCTCGCCACCGCCCTGTCGCAGGCGATCGAGGCGGGCGACGTCATCCTCCTGCCCTGGCAGGACGCCGATCTGGCCGCACTGTCCCACCTCGGGGAGAACACCCTGGCCGCGAGCGCCTTCACGCGCGCCCAGGAGTCGGCCGCCACGCTGGACGGCTCGCTGGGCACCGAGCTGTCTTCGGGCACGACGACGGCGCTGACAACGGGCCCGCTGGACCAGGCGACCCTGTCGGTGCTGCCGGAGACGGTCACCACCGTCATCGCCGCACCCGGTGACCTTCCTGTGGCCGAGGACCTGTTCTACACGCCCTCGGGCACGACGACGGTCGAGGGGCGCGCGGTGCTCGTCCCCGACAAGGACCTGTCTGCGGCCGCCTCGGGCACGGTGGACGGCGCTGCCTTGTCCGAGCTCGACGCTCGCCAGCTCCTACGCGCCGACAGCGCGGTGCAGGTGCGCCAAGCGCCGAGCATGGGCCGTGACGTCGTCGTCGCTGTCAGCCGCGAGGAGGCCTCCAGTGAGGCGGTCGACGTCCTCGACACGCGTCTGAGCGCGCTCCTGAGCACCACGTGGACCCAGCCGCAGCGCCTGGGCTCCCTCGTGGGCTCCGCCCGCCAGGACGAGACCAACGGCGACCAGGCGCAGCGCGAGCCGCTGGACGCCTTCGTCAGTGCCGGGGGCGAGGTCACCGCCGAGGACCTGGTGGCTGCCCGCAGCGCCGAGGCGGACGTGGCGACGCTGGCGACCGTCCTGTCGGACCCGCAGGCGGTCACCGGTGACGGCTCCGACGTCGTGGCCGCGGCAGTGTCGGCTGCCTGGCGAGCCGACAGCGCCGGCAGGAGCGCCTACACGGCCGCCGTCTCCGGTCTCAGGGCCTCGGTGGCGGCCTCACTGAGCCCCGTGCCGACCTCCACCATCAACGTCATCGCCGAGAGCGCGTCCATGCCGGTACGCGTCGTGTCCTCCCTCGACCAGGAGGTGACGGTGCGCGTGCACCTGGTGCCGAGCTCGACGCGGTTGCAGGTCGCCCAGGACGTCGAGGTGACGGTCCCCGCCCAGGGGGAGGCGACGGTGGGCGTGCCGATCACCGCGGTGGGCTCCGGAGAGGTCACGGTGTCCATCGACCTGCTGGCAGCCGACGGCACGAGGGTCGGCACGCCGGTGTCCATCCTCACCCGGGTGCACGCGGACTGGGAGAGTATGGGTACGCGCGTGGTCGCTGTCCTGCTGGCCCTCGTCCTCGTCGTCGGCATCGTCCGCACCGTGCGGCGGGGCCGACGGCGCGCAGTCCCGTCCGGTACCGCCGACCCTGTCGGCCTTGCCGGCAGCCCGGGCGCGGCCGCCGCGACCGCCACGGGCGCGGCCGACAGCCAGGTCACGGCCGGCGCCGAACCGCGGCCAGCG
>ERZ772971.192-NODE-192-length-39840-cov-5.305743_pt1 | contig 39840 bp, 56 predicted proteins | sample MGYA00511943_ERZ772971 | MGnify/ENA primary metagenome ERZ772971 (study PRJEB29015, sample SAMEA2737929) | human oral metagenome | biome: human oral; feature: human-associated habitat; material: dental | place: China | collected 2144 ... | reverse complement strand
CATAATAATCCCCATCAATGACCCCAACTGAGTTAATCAAAACCAAACCCTTCTTGCGAGGGTTTGATGAACGGTCATAGAGATAGAGCACTTCTGTCGGCTGCATATAGGCCTTAACACCTGTCGGAACCAAGACAATCTCTCCTGGCGCAATAACCGTACGCACAGCAACCTTTAAGTCGTAACCAGCTGCATGAGCCGTCTCACGCTTAGGTAGCAAACTTTCATCTGTAAAACTCGAAACCAATTCAAAACCACGAATTTTCATATTTTTCTCTTTTCTATTATCATTTATTCTAGGCTATTTTATCTTATTTATTCGAAAAAAGCACGAAAAAAGAGCACACAACAATTATAGTTGATACGTAAATTTACACCATTTTACAATACATTGGATTTTAGAGCTTTAAAACGAGATTAAAGTTGAATTTTTACATCATTTTACAGAGATTTACGACACTTTTGCCCCTTTTTTGCCCCTTTTGAGCAAACAATAAAACCGCGGGGTATTGCCTGCGGTTTTGTGTAATCTATTTTGAAAGTTTTCTGTTTTTTATTTTTCTTCTTTTGGTTTGTCGACGACGGTCACAAGTCCATCTGGTTCGGTTTTGAACGCTGGATCTGTGTGAAGTTCGCCGTTAGCTTTCAAATAGTACCAACCATCACCTGACTTAATGAATTGTTTAGACAGCATATAACCATCTTTTTCTTCCATAAAGTACCAAGTTTCACGGTATTTCACCCAACCAGTAGCCATACGGCCATCTGATTTGAAATAGTACCATCGATGGTTAAGGAACATCCAGCCTTTAACCATTGCACCACGTTTATCAAGATAGAACCAATCTTTTTCATCAAAGAACCAGCGGTTAATCAAGCAATAGCCACGATTATCAAATCGGAACCACTCTCCATTAATTTGTTTCCAGCGGTTTGTAGGATAAGAGCCATCCGACTCCTCCCACCACCAACCAGTAGCATTTTGACGCCAACCCGCTTCAGATAGACCGCCTTCAATATCTTTCTTGAACTGCTCACGACTGATACCCCATTTGGCAAGGTAAGGGTATGGATCCACATGGTCAGAGTAGTTTCGAGGTTGATTGTATGTACAATATTGATGTGTCTTGATTCCGGCTAAGCTATCAGAATCTAGCGTTTTAGGGATACCTGCTTCATCAGCAAGGTTTCGCAAAAGCTCAACATAGAGCTTATAATCGCGCATGAACTCTTCCTTAGTTTCATGACTCTCAATCAGTTCAACTTGACCGTATCCTTCAACATTCCAGCCGCCTCCAACGTCATAGGCTCCCATATCAGTGTACCAGGTCTGCATCACACGGCCGTTACCGACAACGTGCGAGAAGAAGCCTGAATCCACTGGGCGGCGCATGTGGTAATCTGCTTCATTTTGGGCAGTCGAGTTCGGATTACCTGTTGAATGCGCGTGAATTTGTCTGTATGGTTGTTCCCCAACTTGTGGAAGGTCAGTTCTTAGTCTACTTGTATCAATATCCATTTTCTAGTCCTCGCTTGGCTCATGATAGTCAAGGGCGCGATTACTGTCAGAAATCCCTGCTGTTGTTGGGTCGTTGACAACGCCAATAAGTACAAGGATGTAAACAAACGTGTTTACACCGTCTTGAATATTCTTCGGAATCTCAAGGCCAAATTGTTGAGCCATCAAAAACACTGCTCCTAAAAGAGCTACTAGTGTAACTTTATTTTGCAAACGCAATTTCCAATTAATCATGTTATTCTCCTTTTTATTGTTTGTTCTGAATTAGGTTTTTTAGTTCCCTCACGTCCTCGCCAAGAGACTTAACTTGCTCAGCTAGAACAAGTATAGCCTTGTTTTGCTCGTCGTGATTATCAAGTCGCTTATTTGCCGACACTTTAAATTCTTGCAGATTTTCAATGTCTTTTTCCATAGCTGTAATACGATTTTCTTGCTTTGTATTACGATCTTTCATTGAGAAATACAGGGTTACAACAGGGACGAGAGAGAAAACGAACTGTACAATTAAACGCTCGTATTCTGGCATATACACCTCCTATTCCTTATGCTCTTCTGCTTCTAGCTCTGCCAAAATGGCATCTTCAATCTTATAGCGCATTTCTCGTAACTCTTGCTCATGTTTACGCATGCTACTACGATTTTTAGCGTACAAATCCGGGTCATGCAGTGTTTCGGATGTCGTTGAAACAGCATCGTTATCTGTATTGATTACAGTAGTTTTGACCAATTTTTGTTGATCTCCATCTTGTGCGAAAAATTCAGCTACTAGCTGACGTGTTTTAGTGACTTTTAGCATTGTCATTTCCTCCTTTATAAACTAATTATCCGTTAAAAATTAGGGATTTTTTACGATATTATGGATAAGGATCAGATGTGATGTAAGTAATTGTTCCTACCCAGAATTTGTTACCTGAAGAACTACTAGTCAGACGAATTTTACCATCTGTGGCTAAATGTAAGATAGCTGTTCCTGAAACTGTTGAGTCTGAATGCCCCTGTAATATCAAGTGCGCCTCGCTTGCTGGTCTAAACCCTGCTGGTAAGTTCTCACGTAACTCCCTGTAATCTGAATCAGTATCGATAGATACTGAAATATGCTCTGTTGACAGTGTGACAGTATTCCCATTTCTTGTCGCATTGAGTTTAACACCCCACCCACCATCAATTTTTCTTGTAATCGTCTTAGTGACAGTTGCATATTCAACCCAATTATTCCAAATTCCATTTGTTTTTGATCTAACCGAAAGAAATTGTCCTGAAAAGTCATAGGCTACCTGAACAACCCAATTATCATTATGTTTGAACACTTGAATGTGTCTCCAAGGATTTCCTCCAGATGGTGAGTTTAGTAAATTATAACCCATGTATATACCAGTGTTTATGTAATTGTTCCAATCTCCGGTTGCATCTAATACTTTCCCGTTTGATTGCGTAATCTGATGTTGCTGAATAGGCTTATTTCTAGAAAAGATGTCTCCCAAGACATCCAACGAACCAGCGCCACCTTGTTCTGCAACTTTACCAATGCCCACACGACCATCTTTGTCATAGCTCATTACTACACTTTCGGTCGCAACAGTAGCTGAAAATTCAACGCTTGTAAACTTATCCTCAAGTCGTCCAATAACTACAAAAGATTTAGTAGCTGGATAATTTCCTGCTAAGTTTGCAGCTGAATTAGTCAATGTATGAACACTTGTAAAGATACCTGATGCGCTACCATTATCAACAGAAAAATTATTTGTATTTAATGGAGCAACCCGAAAAGTCAAAGTCATGTTGTTTCTCTGCTTGCCAGAGAGCATCAGAGGCGCTATTTTAGCGTTTCTGATGATTTGAATGATATTGGGCGACTCTCTTGTTCTAACAGCCGTAAAACTGAGAGAAGGGGCGAAATACTCAATAACATTGATAGTAATATCTTTAGCATCTGATTGTCTGCCTCTGCTGTCAACCACGCTAGCTCGAATCGTTGCTGAACCATTAAAATTCATCATCCCAAGCCTGCCGCCATTTTCGATAACAACATGATTCTTATTAACAATTTCAGCTCTATAACCTGTAATAGTTGATCCATAGACACCACTAGCGCCATTAAAACCTACCTGAATATCTGAAACGATTTGAAGAAAGTTATTGCCGTTCAGCAACCCTCTAGCGACACCATTTGCATCTGTTAAGGTCACATTAGAAAGTGTAGGTTTCATGTTTGTTGGAATACTTGCTGTTAGTATAGTTGATTGTGTACCTGTTTTAGTACCTGCCGAGTAAGTATCAACATAAATTGTCCCAGTTCCGCTTGTGCTATTTGGAATTTCATTTGCAAAATCAAGAGGGATCATCCATGTTGTGGATGTATCAACGTTAGAGGCAATAGTACCAGACTTATTACCCCAAACATACCGTACCGTATGCTTGAAACTTGAGCTATGACGACTAATATTAATTGTGATTGGACTACCAATAGTTCCGGTATTTACGCTTACAGAACTAGCCCGTGGGATGGTGGTTAGACTTATATTAGCTGTAACTGTAATTGATTCATGATAACCATTATTTGGGTTAAATGTGCAGGACAGAGGTAGAGTTTTACTTCCATCTGCATTATGGGCTATGGTACTTGAACCCTTAGCAAGAGTAACCTCTCCGTCCCAGACCTCCCAAGTCGGATTGCTGCTGTGGACATTACGCCCATCAAGAGATAGTGAAAGTGTACTACTACCATTATTGTTATATGTGTGGTAATAACTTGAGCGACTAACTGTCATCTCCCAGTTTACTGTTGTAGTATTAGTAGCGATATTCTGCGCACCTTGATCGATGTAAACATTTAAAAATAAGCTACCACTTGAATTGCTGTATTTTGCCATTTTTCCTCCTTTTATCCAACATAACGGATAACATTCACATCTTTGTTAAGATGGTATTGCTCTGTTCTAAAACGCCCGATTTGAACTGATGCCGTAAAGATACCATTGTCGATATGGATAACGCCTTGCGAAATATACATAACTTCCTTACCTGCAGAAAACATGGATATTCTATCACTTGAAACCTTGATAGTTGAACTTGCATCATTTTTACCAATAATCAAGCCCTCATTTGTGCTCTTCATGTAAGTATCGATGAATGTTTTAAGCTCTGCTAATCCTCCAAATTGAGTTGTCAACAAATCAATTCTCCTACCTGCTTCAATCAAATCTTTTTCAGATTGTGCTGCATCTTTAGCATTCTTGTCAACAAAGGCATTATATGCTTTTTCTAATTCGCTAAAGGCCTCCATAGATGCTTTCGCTTTCATTTCAGCCTCTAAAATCTGTGATTTCTCATTGAGGGCATTTAACTGTTCCTGAGTCAGTGATTGGTCAGCTTTAGAGTTGATGTCAGTTTCAACGTCTTCAATGGCTTTGACGTAGCCGAGAAAATTAGTTCCCACGGCTAACATGGCATTTTCAAGCGTGACTGTAAGATCAGGTGAAAAACCGTAATTTGTGCCAAATCTGATAAAGATATTATCCGTCTTGTAATTTTCACTAGCTCCAGAGAGGTTTATAATAAACTCAAACTTTTGTGACGTTGTAACGCCAGCTTTCAAAGTAATTTTATTACTGTACCAAGGAGTGGCAGAAAAATGTACGCTAGCCTGTGTATCTTTTGTTAAGGCAGGAGATAAGGAGATTTCAAATGAGATACGAACATAATTTGGTTTTAATCTGTCTGGATTTTTCCAAAAGTCATCAACGATAAAAGTCCGCATATCATACATTTCACGATTTCCTGTATTGATTTTCTGAGTTCTACCGTTCTTGAAATAGTTTCGATTTCCACCAGAAATCTTCGCCCAACGATCAGCCCATTTGTACTTGGTTTTATCTGAACTATCAGGTTTTTCATAATCTGAATAATACCCAAAATAACGCTGTCCGTTATCTGTCGTTGTCAAACCAGAACCATCAGCATTGTCAGAATAAGCAAAGTGAACATACGGTGTTCTTCCATCTGCTCCGGCCTTGCCTGGTAAACCATCAGCGCCATCACGACCACGCCATTCTGTCCATAAATATTTCGTGGGATTGTTGCTATTGGTTTCAGTAAAATCTTGATAAACGCCTATAAACGCCTTGCCCTGTCCTGAAAAGCTGAACCCTCCACCAGTTGCATTGTCAGCATAAGCAATATGGGTATACTGAGTACGACCATCTGAACCTCTTTCACCAGGCAAGCCACGGTCACCTTTCACTCCAGGTAAACCACGTTCTCCCTGTATGCCTTGCTCACCTCTTGCACCAGTATCGCCTTTATCTCCCTTTTCTCCTTTTCGTCCATCAAGAACATTTGCGAAAGAAATCTCGTCAACAGCAACTTGATTATTATCAATGTAAGCAGCAACAGTTAGCGTAGATGTATCTCTTACGCTTGAACCTCTGACGATATAGCTCATACCTGTTGATACGTTACCATCAAGTGCCCAACGCCATGTGACACCAGCCACAACAGGCTTACCACCTTTATACAAAGCAGCAGTTACTGTACTTTCGCCAGCCCCATTCTTAAAGATGACACCTTTGTCAGTGGCTAACTTGATAATGTATGGCTTCGATGCCTCAAAAAGTCGCTCAAAAGCCGCCTGAATACCATCTGATAACTTGTTCTCGAGTGCCTTAAAATTAGAAAACGTAGTTTTATTGCTCGCTGGGTTCGTAAAACTAATTTTTTGCTCAGAGACCCGTGCTTGAATCATAAGAGACGGATTAAAACCATTGTCATAAATTTTGATTGTGTCACCAATCTCAACGTCAATAAAGCCATCTACTTCATATGTCACCGCAGGATAGCAATGTTTTTTTAGCTCGTTGTAAGCCAATCGGCGCAATTCTTTTGGATTGTCTGTCTCGTAAGAGAAATCTTTTCGTATCCATTGATCATCAAAAGTATTTGGACTAAAAACAGATGGATACATTTGCATAGAGATGGGAGCGTATAGAGACTCATTCCGTTGATAAAATTCAAGGATTCCATCCCTCATTACAGACCAAGGCTCTAACTCTCGAAGTGTTACCACCTCTTCTACTTCTTCGCCCTTTTCATTTTTAACACGCCTTTTACCTGTGGGTCTAATCGCATTAAAAACACCTGTCTTATCAACTTTTCTAGTGATAGAAGTTAGATTTTTGCCATAAGTTAGCTGTATGTCATTTCTAACACGTCCGACCCCTTGGTGTTTCTCATCATTCTCTCGATACACATTAACTCTGAATGATTTGATAGAACTATCAGCGTTCAAGTGTGTCTCAAACTCAATTTCTGCATCGAATTTATGAGCCAGACTAAGCAAACGGGCTAGATTAGTATCTTGTCCCTCCCATTCTAGAGTTCGTCGCCTATCTGAAATCTCGTTGATTCCAACGGAAAGATTACTGAAACCAAGCAGCCCCATTTCTTGGCAATACTCAATAAATGACATTGCTCTTTCTGCTTTGTACGGATTGGCTACTTCATTGATCAACTCAAGATTGAGGTTTTCACAATAACACTTGATTGTCTGCTCGTTTTCCTCAACAGTCATCACATTGAATAGGTAGGTGCGCCCATGGTATCGAAACGAAATCCAGGCACGCTCATTCAAATATTGATAAGCTTTTGATAAAGCAGTATCCGATTTGATTGCTTTTTTAAATACAGTGAATTCAAAAGTTGAGGATCCTGTTTGCAAATCCCTTACCCAAGTATCGTCGTAATAATTAAGCGTATTTTGCTTATCATTATCAACAAAAGCAACTTTTTGCAAATTTGCATCATGAATCGTTAATAGCATTATAGCCACCTTTCTTCAAATTCAATCGTTACCGTCGGATGTTTTTTGATAAAGCTAGAGAAATACATCTCTAATTTTGAATTACCTGGAGGGATGGAGAGCCATTGAGAACCATCCACAACCTCGCTTACTTTTGCAATATCATCAATATAGACTGTATCGTCTTCACTATTGATGACAACATTTGAACCAGTCGTAAAACGGTTAGGAATATCTCTTGTCTGTGTAACAAAGTCCTTGCGGTAATAAAGACCATCAAGGTACATGTGAGAAACCATTGGATGATCTCGATATGCCCCTATTGTCACATGAATTCTAGCGGATTTTTTCCCTTTAATTTCTGGAACAATGAAAGTTGAGTAAGAACCACCATAAAAAACTTGGATTCTGTCATCATTACGTTTCAAGTCAGACCATCCTTTAGCCACACTAAAAGGGTTTCGGTCAGCAGTTGTTGTACCATCAAATCTCCAACGTCCCAAGATACGATAACCACCGTTTCCATCGCTTACAAAAAAGTTGTATTCACAATCAGAACTAAGATTTCGTTTAAAAGTTTCTACTCCATATAAAAACTTACCTGCTGTATCAGATACAGTAATCTTGATGAAACCGTATTGGTTGTTTGCCTCTGCCCAAAAAACTTGTCTCCACCACAAATAGTCATCCAATGATCCTGTTGTTTTTGCACTATTGGCTGGAATATCCCACGACAAGCTAGTTGCATAGTTGTGTAATTTGGTTTCTCCTCGCAAATCTTTCAATCGAATATGTGAGCGATCCCAGAGATTCACCATCTCAGCTGTTCCGACTACATACTCTGTATTATCGTTTGTAACAGCTTGATTTTTTAACGCTTGAATAAAACCATTTGAGATTTTATTATCTCGATAGTTAAGCAGCATTTCTGATTTTTGGGATGGCTCAGTAAAAGCATCTTCGCTATTTCCAATCTCAAAAGAACCTGTGTTATTCACTAGACCGATATAACCGTTATCCGCATTGTGCTTAACTTTAACAATTGGATTCGCTGGAACTGTTCCACTATTGACCAAATCAAATACCATTTTATTTCCTGTTACAGTAGCGTTAGCTATGCTATCAAACTTTTTGTAAGCTGAGCTGTGGGCTACTCCATCAGGAATGACAAGCTTAAACTCCGAGCGTTGAAACCATCTTGTCAAGTTTTCTGGAGTGATTTCATCAACCGGCAACCCCAGATAATACTTGTCTGGCTCATCGCCATAAACAACTTTTACAGGCTCTAGCACGTTCAAAACGCCAGCCAATTCATGTTTAAGGCGCTCAAGAGCCACCCCATCACGCTCAATCATGTCAAACTTGATGGTATGCTCCTTTTCGCCACGTTTCACTTGTTGGATATTAACGCCCAAGGAGGGAGCGTTATCAAATGTAACGCTCCTCTTGTTTCCGATAGGGCGGACAATATCCTTGATCTTGATATATTGCGACAAATCAACACCGTTAAAAATCATTGTTTTTGTCATTCAAGAATACCTCTCATTCTGTTCTCTCGTCTTAGTTTCTCAGACTGGTATTTGGCAAATCTATCGCCTGTTTTAGCGACTAAAGTACCATCGTTTAAGTACATTTCATTTGGTCGTCTAACAGCTGTCTCGGCCACATCTAAGGCTTTCTCTAGCAATTCGCTAGATTTGTCCATAGTAATCTTGATTTTCTCAGCTATTGTCTGCTTACTACTTTGTTTAACAGTCACTTGAGCACCTAGTTTCTTGTTTAATCCAAGTGCAATTTCTGGTCTAGTATCAATCATCATGCTTTCTTTTAATCGCAACATCGATCTTTTAACAACGCCAGCATCCGCCTCAATACCAACAGCGATACCTTGAGGGATAAATCGTCCGACTTCATCACGCATCGCTTTAGACGGCGACTGGATTCTCAGAGCATCTTTGATAGTCTCTTTCACACTTGTTGCTATTGATCTAGCCGTTTCCAAAACGGCTCCAGCACCATTATTCAATCCAGTATTTAAGCCAGCCATTGCCATTTCACCTGCATATGTGAAATCTGATGGTAGGTTATTAAACGGTTCTTTGATTTGAGTTGATAATGTTGTCGCTGAATTTGTCGGTTGAGATGCACCGTTATCAATCCCCTCAGCTAAACCAGTAGTAATGAAACCTCCATACTCGTTAAATACACGAGATGGCGAATTGATATCCATTTCGCTTGTAAAGGATTCTTTTATATCATTGGCCATGTTTTTAGAAGATTCTCCAGCGGTAGAAGCACCTTGTTCTATCCCTTGACTGATACCATTTGGGATTTCTTGGCCGAGACTAGAAAAGTCTGCAGCTGCAATCTCAGCCTGCAAACTAGATGCTTGTCCTTGTACAAGGGCTTGAATCTTTTCTGTTATACCTAATGCACCTGTATCCATGCCAGCGGTTAATCCGTTCATGGCAGATTCCCCACCTTGAGTAAAGACTTCGTTCAAAGTTGCTAACTTTTCGTCTGAGGCATTAACAAGTTCTTGAACATACAACCCCCCTTGAGGCCCCATCTGTTGCAATTTGGCCAAAATCCCCTCATTTACTCCACGTTCAGCTAAAGTATTGAGGTTAGTAGCCCAATTATTGACCGCTTCTTGGTTTTTTTGGAGGTTTGCAATCATTTCATCAACACTAATAGCAGACTTATACTTGATTTGTTCAAACATGTTCGTAGTTGTCTCAAGTAATTCATTGTACTTAGTACGCATATCGTCTATTGCTTTTTGTTGAGATTTAGACATATTTTCGTATGCTACAACTTGTCTATTTGAACCATTTTCGGCAGCAGCAGCCATCGCTTCAGATGCTGATTGTTGAACTTGAGAGGTTTTTTCGTACTCAGTTTGCAATTCTGTCTGGGTATTCTTAAGTTCAGTTTCCTTGTCGTTGAGTTCTTGCAGTTTTTCTTTGCGGACACTATCGCTAACATTGGACTCTTCATTCCACTTATTACGTTGTTCTGCAATCTGTTTCAGTTGCTCGCCAATTTCAGCACGCTTTTGTTCAATATCAAGCAGATTCTTTTGGGATGCCTCCCATGTTGATTCTGCCTCCATCGCTGATATTCTAGCTTTGATTTGATCACTGTTGTGAGACAAAGAATCAGAGTTCTTATCATAGGCCAGATTTAAACCACTAACAGAGGCATTTAAAGCATCAATCTTTTTCTTGAGGTTTTTCTTTTCAGCCGCTGTCTTGTTTGTTTTCTGTGCAAGTTGGATAACTTCATCAGCCAGTTTTTGGTAAGATTCTGTATTACCTTTTACAGATTCAAGATTTTTCTGGCGCTCTTTTGCGCTTTGTTTAACAGAATCTGTTAATTGATCCGTACTCTTGACTAACTCCTCTTGTTCAGATTTAAGGCGTTTGGTTTCCTCGCTCTCAGCAGTCAGCCATTGCCACAACCCTACTATTGCCCCAACAGCAAGACCTATACCAGCAACAACCCAACCAATCGGACCGGTCAAAGTTGTCAGCGCTGCTTTAAATGCCGTTGTTGCAGCGGTTGCAGCAATAGTTGCAGCAGTTTGCAAACTGATAGCTCCTGTTAAAACACCATAAAGCAAATTAGATGCTGTCAAAGCCCCGTTATTGGCCAAGTTAGCGACCATTTGAGCTTTTGTAACTGTTCCACAAGTTGCTTGCGCAGCAGTCATTAAATTAATAACCTGTATTGCTCCTGCAGCAGTTGTTTTGAATGTTTTCCACGCGCTTATCAAGTCCTTAGTCGTTTTTACCGCTTGAGTAGCAGCACGCGCGGTTACCAAAGCAGTAACTAAACCGATAATAACCGGTGTCAAAGATGAGATTACAGAAACTCCAGTACCCAAAATACTAAACAAAGTCTGAAAAACAGGTGTACTAGCTTTAATAACATTGACAATCACACTAAAAGCAGCATTGATAATCACTTTCAGCGCATCAAAGTTTTCAGCAATTGTTTTTCCTGTTGCTGCTTGTGTCAAGTCATCGAGCGCCTTGATAGTGTTAGCAACACCTTTAACGATTGCATTTTTCAAGTTGCCAAAAGATGTCTGGATTCCTTTACTATTGGACTTTGCGAGTTCAGCGAAACCACCAACACCACCATTTAACTCAATCAATTTTGAAGCGAACTGATCAAACGTAAGTTGTCCCTGTTTTAATGCAGAATAGAAATCATTCTGAGCGGATTGACCAGCGAAACCGAATGATTCAGCAGTCTTTTGCAAAGCATAGGGCATGGTTTCTTGCAATGTTTTCCAACTTTGCATGTCAACCTTACCAGCTGATAACATCTGGCTAAACTGTTGTAAACCACGGCTTGCATCAGCACTAGAAGATCCAGAGGCAAGAAAGGCATTATTAAGAGCAAGAGTTAGATCTGTTGATTTGTTGATATCTCCAGTAATAGATGTCAAACGTTGAGCTGTACCAACTACTTCGTTTAAAGTCGTAGGCAAACCCTCAATCCCATTAGCAAGTTTCTTAGTTGAGCGCGTGACATCTTCTGTACTATGTCCCATCGCTTGCATTACTCTTGGATAACTCTCAAGAGTGTCAAAACGCTGAATAGCTCCTCCTAGGGAATCTGTCAGAAGATCTACCGCTTTAGATGCCAGTTTGAAAGCAGCACCACCAAGAGCAAACTTCTTTAGAGAATCGCTCCCTCTGTCACCTTTCTGTGCCGTTTTATCTAACTCATCGTTTAGAACCTTGACTTTATTGCCATCAACGTCTACAACGATGGTAACTTTTCCATCAGCCATTTACTTCTCCCTCCTTTCCTAAACTATATTTAGCTTGTAATTTGCGCATTTTATTCTTATCCCCACCATATTCTGGTTTCCAGGCACGGATTTCTATAATCTGTTGCATGATTGTATTGTCTGGCAAAGCGTTCAAAAGCGCTTTAAATTCTGTCCATGTCAATTTATTTTGAACTTTCAAAAGATTGATACCGTAAGCTTGCAAAAAACTAGCGTAAATGTATTCTGCATCTTGTTCAAAATCAATCAATTTTTCTTGTTCTTCTTCGTTTTTTGCTGTTGGCATGGGATTACCTAGCAAATCATACTGAACAGTTTCTTTTTCGATTTCTAAAAAATGTTCTTTTATGTAAATCCAACAGTCTACAACCTCTTTGATGTCGTATAATTCTTGGCCAGTTAGCAAATGGACAATCAATTGTGCTTTTTCAAAATCTGTCAACTCCTGTTCTTTCAAGATTTCAAAAACATCAAGAACCTTATTAAAAGACAAGTCTATGTCATACTCCTTATCATCAATAGAGAAACTTGTGATTAAAGCATCATTTAATTTCATAGACATATTTTTTACCTAGCTATTTCTTTTTATTCTTTTTGTGTTTCTTGTTGTTATTGATTGGAGCGACTTTGCCCTTGTTTAAATAATGACTAGCACGCTCTTTCACTACCGTTTTGTGTTGTTCAGCAACTTCTTCTAACTTGTCATGCAACATGATTGCGGCCTGTTCTAGAGCGTTTTTTAGAGCGTTATAATCTGGATATACAGAATACAACTTATCAAATGTACCATCGCCAAAAATAAGATCATATTGAATCTCAAGCTGTTTCTTCTCTAGTTCAATAGCGCCAGCTACTACTTCTTTAGTTACTCCATCACGCTCAATTTTGTTGTCAATATTTGCAGTTACTACATCCAATTCATACTGAACAAGGCGACGTTGTAATTCTTCTTCCATATCATAAAAGCGCATCAAGCTCTCTTGACTTGTATCAAACCATAGCTCTACTTCTCCGATTTTTACTGGAAATCCTGTACGTTTTAGTTCAATCTGAATATCTGTCATGTTTCTACTCCTTTTTCTTGTTAAAAAAGGGCAAGGCTTAAATGCCCGCCCTTATCAAAAACTATTACCCAATACCAGTTTCTTTTGGCGTTGAGTTAAACGAAAGTTTGCATCCAAATGCTTCAAAGTCAGAAGCAGCACCAGAGCCGGCTTTGATTTCTGTTGCAGTTGCAGCTCCCACCCATTGTTTTTTCTTATCAGAAGAAACAACCTTGTGCCATAGCTTACGGTCATCCCCTGTCTTGTACTTCATCCCAGCAATAAGAGCTTGTGCCTTATCATCTGGATCATAAGTACCCTCAAAGGTATAAGCACCTTTTACGCTGACTACCGTTGTTTCTTCAACTCCATCACCGTCATAGTATGCTTGATCATCTGTTTTCTCATCTGTATCATCTGATACGTCTGAGATCCATTTAGCAAGTTCAACCCACTTATCTTCAGTCGGTTCTGTTCCGTTGTTGTACGGAGCTACAAAGTGGCCACGTAGGGCGTTTTTTTGTCTCATTGTTTTTTCCTCTCAATTACGATTTTCGCCACAATTTCTATTGTGTAATAATAATATCCTTGGTCATCCTTACCTTTCATAGCAGGACGACTGACATCCATTCCCATATATTCATAAGAATTATTGTCACTTGGCAAAACTAAGTCTATCTTTGAAAGTTCTGAGGTGACTAACCAGATAGTGTCATTGGCTACTGTGTTCTTTTTTGCCTTTACAGCAATTTCAAATGGCAAAGAAATCTCTTGTGTGCCATCCATATACTCTCTGTCCACTTTTCCACCAGGTATCTGATTGATAACCAGGTCATCTTTGTCATCCTCAAAATAATCAAAGCGTGGTTCAACTGGTAAATTTAAAGTCTTGATATGCTTTAAAAGTACGTTTTGAAAGTCATTCTCTCGCATCAAAGCCCCATTCCTTTCACAAAAGCTCTAGCCCATTCTTCAGCATGCTTGCTAGTAGCAACTTGATCCCATCGTTTGCCAGTTCCCGGAGTGGTGTATCTCCTAAAGGTGACAATGCCGTTTGAGCCGTAAAATTGTGCTCTAGCATAAACTGTTCCATAGACAACAGCATCACCTTGTCCAACGATTCGGCCAGAAGCTCTCAACTCTCCACCCCTCAAGGGGATATATTGCTCATTGTCTAGCAAGATTTTGCTAGCAACTGCAATCTTTCCTCTTGTCATGGATTCTCTTGAAAGTTTATGCTTAGCTTTCTGCAAGTCGACTTTAATGGCAATACTCATTAGATCACCTCAATTTCTTGACTGAATATCTCACCATCATAATAGTTAGTTTGAAATCCATTAATTGTGTAATCTCCTATCCCATCGTTTACTTTTGCACCCATCCAACTGTTATCAATTGTCACAAAAGATAGCGAGGGATAGAGGTATATAACCCCTTGTTTTTGCCTTGATTTTGAATTTCCTGTACCGGTTTTTGAGTTACGATTGCCAGATACCCCCACTGATCTATCAAAACGTACATTTTTAATAGTCAACGGTTCTGAATATACTTCATCCCCATAATCGTTTTTATCAGCTACTTTTTTTATGGTTAGGACATCCTTTAACAAACGCTTGTCAATCCCTTTTAATAACCGCTTATCGATCATAGGCAACTCCAACAACTAGGCTAAAGCCGGCTTGTCTCAAAGCATTTTCAGCATCCATAGACAAATTAAATTGCTGACCTGCTGATGTGCTTTGTGAGGTGCTATAAGAGATTGATGTACGGCCGATAGAGACACTACTAGCTAGTTGTTTATCATCAGCTGACATAATGCCAGATGAATCGAGATAGGCGATTTGAAAAGCCATAGCAAGCTTAACAGCATTTTTCCGATAGGCAATTTCTTTTTCAAAGTCAATGCCTTTCTGATAAAAACCGTTAGTGTATAGGTCAATCGCTATCTTTGCCCTTTTTGCCAATTTTTCAAAGTTTGCAACTTCATCAAAACCCAGCTTAGTAAACTCATCTTGTGTTAAATAAGTCATGCGTAACCTCCCTTAAAAATAAAGGGTGTTGCCACCCCTTATTTAATCAGCTTGCTCAAATTGTGTGGGCACATCTTCTACAAGCTCTAAAACTGCATCGACATCCGGAAATGTTTGCTTGAGGTCTTTATTGACTTGATCGGCATAATTCGGTTCAAGCTCAACAAATTCTCCCTCTGTCACATAAATACCAGGTGTCTTTAAAATTAGGTTCTTAATTGCTTTATACTTAGCCATTATTCTTTACCTTTATCCTTAGTTTCCTTTGGTGTTTCAAGCTCGCCACCATCTTCCACCAATTCTTCAAAGCCATCTGCCATAAGTTGCACCTCAAGCTCACTACCCTCTTGCACGGTATAAACTTGATTTTCTTTGATGTATTTCTTCATCTGCTACCTCCTATGCTGATTTATGTGAAACGTAAATCCCATCTTCTTGAGATTTCAAGACAAACAAATCGTGATACAAACGGTTTTGGTATAGGTAACCATCACCCTCTGTGTGTTGCCCAGGAGCAAAGAGATAGATAGAGTTAAATTTAGCTTTGGCAATGATAGCTGTCTTAGCCACGATCAAGAAATTGATATCTTTACCGCCACCAGCTTTCACAAATCCAGTTGTGAAATCAAACTGAGTTTTGAAACGTGCATCATCCCAAACCTCGATAAGTTGCACTCCATCTAGCGATGTTACACGTGTGTCAATTCCTTGAGGTGATGTAGTAGCGATTGCGCGTGTAAAGTCTTTAGCACGCTCTAGGGCATCCATTACCTCGCTAGATACATACATGACAAGGTTTGATGCTCCATATTTACGCATTGGCAAAATAGCAGCTTTCAAAATTCCATAGACATTTTCCGGTGTAATGCTATCCTCTTGCTTGAAATGACTACCATTGATGGCAGCTGTGGCAATTTTAGAAAAGCGGTAAGCATCAACTTCTGGTGTTGCATGTTCTGAAATGAATGTATTTGAGATGTTAGCAGCTGAAAGCTCTTGGTTTGTTTCATCAACATCTGCTGTATCAACGAAAAACTCAACATCTCGGTCAAATCCAAGAGTATAAACGTTTTTATCGCTTGATACTGTACCTGAGTTGTAACCCTTAGAGCGTGTATGTGCCTTATATCCTGTTACAGAGATTGTTGGCAATTCAAATGATTTTGCGCCGAGCCAATTTACTTTTGGCGTTTCAAGAATGGCAGTCAATGAGCCTTGCATAAGACGTTTTTCAAACTGCCCCTCATGTTTTGTGATGTAATTGATTGACATCTACTATTCCTCCTTTTATTCTGTTAGCCCTAATGCCTGTGCAAAGGCATCTGGTGCTGGGTCTGTTGCTGTTGGATTTCCAAACGCAACGATATTTGGGTTAGGCTTGCCATCTTCTTCTGCTTTAAAAAGATATGGGTCACTTTCCTTTAGACCATTGAGGATGTCATCTAGTTTAGGTTTGCCACTGTCATCTAGTTCAATGGCATCAACATCAATAAACTTCATCAAGGTTGATGGATTATGTGCTGTGGTATCTTTCAAAGCAAGGTTGATAGCATTCACCTTATTTGTTTTTGCCAGTTCATCAGCAGCCTCTTGTTTATACTTGTCATATTCAGCTTGTAATTCATCAATCGCCTCTTTCTGTTTAGCGCTGATACCTTCAAGCGATTTCAAGTGTTCAACTTGCTCCTCTGCTTTTTCTAACTGACCTTTCAAACTATCTCGCTCTTGTGTGATGGTTTCCAAGGCTGATTTGTCCTCATTGAGCTCTTTTCCTCGCAAGGCAAAGACTGATTTAGCCTGTTCCTCTGTCAATCCAAGTTTGAGTAGTTCCTCTGTTGTAAATGCCATTTGTACCTCCTTAGTTCTTTTTAGGTGGACAACTCCCACCGAAAAGCAAAATATTATTTACTATTTCAGTTTACTTTGGATGGAATGGGATTTTTTACGGTTTTAGGCACAAAAAAAGAGGGTTGTTTAGTAACCCTCTTGATAATTAGATATATGCTCTTTCTCTACTGTAATCACGGCTTAAAAATTCGTGTTGTTCTACAAGAGCTCTGATTTTCCCTTGATAAGCTCTAACTTTTAGCCTCTCAGCTTGAATCATGTCATCATCAGCCAATGTATTTGCATAGTGCAATCTTTCTTTATGATGCTTGATATTGCGCTCTAAGGCTCTTTGTTTAGCCTCAATGCGTGCATTTTCTTCTGCCTGTTCTGGTGTGAGGTCTTTCATATAGTCTGGCAAGTCTGGTATTTCATTTACTCCTACGATGAAAGGTGTAAGATAATGACCACAATGGACACCTAGACATCCACCAGCAGTACCAAAACCATAATCTAGCAAACTATGAATAGTAAGGCCGTTTATTGTTCTGCCTTGACCTTTAGTGACTATTTTACCTTGCAATGGAGCGCATGCAGCTCTAGCAGACGACTTGATAGAGTAGTAAAAAGTATCTATCCCTAATTCTTCTGCAGGTCTTGTACGCATATCATTGTAAACCCTGTAAGTTGTCGTTTTAATGATTGCTCTGGCATAGCTATCTGCTCGCCACTCTCTCCCTGCGCTGTCAGTAAATCCAGTAAAGCCCTTTTTTTGCCACGACATGATAGTATCATTTAAAGCCCTATCACTCGTTTTAGTCCCTGATACCACTTGGGCAACTGTCTGCTCTACAACCGACTTAAAAACAGTCTGTATGCTTGCTGGTAATGTTGAATTGATAAGATTAAGGTCACTTATAGCTTGTTGAGTATAGGACTCAAGAGCATCAATTACACCATTTCTAACCTTGCCACTAGATTCCATTTTCAAATCTTCCTCTAGTTGCTCCTTTGTGTCCTTATAGACCTTTAATCCCTCGTTAGCAATGACTTCTCTCAAAAGACTTTCAGCAATTCCTGTACGTTCAACAATAATCTTTAAGTTCTCCTCATTCAGCATGTACATATCGTTGAGCTTTTCCAGTTGCCATATATACGGATTTTTTGCAAGGTCAGCATTGCCACGCTCTTTAAGTCGTTTTATCATGCTATCAAATAACTCAATTTGCATTTTAGAGTAAATATCACTCACGCCCTGCATGTGCAAAGAAAATCGCTGATCATTTAGAGTTGGCATTTTGCGTTTATCAGTCATTTTCAACTCCTTATGTGTCGTTTATTGTAATTTATAGCAGTTTATAGCTCTCCCTCTTCTGCTTTCTTCTCTGTTTTTCCATACAAAGCAAGCTCTGCATCGCTCTCTGGTGGCAACTCTCCATTGATTTCAGCAAGTTCTTTCTCTGCTTCTTCATTTGTGATGTTCAATACTTTAGCGATACCCCTTTTTTGTGTCGCAAATCCAGCTGCTACCATCTTCATCCAGTAATCAAGCTCTGCATGCCTATCAGTAAATACACCATCATCCAAATTAACTGAAATATCATCAAGCTCTGGAATTTCTCCGCTGTAAACCCCTACTGCTTTACCAAGTTCACACATTGAAACACAAAGCTCTTTGATAGCTTGCTCAACAAGTGCAACAATGCTATTTCGCATTTGATAGGTGTCTGAGTTCTCGCTTACAATCTCCGTTGCTGTCTTGACCCCTTGCCCATCAAATGTAAACATGCCACTAGATACACCAATTTGCATTTCGAAGAGTTTCAAGCCCTCTGAAATGGCTGAAATATAATCTGATGAGCGGATAGGAGTTGTGAGGTCAATAATGCTACCACTATCCATATTGCCTACTCCTACTTGCATGTAAACATTTTGGTCAGTATCAAAACGTCGCTTAAATTTGATTTCACCGTGGATATCTTGTACTTTGAGTTGCGTTATTTGCTCAGGCACAATCACGCGCCTTTGGCCCATCTTAATTTCCCACATAAATTCATCGTACGTACGATTGATAAAATCAATAGTGGTCTTGGCGTTATCAAAGATAGATAAACCAAGAGGACTGTTGATGTCCTTGTTGTTCATCCCTGGTGTCTTGAGATAAACAAACAATGGGCGTGACAATCCTTGTATTGTTGTTACTGGTTGCAAGTCAGGATATAGCTCACTCAAATTTACACGATCACCCAGCGTACTATCTGATGTTGATTTGTATAGCTCATTAGTGATGCGGTATAGGTTCTTATCTTTTGTACTCCCTACCTCTTGGCCATCTTGAGTTACCCACTCATGAAACTCAACTAACGTGTAATATACATTCTTTTTACTCTCTGACTTAATTGTCTTTGTGAGGATTGCAGCGCTTGATACATCCTGTGTATTGCTTTGTAATGGCAAAAATACTGGCGCTTGAATAAATGCCACTCTAACCTTATCTCCATCAATATAAGGTCTCATAGCAAGCCCACCCAAAGCCAGACAACTCTCTAAATATCGCTCAAAGTTTTTGTTAAAGCGATCATTGCCTAGCATATTGTTAAGAAAATTATTTAGTGTCTCATCCTCTGCTGTAATTTCCGCTTGCTCGTTGTAAACAAGGCTGGCAATCTTTTTAGCTGCAGTTCGTGCAATCGGTAAGTGTTGCATCTTTCTACGCTTCCTGTCGCCATCGGTGTTGATGTACTCCACATCATCAAATTTAGATTGATAGTAAGCCAGATTGAGCTGTATCCTGTTAAATTCGGATTGTGTTACAGCTACCTTTGGGTGCTCCAAGATACTGTTTAGGTTCGATGTTTCCATGTTATACCTCCCACGGTTGAAAAAGTCTTTTACTTTTTGAATTAAGTTCATTGTTGCTCTCCTTATGAATTACCAACACGCAAACCAAGTATCTTAGAATTGTCTAATACAAAATACTGGGCAACATCGCATGTATGGTCATCATCTTTGATGACATTTGGGCTATCAGACTGCAATGTCTTTTCATCCCATCTGTACATCTTATGTTCTTCAATAAATACCTTGTTATTCTCTGTATCAAGGTAATAAAAGCGACCTTGTGCTAATAGTGATTGGAATGTATCAATCATTGTCACTTTCTTCAATTTAGCCACCGGATGCCATCTAATGCTGAAATCAAGATACATCTGGTTTCTCAATGCTCCCTCTGCGCTATCAATCGTATATTGCAAGATAGGTACTCTGTATTTACTGACAACCGATTGTATAAAACCGTTGATGTCCTGTGATAGTTGGCTAGGTGCTTTCTTTATCACTTGGCCAGCTGGTGAGTAATACCAGGTATCAAGTAAGATAACCTTACCTTTAGCAGTTATCCCAAAAGCACAACATGCAGTAGCTGACTGCTGATGCCCACCGTCCAATGCAAAAGATATACCTATCAGCCTATCATCACTAGGCAAAGCATCTAACGGGTGAAATGTACTCATGTTATAGATATTATTCCCTAAACCAACTGACTCACCTAGATAGACATACCTGTAATAATCATAGTCATTCTTTTTGATACGCTCGATATCAGCTAACATCTGATCATTTACAAATCCTAACTCATCATCAAGATAAGTGCTAGAATGACATAAGTAATTATCTTGCGTATTCATTTCCTCATACCACTCATTTATCCAACTGTACGGATTGATAGGAGGGTTATATGACCAAAAGATTTTAACGAATTGAGCGCGTGGATGTTTTTGGCGCATAAATGTAATGTTAGTCTGGTCAAATTCTTCTGCGCTTGAAAATTCAGCAGCCTCTTCATACCAAACAGCTATAATATTTCCGATGTTGTTTGATTTCAACTTTTGGTAGTCATCGAGGCCGTAAAAATAAAATGTTGAGCCTGTCTTTTTGTGACTTATCTTAAATGGGCTGACTGTCATCTTGAAGCGACTGGTTAGGCCAAATAACGATAGTCCCCATTGGATTTGATTGTACACACTATCACGGATTGTATTAGCTACTTTACGGATAATGACAATATTGGCAGTTTCACCCCTTATGATGTACCAGGTCATCATGACAATCAGCTTTAAGGTAATAACTGATGATTTGAATGAGTTTCGTCCACCTTTCAAAATGTTGTAAGGTTTCTTAGATTTCCAAACACTCTTGAAATGAGGATTGACATTTTTTTGAATATCAATTATCTTCATCGTCACCCTCCCAACTATCAATAATTGTGATGGTGTCATCTTCCATTTGTGTATCTATCAACTGTGATTTTAATTTCTCAATCTCAAGCTCTAGTTTTTCAGATTGTTTAGCTGTTGGATATCGTTTCAAGATTTCAGTAATAGCTTTAATAACTGTTGCATTATCTGCTTTCTTAATATGTCTTTCTACTTTTCCTGTTGTTGGATTAAGTATCAAAACCTCCTCATCTCGTTTACCTCTAGCGATTTCAGAAAGGATATAGAGCGCCTCTGTCGCATCCATGATATTTGACTTATGCAGCTCTTGCATCTGCTTATTTATGTACTCTTTTATCCCAACATTTCCCAACAGTTCAGTAATACGATTATTGGCATAACTCTCACTATAACCAGCCTTAATTGCTGATTGATAGCCGTTCCCTGTTTTTATGTACTCATCTGCAAAGCGCCTCTGTCTTTCATTCATTCGCTCCCTCCTTTCCAACAAAAAATCACAAGTATTGCTACTCATGATTTCATTTTATATGCTAAAAGAGGGGATGTTTTACTGTTATTTTTGATTTAGGGCACAAAAAAAGCCCCAATTAAGGGGCTAAGATGTAACGTAGTAGCCCGGATTCGAACCGGAATCTCCTCCATCAAGGCGTAATCCCTATATACTACTCCCTACGTTTCTTAGTGTAATTATACCACTCCTTTTTGACTTTTTCAACAAGTTTACGCTCTTTTGGTGTCAAATTGGTTGCACCCTTTTTGCTTTTCTCATGTTCTGCATGATTATAGCCGTGATGAGCATGTGGTTTCATACCTTTATGCACATGATCTAAGTCAATTTGCTTATTACGCTTATTTTTTGTATCAAAATAAACAATACTCTTGGGTGTGTTTTTGTTCTTGTCAATAAGTACGTAAACTCTACCTTTTGTCATCGTTTCCATTGGAGTCTTTTGTGACCCTTGCTCGTTTTGAGTAACAAATTTTATATTACCCACTTTATGTACAGTCTTATATTCTGTCCCATACTTTTTGTCTTTATCACTCATTCCAGAGCTTGCTCCTCTACCGCCCATTTGTCCATCCTTTCTGTCGTTTCATTCCCAAAATAAACTACCTCGATACCTTTATAATCATAATCAACCTCACCACCATATACCAAAATACGCTTTGGCGCTATCTTTTTAATCATGGTATCTACTCCATCTTTCCACAATTCAAAGCGCTCTTTGCGTTGTTTTATGCCTACTGTACTGATGGCCACTGTGCTATGTTTCGGCAAACCATCAAAGCAAAACTCATGGCTTTCTTTATTTGCCCACGATACAGTAGGTATAACTGTATAGCCCCAATTCTGCATCATTTGGCCTATCAATCTTGAGCGATAAGTATTCCAAAGTTGCATAGCTATTGGCATGTCTGTGTATAGGCTAAAATCTGGTGTAAGTACACAATCAAAATCAGCTAGTTTCTCTAGGTAAAAATCTGGACGTTTCCAAATTCTTTCAAACTGATAATCATCTAGGAAAAAGTGTACAGTAGCTGAGTAGTCAGGTTTATTCAAAACATAGTTAAATCCCTGTAGCTTTTTAGGCACATGATCAACTGGTTCAAGAGTTGGTAAATTATATTTACCATCTGTGCGCGTGGCATCGTAATCCAGCAAATTATACTGATTAATAGTATTCTGTCTGTGATATGGTTTTGTTGGCAGATTATCCATATTATCCTCCTAATCAAAAAACCTATGTACCTTGATTATAGATACATAGGATAGGGTATTTTTACGGTTATTTAGATAAGGGGATGTACTTGTAAGTTGAAACAAAATACTTATCAAACCATTTATTGATGTAAGTGTATGCTGGGCTAGGACTTAGATATAAAATTTTTTGACACGCGCCGATCACATTGATATTTTCAAATACATAGACCTCTTTTATCGTTTTTAACATCTTTCTATCTGATTTCTCGATATATTCATCTGTTACAGTCTTCAGATTTACCAAAAATACAGACTGTTCAATGTTATTCTCTAAAAATGCCTCATGTATCTTTTGCTCCAAGATTGTTTTTTGAGGATTTTTTTTATCCCTCAAAAAATACCACTTTAGCCAATTGATTTCCCTGCGATGGATAACTGACAAGCGCTCTATTTTTTTCTTCGTCATCAGTCATGTATCACCCCCTCATCATTTATTGTACAAAGTCACATTACTTGAGTGAGTGTAATACTCATCTCCGTTTTCAAAAGTGACACGGATACTATCCTGTTTCTCGTACTTCGCCCACCGTTTGACTTTGCCCTCTACGATTTGCCCATCTACCACTTTCACTTTTGCGTAATTAAAAGTGAAAGTTGTTCCAAGGACATCCTTGTTTCCACATGCTGCCAACCATACAAAAGATAAGCCAAGCAATGCGATTGCTAATAGTTTTTTAGATTTCATTTCTTCTCCTCATTAACTTTCTAATGCACAAATTCATTGACCAGATCGCCGATAAAAAACCTCCAATCAGATTCTCTAAAGGTCAAAAAACGATCTGCGGTCAAATTTCTAATCCTTCTATAAAAGAGTATCTTTAGTTGGATTGATTCACCAACAGTAAGGAAGACACCAGGGAAACGATGTACCGAATGCACTCTATTCCCGTATCCAGAAATATCTAAATGTATTACCATTTCTGGATATGAATGTCCAACTTCAGCTTCGACTCCGAGCTCAACTTTGACCTCTTTCACAATTGGAACCTCGTTAAAAATTGGTCGTGCAGAAAATAATGGCGACGGAATTTCTTCCCTTTTTCTTTTCCCTAAATATGGATATTTTTTAGGTCTCATTTTTCTACCTCAAATTCCTCAATTAACCAATCCAGATTTTTACGAGCCTTTTTCAAATCTTCAAGCCCATTCTTTTTCTGGAAACGTAGCTGATACTTCAAAGCATTTCCAAGATAAAAACCCTTTAATTGTTCTGGTGTCATGAAATTTCTTAGAGCATCAATAGATTCCATACCATACCGTCCTTGGTAGTGGCTTGGGTTATTTACATTATCAATTATTTCCGGATTCATTACTTAACCTCCTTAAAGCGCCCATCCATAAAAATCTCTAGTGGTCTAATCCAGCACCTAACTTTTTTATCCAAAGAAACGTAAACCACACATTTCTCTAGTGTTTCTTCCCACATACCGACTTGCACCACTTTATACCTTTTTCCGGATTTGAGATGAAGCCATACAGAGTTTATTTCAGGTATCATCACTCCACCTCCTCTATATCAAACTCTAATCTATAATGCCCTTTCTCCTCACTCAAACCACCATAAACAAATGATAACTTTTTGATAACCTTATAATTATCATCTGTCCAAATACCTGCATCAGTCATGCCATCAATGATAGCCTTGACTGTCGGATACAAGTTAGGTGGATCCAATTTAGACTTAGTAGGGCTGTAAATTGTAACTGTAACCTCACAAGGGTTAGAGGGGCTAAAAGCAGCCCTCCCTTTATCCTTGTTCATTGATGTATGCCAATAAGCAAAAGCTCTAATGCGCTTAGTAACTTTAGCTTTATCTGTTTGATGTTGCCTGTCATTACTATTGATAACCATATTTAGAGATTTTAGCTTAGTGTTTCGAGGTAAAGAAAATTCAAATTTCATTTTGATTACCTTAAAGCTCAATATTTTCAATTTCTGCGCGCTGTTCAAGGATTTTGAGATATGCACACATTGTATAATGTTGTGTTTCAAGTAACTCAATAGGACATTTTAGTTTAAAATCAAGCGTTCCTACGTAATAGTTACTAATCATCAAACTTAACTTGTTAGCGCGCTCTTTTAATTGTTTGTATTCATCGATCATCCGTTGTTTGTAATCACTCATCTTAATTTCCTCATTTCTTCAAATAGCCTGGGGCATCGTCGCCCACATTGATACTCTCATACTGTTCTTTCGTAACAAGAAACTTGCCATAAGCTCCAATTGTGACTGTATAATGCCCATCAACAATAGCTTTTTCTGTGACTGTTCCGATAAGCTCACCACCAGAATTATCAACTTGATAAATAATGACTGGTTTTCTTTTTTTCAATTCATCCACTTGTTGCTCCAGCTTGACCACCTGCGGTTTATAGTGATTTTTAGAGATTATCAAACCTAGGTTTAGCATTGATATCGACAATGATGCAAGTGCAAAAAATAGACCTACTCGATTTTTATTTTTCATGTCATGTCTCCAAAATCTTTATCACTGTATAAATCAAAGCGATAGCATAAGCATCAAAGATAAACCAAACCACATTGTCCGCTCTCCCCTCTTTGTAGGTTTTATGACCAGCAACGAAAATCAGAATAGCAAGGAGTAAGCAAGCACTGATAACCATCAATTTCAGAAACAAGACCATCTAATTACCGCCTAACTCTTCAACAACTTTACTTACAGCTGCTAAAATCTGTTCTTTGACTTTGGTGTCCTTGATGTCATCAAGCCCCTCAACGTTCCCAGTTTCTACATTGATAGCGATTGTTCCAACCAAAGAGCTATCCTCCTCATTTCCGTCAGTTTCTTCAAGCACTTCTTTAGCACTTTTACCATCTAGGATATCCAACAAATCATGGCTAACGCTGTGCATTGTTTTAGCTGTCTTGAACATATCAATATCTTCTGTCAAAAGATAGTATAACATTGCCTTTTTACTAGCATCATGTAATGCCTCAACAAACTCTTTCAAGTTCTCTACGATAGTTTCAGCTGATACTGTGTTTTTAGTTTCTTTAGTCATTGTTTTTTCCTCTCTTATGCTAATACTGTAATATGTTTTTGGTCTGCTAATTGCTCTTTTAGATATGCTGCAATGTTTCCTACTGCATCAGCTACCCAACGCTTACCATCTGACTCAAATAAAGCCATATTTGCTTGCTTATCAATCCTAAAGACAAATAGGCTTGCTGGTTGTTCGACCTCGCTAAATGTACGATATGGGCGCAATGTGACTGGATTAGGCGCTTTGCCTTTAGCAAGACTTGCCACCCCTGTTTTAACTGTTGCTACTTGAGATACTCCATTATCTTCAATTTCAGCCCCATTCTCAATTTTCAATGCGCTAGCAAATTCTAGCAATGTGCCACGATCATTATCATCAATAAAGTTTGATTGCAACATGATGTTGAATTGTTCTGGCGATAGGAAACGGCCAAAAGATAGCTCTGGGATGCGTGCTTTAACATCAACAAGCAATGTGCGATGTTCGAGCTCATCATTTTCAGACCATACACAAACCTCATCATTTTTCTCAACTGCTACAATCAAGCGTTGGTTTTTCAAATTGTTGAGGTCTGTTTTGAGATAGTCAACAAGGCTTGTCAAGGTTGATAGCTCCAAAGTTTTAGGATAGCGTTTGGGGTCAAGTTCTTTGAGGTTGAATTTGTTGGCATCATAGTACTCTGTGCCATCTTCAGCTGTTAAAATTTCCGAACCATGCTCATTTAGTTCTACTGCGTATTCCAATGCTGCTTTAAGATTTTCCGTTGTCATATTAGTTACCTACTTTCTTTTTGTTAAAATCAATAATATCTGGTTTTGTTTCTGCTTGTTGTTCAATTTCTGCCACTGGTTGCCCAATATCCGTCAGAATTTCTCCGTTTTCATCAAAGTACATTTGACCAGGTACTGTACTTTTTAGCTCATTAGCATGTACTTGCCCTGTATCAAAATCACGCCCAACAAGAATTGTTGTAGCTACTCCATTTTGAGGCGCAAATTTTGATTTCACCTCCATGATAGTATCAACAACTGTACGCTCTTCGTTAGCTGACATCGTAAGCGTGATAGTCACTTTTCGTTTTGCTTTCGCATCTGTATTTAGGTCAAGGATGTTATCAAAGACTTTTTCAAGCTCTTTGTCTAGTTTCTCCTGTAATCCTCCATCTGCAATGTGGGTTAGGTCTAACCCAATAAGTTTTTTATCCATATTGTCCTCCTGCTTTAAATTAAGCTAATTTGAAATGACGATAGCATTTTCTCTTGTGCAGCCTTATAGAAATCTTTCTTAATTTCAAATCCATAGGCTGACCTATTCATCTCAATAGCAGCCCTTAGAGTTGATCCAGAACCTGCTACGGGATCAATGACAACATCGCCCTCATCTGTAAAAATTTCAATCAATCGTTTCAAAACTGGTATCGGTTTTTGCGTAGGGTGGATAACTGGGTAAGAGCTATCTTTTTCCCACGGGGCATGATTGAGTATCATAGCCCCACCATTGTTAAATTTAGGGAGTTTATCACGATATAATACCGTTGCCTCTTCAACCGCACCAACAATTTTCATATTGGCCTTTAGCACTTGAGGGCTTGATTTCTTTGTGAAATAGAGCGGATAAGCATTATTAAAGCCATGCTTTTTACCACATTCTATAATCATGTCTCGCTGTTGCCAGGCATGAAAGACAATCATAGCAGGCGCTTTCCCTTTTTCTTTTGGCTCTTTTTTAAGCAAACGGCTGCAAAAGTCAAAGAAATTATTGATTTTGAAATCATTATCTGTATCAAAAAATGATTTTCCTGCCAATCTGCTCTCTCCGTTTTTGTTGTCGCCATCTTTGTACCATCTAGGGTCAGAGGCATATGCATTATTTCCTAAATTGTAAGGAATATCAGCAATGATAAGTTGCGCCCTCGGTATGTTATATCGCTTAGCATTTTCAAAGTGGTCATTGATAAGTTCAAATTTCATCACAACCTCCTTACTTCAAAAGTTTTTGTAACTGATTTAAGCGATCTTGACTATCTAACAACTCCAGATATCTTTTATGGCTGATCAAGACATATCCTGCTAGGTCATGACCTAGTAAAGTATCATCAACAAATAGCTCCATCTGCTCAGTCGAGGTGTCAAAGTGAGACTCTGCATCAGTGTCCTTTTTCTTCTTGGTAAAGGTGTTAGCAATAACCTCAATCTCTGACTCATTGCTTAAAAATGATGATACTTGAGTGTTTAGAGCATCGGCAAATGCCTCAATTTCTTCAATCGTTGGAGTGGTAACATTTCTCTCAATGTCACTTACTCGATTTTGACTAATGCCAACCATAGGGGCAAGATCATACTGAGTAAGCTCTGCCTCTTTACGGATGGCACGCATCTTAGCGCCATCAAATACTTTCATCTAAACACCTCCCCACCATCTGAATACCATTTGTTTTTAAGTACATGACGTGCAATCTCGCATTGCACTTGTGGTTTCTGATAATAATCCACTTTTGCTTTATGCTTTTTGATGGCTTGCATAGTGTGAATTGTAACAATTGCTGCCCATGTGATAGACATCAAAGTTGTAAGTACCATAACGATTTCAATTTTTGTCATTTTCTGTTTCCTTTTCAAATTGGTTTAGTACTGTCTGAAATATATCCAAAAGTAACTTTTGAGGTATATTAGACCGTTCATTGTACGATTTTGTAAAGTTGCTTAGAGTTGTCTTCGCAGGTTTAATATCATCCTTTAAACCAAGAAAAATATTTCCTGCAAATTTTGTAGGTTTCTGTAACGGATAATCATAATTGTTATATCTAGTAAGATTGAAATATGGTATTGAAAAACCTAAAATATTCTGAATATACTCCCAGATTTTGCTAGTCGCTGGATTTTCTATAATCCAGTATTGAGGTTCATACTTTTTAATAATCTGAATAGTATTAAATATTGTAAGCTCTCCATTTATACGCTTTACATACAATTTCTCAAAATCGTAATTGTGATAAGCATCTATAAAATCCTGTTTTGATCTAACGGTAAATGGGCTTGGTGTTTTTTGTGGTATAAATAAGCTGTCAGATAAATCTTCACGCTTCCAGTACGCTGTACCGTTTGCCATAGCACAAGCCCTCGACCAACTTTCACAAGGTGGACTTGCTATGATTAAATCTGGATGTGGTAGCTTGTCAAGTGTATCAAATAGCTTATTATCGCCAAATAACCGTGAGTAATCAGCAAGGTTTAGGGGGATAAAATGATTGTTCTTGTTTTCAATATCTATCCCAATCGGATATACTTCAATATTCGCCCCCCCCCGAACTATTAAGCGTGTTGATTGCTTTAGTATATGAGCCGTTACCACTATCAAACAACGCCCATACTATCATTTTCTGCACTATATCACCCTCTCATCTTATTTCTGATGGTGAAAGAGTGTTTAGGTGGTGCATCCTCAAAGGCATCTTGAAACTCTTGATTGATTTTGCGGATATTGAACGGCTCGTAAGCGTGGAAATAATAACCATGTTCATCAATTTCCCCCTCGATACCAGTTGCCCACGACAAGAAAATAGCTTGTTTACACGATGGGCAAGTAATAGCCTTGCGATGCGCTCCTACCTTAACCACTTTACAGTGTCCACAAAATGGGCATTGTAAGTCGACTTTAACTTTGATAAATTCCATTCAGCACCTCTTTCTAAAACGGCAAATCATCATCACTGATATCCAATGGGTTTGTCGGTCTGCCAAATGGATTGTTATCACGGGTGAAATCAGGAACTGGATTTGTTGTGTTCCCCTCAAAGAAACTACCTTGTTGTCCGTAACTATTTCCATTTTGGAAATTGTTCCCTTGGTTATTTCCATTTTGGAAAGAACTGCCCTGGTTGCTGTAACCCTGTTGCTGATAACCACCATGATTATCTTGATGACCTTGAGTATTTTGCTGACTGTTACGGCTTTCCAACAGTTGAAAATTACTAGCAATAACCTCTGTGACATAAACACGTTGGCCTTGTTGATTATCATAGGTACGTGTTTGAATTACTCCTGTGATACCAATCAATGAGCCTTTTTTAGCCCAATTAGCAAGATTTTCAGCTGACTGTCTCCAGATAACACAATTGATAAAATCAGCCTCACGCTCTCCAGCCTCGTTCTTAAACGGACGGTTTACAGCAAGAGTAAACGTAGCAACCGCAATATTAGATTGCGTGTATCTCAGTTCAGCATCTTTTGTAAGCCGCCCTACTAAAACAACGTTATTTATCATTTTTAATCCATCCCTTCGTATAAACTTTTTCCTAACTGCTCATCAAAGTCTCGTTGATTTTCGGGGTCTAGCATTGCCAGAGATGTTACAATTTTTATTTTCGTTTCTCTACACGGCTGATAGCCGTATTTGGCATACCTCAACATCCTATTAAATGTGCTTACAGGATACGGCAAAGCATTATCAACAACTAAACGTTTTGTGTGCAAATGCTCAAAGAAATCCTCATGAAATATGATTTCAAAAACAGCCATATAATCATCTTCATCCAAATTGTCATAATTTTTGTAATAAGCAAACTTCGTTATTGTGAAATCAAAATTTGAAATAACTTTTTTTGGATTTCCGTATGTGTTTCTGATGAGCTCTAAACGAACTTTATCTTTTATAGAATATATAGACCAGCAATTTTTATTTTCGTACGAAAATTTCCAGTCTTTTGGTTTTTCTTTTATAAGTTGTTTATAATATCTCTGAGCTTCGATAAAATCCTGGTTGTTTTCAAAGAATATGTCTAGGTCTTTAACTGGTTCGCCATTGAAAATATTCTTAAAGCACCCTCCAGCAATATACCCCTTATGCCCTGTTAGAAATTTATCAAGCCACCAAAGCTGCCTGTAATTAAGCAAATCACTTTTTTTCAACACCATCACAAACCTCCTAAAATTTCAAAACTAATAAAATTATCCTCAAGATATTCTTTAAGTTGTTCTAGTTGGGGTTTACCGCCATGCAAAGTCAAGAGCATTGTAACTTCCAAAGGCTCGCTAGGCTCGAATTTTGCCACCTCTCGCTCCTTGTTTTGAGGTTCTGGTGTAATTGCCCCCTGCTCCAAAATCTCGCCCGTTTCAGCGTCATAAGCCTTGATATTCGCATTAGCGTTTTCCTTGGCCAATTGAGCAATTTCTTCAAGTCGTTCAGCTTCTGCTTTTTCTTGAGCCTCTTTCTGCTCCTTCCGTGCAATCTCAGCATCACGATCTGATTTCATCATCTTGAGAATATCAACAAGGCTCTTACCATCTTCAAGGTGTCTGATATAGCTGTCAGCTAGCAAATCGTACTCTTGAGCTTGCTCTTGGATAGCTTGCTTGTTGGCCTTGTATTCTTCCAGGGCATCAAATTCTGAAAGCACCAAAGCATCCATTTCATCAAGTGTTGTCTTTTTCAGCTCATACTTGCCTGTTTTAAAATGTTTCTTGAGGCTGTACTCATCGTATTTGTCAGCAAATGTGGATTTTTCAATCCCTGCGACCATACACTTATCCTCAAAGGTAGCTCGTACAACATCCACGCGCATCAATCGTTCATGTTCATCAATCGCATTAAGTCCTACTGTGATGTTTGCGATGACATTATCCAATGGCTCAACTGTTTTCTTGTACCACTTCTCAAATTCCTTGTATGGATTATTGATGTTGTTTTTGATTTCCTTACGTCGAGTTTCCAGCGCCTCTTTCAATTTATTAAGGCGTGTACGCTCATCATAATCAATCTTGTAAGTGGATGCTGTCACCTCATAATCCGTGTACTGTGCAACGATTGCTGCAAGTTGTTTCTCCACGCTATCATAATCAACATTGATTACTGCAGGTTGAAAATCCACCTTGATTTCTGTCAAGCTATTAGTTACATCTTTTACCATGTTTAATTACCTCTCTTTGCTTTTGCCTTTGCTAGTTGTTCAGTTAAATAGTTTTTCAATACCTCGTAGTCACCAACTTGTACTCTATGAAAATCTTGTAAACCTTTTAATTTTTCAGATAGCACATAGTTAGCAAGCGTATCGAACGGCATCCCTTTAATTTTTGCAATATTACTTATAAGGTCGTTAATTTCTTGATACTGATTGTTATCAATGTACCTTACTTGATTTTGTTCCTGGGCTTGCTGATTTCCTTGTTGTTGCTGTTGACCTTGTTGTTTGGGTTTCTGCTGATCGTTTTGCTTATGATACTCATTGCTATCAGCATCTTTATTATCATCAATCAAGAAAAGACCACTTAAAGCATATTTTCTAGCATAGCTTGATGCTGCACCAGTGATTTGTGAACCATCCATACCTTTCTTGTTCTCTTCCTCTCTTGCCCTTGCCTTTACTGTGATTTTCTCACCAGTCTCAACATCAACAAATGATATTGTTGCCACAAGATAGTACCGTTGCCCAATGTATTCAATAGTGTCATCCTCAACATATGTAATTGCATTATTCTCAACAAGTAATGGTTTTAAAGCCTCCATAATATCCTCTGCATTACGGTAGCTATACTTACCAAAGTTGTTGTATTGCCCTTTTGGTGCTTTTAGATCCCGTTGGATATTGAGTAGTTTTTTGTAAATGGTATTTGTCATATCATCTATCCTCCAAGTCTACTAAAAGGCACATCCCATGAATAGTTAGTAAAGTTTTCGTTTACAATATCCTTGATGATTTCACCTTTTGAAATTTCAATTTCCTGTGTAAATTCCATACCCATTTCAAAAGTGAAAATTTTAATATCAACATCAAACTTACTAGAAATTTCTGTGTAATTATCAGCTGATGCTGCCCATGCTTGTTTGAAATCTTCAAGTTCGATAATCACAAAATCATCATCCAACCAAATTTCAATATCTTTACTAGAAATAAACGCACGCCTTGTACCGTTTATATAAAAATAATCATACTCATTTTTAAATCTTAGTAGAGTACCATTGTATTCATCTTCAAGCGTTGCGCCTTTATTTCCTAATAGCATTTCTTTTAAAGCTGATGTAACGTTTTCGCGTCTGCCTCTTAACTTAAGAGTCCCCTCTGCCCAATTTGGCATATTTCTTTCCTCCTGTAAAAACTCTGTAATTCCCTTATTATCTATAAGTATGAGTTTGTTATTTGTTAGTAGTTATTATTCTGCTATCGTGCCATCTTAACGGTTTTAGCCATTTCTTTCTTCCATGACTGACTGCCTCGATATTGCAGATAAGCATCAAAACCTTTGATTGTGACAAGCTGGCCATCGTTTCTGAGGTGTTTTTTCTGACTAGGCAATTTTTTCATCTCTCGCCTCATGTCTCCCGCTTGCCGTTTTGAACATCCAAAGATGTGCTCTAGTTCTTCATCGTTTGCAGAAATCTTCTCGATGATCACATCTTTAATTCTCACGATTTGAACTGTTTCCATTTTTCCCCTTTCATGCTATAATTAAGTTAGATTTTTTTAGAAAGTGTCTGAGTTTCTCAGATACTTTTTTGTGTACTCTCTTTTATTTATTAAGAGTAGTAGTACTTGTTGTTAGTTAGTATTTATTGTTATTTAATACTTGTTGTTAGTTAGTATTTGTTAGTGTAAAAAATTTGACATGAAAAAATTTGACATGAAAAAATTTGACATGAAAAAAACTTACATCTCAAAAAGTTGAATCATTAATCGCTTCATCGAGTCGTTGCGACATGATATCAAACTGGAAATCAGATATTTTTCTATCAGAGAAAAATCGAAATACATGACTTCCTCCACGGCCTGGAGGCTTTCGCCTAACTTGACGCAAATATCCAGCCTCTTCCAATATTTTGAAATATTTACTAATAGTTGGACGACTAACACCTTTTCTTTTAGCTATCTCATCAGGATAGACTTGCCAGTTTGGGTGATTAGCCAGCACCACCATCATGATACCAACAGCTGTAAAATCTAGCGCAGGATCGTTGATAAAACTATTACTAACAGCAGTATAATCATCAGTTGGATTCCTGAAAGATGAACTGGCAATCCAAATCTTTAAAGTCTGTCATACGCTCTCCTTTCTCCTTTCTAGCCAACCACGTTTCGTGGTCTTGAGTCTGAAAAAATTTCGCCAATATCTTTTTCTAAAATATCAGCGATCATAAACATTTCGTCTGATTTAAAAGCACGTTGTCCCTTCTCTTTCTGACGATATGCCGTCTCAGAAATCCCAAGTTTCTGTGCTAATTCTTTTTGAGTAATCCCTTTTTCTTTTCTTAGTTGGTAAAGATAAATTTGCACGTTCCTACCTCCTTTCTAAATTTGGTATAATAGAATAAAAACGATTGGAGAAATAATATGTCATTTGATCTTTCTAAATTAAGCCTAGGCGGTGGCTTCGCAGGTAATTCAAAAGCCTTTCAATGCCCTGTATGTTCAGGTTTCTCTTCCCATTTATGGACTTATAATCCTATTGATATCAATGGAGATTACAACGAATCTATCAAATTTATTATAATTGCACAATGTCAGGCTTGTAATCAATTTTCTATTTGGATAACAAATGAAATCCAAATAAGTAGCTCCGGGCTCGTATTATACACAAGCGGTGCAACCTTGACATTAATTTTCCCAAATGTTGCCGAAGGAATACCTGAACCTAATAGTGATATGCCTGATGATGTGAAAGAAATCTATATTGAAGCTGGCGAAGTTCTAAATATATCACCCAGAGCTTCTGCAGCTCTATCTCGCCTAGCTATTGAAAAGCTTGTTGCTCATTTAAACGCACAAGGTAAAGATTTAAATACCCAAATTGGAAGTCTTGTCTCTAAAGGAATGCCAATAGAAATCCAACAAATGCTAGACAGTGTTAGAGTAATAGGGAATAACGCCGTACATCCAGGCCAAATAGATATAAAAGATAACAAAGAGTTAGCTTTATCATTGTTAAGTTTTATCAACTTGATTGTAGATAATCGAATCACCCAACCTAAAAAAATTCTAGACACATATAACCTATTACCGGAATCCTACCGAAATTCTATTGAAAGAAGAGACAATTAATCTTTCTCAAAGATTAATACATTTTCTTTGTCCCAGTACTGAGTTACAACTCTAACCGGGTCATCTTCTGTTCCTTTCCCTCGTTTAAATGTAATTTTTATCAATTCAACAATTTCAACATTTTCCACCTCTTTTCCTCCTTTCGTTTTATTTGCTTATCTCTAAGCTTGATTATATCATAGCACACGTTTCGTGGGTTGTCAACACTTTTTTAATTAAAAAGCAAAAAAAGTTTTCTTTTCGTGGGTTTTGTGTTATAATTTACTTACAGAAAAATAAAAAGGACTCAATCATGAATAAAGAAGAAATTGCCATTATCATAGGCGAAAATATAAAGCAATATAGGCTTCAAAATGGTTGGACTCAACAAGAATTGGGATCTAAGATAGGGATGAGTAAAAATGCTATCGGAAATTATGAGAAGGGTTTTAGATCTCCTAAAAAGGACACAATGTTTGACTTAGCGAATGCTTTTAACATTTCAATTGATGACCTTTTTCCTCCGGTTCAAAAAGACTCTTCTTCTAATACTTCCCCTATCCAAACAATCTACGACCAGTTGCGCCAGCCAAGACAAGCCAAAGTCTTGACCTATGCAGAGAAGCAACTGAATGAGCAGAGAAACGAAGAAGAAACTCAATCGAACGAAGTATCGGAAGTCATTCAGCTATATAGCTACGATTACTACGACCACCCAGCTTCAGCAGGTACAGGACAGTATTTGAACGATGTACGAGTGGAGCGGATTGAGTTACCAGTAGATATCGATGCTGACTTTGTTATCCCAATCAAAGGGGACTCTATGGAGCCAGACTATCAAGATGGTGACCTGGTATTCATTCAGACAAGCGTGGACTTGAATAACGGTGTTATAGGTGTATTCAATTACAACGGTGATGCTTATATCAAGCAGCTTGTCATCGATAAAGAACAGGCTTACCTCCACAGCTTGAACCCCAAATATAAAGATATGCCAATCATACCAGAGACGGACTTCCGAATTATCGGCGAAGTTGTGGATTTGTATAGAGAGAAATAAAATCTAAAAATTATTGACGATGAAACAATGGTAAAAGAAGAATATTTAGCTTTACTTAATTAAAAAGGAGTAGGATAAAATGAAAAGAATATTTTCTATATCATCTGTTTTGCTTTGTGCACTTTTTATTTCAACCGCTTGTACAAATCAAACGCAAAAGTCATCCAGCGAACCGACTACACAATCGTCAACATCTGATGATATTAGCGTAGAAGAATATTTTGATAAGCTATTGACTAAAGTTGATAAGGTCACAAAAGATAATTACAAGTCAGATGATTATAAAATCTATGATTACAAAACAGTTCTCCGAGAGCCAGAAAAATTCTTCTCTTTAAAAATGAGAATCGACAATCTGGAGATCGTGCAAATTTTTAAAGAAGGAAAGTACACGAAAATACTTGCTACACAACCCAGCGGTGATTTCTATATGCTGTTCATGGAGACTGAACGTATAGAAAAAAGATTTTTAGAAAAAGATCACCTAACTGTAAACGGGCGTTACTTGCTTTCTTACGAATACACTACAAATAGTAATAAAGAGAAAAGCGTACCTTTAATTTACGTCGATGCGTATTTGATGCTGAAAAATTAAAAAATCCCCACACTCAAATTTTGGCCAAGGAGAGTGTGAGGATATCATGTATAGTAAAAGGCATTAAAAAGCCCTCTTTACTATACCCATTTTATCAAAAAAGTGAGGTAAAATCAATGTGGATGGAAGAATTGCCAAATGGCAAGTTTAAATATTTTGAGAGATACAAAGATCCATATACCGAGAAATTAAAAAAAGTCTCAGTTACGATGGAGAAGAAAACACCTCAAGCAAGAAATCAAGCTATTTTACTCTTGCAAGAAAAGATAAATAAGAAACTAGAAGATAAAAATAAAAACATATCTGATATAACATTCAAAGAACTTTATGATGAGTTTGAGGATAATTGGAAAAATGGGGTCAGAGAATCAACAATCTATGCAGCAAACCATGTAAAAAATGAAATATTTAATCAGATAGAGGGCGATTATCTAGTTAGAAACATTGATCGTAGATTATTGCAGAAAGTCATAGATCAACTGATTAAAGACGGGCGCTCCAGGAATTATACCTCAAAAATAAAATTTAAACTCAATCAGATTATGAAGTACGCTCTTAGAATGAATTATATCAATAGCAACGAAATGCTTTTTGTCGAGCTACCCCGTAAAATTACAACCTCCGATGACTTGAAAAAGAAAAGGACAAAATATCTGGATCAAAAAGAGTTCAACCTCTTTATTAAAACTTTACAAAAAGAGGCTTTGCGTGATTATCGTTTAAACAAGTATATCCGTATAGCCAAAGTCCTTTTTCTAACTGGTATGAGATATGGAGAGCTTGCTGCCTTGAGTTACAAACACGATATAGACTTTTCGAAAAAGACAATCCACATAAGGCATACATACGATTTTAGACTCAAAAAGAGAACTGCACCAAAGACGGCAAAATCAGATAGAATTATAACTGCTCCTCAAAAAGTGTTAGATATTATCAAAGAGCAAATTCTAGAGAATACAAAAAACGGATTTGATACTGATTATATTTTTATCAACACTCTAGGAGAGCCAATAACAAGTGCTAGGGTTATTATACCTTTAAAAAATCATGGTAAAAAGCTAGGTATTGACAAAAATATCACTACTCACATGTTCAGACATTCTCATATCTCTTTACTTGCTGAATTAGGTATCCCCTTGACTGCTATCATGGATCGTGTAGGTCATTCTGATTCAAAGACAACACTTGAAATTTATTCACACGTTACCCAAAAAATGGTATCAGATATATCCAGCAAGTTAGAAAAGATAAAACTATAAATTTTGCCCCTTTACTGCCCCTTTTTCTCGATAAAATAAATAAAAACCCCTTAAAGTGTTGATTTTAAAGGGTTTTTAAAGTGCACGAAAAAAGAGCACACAATTCACACTCGCTTAGGGCTGCTGGATTCCTCCCCTGACCCGCTTCACGCAGAACTGTTGCTCCACTATTTATTATATCACATTCCCCTCCGTTTTGAAAGAGAAATTATTTTTTCCGTCGATTTCGGAAAAAGTCCTGCATAATCGCTGCACACTCACTCTCCAAAACTCCCGTTTCAACCTCTACACGATGATTGAGACGCTCATCTGTCAAAATATCGTACAAACTTCCAGCTGCACCAAATTTCTGATTCTTAGCCCCATAGACCACCTTTGGTATACGAGCTAGCCCAATCGCCCCACTACACATGACACAAGGCTCAATGGTCACAAAAAGGGTACAATCCAGCAGACGCCAACTTTCTTCACTCACGTTCGCATTCTCTATGGCCATGATTTCTGCATGCATAACCGCCCGTTGCAACTCCTCGCGCGCATTATGCCCCCTACCAATGATTTCTCCATCCTTGACAATCACACAACCAATTGGAATTTCATCGTGTTCTAAGGCAATCTCAGCCTCTCTCAAAGCCTCTCTCATAAAGGCTTCTTTTTCTTCAACTGTATAATCCATAGTTTCTCTCTTTTCCTGATTATCAATTCTATCATTATAGCATGTTTTCCTAGACAAAAAAAGAGCTCTATAATATTTACACTGACTAACTTTAGATATTATCAAATCGCTGGATTGTAGAAATAATGTTTTAAAAAGAGTATAATATTAGCAAAATTGATAGAAAATCAGAAATCATGAACTTAAAATAATGGAGATAACTGACATAGAAAGTTCAAGAGATGAATATACTGAAATTTATACAATAAACAATATGAAAGAGTAAATGATGAAATTAGAGTTATTACTGGATAAACCAAAATTTACCTTAATGTTTCCATATAAAAATCAATTTAATAGAGCAGGGGGACCATTCATGATATCTTTATCTGTTATGATTCTCTGGATTCTAAAGCATCTGATATCTTATAATACCGATTTTACAGACAAGATTATTATAGCAATCGTACTGATTTATGCTCCACTTCTTCTATGGTTTATGGGGTATTATCTCTTCATAAATGGAGTAAAATTAGAAGTTCATAAAAACAATACTGTTCAATATTATACCTATAGTAGCAGAGGCCTCAGCGTATTACATTATCAATTTAAACTTCAAGATATCGAACAAATAACCGTTAAAAAGCGTCCCTTTAATTGTGCTAAGTTAACCATGAAAATTAGAAATCCTATTTTTTTAGAAGGATATGAGAAAAATCTAAATAAGCTAATAAGTGTCAGTATCATCACAGATAAACTGAAAGTAGATGTTTTTATGCACGAAATGAACCAAATTCAAAATGACAAATCAGGAAACCAAGTTATCAAATAAGCTAATTTACAAAAAATTTAATTTTATCTAACTTATAAATTCTAAAGAAAATAGTTCACTGAAGAGGCTGGAATCAAAAATCCCAACCTCATTTTTGCTTAGTTGTACATCTATAATTTATTAGTAGATTAAACTGTTTGTTGGCATTTTAAAATTCAAAAGCTCCTTTGAACAAAACTTCCTTTCTCTATCCACAACCTTAACCAATCTACCGAATTGTTGAAACCATAAAGTTCTAGGTCTATCAAATTAAGACTTGGTCTACAGATTTCTGTCCCACTGTTTTTTTCTTTATCTTAAAAAGTCAAGTAGAAGCCTGTATAGGACTTATGAACTAAAAAAGCCACCCAATGGGGTGACTTAATAGGGAGATTATTATGAAAAAGAAAAGTTTAGGATATTTGTTACA